>Ga0256914_1001535_pt1 | contig 20587 bp, 16 predicted proteins | sample HulkmetaG_FD_191571 | JGI IMG/M metagenome (GOLD analysis project Ga0256914, IMG submission 191571) | Hydrothermal chimney microbial communities from Main Endeavour vent field at the Juan de Fuca Ridge, Pacific Ocean - Hulk | ecosystem: Environmental > Aquatic > Marine > Hydrothermal vents ... | reverse complement strand
AACAGAGAATACTAAAATGGTTAAAAGAGATAAACGAGTCACCAGTTATTTTTCGCTGGAAATACGGACTCGATGCTATTTCAATTAATTAATTGCATTGATATGTTATATAGGAAGCACTCTACTACGCTTCCACTCCCAGATACATTGCTCTGCTGATGGGATGCCGGAGGAGACGGAGGCTCCTGCTCCCAAGAAGAAAAGATGGGGAACCGACCTATTGACTCCAACCGAACGAACAAAGGCGTCAAGCGAGAGGACAAAATCACTCATATGCTGCCCCCCCTCCTCGGGCGTGATGTCCTTCTGCTTGGAGGTTGACAGTATGAGCGAACTCGTCCAGTTCAATCAAGTCATGCGACCGACGCTCAACTCCGATTCCGTTCCCTACCAAGAGGACAACCAATTGTTCGCCGTTCATTAGTGCCACAGGAATGGCGTCTGGCCGGGCAGATTCCTTGCGTGCACCGGGGCTAAAATCGCTGGTGGTGATAATCAATCCCTGCTCATGGGTGCCGAGGCTGCCCCGGACCTGTTGGACCACTGGCGCTTGGACGTTTCGCTTCCATTTCTTCACTTGGATGGCCATGCGCGTGCGAATCACATCGCCAACAACCAGGGTACCGCGGACATCGATACCGCCATCCTTACTTCGGCTGGTTACCTCGATTTCCTCAAAACCCATTTCCGCCAAAAGTCTCGCTATCAGCTCCTCAAACAGATCCCATTCCATCCCGAGTAAACGCTTATGCAACGCCTGGCGTACCTTTTTGTTGTGCTGCTCGATCTCAAAGGCGAGGCCCCGCCCCATCCATTTTGAAAGTCCAACGAATCCCTTGCCATGCTGCACAAAACGCGGTTGTTCCCCTCGACGGTTGTAACGTTTGATCTCTGTCAAAATCTGCGCGTACATCGACGCTTCCGGCGTCTTTCCCTCGGTCAACAACCATCCCATTTCCAGAGCTTTGTTAGTGATGGCGCGGTAATGCATAGGCCGCTTGTTGCCGAACTTCTCGAGGACCTTTTCAGCCGAGTCGGTAAAGGAATAGGTCTTTCCGTGACCCTTGACGGTTGTGGCAGTCGTTGTTTTCGTTTGTGCCACCAGATCCGACTTATCAACTGCTTTAGATGTCCTAAGACCAAACGTTTGAGGTGCATGGAGAATGAAAGGGGACGTGTCGCCGTTTTTCTTGAGATCCGCGTAAAGCCTGGCGCTGACTGTCGCAATAGGGGTCTTGCCGGAGGTCCTCCAGAGGTCTTTCGAGAGGATGCGCTTAGTAATCTCCTTGGCATGAAGCGGTTGGCCCGCTTCCTTCAATACCTGTATGGCAGCATCGCGCACGCTCATGTGTCAGCGCCCTCCTTCGGGAAATCGCACGACAAAGACAAAAATCTGCTAAAGGGCATAGCGATCACCATTTACCTCAAGCCACCTTTCTGTCTCCCGATAATCAGGTGCAGCCCTGCGAAGGCGCTCATAAAATGCGGGGCTGTGATTGTGTTCGTGCAGATGAACCAGTTCGTGGAGAACAAGATAACGGACAACATTGGGCGGTAGAAGCATTGCACGCCAGTGAAAATAGACATCTCCGGCGGAATTGCACGACCCCCATCTGTATTTCAAATCCCGCACGGCGACGGATCGCGGCTCGGCGAGGACACGTTCCTTCAGCGTCTCCACCGCATTGCTAATCCATTCTTGCCCTCGGTGCATGTACCACTTGATGAAATGCTTACGTCCGTCTGGAATCGCTGAACGGGGCATCAAAAAACGTCCGTTCAGAAGCCGAAGCGGAGGAGTATTGGCTGCAACGTCTCCGGCATCAATGACTTTCAAACGATATTTCTTGCCCAAGTAATGAAACCCTTCGCCAGTAACGTATTCTTTGTACCCGCCCGGACGGAGCACGATTTCTTTCTGTCCGAGTTTTGTGTAGATCCATTCCTGTTTGCGCCGAACTATGGATTCCACCTCTATCTGCGTAAGGGATTCGGGGACATTGATGACAAGGTCGCCAAACCTGTCAACAATAAGGTCCACAGTTCTGCGGCGGGAGCTTCGTCGCACCTCGACCTGCAGATCATCGATTTTAAGGACTTCGTTCATGTTACTAAGAACCTGTGTCTGCTCTTTGCCAGGTCCACGAACCGAATAGCCAGTTCCTGAACCTTGTCATTGGATACCAGACGGGAACGCCGCAGGGAACGGTAGACCCAGTTCTCAAGCCGTTGGCGGCTGGGCGGATCGCGCCAGAATCCAACCCGACGGATTTCCTGTTTGATGTGATCTACGATCTCAATCGTCGTGGTTACTGCTGTTCGAAAGACGTCCCCTTCCAGTGACTGGCCAGAGGACTCTTCAACCGCATCTTTCAAAAGGCCGAAAAACGGAGCCTGCACCTTTGGATCGAGACCCTCGACTTCCTGCTCTCGGCCTTGTTTCAGTTCCTCCTCGATGAACCGGCTCAGCTCCCGTTCCAGTTCCGTCCAGTTGTCCTTGAGGTCCTGGAGAATCTGTTCCAGCTTCTCGCTCAACGTGGTGAATAGAGCCGGGTCTTCATGCAGATGGATGCTGATGTGATGCCGTGCCGCGTGGAGCATTCGGGACGCCCGCGCCTTAGCCGATTTCTCGGCGTTCACGTGGTCCGCGAAGTTCACGTCCAAGATTTCGATTGGCGGTATCTTCGGATCGATACCGTTGGCGGAGATGTACTCGTCGATCAACTGCTTGACCTTGTGCTTGACCCCATAGAGGTTCAGCTGGTCGTCGTAATAGAGGTTCGCCGCAACCTTGGCAATGAAGCCGAGTATCTTTGCGTCCTTGAGATAACGCATCGCCTCCGGCCGGGGCATGACGATCCCGAGACTTTCAAGGAACTGGCGCAGCTTGTTTATGAAATCTGCCCGAATCTTCACATCCGCTAACAGGTCAACACACGCCTCGATGTCCCGGATGCTTGAAATACCACGCGTGACAAAAACGTCTACAACCCGTTTGTGCCGATCACGGAGCTTCGGTACCTCGTCCCGGATGTCGATCATGGGATCGTGGGTCTCGTCATCGTAATCCCCAAGCGCGTCGTGCAGATGTCGCGCAACGCCGATGTAGTCCACGATATAACCGCACTCCTTGCCGCGCACCTTTCGATTCACCCTGGCAATCGTCTGGAGTAGTTCGTGGGCTACAATCTTACGGTCGAGGTAAAGCACCTGCTCGACCGGCGCATCGAATCCCGTAGTCAGCATGCTTTTCACACAAAGAAAAGCCAAGCCATCTTGTTTGGTCTCGTCATCATGAACGAGTGGCTTCTTGAACCGCGCAATATGATCGTCCTGCTTGGACTTGTCGGTCCAGTCGCGCCATGATGGCGGGTCGTTGTGATAGCAGGAGACGACGGCGGCGAAATCCAGCCGCTTGATGGTGTCGAGACTCCTGGCCGCACCGATAAGGAATTGCGTGTATGCGTCCTCTTGTTCCAGTTCCTTGTCAGACAGGTGCAGCTTGCCCGGGTCCAGGGCCTCAATTTCCTGCACGAGTAGGTCCCGCGCCTCCGACAGAGCCTCGCAGTAGCGGATGGCCGCCAGTCGTGAGACCGCCACAACCTGCGCCTTGAAGCCGTTCGGAAGCACGGCACGGACGTAATGACGCAGCATGTCCGCCGCCTTCTCGGCGATGAGTTTGGGTGCTTCAAGAACGTCGCCCTCGGCGGCGTATTTGTTCTTGATTGCCTGTTTCTCGGCGTCGGTGTAATCGCGAAACAGGTCTTCAAACTTCTGGTCCAGCCGATCGGTGTGCTCCACAAGTCCGTCGGCCGTTCGACCCTCGTACACGATCTTAACGGTCGCCTCATCGTCCACGGCCTCGTTCAGCCGATACTTGTCGATGAACTCCCCGAAGATCGCCTGTGTCGTGGCCTTGTCGCAGCGCATGATGGGCGTGCCAGTAAACCCGATCTTGGCGGCGTTGGGCAGCGCCTTCATCATGTTGGCGTGGAAGGTTTTCGTGTGCGACCGGTGCGCCTCGTCAATCAAGATCAGGATGTTCGGAGACTCGTTCAGTACCTCGAACTCTTGATCTCTTACGGAAAGCTTCAGGGTCTTGGTTTTTGCCTGGTGCTCAACACGATTTTTGCCTTCCAGAGGCGTTCTTTCCTTCACCGGAACTTCGTACTCGAATACCTCTGCCTCTCCCTTCCGCTCCAGGTACTTCTGAACCATGGCAAAGACGATGTCCGGACTCTCCTCTCGCAGGATGGCCTTGAGCGTTTCCGTGGCCGAGGTACGGCGCTTGTTGTCCTGATCGTCCGGCCGGATGATCTCACCCGTGAGCGCGGCGGTCTCCCGGAGTTGTTTCTCCAAATCGGTGCGGTCGGTGACTACCACCACCTTGAACTTCTGCAGTTTCTCAATAGTCCGCATCTTGCGGACGAGGTAGACCATGGTAATGCTTTTGCCCGAGCCCTGGGTGTGCCACACGATGCCGCCGCGACGGTCCTGGTCCTTCTCGTCCTGTTGACGCGTCTTGCCCGTGAGCAGCCGGGCCAGCGCCTTGTGGACGGCACGGTACTGCTGGTAGCGCGGGACAATCTTGACGAGCTTGCCGTCCTCGGTTTTGAAGAGGATGAAGTTCCGCAGGATGTCGATCAGCCGCTCGGGCCGCAAGGCCCCGGCCGCGAGCAGTTCCTGGCTCTTCAGCTTGTCGTGCGTTTTGTCCAGTTCCGCGGCTACCTGCTCGCGGGTGAGCGGGGCCGGGTCCTTCCATTCCAGATAGTGTTCGTGATACGCGCCCAGCGTTCCCAGGCGGGCCTGATAGAACGATGACACCACCATGATCTGATTGAACAGGAAGAGGTCCTCAATGCCCTCGTCCTCATCCACCCAGTAGCGGTTGTTGGAGTAGCGGAGAAGCTGGTCCAGACCCTCGCCGATGGGGTCGGTGATGCTTGGACTCTTGCATTCGACGACCACGATAGGCAGGCCGTTCACGAAGAGTACGACGTCGGGAATGACGAAGGTGGCCCGGCCGGAAAGGTCCACACGGAACTGGTTGATGGCCAGGAAATCGTTCTGTTCTTGTTTGCCTGAATCAAACTCTATGAAACGAATCAACCGTTGACGTTTCTCGTTTGGGTCGGTGGACTCCACATAGACGCCCTTGATGAGCCGCTCGGTGATGAGGCGGTTTTTCTCCAGGAGTGCCTGGCCACCCGTGGTCTCCAAAGCGCGAATGGCACGATCCACGGTCAGGTCGTCCACTGGTCCGTCGTCGGCGTTGATGCGCTTAATGGCCTCACGCAGGCGTCCATAGAGGACAACCTGGCGGAAGTTCTCCCGCTCGGTGAGCTCGGGCACGTCGATATCGCCGGGCATGTACTGCCAACTCATGCGGGCCAGATGCAGGAGCAATGGCCGTTCGACCTCGGACCATTCGGTCGGAGTGCTAGTCGGAGGCTTGAGGCTGGGAATCCCGTTTACCATGAGCATCTACTCCTTGGCCGCTGCGCTGCTTTCCGCAATGCCGTAGTGCTCATGCACTTTGGCTATCACGGTCCTGTGGTTTGCCTTCAATTCTTGAGGCGTCCAGCGCTGATAGTCACGTAGAACCCGCAACGAGTTTGGGCAGGTATCAATACACTTGTCGAAGTACCGTTTTTTCTTCTCTTCATAGTCCAGACGTCCCTGGGACGAGTTCTTGCGGCGAGTGATGAGCACCAGGTTCCCGAGTTTGTCCGTCACCTTGGCGCGCTTGTCTTCAGAGAAGTCCCTTAGCCATTGGCTGTTGTCAGCTGGATTCTGAGGTAAGATGTGCTCTACCGACAGCGTCTCGAAGTGCATCCGCTGATCATGATTCTGATAGAGGTAGTCCAGCTTCAGAAGGAGGTATCGGGCGAATCGCCTGCCGTAGACAGGCCCGTCGATTACCCGTGCAAACGCAGCGGTATCAATGGCGAAACTATCGGAATCGAATACCTCGTCCGTGGTCTGTGCATCATCAATTACTTGGATCACCTTGTTCATTGCCGCGATGCGATCCGTGGGGGTGTACTGGCAAATCCAGTCGGCCGAGAACTTGTTGTCGAGCTGTTTCACAAACTCCAGAAGACGCTCGTACTTGAACTTGTCAAAATACCGCAACAACGGTGGCACCCAATCGGTCGCAGGCAACCCAGTCCACATGATCTTTATTAGATTGTCGAACTCAAAGCTGTGGCCCGTGTCGTCGTAGTTCTGGCCGCCCAAGAGCGTGCGATAGTGACCCAGGTACTTCTCGATCAAGGTGAAAGTATCGCGGCCCTTGCGGAGAAGCACGGGTTTCTTCTGCCCAGTGGCCTTGTCTCGCTCCTTGGGGTTATAAATCTTGTCCTCAAACTCCTGCAGCAGGTTCAGCCGCGCCTTGTCCTTCACCAGGATAGTCCGCACGTGGTTGAGGAAGCGGTCAAAGTCGTCCCCCAGTTCACCTTCCGCCTCCTCCCACATCTTGGCATATTTGACCTTCTCTTCAGGTTTCTCCAGCGCTCCAAGGTTCACGGACTTCAGGATATCGCTGTTCCGTAGCGGAATACCGCGGTCGTTGAGGATCATAAACAGCCGGAAAGCGTCTTCCAGGTCTTCGGTCGAGACATAGATGAGAAGTACCTTGTTGAGAAGGAACTGGAGCAGGTCTTCCGGCTTCGTACTCGGGTTCTCGCGGAAGAACCTGCGGAGTTCGAGGATTGCCTTGGCCATGTTCTGCACGGATAGGTTCTCGTTCTTGTCGGCGATCTTTGAGATGTCATCCTCGCGGTCCGTGCCTCCGTCGGCCTTGACGAACTCGTCGATGAAGTTCTGAACTTCCTCACGAATGGCGAAAATCAGACGTGTCCGCTCCGGAATCTTCCTGTACTGGCTGGCCTGCTGATAGATGCACTCCTGGCAGTCCTTCTTGGCCTGCGGGTCTTCCGCAAGGTCGCGGAGCACTGCAAAGAGCATCAGCAGCGTTGCCATGCGCTGCTGGCCATCGAGCAGGTCGTTTTCGTCGAAGGTCTGCCCGTCGCCGCTGGACGCCGGCTTGGACTGGAATACAAACGAACCGAGGAAATACTCAAAGTCTGGCTTTTCCGCCATGGCGAAGGTGAGATCATCGAGAAGATCATCGATCTCTTCCCTCCCCCAGACATACGGACGCTGATACTCAGGGACGCGGAACCACATCCTGGAGAAGATGTCCTTGACAAGGATTTTTTCGCTCTTGATCTCACCTCTTGAATGCATAACTACCTCCCCTTCGTTCTATCCAAATTCACTGGACGATTATGGAGTGCGATGCGCCGGAAGTAGCCTCGCTTGGTGAGATCTGGGACGTCGATGTCGATGGACATGATCTGCCAGCCCATACCGGCTAATTGCAGCAACAGCGGCCGCTCGACCTCGGACCATTCGGTCAAAGTCTTAGTCGGCGGTAGGAATTCTTGAGTTGCGTCCATTGGTCTTCGCCCCCTCCTTAATGGCCACCTGGTTCAGGCAGAGCGATAAGTTCTGTTTTCTTGGCCGTTTCCAGTATGCCCACAGAATCAAGGCCGTTTTGTGTATATGCTTCCTTCGCAGACGCACGCCACACCAGATCACCTTGTCCCGGAAAAGTCCGACGAAGCTCCCTGACGACTCCAATAGCGGTCCGCGCCCACTGCACAAAATCGGCTTTTTCCCAATAAAAAAGCCCCTTCGCATGTGGACGAGCGCCTCCTCCAAGAATCTTTGCGGGTGTTACAATGACAGGATAAAACTCAACATTCCGATACTCTTCCCGTTGGTGTAACCATCCGGGATGACTGGCTGCTTGCCGAATCTTAGCAACAGAGATAACGGCACTTGATCCGCAGTCTGTATAATCCTCGAAGACGATCCCTTCGCTTTCGTTGAGGACCCACCAAGGATCAGGGGCACTGTCCTCATCCGTATTATCAGCGAAATAGCCGAGAAATCGCCCCAGACCCATCTGCGCTCGCTCAAACGCCCTTGCCTCGCTTCCACCAAGGCCATCGAGAATCTCTTTTACGTGATGTGCAAATTTCCGGTCGTGGACAGTGCCTAGGGACTCAAGACTTATTTCCAACTGTTCGATGACGGTGTCCATGTAAACGTCCGCTTCTTCTTCCGGCTCTTCCTCGTATAGACCCAGCCGGGATAGATCGTGCATCCAGCCGACACCCGTGGCAGCTTTGGATGCCTTTCTATAGAACTCTCGAGCGACAGAATCCATGCCCTGGACGCCGGCATTGTGCGCCATCCATGCAGCACTTCCGGCCAAATACATCCAGAACACTCGATACCCTCGCAGGTCAGAAGGCCCCTCAATTTCGGTCAAGACCTTGCGCGCTTCATCCAACGCCGTTTGGTAGTCTTCATTCCAAAGGGCATATTGGTATGCGACTTCATGCGGGACAGCTTTGATGAAAGAGTCGACGCAAGGTAGAGGTAACTGAGAAAGTCCATCGCGTTCGGCCACGATATGATCATCGACTTCCTGCCAAACCGCGTCGTGATCCCTGAACACTCGCAGGTTCTCCAGAAACTCATCATCAGTTCGGTCTTTGGATTCTTCTATGCCGAATTCGATCTCCGCCTGCAATTCCGGGTGGAGATACTGACGTGTTTCCGTCTGGATTAGGAATTTATTCAGTTGCTCCCCCAGAACAACAACTGCTGCGTAGTCCGTTGATGAGCGTGTGCAGCGTCCTGTTGCTTGGACAATGCGTGTGCGTACACGATCATTGTATAAGATGAAGCCCCCCATGCGACTGATTAGGAATTGCTCCTGAAGATTCGTCGCTCGCGGCAAGCCGCTAGCGACGAGCAATCGGCATTCATCGCCGACAAGATCGATGCCGTCATACCGATTGGCAACGACGGCAACAGCTTCCTCCGTCGAGATGAAATTGCTCTTCGAGGTTTCAATATCCCGTGCATTGAAGATCTCGAAGTCCGGCAGTTCCGTCTCCACCAGAGTTCGAAACGTGGCTGCCTCTCGGTCGCTAGGTGTTAGGATAAGGGCGCGCCCCGATTCTTTGATCATTGACACCAACAGATCCAGGCTTCCGTCTTCATCGAGAGAGCGCATAGGAAAAAAGAACAGCCGCCGGCCAATGCCCTGTTTATCCCATCCTTCCGGGGCTGGGATTCTGACAAGACGACGCTTTCCTACAAGCCGCTCCAACTCGCCTCCTTCCCCCAATGTCGCCGACATGTAGACGCGCTGAGAAGCATCGGCGAATGGCGCATGACTTTCAGTCGGTGCGATCAAAGGTCGAAGCAGGAATCTTCCTCGGCCGTAGTAGAACTGGCATGCCTTAAGATGGTCTCGCAGGACTTCCCATTTGTATCCCAAGTCCGTTCCTGACCTACAGTATTCTTCGAAGACCTGAAAGAGTTCATCGTGTCTTTCGTGCAACACGGGCACAGGCAGTTTATTCACCCATAGCCGATCCCAGTTATCGTCCGATTCACCAGAGAATCTCGAGAAGTCCACCGTGGACATATCCCCGCGCATGACAGAAAGGACAGCCTCGAAAACGGCCTCATGGCCCTCATGCCATTTTTCGACGGCCAGGGACCAGAAATCGGCGATATAGTTCTCTGCGGCATGGGCATCATCGAGCAAGATCAGTTGGGCACTATCGAAGAAGGGATTCGTGTTGAATAGACCGCTGTAGGTCGTTACAGCAACGACCTCTGCATTCAGAAACTCACTCTGAGCCGAGGGACTGAAATCTCGGCGCGAGCCCGTAAAAGCCAGGGCACGAATCCCATACTTGTCATTGGCTTGTTCCACAACCTGATTAACAAGTTGTTTGGTAGGGCAGAGGTAAACAGCCCGCTCTTGCTTTGAACGTCTTCGCCACTCGGCAATCAGAAGGCCGACGAGGGTCTTTCCACTTCCCGTTGGCATCTGTAGTGCTACGTCGCTTTCATCAACGCTATCCATGTACTTCCTGAGCATGTCGGCCTGTTGCGACAGCAACCCCTCAACACTCCGGTTTCGCAGGTCGCGAAACAGCGCCTCGGGGGTTTCTACGGAAGACTTCGTGCGCTTGCTCAATCTAAATGCCATCGGAAACCTCTCTCATTAAGATGCCGCCATGGCTATCAGAGGAACAGTCCATCATCCGCACGCGGCCGGTCAGGAGGTCTTGCATCAGCCCCTTCTTGATAGCCTTAAGTTTGGAGAGATAGTTTTGTTCCACTCGAATCCGCGACTCAGCTAATTCGATTCTCGCGGCCACGGCAGTACGCTCAGCATCGTCTATCGGCCAGGGAACGAGGAAAGATCGCAGTTGCTGGTAGTTCAAGCCCTGACGGTTGCTACCAGCATTCAGCCGATCTATCTGGTGTTGACCGATGAACGAGGCGAGCACAGCGGAAAGGAATACGGCATCCTCTCGCCGTGGCTTGGCTATGCGAATGGCACAGACATGTTGGTTGACGTTTGCTGGTCCGAGGTCTTCAGGCACCGGGCAACAACGACCAATAGACGCGCCTGTGATATTGAGAAGGATATCGTGAGCGAAGACCTCGCTTCGAGCCATCATTCGATGGGTTCGCTCGTCGATGTAGGCCACATCGTCCAATAGCAATCCCTCAAACGTTACGTTCTGGCTTCGGATAAACAGTACGCCCTCACTCTTGTACACGTTGCTTCCGCCGGTCGGTGTTATCCCGCTACCGACATGCACGGCCAAGTCATTGATGGTAGGCACATCCCATGCAATGGGAATCCTCCCCAGCGACGAATCTTTGAACTGTTCCGGGTGCCTTTCCGGGTCACGGAGTTCGCCGTTGTCGTCGAGGCCATGGGTCAGGAGATCATGCAGGAGCCCCTGCTTGATGGCCTTGAGCTTTGCGATCAGTGCTTCGGTCTTGGCAATCGCGTCGTCTGCGGCGTCGAGGATGCGGGCAACATATCCTTGTTCATTTAAGTCAGAGGGTAATAGAATCCTGACAGACCGCAGTTCTGCTTGGTTTAGCTTACTGCGCGTGCCGCCCCTAATAAACCAACGTATATCTTTATGTTCCAGTGAATGGAACAGGAATGAGAAATCGACTCCTGGCAGAGGGCGAAGGACATGCGCATGGTTGTTTACCCACGACGGACCGGAAATACGATATGCGATAGGACGTGTTTCATATTCGTCAAAGAAACCGCCATCCTCGGCCACAAGAATCAGCGGTTCGTTGAAAAGTGGTTTGTCAATGTATCCCTGAAGTCCATTCGCACCGTAATATGGTACATTGCCACCTCTTTGAAAGCGTTCATCAGAGTTGACTGGAACTCGCAAATGGTCCAGTATTTCAGCTACTTCAGAAACACATCTATCTTCCCAACCGGTAGGAACTGACACTTGGGCTCTAGAGTCATTCATACCCAAGCCCTCCAATCAGTTTGGCAAGTTGCTTCGCCGCTTTGTCACGCGACTTCTCCGTGTCATGCATTGGTGTCGCGTACTTATCCCACCAGGTTTCCGCAACAGCCACGACCTGCTGCCGGTGAGCCACAACGTAACGTTCCAGATGCCGGGCCATGCCTTCCCGGATGAGGTCAAGAACGATCTTGCGGTCGACCTTTTCGGACAATTTCGCCCTGGCCTCCTCCAGACGCTTCACTAGCGCCGCCTTGAGAGCCTTGTATCTCCTGCGGGCAGCAGTTAGGTCCTTTTTGATCTGCTTATAGGGCTGGACGAGCTGCTGGGCTTCCATCATCTCCTCGACAATGGGCTCCAGGTCTTCGATGTTTTCCATCACCGTCTTGGCTGCGGCCTTGGTCTTGGCCAGGTTCTTCAGAAACTGGGTCGGGCTGGGATCGTCGCCGTTTCCATTGAGTGTCAGAATACGCACACGGCCGATCTTCTCAACCAGCCGTCCCTTCATTTCCTTAATCCGGTCCTCCAGTTCCTTGCCGTAGTTGCGGTCCTTGCCGTCGTACTCCTCGTCGCTGTCCTCCAGGTGCTCGCCGCGTTCAAAGGACTCCTTCTCGGCCTTCCAACGCTCGATTTCGGCCTCGGCGTCCGCCAATTCCTGAAGATATTCGGGGATAAGCTTAGCGACGATCTTGTGCTCAAGGGGCTTGAAGTCGTCGTCCAGGCCGTCATCGTCCCCCTCGATGAAGTCCTTGATGGTCTGGACCCAGCCGTCGATCAGACCTGTGAACCCCTGAGACACGATGGTTTTGAGCTCGTCATAGGCACTATTCCACCAGGAAGCGATTACGCCTGCGATCTTGAAGCGGTCGAGCAAGCCGACCGGCGCGAGCGCTTCCTCGAATGAGCGCAGATAAGCCGCGCGAACCTTCATTACATTGTTGTTTCCTGGTAGGCGTTCAAGTTTGCCTTTTTGCGCCCCCCACCATCCGTCAAAGGCGTCCCGGAGTTTCTTTTCCTTCCTGCGCACGGCGGAGTTCTCTTCGATAACCTTCTTGATGGCCGCGCGGTCCGTAATAGCGGGGGCAAAGTCGAAGTATTTCTCGTCCCGTTCCACGAAGAGTACGACCGGTTTCAGGCCGTGAGAGGCGAGCAGATCCTTTTTTGCCTCGACCTCGGCCTTGGGAATGCCGCCTACCAGATGCGCCCGAACGTCTTGCGGCTCGGACGGCGGAGCGTTGTCGGCATAGCGGCGGATGTTCAGGTTGTAGTCGTTGGCCTTGATTTCATCGAGGTCCACCACACGGGAGTAGCCGGGAATAGTCTCGTAGTTCTCGAAGGTGCGAATGATCTTTTCAGCGTGTTCGGGCCGCAGGTAGTTCTGTGCACGTCCGGCTTCATAATCCTGATCGGCGTTGATGAACAGTATCTTGCCCCGGCGCTCTTTGGGTTTGGCTTTGCTGTTCTGGCGCATGACCAGGATGCAGGCAGGAATCTGCGTGCCGTAGAAGAGATTAGGCCCAAGCCCGATCACAGCCTCAATCAGGTCCTCATCGATGAAGCCTTTGCGAATTTGACCTTCTTTGCCGCCCCGGAAAAGAACGCCGTGGGGCGCGACCGTGGTCAGCATGCCGTTCGGGCGCAACACGGCCACCATGTGCTGGATGAACATGAGCTCGGCTTTTTTGCCTGATTCGGGGCAGAAGCCGTAACGGAAGCGTTCCTTAAATTCCATTCCCTCGCGGCTGTAATTGATGCCGAAAGGCGGATTGGTGATCACCCGGTCGAAACGGCGGAGCTCGCCGTGGTCCAGATGGCGCGGGTGAGCAAGCGTGTCGTCGTTCTGAATGTCAGCCTTCTCGTTGATGCCATGCAGAATCATGTTCATCTTGCAGACGACCCACGCCGAGCCATTGGAATCCTGTCCATAAAGGAACAGGTTGTTCCCATCTCCGCCGTTTTCCTCAACATATCGCTTGGAAAAAATGAGCATACCGCCCGAACCACAGCAGGGGTCGTAGACTTCCATCCTCTCCTGCGGCTTGATTAACCGAACCATCATACGGACCACGTCGCGGGGTGTGTAAAAGTCGCCGCCTTTGCGGCCGCCGGACTCTGCAAACATGTAGATGAGGTACTCGTAGGCCGAGCCAAGCAAATCGGAATGTTCAAAGTCGCTGTTGCGCAGACGGTACTTGTTGAAGTGCTTGATGAGTGCTCTGAGCTTGCTGTCCGGCAACGCGCTGTCCCCAACTTTCCGGGTGAAGTCGATGTGGTCCATGACGCCAGAGAGCACGATATTGGCCTCGGCCAGTGCTCCAAGTGCCTTGTTCAGGCCGTCGCCGACGTTGTTGTGAAGGTGATCCCGGATTTGTTGCCACCGGGCACGCTTCGGAACAAAAAAGAGATCGTAGTATCGTGAATCCTCAGCAGATTCCTCAGCCTCTTTCTTCGAGGCTCCCGCTTTGAGTTCCTCTTGGATGACGCGCTCACGTTCCTCCTCGAACACATCGGAGCAACGTTTTAGAAACAACATCCCGAAGATGAAGTCCCGGAACTCGGCATGGTCCATTTTGCCGCGCAGGATGTCTGCCGCGCCGTAAAGGTGTCTCTCTAGTTTTGGCAGAGTTAGTTTGGCCAATGGATCACTCCTCTGTTCCACTATCAAAATAGAGTTTCAGCAAATCAGCGCCCTTGTCACCCATACTGCGCAATAGTTCCTCAATTTTCTGTATAGCCAACGGCGATGGCTTGGCGCGCCCGTTCTCCCAGCGGTTGATGGTCGGGAAGGTCACGCCGAGTTTGGCCGCGAATTTCTCTTGTGTGAGCCCCGTTCGGTCGCGAAGCTCACGGACTAGTCGGGGTATGTCAGCCTGGGCATTCAACGCTTCTCTCCTTTCAGATCCGATAGGGACCTGATTGAATCACGGTTCATATCAAGCGACCCGTCAGATGATATATCATACGATAATGCACGGCCATGTCAAGCACTTTTGGAAACCGGGGACAGAAAAGGGGATCTGGGAGGTTGGCAGCGGCCGAATCCCGCTACTTGGACGAAGAAACAGCCGTGGCCAGCTCACGCAACTTGGCCGCCATGAGCTCATAATGCTCAGCCAGCGCGATTAGGGAGCCAGCGTCCGCTGGTCCGAGGCAAGACATGCCAAAGGGCATTGTATAGCCTTTGCCATCCCGTGGATTCTTGTAGTGGACATCGACAAGGTCACAACCCGCGAAACCCTCTCCAGGCCGGAATACGGTCACTGTGCCAACGATATTCTCAGCCCCAGGGTGATGAGGGTTTTGCCGGATGATCACTTTCTTTCCGGGTTCCATTCAAATACCTCCTTCAGTTGCCGAAGGCCTCCCGGCGAAATGGACTGCTCCGCCACATAGGCCCAAGCGGTCAGCCTTCGTCCTTGTTCCATACCTACCGGCACGAGTACCCGTCTGTAGAGACTTCTGCGGCCCGGGTGGAAGCCTTCAAGGCGGTCGATGGCCGGGAGGCGGGTCTCGGGGTCGCCTGCCTGCCGCGACGCATCGCGGCGCAGGCAGGTCGAAGGTGAGAAGCTCCCCGTGCACGGGGGCCCAGTCGCCCGCTGTGGCGCTTTCCGGCATCGGTTCGTATGACGCCAGTTCCCCGGCAAAGCGCACTTGTGTGGCCACGTCGGCCAAGGGGTCCGCGGTGCCGCGGGCGAGGATGTCCTCTTCCGGCACCTGCAGGACGGGAATGCCAGAGGGCATCTCGTACAGGCGGCCCTGGACGACCGCCTCCTCCACGGAGAGGACGCCCCGGCAGAACCGGTCGTGATTCCAGCAGCCCCGCTTGAGGGTGCCGTAGACGAAGAGTCTCAGGATGCCTGCTGTGTTCTCCTTCAAGGGTTCATTGGGGTTCATCGACTGTTCTCTCGGGTTCATTGCTCCCTCCTTCACGGTGCCTTCCCCCTTTTCGCCTGGGCGATGAACTCGAGAGACTCCCTCGAGAACTCCATCAGAACCTCATGCCTGAACACAATGAGGCTCATGGCGGGGACAGGGAGCTCCCGCCAGCCGCGCTCCTCGGCGAGGACGGCATCCAGGAAGGCCGGATCGGATGCGTAAAGCACCGCCCGATGACGTCGGTTGATGCGGAGCTCGAGCGGCTTGTTCCCCTTGAGCACGAGGATGGTCTCGGGGTCGAGCCGGGATGCGAGCACCGCCGTTATCTGGCCCCGGCAGCGCCGGAGCCGCTCCTTGAACCACTCGACATCCATCTGACCGCTTCGTGCGGCCCTGGCGGCCAGCCGGAAGAGCAACTCGCTGTCCACCTGAGCGAACCGCCGCAATTTGAACCGCCGGAACAAATAGTCGGCGTTGTAGATGGTGCCGTTGTGGGTGCCGATGACGTCCCCGGCCCGGATCGGGTGGTTGTTGCGGTTGATCCGCTCATCCCCGCGGGTTCGCCAGCGCGTGTGGCCGAGCAGAACCGTTGTACGGTTGTCGATACCAGCCAGGACCTCGTGGAAGGTCTTGTCGATGACGAACTGTCCGGCTGAAACCGGCCTCTTGAAGAGGCGGTGCTCGCCGTCACGGTTGAGCCAGGCCACGCCCGTGGCGTGGGGCCCACGGCCTTCGCTCATGACCAGCAGCCGGGTGAAGAGCCAGGCGAGATGCTCCCGCTCCTCGGCCCGTCGCCGCTTCCTGCCGAAGATGACGCCTGCCAGCCCGCACATCAGGACTTCCCTCCCTCCGGGTCGACGACGAAGCCCCGGAAAACACCTTCGGCGTATTCCTTCGAGTGGGTTTCGACCCATTGCGCCGCCTCGGGAAAGCCGAGTTCCCCGGCGATTCGGACGACCGCGGGTCGGTCGAGCATGTTGGTGAGCCCGGAGAGCCGGACGGCGTCGATGCCCTGCCAGACCGTAGCCGGGACGGATATCCGGACCGGAGCGTCATCCTCGATGATTTCCGCCAGGCCGTGGTCGATCAAAGAGGCGAGAAGGGAGTCGGCCTTCTCCTCGGGGCCGTCGCCTTTGACGACCAGGTCGATGCCCGCGAGCATCTTGGCGTTGCGCAGGACCATATCGACATAGTCCTCGAAGCCGCTCTGGTCGGAAAACAGCGTCGCCCCCTTCATGGCCCGGACGACTTCAAGAGACGTCTTCCCGGTGAATACTTCGCCGTCGCCTTCAAGCGGTTTCCCGTCGAGATCTGTGTTCTTGATCAGCACTCTCACGGTGCGCCTCCTTCATCCGTCTCCGCGGTATCGTTTCCCGAAAAAGCCGGAGGCCGGGTTTGCGGCCCGGCCTCCTTGGAAGACTCCGCCTCGACGGCGGTTTGTGTTTTGGGTTTCGGCCTTCCTCGCTTGAACGCCGAGTCGCCCGGAAGCGCCGCGAGCAGATGTTTGCGCGCGGTCTTGAACTCGTCCCCGATGAGTCCCAGGTGGAGCAGAAAGACCCGGAAGTCGTACCGGGCGCTCTGGGGGTCGAAGCTGCGTTTGCGGCTGGAGGCGGCCCGGCCGTTGAGCGCCTTGGCGGCCACGGCCAAAACCAGCTGGATGTAGGCTCGGACCTTGCCGGCGTGGAGCGTCCCTTCGAACCAGCGGAACTCCACGGTGCCCCGGTACCAGACGTTGTGCAGGTTCACCCCGTAATAGCGGGTCGAGTCGAAGTGCTGCGGTCGGCGGTTGTGGTAGCCGTACCAGATGCGGTTGAGCTGGTCCTTGGTTTTGGGACGGCGGCGTTCGATCTTCTTGATAAAGTCGTCGCTCACCGGCTTGCTGTAGTTCCGCTGCCGGTTCTCGTTGACGCCCAGGGCGGTGAGGATAAGCGGCTCCTGCTTGTAGATGATTTTGGCCAGGTTGCCCAGCGTGCGTCCGTCGAAGGGGGTGGCGTCCACATGGACGTGGATGCCGCATTTCTCATCCACCCTGGCTCCCGAGCGGCGCACCGCCCGGATGACTTCCTGGAGGGTCGGGATGTCGGCGTAGGCGAGGACGGGGCTCACCACCTCGGCCCGCAGGTGGCCGGGGACATTGATGAGCGAGCCGTCGGAGACCACCTTCCAGGTACGACCCTGGTCGTCGACGACCTCCCAGGGGTCGAAACTCGCCGGCCTCCCTGTGTGGCGGACCTCGCCGCCCACCACCGAATGGATGGCACGGGCCACGCGCTCCCGTGTTCGTTTGACGGTCTCGATCTCGACTCCGAAGTTGATCTCGCGTAGGTCCATGGCTTCTCCTTGCTTTCCGCAAGTCCTTTCCCGGCAAGGGATTGACTCTTGTGTTCCCACGCATACAGGCTTCTTTTCGAACAGAAAGCAAGGCGAATTCGGCGGAGTTCCAGGAGATAACCCATTGATATTAAATGGGTTATGTACATTGAGCCGTAACCGGCGGAAACGTCGGAGCTTACGGGATTCCCTGGCGAAGGGCGGTGTTCGGACGGTTGGGAAAAAAGAACACCGGTCAGGTCTTTTTCCACTCGGTCCCGGTGTGTTTCTCCCACTTTCCGCCGCCGGAAAGGTCGGTGTTGAACCACTCGTCGCCAAGGGCCGGGTTGGGGATGGTCGCGCTAAGATTATGCAAATTCAAACTTCAACTTGGGATTTGCACAGATGCGAGAGGTACGGGATTACAGCTCTGCGCATGGCAGGGCCGTAACGCCCGGGTTGAGAAGAAGCATTATCCTTGATGGAAATTGTGCATTTCAAATGCAAAATTTCAAGTAACAAGATCAAACGCATTGAAGGGTACTATATGCAGACGTGCTCACTGGAAGAAATGCTCGGATATGCCGGGCGCGCCAAGTCCGAGACAGGGGATAATTGTTAAAACCGGAAACATTTCTTCCCAGTCAGGCTGCATGCTGGAAACATTCATAGCTGGAAAGGAGCATGGCAGTCCCCGGGAAGACCTTAAGCGAACCGTTCGTAACGGAATTTCTCGTATAAAGTCGCTTCGTAACTGTTTTTCTGATGTTGTAACTATTTTTCTTGGTGAGTCGAGAGTGGTAAGGAGCGTCGTTCTGTAATTATTTTTCTTGACTTGTGCCAAAATATAACGATAATTCTTGTGTTGTAATCATTTTTCCGGAGGAAGCCATGGCTGAAAACGATCAGGATAGATCAACTGACAGACCCGCAGGGTATGCGGCACTTATCGAGCAATACGACCTCGATGTTATTCCGAATTGGCACAGGTCCCTGGTGACTACCAGCGGAATCCACCGGATCGACTCGAGCGGGGGCATAGTCGAGGAGGTATATCCGCCCAAGTACTGGCCGGGGGATACACTGGGCGATCATCTTGAATTTGCGCTCAAGTATGATGGTACGAATCTCGCGATACTCGCCAGCCTGTTTCAGGAAGTTGCAGAGGAAGATTTTCTCGAATATGTCCACTCAAAACCAACCGGCAAATACGCCAGGCGGCTGTGGTATCTGTACGAGTTTCTGACCGGCAAAACGCTTCCGCTCGACGACGTGAAGCGGGGTAACTACATTGATCTGCTCGAGCCGGATGAATACTACACAGTCACCCCGGTCCGCCAGGTTCGTCGTCAGCGAATCAACGACAACTTGCTGGGTGATCGACGATTTTGCCCAACGGTTCGCCGTACCGATACCCTTCGCAACTTCGAAACAGCCGATCTTCCCAAGAGATGCCGCAGGGTGGTGTCCAGCTATTCCCCGGAATTGCTGAGGAGGGCGCTCGTCTACCTGTACACCAAGGAGACAAAATCATCTTTTGAGATCGAACATATCAAGCCCACATCGACCAGAACCGAACGATTTGTAGCACTGCTTCAACTGGCCGAGCAGGAAGACTTCTGTGAAAAACCGCGCTTGATCGAGCTTCAGAATCGCATCGTCGATCCACGGTTTCGCGATTCCGACTACCGGACGAGCCAGAACTATGTCGGAGAGACAATCGCCTGGCAGAAGGAAAGGATACACTTCGCATGTCCGAAGCCTGAGGATTTGGCCGACCTGATGGAGGGTCTGGTAGCCGCCCATAAGCGCATGGACGCGAGCGATGTGTCCGCCGTGATCCACGCTGCCGTTATCGCCTATGGGTTCGTTTTTCTGCACCCGTTCGAAGACGGCAATGGTCGAATCCACCGTTTCCTGATCCACAACATTCTTGCCCGCCGAGGCTTTACGCCCAAAGGCGTCATGTTTCCCATATCGGCATCCATGCTGAAGAACCCTGCCGACTATGACGCTTCTCTGGAAGCGTTCTCAAGATATCTTATGGCCCTGGTGGAATACTCGCTTGATGAAGAAGGCCGCATGACCGTTCATAACGATACTGCCAAATGGTACCGCTATATCGATATGACGCCACAGGTGGAGGCACTCTTCAGATTTATAGATCAGACCATTGACATGGAACTCGCCCGCGAATTGGCGTTCCTGGCCAACTACGATGAGACCAAGAGAGCCATCCAGGAGATCGTGGATATGCCCGACCGGAAGATTGACCTCTTCATTCGCTTCTGCCTGCAAAACAATGGCAGACTTTCGGCACGGAAACGCGCGAGTCACTTCGATTTCCTGTCGGATGAGGAAATCGCCCGTATGGAACAGGCGGTTCTGGCCGCTTACGGAAGCAGCACCTTGAACGATGATTGATGGCGGCCTGTGCGACTCCTGCTGATCAGCGATACGCACGGGGAAAAGGAGTTTCGCCGAGCCGGTACAAATGAGGTTGTATAATGCGAACGATATATCTTGTCTCATGTGTATCTAAGAAAAAACGGGGCAAGCATCTCGCCAAGGATATTTACGATTCCCCGTGGTTCAAGAAGGCCCGGGTTTATGTGGAACAACGCCTACAGCATGCTGATAGGTGGTTCATATTGTCAGCGAAGCACGGATTGCTTGATCCGGATGATGCAATCGAACCATATGAAAAGACGCTCACCAGAATGAAAAAAGAAGATCGCCGGAATTGGGCTGAGCAAGTCATCAACCGGCTGACAAGTTTCACTAAACAAGTTGATAGAATCGTGATTCTGGCCGGTAAGCGTTACAGAGAACTTCTGTACGATGAGCTTTCGGCGATTTGTCAATATATCGAGATCCCGATGTGTAATGGTCAAGTAAAAACGGACACTCATTATTAAGCCGCCATGCGGCAATGTTCTTTTTCATATGCCAGTGGGGTTTGGTACCCCAAGGTTGAATGCAATCGCATGGAATTATAATAGGAGATG
>Ga0256914_1001534_pt1 | contig 20592 bp, 14 predicted proteins | sample HulkmetaG_FD_191571 | JGI IMG/M metagenome (GOLD analysis project Ga0256914, IMG submission 191571) | Hydrothermal chimney microbial communities from Main Endeavour vent field at the Juan de Fuca Ridge, Pacific Ocean - Hulk | ecosystem: Environmental > Aquatic > Marine > Hydrothermal vents ... | reverse complement strand
GGAAACCCCTGAAAAGGCGGAAACCGAAGAAACCGCCGAAATGACAGCCGAAACAGGCAAAACCGAACAGGAAGAGACCGGAAAAGAAGAAGAACCGGCTCCCGCCACCCCGACAGCTGAAGAACATCCTGTGGCCGAAGCTGCAGAGGAACAGGAAAATGAACCGGCCCCGGCGCCGGAAAAAGAACAACCCGCCGCCGAAGTGAAAACCGAAGATGAGGTCAGAAGCGAAGCAGGCAGCGTGGTCAAAGCTGACGAAAACATCGACACTCCCGATCCCGATTTCGACTGGGAAACCTACGAGAAAGGGATGGACGAATATTCCGAGGAGAAAAAGAGCGAATACGAGAAGCTTTATGATGAGACCCTCAGTACCGTCGCTGCCAACGAGGTGGTGGAGGGTACCGTCATCTCCATGAACAAACGGGAGGTGGTCGTCAACATAGGTTACAAGTCCGAAGGTGTCATCAGCCTCAACGAGTTCCGTTACAATCCCGACCTGAAGGTGGGCGACAAGGTGGAAGTGTATGTGGAGAGCCAGGAGGATGCACGCGGACAGCTCATCCTCTCCCACAAGAAAGCACGGGCCCTCCGCTCGTGGGAGCGTGTCAACGAAGCCTATGCCAACGATGAGGTCATCCAGGGTTACATCAAATGCCGCACGAAAGGCGGTATGATCGTCGATGTTTTCGGAATAGAGGCCTTCCTGCCTGGTTCCCAGATCGATGTCAAACCCATCCGCGACTACGACGTCTTCGTCGGCAAGACGATGGAGTTCAAGGTGGTGAAGATCAACCAGGAATACAAGAACGTCGTCGTCTCGCACAAAGCCCTCATCGAAGAGGAACTTGAACAGCAGAAGAAAGAGATCATCGCCAAGCTCGAAAAAGGCCAGGTCCTCGAAGGAACGGTCAAGAACATCACCTCTTACGGTGCCTTCATCGACCTGGGCGGTGTCGATGGTCTGATCCACATCACCGATCTCTCGTGGGGACGTGTCAACCATCCCGAAGAGGTTGTGCAGCTTGATCAGAAGCTCAACGTGGTGATCCTCGACTTCGACGATGAGAAGAAAAGGATCGCACTGGGCCTCAAACAGCTCACCCCGCATCCGTGGGATTCGCTCGATCCCAACCTCAAGGTGGGCGACAAGGTGAAAGGCAAGGTGGTGGTGATCGCCGACTACGGCGCTTTCGTCGAGATCGCTCCCGGTGTCGAGGGGCTCATCCATGTCTCCGAGATGTCGTGGTCGCAGCACCTGCGGTCGGCCCAGGAATTCCTGAAGGTGGGCGACGAGGTGGAAGCCGTCATCCTTACCCTCGACCGCGAAGAACGCAAGATGTCCATGGGCCTCAAACAGCTGACCCCCGACCCGTGGGAGGACATCGAGAAGAAATACCCCGTCGGGTCGCGGCATAAGGCCAAGGTGCGTAACTTCACCAATTACGGTGTCTTCGTCGAGATCGAAGAAGGTGTCGACGGCCTCATCCACATCTCCGACCTCTCCTGGACGAAGAAGATCAAGCATCCTTCCGAATTCGTCTCCATCGGCGACGAGATCGAAGTGGTGGTCCTGGAGATCGACAAGGCCAACCGTCGTCTCAGCCTGGGACACAAACAGCTCGAAGAGAACCCGTGGGATGTCTTTGAGAGCGTCTTCACCGTCGGCTCGGTGCACGAAGGCGTTATCATCGATATCTTCGACAAGGGAGCTGTCGTTTCCCTCCCGTATGGAGTCGAAGGTTTTGCCAATCACAAACATCTCATCAAAGAAGACGGCTCGAAGGCCAAGGTTGATGAGAAACTCCCCTTCAAGGTGCTGGAGTTCAATAAGAACGGTAAGAAAATCGTCGTCTCCCACCGCAGGGTTTGGGAGGATGAGAAGAAAGGTATCAAGCACGCTGAGGCTGCCGAAACCGAAAAGGCAACCCGCCGCCTGAAAACCAAACTCGAGAAGACAACCCTCGGTGATATCGCCGATCTGGCTGCCCTCAAAGAGGAAATGGTCGCCAAAGAAAAAGAGGAGAAATCCGGAGAAGATAAGAAAAAATAGTTATCTTTATTGGCAAATTGAGTTGCCATGGAATTTCAAATCGAAAAGAAGGACGATCATACGCTGATACGGGTTCTTGACGAAAAACTGGACACACACATTGCGCCCAACCTGAAATCCGAGCTCGTGCTTATTTCAGGGAACGGCGAGAAGAACATCGTACTTGATCTCAGCAATGTCCGGTATTGCGATTCCAGCGGCCTGAGTGCCATCCTGGTGGCCAACCGGCTTTGCAAGAATGCCAACGGCACCTTCGTATTGTGCGGGCTCAATGAGGCCGTCGAACGTCTCATTACCATTTCGCAGCTCGATACGGTACTTAATATCACCGAGACATACGAAGATGCCCTGGAAGTGATCCGTTCGGAAGAATAACGTACAGCGTTGACCTTCTCTTTGACGATACTGGGAAGCAGTTCGGCACTGCCAACCTCTGAAAGATTCCCGACCGCTCAGGTACTTAATGTACAGGAGCGGTTTTTTTTATTGGACTGTGGCGAGGGGACCCAGATGCAGTTGCGGCGTATGCGTGTACGGCTGGGCCGCCTGCATCACATCCTCATCAGCCACCTGCACGGCGACCATGTCTTTGGTCTTTTCGGTTTCCTCTCCTCCCTGGGCCTCATGGGCCGTGAAGAACCCCTCCACGTCTACGGACCTCCCGAGCTGGAAGGGGTGGTGCTCCGCCATCTGGAGATGTTCGACATCCACCTGCCCTATGAAGTGGTGCACCACCCCCTCAACTGCCGTGGCTCAAGCACGATCTATGAAGACAAGGTGCTGACCGTACGCCATTTCCCCCTCCGGCACCGAATACCCTCCTGTGGCTACCTCTTCCGGGAGAAAGAACGGAAAAGACGTTTCCGTCCCGGTATCTTTGAAAAATACGATATCCCGATATCTCAGCGGAAAGCCATCCAGGAGGGGGCACCGCTCAGACTGCCCGACGGCGGCACAGTGCCCAATGAGGAGATCACCATCCCCGGACCGCCACCCAGATCGTATGCTTTTTGTACAGATACCGCCTACGATCCCTCCATTGTGGAATACGTGCGCGGTGTCGACCTGCTCTATCACGAGGCCACCTTCCTCTCCGGGGAAGAACAACGTGCCCGCGAAACCGGACATGCTACGGCCCGGCAGGCAGCTCTCATCGCTCAGGAAGCACAGGTCGGAAAACTGATCATAGGACATTTCTCAGCCCGTTACAAAGACCTTCAACCCTTCCTAGAAGAGGCCCGCAGCATCTTCCCGGAGACCTGCCTCGCTGCCGACGGCGAACGTTTCGAGATCCCCCTGATGAGGTGACCCACCCAGGGGAACAACGAAGAGGATATTTGTATACATTTGTTGCATGAACATAACATAAAAAGCACAAAACCATGAAAAGAAACATTCTCCTGCTGGCCGTTCTTCTCCTGGCGGCATCCTCGGTGTGGGCTCAGCCGAAGGACAAGGCGGTCTTCAAAGAGTATCAGCCCGGCTTCTACCAAAATTTCATCCTCAAGGACATCAGTCAGGTAAAGGAGAAGCAGAACCCACCCAAGGTGCACAAACGCTTTGTCATGGACCAGTCGGGAATGGACCTGCCCAACGATCCCGGCCTTTACAAACAGCAGTGGCACTTCCCTCCCGTATCGCAGGGAAATACAGGAACCTGCTGGTGCTTCTCCACCACTTCCATGTACGAATCGGAGGTATACCGTCTCACCGGTCAGAAGATCAAGATCTCGGAAATGTTCACCGTTTACTGGGAATATGTTGAGAAAGCCCGGAGGTTCGTCAGGGAGAGAGGCAATTCGCTTTTCGCTGAAGGTTCGGAGAGCAACGCAGTGGGACGGATCTACAAGAAGTACGGGGCGGTGCCCGAAGAGGTCTATTCCGGCCTGACAGGCGGTCGCAAGTTTTATGATCATGGCGATATGTTCGAAGAAATGAACACCTACCTCCAGTCGGTCAGGAAAGCCAATGCCTGGAACGAAGAGGAGGTCATCGCCACCATCCGGGCCATCATGGACCATTACATGGGAACTCCGCCGGAACAGTTCACATGGAAAGGCAAAACATATACCCCCAAACAGTTCCTCCACGACGTGCTGAAGATCAATCCTGACGATTATGTGGACATTCTTTCCTATGAACAACAGCCTTTCTGGCAGCAGGTGGAGTACGAGGTGCCCGATAACTGGTGGCACAGCAAGGATTACTATAACGTGCCGCTGGAGGTCTTCATGAAAGCCCTTAACGAGGCCGTCAGAAAAGGCTATACCGTCGCCATCGGCGGGGATGTCTCGGAGCCGGGCTTCTCCCGCGAAACCAACGTCGCCCTCATCCCCGACTGGGACATCCCTTCGGACTATATCAATGACGACGCCCGCCAGTTCCGTTTCTCCAACAAAACCACCACCGACGACCACGGCATGCATCTGGTGGGATGGCTCGAAAAAGACGGACAGATGTGGTATCTCATCAAAGACTCCAGCTCAGGCTCCAGGAATGTGGGAAAAGATGACAAGAAGTTCGGATACTATTTCTTCAGTACCGACTATGTGAAACTCAAGATGATGGATTTTGCCGTTCACAAGGATGCTGTCAGGGATATCCTGAAGAAGTTCAGCAAGTGAGCCGGCCATGAAAGATATGAGGGAAAAGCTGCTTCGGCAGCTTTTTTCTTTTCCTGAACCTGGCGGGAAAATGTTTATCTTTATACCCCATCAAACAGGAGGTCATGAATGAGAAGATCCTGATCCTCGATTTCGGATCACAATATACCCAGCTGATCGCCCGCAAGGTGAGGGAGCTCAATGTCTATTGTGAGATCCATCCTTACAACCGTTTTCCCAGGCCGGACGAGTCCGTGAAAGGAATCATCCTCTCGGGCAGTCCTTATTCGGTACGCGACAAGAAGGCTCCGATCCCTGATCTGGAAGGGATCAAAGGGCGCTGGCCCATCCTGGGCATCTGTTATGGTGCCCAGTACCTGGCCCATTATTACGGGGGGGAGGTACTTCCCTCGGCCACTAGGGAGTACGGACGGGCCAACCTGACGTTCGTCGATCAGGAGAGTCCCCTGTTCCGGGGCATCGAGCCCGGCACCCAAGTGTGGATGTCGCACGGCGATACCATCGCACGCGTTCCCGACCATTACCGTATCATCGGGTCCACCCACGATGTGCGGGTGGGAGCTTATCATATCGAGGGCGAGGAGACTTACGGCATCCAGTTCCATCCCGAAGTGTTCCACACCACCGACGGAAAAAAAGTGCTGGAGAACTTCGTCGTAGGCATCTGCGGAGCCTCGCGCGACTGGACCCCCGACTCTTTCGTCCAGACTACCGTGCAGGAACTCAAGGAACGCCTGGGCCACGACAAGGTGGTGCTGGGCCTCTCCGGTGGCGTCGACTCGACCGTGGCGGCCGTTCTCCTGCACCGCGCCGCAGGCGATAACCTCACCTGTATCTTCGTCAACAACGGACTGTTGCGCAAGAACGAATACGAAAAGGTGCTCGATTCCTACCGGCATATGGGCCTTAACGTAGTAGGAGTCGATGCTTCCGAACGTTTCCTCAGCGCCCTCAAGGGGGTCACCGACCCCGAACGGAAACGCAAGATCATTGGCAAAGCCTTTATCGAGGTTTTTGATGAAGAGGCCCATAAGATACGGGATGTGAAATGGCTGGCCCAAGGTACCATCTATCCCGATGTCATCGAGTCGGTGTCGGTCAATGGCCCATCGGCTACCATCAAATCACACCACAACGTGGGGGGCTTGCCGGAAAAGATGAAACTGCGTGTCGTCGAGCCGTTGCGTCTGCTCTTCAAGGATGAGGTTCGTAGAGTGGGGGAGACCCTGGGGATCGACCGCAACATCCTGCGCCGCCATCCTTTTCCGGGGCCGGGCCTCGCCATACGGATCCTCGGAGAGATCACCCCAGAGAAGGTCAGGATCGTCCAGGAAGCCGATGATATCTTCATCAGCGCCCTGCAGCGGGAAGGCCTCTACGACGAGGTGTGGCAGGCAGCCGTCATCCTCCTGCCCGTCCAGTCGGTGGGCGTCATGGGCGATGAACGGACCTACGAGCATGTGGTCGTGCTGAGAGCCGTCACTTCCACCGACGGCATGACCGCCGACTGGGTGCACCTGCCCTACGAATTCCTCGCACGCGTCTCGTCCGATATCATCAACAAAGTGAAGGGCATCAACCGCGTGGTCTATGATATCAGCTCCAAACCCCCTGCCACCATCGAATGGGAATGAAACAACATATCCGCTATACTATGGAACGTAAGATCCGTTCTTTTCTGTTCATCCTTTTCTTCCTTCTGCTCCAAGGCCCCTCTCTTCATGCCCAGATCCTCAATGAACAGGCTTTCAAACTGTTCAAACTGATTGATCTGATCACCAACTATTACGTCGACAGTGTCAACGAGGCCAAACTCACCGAGGATGCCATCCGTCAGCTCCTCAGGGAGCTCGACCCGCACTCGGTTTACATCACACGCGACGAAGTGCAGGAGATGAATCAGCCCCTGATGGGCGATTTCGAAGGCATAGGCATCTATTTCAATATCCTTAACGATACCATCATCGTTATCTCACCCATCTCGGGCGGGCCCTCCGAAAAAGTGGGCATCCGTGCCGGCGACAGGATCGTCCGCATCGACGGGGAGAATGTGGCAGGGATCGGTATCACCACCGGCGAGGTGAGAAAAAAGCTGATGGGTCCCAAAGGCACCCGCGTGAACGTCGAGGTCCTGCGCAGGAACAGTCGTCAACTGCTTCATTTCACCATCACACGGGACAAAATCCCCATTTTCAGTATCGATGCTGCTTATAGACCGGAGGATCACATTGGCTATGTCAAGATCAACCGTTTTTCGGCCAAGACGATGGACGAGTTCCACCGGGCCCTGGACAAGATGCCGCTTGACAGCCTCGACGGCCTGATCATCGACCTGCGTGACAACGGAGGAGGCGTGCTTACCGCAGCAACCGACCTGGTGGACGAGTTCATGCCCGCGGACAGGCTGATCGTCTATATGCAGGGCAAACACCTGAAAAGGGAGGATTTCTTTACCACCTCGCGGGGACGCCTCCACAATGTGCGCCTCGTGGTGCTGGTCAATGAGGGGACAGCCTCGGCCAGTGAGATCTTTTCCGGTGCTGTCCAGGACTGGGACCGTGGCCTCATCATGGGGCGAAGGACCTTTGGCAAAGGTCTCGTGCAAAAACCATTCTACCTCCCGGATTACAGCATGGTAAGACTTACCATAGCACGTTATTACACCCCTTCGGGACGCCTGATCCAGAAATCCTATAAAGGAGGATACGAACAATATATGAAGGACCTCGAAGAACGATACAAACACGGAGAATTCCTCAGTGCCGACAGTATCCGTCTTCCCGACTCGCTGAAATATTACACCCTGCGCAACCACCGTACCGTCTACGGTGGAGGCGGTATCATGCCGGATATCTTTGTGCCGGCCGATACGGCAGGTAATACCAGCTACCTCAGGGAGATGATCGGAAAGGGAGTGGTCACCGACTTCGTCCTCGACTGGCAGGACCGCCACCGCAAAGAGGTACTGAAAAAATATCCTACGGTGGAGGAGTTCATCCGCGATTTCTCCCTCCCCGGGAAAGATGTGGAGAGATTGCGAAAATTGGGTGAAAGCAAAGGCATCAAGGCCAGTGACACCCTTTTCCGGCGCTCTTCCAATCATCTTCTCTTGCTGGTGAAGGCCATCATCGCCCGGGACCTGTGGGACTCCACGGCTTACTACCGCATCCTCAACCCCACAAGCAGTGTTTACCGCAAAGCTCTGGAAATGCTGAACGACCCCGAGGCTTACGAGAAGGTCCTCTCAGGTCACTGAACCGCTGTTCTGCTGCAAGCCCTGTAAAATGACGGAGACCGTCACCCAATGGTTGCTTGCCCATGAGACCTTCTTCATGGAGGCCCTGGGAGTGTTCTTTGCCCTGATCTATCTCTGGTTCAGCATTCGTCAGAAGATCTGGCTGTGGCCTTTCGGCATCCTTACCTCCTTCTTCTATATTCTCGTTTTCTATCGTTCCCGTCTTTATGCGGACATGGGACTGCAGGTCTATTACCTGGTGGTCAGCTTTTACGGCTGGTATCACTGGCTCTTTGGCGGGGGAGGGGGACGTCGCGATGCTTTGCCGGTCACCCGCCTCAGCCGTCCGCAACTGCCGGTGCTGGCGGCTGTTACTTTTGCCATCTACTGGATTCTGGTCTTCCTGCTTACCTACATGCCTCAGTGGCTGGACGTTCCTCCATCGCAGATGCGTTACTGGGATGCCTTCACCACGGCTGGCAGTATCGTGGCCACATGGCTCCTGGCCCGGAAAAAACTGGAACAATGGCTCATCTGGATCGTCGTCGACCTGGTCTCGATGGGGATGTATATCTACAAGGGACTCTTCCTCACCGTATTCCTGTTTATCGTCTATACCGTCATGGCAGTGGTGGGATACCTGACCTGGAAGAAGGAAATGCAGCAACCAACACGGTCGGAAAAAGAGAATCATCATGGGTGATGGACATCGGCAATATGGTAAGAGACCGTTCACTGTGGTGCTCACCGGCCCGGAGTCGACCGGAAAGACCACCCTCGCCCGGACACTGGCCGCCCATTTCGGAGGAGCCTGGGTGCCGGAATATGCTCGTGTGTACATAGAACACCTCGGGCGTCCCTATACCTATGATGACGTGCTCCATATCTTGCAATACCAGATAAAGGTTCTCGAGGACCCTGCCTGGCAGCATATGCCTTTTCTTTTTCTGGATACCGATCTGATCATCCTGAAGGTCTGGTTCGCTGTGAAATACGGGAAAGTGCCGGATGAACTCGACCGCCTGATCGCGGAGAGGAAAATAGACTTATATTTGCTGTGCCTGCCCGACCTGCCATGGGTGGACGATCCTGTGCGGGAAAACCCGGGAGAACGACGTGAGGAACTTTTCAGGATCTATAAGAAGGAGCTGGAAGAAAAGAAACTTCCCTATCATCCGGTCTCAGGAAGGGGCAGGGAGAGAACGAAGGCAGCAATCGAAGCAGTGAGAGAGGCAGTGAAAAAGAATGACCATGGACGATCTTGAACTTTTTCCGGCGGAACGGACGACCTTCCCTCTGGTGATCACCACCTTCCACGGGCTGGAGAGGGTGCTGGCCGGCGAGGTGATGCGCCTCGGTGGCCTGGACGTGGAGGAGCATATGCGTGCCGTGACCCTCACGGGCGACCGCAAGATGCTCTATGCTGCCAACTATCATCTCAGAACGGCCCTGCGGGTCCTGCGGGTGGTGGCACGCTGCCGTGCCGGCGACGCCGGAGAGCTCTACCGGGCAGCACGCGAAGTGGAATGGGAACGTTTCTTTTCCAACGGGCAACGTTTCCTGGTGGAAACAGCCGTACGTTCTCCCCATTTCCGCAACTCCATGTTTGTGGCCCAGCGTGTCAAAGATGCTGTGGCCGACCGTTTCCGGGACAAGACCGGCATGCGTCCTTCGGTCGACAGAAAGAACCCCGAGATACGTATCCATGTGCGCATCTCGGGCAAAAGCTGTGTTCTCTCCCTCGACAGCTCCGGTGAGCCTTTGTTCCGGCGGGGATACCGTGTGCGACAGGGGGTGGCCGCCCTCAACGAAGTGCTGGCTGCCGGCATGATCCTCCTTTCCGGCTGGCATGGCGATACCCCCTTCCTCGACCCTATGTGCGGTTCCGGTACCCTGCCCATTGAGGCCGCCCTTTTCGCCCTCGACATACCGCCGGGATACCTCCGCCAACGCTACGCTTTCATCAAATGGAAAGACTATGATGCAGGCCTCTATCAGTCGGTCAAGACCCAGTACGCCTCGCCCCGAAAACGAACACCGGCACCCGTTATCGGAAGCGATCGCTCGGCTGTCGCCATCCGTCTGGCGCGCCTCAACGTCACTCAGGCAGGACTCGAGGAACAGATCAAACTGATGATCCTCCCCGTCGAAGAGATGACCCCGCCGGCAGGTCCCCCGGGCATCATCGTTACCGACCCTCCCTACGGAAAAAGAATGCGCCCCGCCGACCTCAGGAACATCTACCGGAACCTCGGACAAAGCCTGATGAACAACTTCCCGGGCTATACCGCATGGATCCTCAGCAACGACGAACGATCCTTCCGCTGGCTCGGCATGCAACACACCGCTTCCTTCGAGCTCAACCACGGAGGACTTCACGTCACACTCAGAAAATTCCCCCTCCGTCGGTCCGAAAATCCCCCCAAAAAGATCGTTCGTCAAAAAAAATAGAACCCTTTGCCTCCATGACCGGATTTTCGTATCTTCGGTCAGGTATTGTTGGAGGGCCGTGATATTTTTTCAACAATTATTTTTTATATTTGTTCATTGTTACGGCTGAAAGATTAAAACCAACACTTCTAATGAATTTTAGCATTGAAGACTATTATGCCGACCGCCTCGACGGAGATGTGCTTTTAGCCTACAAGGGGAGTATTACCACCGATCTGATAAACAACGTGTTGGATACCGTCGAGTCGAAGCTCCAGGATTTCCAGGAGCCATCCAAGATACGCAAGAAAGTCTACAATGTGTTGGTCGAAAGCCTCCAAAACCTCTACCACCATATCGACGATCTTCCGGAAGAATACAAGGACAGATTTGAATCCCGTTTCGGTATCCTGGTCGTTTCCAAAGACAAACACCAGTACCGTATCTCGACAGGCAACTTTATCCGTAATGAGAAAGTCCCTTATCTGAAAGAGAAGATCGACAAGATCAATGCCAGTACACGGGAGGAACTTAAGGATATGTACAAATTCATTCTCAATCATCAGAAACTCTCGGAAAAGGGTGGGGGAGGCCTCGGACTGGTGGACATCGCAAGGAAAACAGGGAACAAACTGAAATATTCGTTCGTCCCTTTCAACGACAACTATTCTTTTTTCAACTTGGATGTGTTCATTGATGAAGAAGTAGAAAAAACAGTAAAATAATTGTAGCTTATGGAACCACTGATCATTGAAGGAACGCCGAAAACCCCGACAGTCAGGTTCGATGCGGATGCTGGGGTGATTGAAATAAAAGGAAGGTCGATACCGGAGAACTCCGTGGAGTTCTATAAGCCGCTCGTCGACTGGCTCGAAGAGTATAAAAAGAACCCGAAAGACAAGACCGTGGTCAACATCCAGCTGGAATACTTCAATACCAGTTCCTCCAAATGTATCCTCGATGTCTTCAAGAAACTGGAAGCCATCCACAAGGCCAAGCACGATGTGGAGATCAACTGGTATTACGAGGAGGACGACGAGGACATGCTGGAGGCGGGGGAAGACTACGAATCGATCATCCGGATACCGTTTAAGATGATCGAGATCGTGGAATAAGGTATTTTCCGATACGAAAGTTCAAAAAGAAAAAGGCTGCTCAAGCAGCCTTTTTCTTTTCCGGGAAAACTCCACCTTGTTCCGTGACGGCTATTCCTCCTTCGGGAAAAGACGACCGCTCATCAGTTCCATCCAGTCGAGCGCACGCTTGAGCAGACGGTAGCGCAACACCACGAACAAAAGGATCGTCATCACCCAGATCACCATGATGTTCACCCAGAACGTGTGGATGTACCTCCCGAACAACTGCTTCTGCGGAGCATAGAACTGGGCCTTGATGAACTTGTGCGGCGGATCCAGGTAGATGGGATCGATCTTCTGTATCAACTCTCCCTTGTATTCGATGATGCGGTTCTTCGTGTTCTTGTTGGTGACGAACTCCTTGAGCTGATCGTTGAGATAGTCCTGTTTCATTTTGATCAGCCCCTCTTTGTCCTTTTTCTGAAGCTCAGAGATCTTCCGGTCCTTACGGTCACTGGCCGCATTGTAAAGTCTCTTGTAGTATGTCCGGGTCTTTTCCAGATACTGGCGTGCTTTTTTCAGCAGCTCGGGAGTGATCTGCAATGCAACCAGCTGATCGTACTCAGGGAATGCGATCCTGGGATTCTTCTTCAGTTCCTTGCCGATCTCGTTGATCACCAGTTGCAGATCGGAAGCTACCTCACTGTTCTTCTCAGGCTTGTTGTAGTTGCGTTCGATACGGTCGAGCTTCCCCTTCATCTCGTTGTACCAGTAGATCTTCTTGAAATCCGCTATGCTCATCAGCTTGTCGAGCGGATAGAACATCTTCTCGAACTTGTTGTTACGGTACTGGTACACCGCCAGGGCTTCATAAGCCCAGCGTGCGGTGATGATCTCCCCGTACCAGGGGATGCTGGCAGGGGAGGAAATACGGGGGTTCAGCTTCTCATACTTCACCAGCACCCCGCTCAGAATGATCTGAGGGATCACCAGGAAGGGGATCAGGATGTATATGGTGACCACCGTCTTGAAACTGTCGGAGATCACCAACCCCATCAGGTTCGAGGAGGTCCATACCGTGAACAACAACAACCAGTATTGCAGGTACATCCCTTTGACCTCCAGGATACTGTTGGCCACCAGAACGAATGTGAGCGACTGGATGGCCGAAATGCCGAACTGGACCGCCACCTTCGAGAAAAGGTAACTTGTCCAGCTGAGATTGAGGAACGACTCCCGTTTCAGGATCTTGCGGTCTTTGATGATCTCCTCGGCACTTACCGTCAGTCCAATGAAGATCCCCACGATCACGGCCATGAACAGGTAGACCGGCAGGTTGTCGTTGTTGATGAGGGTGTACCCCAGATGGTTGCGGCCACTCTCATCCCAGTACTTGATCAGAAAAGCCAGGAAGAAACCCAGCACCGGTGCCTCCAAAAAGTTGATCACCAGATACTGTGTGTTGGAAAGTTTCGACTTTACATCCCGCTTGGTGAAAACCATCCACTGAACGAACCTGCTCGGCAGCTTGAAGTTGATCTCGGGAATCGTACCTTTCTTGATCTCCTTTGGCTCAGTGTCCCCGAATTTCTCACGGAAGATCTTGTTCCATTCAGCGGGAGATACTTTCCGTGTACCTGTCACTTTCCCGTATTCATCCAGGACCTGTGTCTCGATGATGTTGAAGACCTGCTCGACGTTGACGTTACCGCAGACATGGCATTCGCTCTCGTTCCAGTTGGCGTAATGCATCTCCTTCTTGAAATGCGTGAGCGAATCCACCGGGTTGCCGTTGTAGATGAGATAACCTCCCTTGTCAAGGATCAGGAGGGTGTCGAACATCTTGAAGATGTCGGACGAAGGCTGATGGATCACCACAAACACCAGCTTGCCCTTGAGCGAGAGCTCCTTGAGCAGGTCCATGATGTTCTCCGAGTCGCGAGAAGAGAGTCCCGATGTGGGTTCGTCGAGGAAAAGGATAGGCGGCTCACGGATTAGCTCCAGGGCGATGTTCAGACGCTTGCGCTGCCCCCCGCTGATCTTCTTGTTGAGCGGCGAACCTACCGTCAGATCTTTGATCTCAAGCAGCCCCAGACTGTTCAACACGTCCAGTACAGCCTTGTGCAGCTGCTCTTCGGTATAGTTGCCGAAACAGAGCTTGGCGTTGTAGTAAAGGTTGTCGTATACGGTCAGCTCCTCGATCAGCAGGTCATCCTGCGAGACGAAACCGATGAGCCCTTCGATCTTCTCCTTCTCTTTGTGGATGTTCACCCCGTTAATCAGCACCTCTCCTTTCGAGGGGGCGTTGGTGCCGTTCAGCACGTTCAGCAGGGTCGACTTGCCGGCGCCGCTGGCCCCCATGATACCGAACAGCTTGCCCGATTCGGCCTCGAAACTCATCTCATGGACTCCGATCTTACCCCCCTTGAAACGGTACTCGATGTTCCTGACCTGATAGTACAGCTTCTCCTTGATGCGGTCCTCCTGAAAACGTCCCAGCACATCACTGTAATAGATCGGCTTGCCCTTGCGGTCACGTAACGAGGAACCGGTGTTGAAGACATAGATCTTGTTCTTGTGCAGAAGCTGGCTGTTCATGTAGATCTCGCTGTCACCGATGTAGCGGATCAGGAAAATGTTGCCCGAGATCACATGGAAGATGACGATCACCCCCGCGGTCCCCGGCCTGACAATGTGCTTGCACTCCTTGCACAGCTTCTTGTCCTCGCCCGAAATGGTGAGCAGGTTGGGAGTGGAAGGTAACTGCTCAGGCGGGTTCAGCACAAACTGTTGCATCTCACGGAACTCATCTTCGGGAAAGTTGAAACTTTCAGCCACCGTCGAGATGAACTCCAGCTCCTGCTCTGTGACCACATCCCCGTCGGAACGAGCGAATTCGAGCAACTGGAACAGAACGATCACCTTCTGCTGCTGGGTGAGCTCCTCGTTGATCTCGTTGCAGATACGCAGCACCCTTACCGAAATGGAAGAAATGCGCTGACGCTCTTTCTTGCGTCTCCTTTCCGTCTTCTCCAGATGACGCTGTTTCTCCTGTTGTTCCTGGTAGTAGTGGTCGAAGATCTTCAGATATTCATTTACCAGCTCTTGGTTCAACTCTCTTTTCAGGAAAGATTCCACCACGCTGCGCCGGTCACTGCGGTTGCTCTCCGGACGTGCGATGATGGCGAACAACTGCATCAGTGCCTTCAGAATCTTCTCGCTCATACTGATTTGGGTCTGGTTCCGCTATTATTGGCATGTCAAAATACGAAAACTTTGTATAAATTCCCAAATGAGCTTTTCCTCATTTATCAACAGGTTGCCTCCTGGGCACCCTATCTTTTCGTATTTTTGCCTTTCCTGACTTGATCCGCCGGAGCATGCCTGACCAATTGCATGATAAATGGCTGAAGGCTGCCGTGATAGGCAGTTACTGGGGTGCTTTTGAGATCATCCTGGGAAGTTTCTTTCACAACATGCGTTTCCCGCTTTCAGGGACATTGCTCTCTTTTTTCGCGGTGATGTTGATGGTCGCTTTTTCGCGGGTATGGCCTGAGCGGGGCTTGTTCTGGCGGGCGGGCCTCATCGCCGCCCTGATGAAGTCGATCTCACCCAGTGCCATCATTCTGGGCCCTATGACGGGCATCCTGCTGGAAGCCCTCCTGATGGAGGGGGCGGTGATGCTGCTGGGACGTTCGTTGCCGGGATACCTGCTGGGAGGAGCCCTCGCCGTGGCCAGCGCTCTCCTCCATAAGGTGATCACCCTCCTGGTGCTGTACGGTCTCGACCTGGTACGGCTGCTCCTGGCCCTCTACCATTTTGCTTTGCGTTCCCTCCGTGTCCCGGAAGGAAAGGTTGATCCCTTCACCCTCGTCCTGCTGCTGTCGGCCCTCTATTTTCTTATGGGAGCGGTGGCGGCCCTTACAGGCTATGGCGTCGGAACACGGGAGCGGCTGCGTCCGGCACTGCCCGGCACAGCCGAGCTCACGGGAAAGGTGCCGGAGAGCTTCTCCCCGGCCGGTGCCGACCGCTATGTGATCTCGCTGCTCGTGCTTCATCTCCTGCTGCTGATAGCACTGATGTGGAGCGTCGCACGTCTGCCGCTGGGCTGGTCGGCAGGACTCGTCACCATTTATGCAGTGTTTACCTTGCGTCGTTACGACCGAGCCCTGCGTCACCTTCGCAGACCCCGTTTCTGGATCCAGGTGGTGGGCCTCACCCTCCTGGCTTCTTTGTTGTGGAAAGGCATCGAAACAGGAAACTATTTCAGTTATGAAGGGCTCGTTGTGGGACTGCGCATGAACCTGAGAGCCTTGTTGGTCATGGTGGCTTTCTCCGCCATCAGCGTAGAGTTCCGTAACCCTGTGATACGGATCCTGCTGTTCCGGAAAGGCTTTTCCGGGCTCTATCGTGCCACGGGCCTGGCTTTTGCCTCCTTCCCGTGGGTGATGCAGAGTTTCCCCGGACCACGCCAGCTTTTTCGCCGCCCTCTGGATGTGCTGGCTGATGCCCTGGCTACAGCCCATACGCTTTACGAAAGGTTCGCAGGCATGCAGAAACGCGAACCGATCATCCTGCTGGTCACGGCAGGAGTGGGAGGAGGAAAGACCACCTTCCTGGAACAGCTGGTCTCCCGCCTCAATGAGAGCGGGATCCCATATACAGGCTTCCTGGCCCGCGGAATGGGAGAGCACGGCAAAAGAAAAGGGTATCTGCTCCGTGACCTCCAAAGCGGTTCCGAACAGCTTCTGGCTGAGAAAAAAAAAGGCGGACGCCTCCGGACAGGCAGGTTCACTTTCCATCCGGAGGTCTTCCGTCAAGAAAAGGAAAAGGTATGGAGAGACCTTCTCAGCGGACGGCCCCGGGTGGTCATCCTCGACGAGGTGGGCCCCCTCGAACTGAGAGGCAAAGGCTGGGCCCCCCTGCTCGAGCGCCTGGTCACCCTGCCTGAGATCATCCAGGTATGGGCCGTCAGGGAAAAGATCGCCACCCAGGTTCCCAGAGCATGGGACTTCTCTCCACGCAGGACCGTCTCGCCCGATAAGACTTCTCCCGAAGAGCTGGCCGCAATGATAGCTGAGATCATAAAAAAAGACCTGCCGCAGCAGCGACAGGCCTCTGAAAAAGACTGAGACCTCTTGCTCACTTGGGTGCCACCGGCGGAGCCTTGGACTGAGTGTTCGCTTTCTCGGCAGGACGGTCCAGCCATCCCAGCGGGAAAACCTTCGAAGGGATATGCTCTTCCAGCATGATACGTTCCATCTTTTCCACAACATCGGGATGCACGGCGGAAACATCATGCAGTTCCTGAAGATCGTTCTCCAGGTCATAAAGCTTGATCCCGTGATTGCCCTTGAAGATGCTGTCACGGATGGCTTTCCATTTGCCCATCCTCACGGCCTGCTGTCCTGTATAGGCAGGGAACTCCCAGTAAAGATGGTCGTGTTGCTTTTGTGTGCCTTTCTGCAACAGGGTGGGAAGGAAACTGATACCGTCGGTACTGTCAGGGGCGGGTATGCCGGCCAGATCACACAAGGTGGGCATTATGTCCCAGAAAGCCCCGATATGATCGCTCTCACTGCCTGCCGTGATATGACCCTCCCAGGTGACGATCATCGGCTCACGGATGCCTCCCTCGTGCGTGAAACCTTTGCCCCAACCGTATGAGGAACGGAAAGGCTTGGCACTGTCAAAGAACTTGGTGTCGACACCTCCTGCATAGGTGGGCCCATTGTCGCTGGTGAAGAAAATGATCGTGTTATCGTAAATGCCCAGCTCCTTCAGCTTGCTGATGATCTGACCCACCTGATCGTCCAGGTAGCTGATCATGGCAGCATAGGTCGCCCTGGGATAGCGACAGGGAAGATAGCCATGCTGCCCCAGGTAAGGCTCCTCGTCGCCGAATTTCTTATGATACTTTTGTACCCACTCTTCCGGTGCCTGTAATGCTACGTGAGGAATGGGTGTGGGATAATAAAGGAAGAAAGGACGGTCCTTGTTCTCCTCAATGAACTTCAGAGCTTCCTTGATCATCAGATCGGGAGCGTAAACCTTATCCCTATACTGTTCGTAGTTTTTGGGATCCAAAGGATCGAGATCCTTGGGGAACCGCTGATGAGGGGAGAAAATGCGGTTGCCGAGCTCCACTTTCTCATCGTTGCGCCACAGATGGCCGGGATAGTAGTTGTGTGCCTGTCGCTGGCAATTGTAACCAAAGAAAAGATCGAAACCCTGCTCCGTGGGGCGGCCGTCGGTGAGAGGACCGCCCAGCCCCCATTTCCCGATGGCAGCCGTCTTGTAACCGGCCTGCTGTAACAGACGTCCCAGTGTCAGAGTACCCTTCCGCAAAGGATACTGACCCTCCAGATTGGGATCTTCCGAAACTTTCTTATAATCCCACACATCCCCTCGCCATTTCATCTCATTGTTGCCGCGGATCTGTGCGTGACCCGGATGACGCCCCGTCAGGAGCATGCATCGCGCCGGAGCACATACCGGCGCACCGGAATAGAAATTCGTGAACTTCATACCCCTTTCGGCCAGTTTGTCGATATGGGGAGTCTCGATCTTTTCCTGTCCGTAACACCCCAGCTCACCATAACCCAGATCATCGGCCATGATGAAAACGATGTTCGGCTTCTCCTTGACGGTGCTCCCTTTTTTTCCCTCTCCCCTGCAGGAGGAGAGCATGGCTGCGGCCACGATCACCAGCACCGGCAACAATGGGTTCTTTTTCATTTTTTTAATGTTTTTGTTTGTTAGAATGAAATCGTTCGATAGCAAAATTAGGTGAAAAATCATTTCCCTGTCCTTTGTGGACCTATTTTCTGAATGGTGCGATTTTGCACCCTCCTTACCACCCTCCTTACCATCCTGGTAAGATGATGAAGCTATAACTATAAGAAGATCAATATGTAACAGGAATTATACCTATTTAAATATCCATTTAAAAAGCAATTTAAATAGGTATTTTACATCAGTCTCCGGTTTTTACCTTCCGGACGACATCGATGAGCGTACCGTCGACCCATTTGATGGCTGCGACCACCTGGTCGTCGAAACGGGCTTTTTTAGGTTTTCCGCAGATCCTCACCGCCTCGTCGTGCAGCTCTTCGATGCTCCTGATGGGCAGGTCGGAATGACGGGCCTTCTCGATCAGGTCCTCTCTGTGGGGATTGATAGCGATGCCCCGTTCGGTGATGATGACGTCGATCAGCTCTCCCGGCCCGCAAAGGGTGGTCACCTCATCCACCACCACCGGGATGCGGTCGCGGAACAGAGGCACCGGAAGGATCACCGTCTTGGAGAAGAGGCAGTTCTGCCAGCCTCCGATGCCATGGAGCAGATAACCGTCGGAGTGGGTCACCACATTGGCATTGAAATGGACATCCACTTCGGTGGCACCGAGAATGACCACGTCGACCATCCCCGCGAAATTCCCTTTGCTGTGGTAATTGTATGAGGTAAAAGGACTGGTCCATACATGGTTCGGGTTCTCGGCCATGGAACGGACCCCTTCCAGGTCGAAGGTCTGGCCGTCGAGGATGTATTCCACGAGTCCCTCTTCAAGCATCGAAACAAGGTACTTGTTGCTCCCTCCGCGGGCGAAGCGGGCACGTATTCCGTGGCGGCGCATCACTTCCCTGAAATATTCCCCCACAGCCAATGAGGTGCCTCCGGCGCCTGTCTGGAAGGAGAAACCGTCGTGGATGATGCCGGTCACTTCGCAGAAACGGGCGGTCAGCTCTGCTAGATACAACCTGTCGGGACTGCGGGTGATGCGCGTCGTGCCGGAAATGATCTTCTCCGGCTCCCCCAGCTTGTCGATCCTGACGGTGTAATCCACGTAATTCCCCTGGATCTGCCAGGGTACACAGGGAAAGGGAACCATGTTGTCGGTCACCACGATCACCTTGTCGGCATACTGCGAGTCGGCCAGGGCAAAACCCAGCAGGCCGGTGGCCGAAGGCCCGTAAAGGCCGTTGGCATTGCCGAAAGGATCGGCACACGCCGCCCCGATGACGGCAATGTCGATCTTCACCTCGCCGTCCTGGACCGCCTGATAACGGCCGCCGTGCGAACGCAGCACTGCCGTGCCACGCATCTTCCCCTCCGAAGTGAAACGACCCAGAGGACCGTTCATACTCCCTTCGATATGGTGGATGGTGCCATCCTCCAGGTAGGGAATGAGATGTTCGTGACAGGGGAACGAAGCGGAAGGGAACCAACGCAGGTCTTTCACCCCCAGCTCGTGGGCGATGTCAAAGATCATGTTGGCCAGCAGATCCCCGTTGCGGAAATGATGGTGTGTGGAGATGGTCATGCCGTCACGCAGGCCGGCACGGATAAGCGCCTCCTTCAGGGTCTCCACCTGTTTGTTGCCGTCGGAAGGATAATCGGCACAGCTCGGTATAGGGGGAGCGTGCTTCCTGCCCTCCGGCCGGTATTTCCCGACGCCCCGGTAAGGGACCACCGGCTCGCCGTTGACCTCCGTGGGTACCATGCGGCCCGCAGCGTTGCGGGTCCACTTCTTTCCTTCTTCCATGGATCCGTTTGTTTACAGTTCGTTCTTCTTACTTTTTCCGCTCTGCGAGCTGAAGGATGCGTTCGGCCCTTTTGACCACCGGCGGGTCGATCATCTTGCTCCCCAGGGAGACGACCCCCAGCCCTTTTTCGCGGGCCTCTCTGAAGGCTTCCATGATCCGCCGGGCCTTTTCCACCTCTTCGGCAGTGGGGGTGAAAGCCTTGTGGATCACCCGGATCTGACGGGGATGGATGCAGCCCATCCCCTCAAAGCCCAATGCCCGGGAGCGACGTGCCGTGGCCTCCAGCCCCTCCATGTCGTCGATGTCGGAAAAGACCGAATCGATGGGCTGGATGCCCGCAGCCTTACAGGCGTTCACCAGACGCGTGCGGGCATAGAAGGTTTCGGTGCCTTCCGCGGTGCGGGGTACACCCAAGTCGGCCGTCAGATCTTCCAGACCGATGGCCATGGCTGCCACCGCAGGGGTGGCACGCGCCAGCTGGAAAGCATTCTCCACACCCAGGGCCGTCTCAATGATCGGCATCAGATAGACGGTACCCTCTTCTCCGGCCTGCTGCTGGATCTCTTTGATATAAGAATCGATGCGACGCAGGTCGTCGGGATCCTCCGCCTTGGGTACCAGCACCATG
>Ga0256914_1001533_pt1 | contig 20600 bp, 14 predicted proteins | sample HulkmetaG_FD_191571 | JGI IMG/M metagenome (GOLD analysis project Ga0256914, IMG submission 191571) | Hydrothermal chimney microbial communities from Main Endeavour vent field at the Juan de Fuca Ridge, Pacific Ocean - Hulk | ecosystem: Environmental > Aquatic > Marine > Hydrothermal vents ... | reverse complement strand
ATGTAGAGATCTTTAAAATCCAAGGCGGGATTGATCACGCCGTCCATCACACCGTCGTAGTTGGTGTCCACACTGTCACCGATGCCTTCTACCTGATTCGGTGGCACATCGATCTGCATGTCTGCGCTCCAATCGCTCATATCACCGTCGATGGTAATTTTTTGAGCGAATGAAAACGCTACAAACAAACCGATCATCAGAATTACGTAAAGTTTGTTCATGAAAAGGCTCCTTTGTTAGTTTAACGGATTAAGATCATTTTTTTAGTAGCCACGTTTTCGCGGCTTTGCAAACGATAAAAGTACACGCCAGAAGGCAAAGCAAGGCCCTGGGCATTCCGGCCGTTCCAAACCAGGCGATGCAAACCGGCACCCTGCTTTCCGGAAACCAATGTGCGCACTTTTTGTCCCAGTACGTTGTACACGGTTAAGGTAACAAATTGCGCTTTGTTCAGACGATATTCGATGGTGGTGGTAGGATTAAACGGATTGGGATAGTTTTGCGCCAGAGTGAACGAAAGCGGTGCTGTGGCAGAGCCGCCCAGCGCGGTTAAATCACCCAAGGGACGGCCGTAATTGTACACATTGCGAAACGAGCCGTCATCATCGGGAGCCACATCGTTTACCCAATCGTTGGTGGGATCTTCGGCCAGTACCAGGATTCCGGTCGATTCGTTTTCGCCGTTGGTTTCACCGATGGCGGCACGCGGAATGGCCACTTCGATTCTGTTGTCGTCGATATTGCGCGCCACAATGCAGCTATCGCCCATGACTTCTTCGAATTGTTCGTCGTTTCCATTGGCACCGGTAAATTTTAAAATGCCGTACGCTTGCTTGGTTTTCAATCCGGGATTTCCATGCGGATCGGTAATATTCACGTAATAATCCCCGCCGTTTAGCCAGTAGCCCCAGGTCAAGCCGGTGGTGCTGTCCAGATCGGTATCAAAATAAAGCTGAATGAGCGCTTTGTAGCCTTCGGCATCCACAAGATTGTCCAAATCGGAGAAGGTGCCGTCTTCGTTAATGTCGATGCGAACGTAGAGATAATCATCATCGTGGGAGACCCAAATATCCTTAATATCCAAGGCGGGATTAATAATATCATCCATCGTGCCGTCCCAGCCGTAATCTACGCTGTCTTGCAAGCCTTCTTCTTCATTGGGCGGTACGTCAAAATGCATGGCTTCGGTCCATTCATCCGTTTCGCCGTCAACCGTTACCTGTTTGCGTCCGTAGCGATACACATAGCGTTTGCTGCCGATATCATCGGGTGCGATGTCTTCGGGCCAGGGGTCTTGCCAGATACTGGCGTAGGCGAAAAAGGCGGTGGACTCGTACTCACCGTTGGTTTCACCGATTTCTTTGCGCGGTACGGAAATTTCCACTTCGTTGTCGTCCATATTGTAGGCAACATGACAGGCGATTCCCGCCGGGACGTAGCTCCAGTCCGAACCATTGACCCCGTTAAATTTCCACAGTTCCCATTCGATGGGCTCGTTTTCGGCGTAGGGATGGGAAATATCCAAATAATAATCACTGCTTGTGTTCCACCAGCCCCAGTTCAGTCCCGTGGAAGTATCGCAGTCCACGTCCAAATTCAGTTCGAAACCGGCGCCAGCAGGATAAAGGTTGGTATCTAACAACGAACCAAAGGTGCCGTTTTCATTTATCACGTAGCGGAAGTAAAGGGAATCGTCATCGTGGGTCACGTAAATATCGACCAGATCAATATTCGGATCGTCCACATCACCGGCTTCTTCCACATTGTTCGGCGGCACATCGATTTGCATCCACGGTTGCCAGTCACTCATGTCCCCGTCAACCGTTATGGTTTGGGTGTACCCGAAGGCAACCCAAAGTATGACAGCCCAAAATACGCTTAGGTATTTCATCGCTCGCTCCTCCCAAAAATTTTGAATTAATTTTTTTACGAATCCTTTCCTGTTTTTACCAACTTCCTATTTTACAAACATGAGTTTTATTTGCTGTACGCTTTTGTCATCTTTTAATTCGAAGATGTACAGTCCGGAACTTACCTGCTTTAATTCATCGGTTCGTCCCTGCCAGATTAGTGTGGTTTGGCCGTTTGTCAGCGGAAAAGTGCGCACCAAACGTCCGCGGACATCGTAAATTCGCGCTTTTAAAAACCGTGAGCGTACGGGATTAAAACGGATGCGAACCGTACTGTTGAACGGATTGGGATAGGCCGCCAATCCGAAGCCGGAAGGTATGCGTTGACGTCGGCCAGAATCGAGACCGGTTATCAGCAGGCGGTAACGGTAACTGTGGTCCTGATAGGCGTCCGGGGCGTAGTCGTCGTCATGGTTGTCGTCGAGATCGTTGACGTTGAAAATTACGGGTAAGACACGCAGGGTATCGCTCAGTTGCAAATCGGAACGGGCCACGGCCATTTCCACGCGTCCGGGGGTATTGGTGCCGGTTGCCATTACGGCGCTGCCAACATAGGTCCATCCCCAGGCGCCGTTTTGGCCGCTGTATTTCCAGAGGGATCCGTTTTCTACCATGAAATCGATACCCATGTGGCTGCCGCCGCTGTGGAAACCGGTGGCGGGATCGTTATCGGTATCGAAGAAGACGTGGTAAAAGTAGTTGGATTTAATGCTCCCTGCCACCTGATAGCTTACGTAGATGTTGTCGGCATCGTTGGTCATCCAGAGGCCGGTTAAATCCACGTCGTCGTTCAGGGCATCACCGGCGGTTTCTTCGTCCGGTGGCTGATCGAGACGGGGCACGTTTTCCCAGTCGTCGAAATTGCCATCGATGATGATATTGGCCGGATTTTGCGGTGGTTGTGCGTTCCCCGAGGTGAAACGCTCGAAGTAATCTTGCCCGGTGTAAGGGGTTCCCGCGGCCTGCGCATCGATGATTAATTGATGGTGCAAATCGTTGAATCCGGTGGAATCTTCCCAAATGTTCTGATTGGCAAAGCGAATGGCGTATTCGGGTCGATAGCGCAGGGTGTCCACCGGATCGGCCAGATGAAGGAGCACCTGATAGGCGCCCTGGGGCAGGTCGGCAGGGATGCCTCCGGAAATTTGCACGTGTACGGTGTCTTCCGGTTGCCAAAATCGGGGATCAGCTCCGGTAAGCAAACGATAGGTGGCATGGGTTGTGCTGTTGCGCAGGATGACTTCCAGCAGACGCGGATTGTAGGGGCTGGCAAAGCCGTGGTTGTACACGTCGAAATTCAGGATAAAAGTGCTGCCGGGCTTTAAGCTGTCGGGGAGCTGGGCCTGCAACAAAACGAAGCGATAGCCCAAGCGCTTGCGGATTTCGGGCATGCAACCGGCGTTTTGCCAACCGGCTAATACGTCTTCGTTGTAATCTTTGTTCAAGGCAGACCAGCGCATGTAGGCCAGATCTTTTAAGGCATTGGCGCAACCGGAATAGGCGCTGGGACTGCATGTCTCACCGCCCTGCGGGACGTAAAGGTTGTCCTGATGCAGATAGTCTTTGTCCGCCTGAATGTTGTTTGGCAGATAGGTTCCGTAGTCGGTTTCGCTGGCTAAAAAGCAATCGTTGTGGGCGCCGGTGCGGGATTTTTTGCTGCCGTTGAAGGCCTCGTCCGGCGCAATGGGCAAACTGTCGTTGAAGATCAGCCGCTTGTAATTGGGCGTCCGCACGACCACGTCTCTTTGCACGGGCAGGGCGTCTAATAAGGCGAACAGCACGGTGCGTCGGTCGGCGGTGTTATTCAAATGATGCGATGAATAGTACCATTCGCCCCAGGCTCCGATGAATCCGGCTTCCATGTAGGCGATGACGTCGTAATTTTTTTGCAAAATGGGTTTGATCTGATCAATGTGCAGGAGAATGGTGTCCAGAGCGGCATCGGCGCCGTTTTGATCGTCGGTGTAGGAAAAGCGTATGATGAGCTTGACGCCGCCTTCCCGCGCGATGTCCAAATCTTTTTGCATGAGATCTAAAAAGGATTGGGGCAAAGGCTTGTCGTGATATTGGGGAATGGTGTAAATGCGCTGAATTAGCGACAGATTCTGTGCCTTGAGACTATTGCACAAAGAAAGGGTGACCGGGGAACTGAGATAGGTAGAAAAACCGCGTTCGGGATTGAAGATGTCTTCGTCGGAAGGCTGATAGACGACGGTCTGTAAGGATTGGGCAAAGGAGAGGGCTGCCCAAAGCAAAGCAAAAATGATTGCTATCATTTTTGCGGGTTTGTTTGCGGATATGGCCATTAAGGTTTCCTTTTGTCTAATGTTACCTGACTAACACCAATTTGGCGGTTTGTATTTTGAGCCCGGAAATCAGCCGGAGAAAATAAACACCGGAAGGGCAGGATGCACCGCTGTCATCTTTTCCGTTCCAGACGAGGGAGTGCGTGCCGGCTGGCTGATTGCTATCAGCCAGTTGGCGCACCACTCGACCGTTGATATCGAAAATCTCAATCCGAATGTGCTGGCCGTGGGGTAAATAATAGCGAATTTGCGTCATCGGATTAAAAGGATTAGGATAGGCGCAGAGTAACCGAAAATTTCGCGGCCCCGGCTTGATCGCAATCAAGCTGGTTGCTCCCACTTCATCGGCACCGATATCCACACGAGTGCCAATAAGACGCAAATCTCCGTCCATATCTTTTTCGCTTGAATCCGGCAAGTAATTCGGGTCCCCGTGATCGATTGCGGGCGAATTGGCGTCCAGATGGAAATCTTCGTGCGCTGCATCGACAAATTCGGGATCGGCGAAAACAGATTGCGAATCTTGCCCCGTTGCGGCCTGATAATTACCAAATCCGATGTAAAGCTGTCCGTTCCAGAAATACCGCGCATTCGCTTCTCCGCCTTCGGTATACCAGAGATTAAAATTCAAAGTATTATCAACATTTCCCGCTTCGGAATAGAGCAAAACACTCTGATCATTGGCATAAAAAATATTGTCGGCGATATTATTGTCCTCCGCATATTGCACCCACAATTCACCGTGACCGGTTTTCAAAACGTCGTTTTGATAGCAGGTATTTCCCGTAAAGTCGCATTGTTTGACCCGCCCCGTGTTGACGTCATATCCACCGAACACAAGTCCGGCTTTTTCATTTTTGTAAATGACATTGTTGCGCACCTTGATGCCGCTGGTAACCACTCCAGCATTTTCCGCTCCGATTTCAATACCCAAATCACATCCAGAGACAGTATTATTTTCAATGACAATGTCCTGTCCGCCATCCACATAAATACCGGCCGCGTAACCGCCCTCGTAAGGAGAATTTGCCCGAAATACCTGATTCCAGGCGCAGCGCCCGTTTCGTGCAAATTTACTGCTTAACCAATCTTCGCCCCCGATAAAATCGATGCCAATGTTGTTAACATCTTCCACGATATTATTCGTGACTTCAAACTGTTCCACATTGCCGTTCAAGGTCAGGGCTTCGCTCCAAGCGGGGTCACAATCGTAAATATGATTGCCATCAATAATAATGTGATTTATGGAAAGATTATCATTCGCTCCGTAAATCGTAATACCCATTGCTCCGCCGTCTTCTCCGCCGCCACGGATATTGTGGATTTCGTTATCGCGAATTTCAATATACGATCCGTAGCCGTAAACCCGTATTCCGGAACCCTCGGTAGTCGTATCGTTGCGGATTTCAAATCCGATGATGCGGACATAGTCGACGTTTTCCAGATAAATCATATCATCGGTGTAACTTGCGGGATTGTTGGGCACTCCGCTGCCATCGAGAACAGGATGTTCACCGGGATAGGCCATTAATGTAACATATCCCCCCGTCTGGTTGCCACCAGACGGGAAATTAATCTTCTCAAAATAAGGCGTTGCTTTTTCTTTTACCAGAATCGAATCACCGGGTTGCGCATTGTTTAAAGCAGATTGAATCGTGTTGAAATCGCCACCTGTTCCCGCGACAATCACAGTGCGGGCCAAAAGGCCGGTAGTTATGGCTAAAATCGCAACAATGTATAGGAAACTTCGCATTCTCCACCTACATTCGTTTATGTTTTGCTGTCGGTTTCACTGGTCGCGACCAGTGAAACCCTTCCCCGCCCGGCGAACTGATTGCAATCAGTTCGCCTTTGTCACGAGAGCCAATTTTTCTCGCACCAACTTATGCACCGCTTCGATACCTTTTGGGAAAATCTTACGCAAATCGATCTCATTATTCCTTTGCATGGCTCTTTTTATATTTTGCACAAATGCATTTTTGATTTCCGTAGCAACATTAACTTTACAAATTCCCGTATCGATTGCCGAGCGTATTTGCTCGTCGGGAATTCCAGAGGCGCCGTGGAGGACCAAAGGTATTTTCACAACCGAACGAATTACATTCAAAAGAGCGATATCCAGATGCGGTTCCTTTTTGTAGAATCCATGTGCCGAGCCAACAGCCACCGCCAGTGCATCAACCCCGGTTTCGCTTACAAAACGTTGGGCATCTTCCGGACGTGTAAAACCGGCTTCGGTTTTTTCCTGTCCCAATTTCGGGATATAGCCCAATTCCGCTTCGACCGTGGCACCATACGCAGCAGCCAGCTTAACCACCTCACGCGTAATTGCAATATTTTCAGCAAGTGGTCTTTCGCTGGCATCAATCATCACCGAATCAAATCCGGCGTCGAGGCAGCGCCGTACCAAATCAACGGAATCACCGTGATCCAGATGCAGCCAGGCCTGCAAACCAAACGCATCGATCGCCGAGCGGGCCAGAGCCACCGCTGTTTGCAATCCCATGTATTCAATCGACCCCTTGGTTAATTGCAAAATAACCGGATATCCCATTTCGGAAGCGGCCAGCGCAATTCCTTTTAGAGTTTCCATGTTATAAAAATTCGTAGCCAGAATAGCCTGTTTCGCATCACGCGCATTCAAAAGCGCCGTTTTTAAATCGATTTTCTTTGCCATAAAGCGCTCAAATTCCCTCGATACCCAGTTCATCACGTGCAATTCGAAGCACATCTTCCAAATTCTTAAAAGCCGTCGTGCCTCCGGCCGCCGTAGTATTGACCGCACCGCACAAATTCGCAAAACGTTGACATTCATTTAGCGGAGCGCCCTGTACATACTTAAAAACAAAGCCCGCATTAAAACTATCACCGGCGCCGATGGCATCAACCACATGTTCATTTTTAAAAGCTGCAAGCTCCGTTACCTGTTGCCCGTCAAAAACAACCGAGCCTTCACTTCCCTTTTTTACCACCACCGTGTGCACGTTTGCTCCCAACCTTCGCACCGCTTCCTTCAAATTCACCTGACCCGTCAAATGAATCAATTCCTGTTGGTTCGGGAAGAAAATATCTACAAACGGCAAAACCTCCCGCACAGGCAAATCCCACTTTTCCGCAGGATCCCATTGCATATCAAACGATGTCGAAAGTCCTTCCTTTTTCGCCATTGCGAATAATTGCCCCACATCTTTCTTCAAGCCGGGCTGCAAATAATAAGACGAAAAATGCAAGTGCTTTGCCAGACGTAATTTGTCGGGAGAAATATCGTTCAAAGTCAAATGTTCCATTGCTCCGGGATGCGTAACCATTGCCCTGTCTTCAGCATAATTCAAAACGATCGTAGCCCCGGTATTCAACTTTTCATCACGAAGAATCAAATCTGTATTCACGCCCCTGGCCTGCAAACTTTCAAGCACCAAATCCCCAAATACATCCTTGCCAATCTTTCCCAAAAACGCAACGTTAGCACCCAATGCACTTAAATTACTGGCAAAAATCGCGGAAGAACTACCCAACGTAAGCGTCATATCGTCGGCCAGAATTTCCTTGCCAACTTGAGGGAAGCCATGAATTCGGTTCAAAATCAAGTCCACATTAAGTTCACCGACAACAATCACATCGTATTTTTTACGATCCATAGAATACAATCCTAACTCTGTCTATTCTTCTTCGATGGCCAACAAAAAGGCAGAAACAATGGCCAAAACCATTCCGGTAATGATTACGGGATGCGGAATCACACGATAAATCGACAGCGAAATAACGATAGTAATAACCGGCGCCAAAGCATTGGTCATGGGACTCACAATCATCGCCTTCCCATAGCGGAAAGCGTAAACCAGCATTAACGCTCCGACCGCATTTAGAATTTGAATCATAGCAGTAAGCCATGGGCCGGTAAAGCCCCAGTTGATCGGCCGGGTAAAGTCCGTCATCCACAAGGCAAATGGAATCAGCAAAATTCCGGTAACCGTCATGTAAAAGAAAATGCTTTCGGCCTTCATCGTTTTGTTGGCAAACTTCATCACATAAGCCTGAAAACCCCAGGCCAAAAATACAATTAAAGCCAAAATAATCCACATATATCCCTTGCTACCGTCGCCGTTGGCCGACTGGTACGAGAGTAAGGGAATGGCCACCAGAGCCAAAATTATACCGATCCATCCGCGAACGCTGGCCCGTTCTTTCAAAAAAACATAGGAGAGCAAAATCGTAACAACCGGAGAAAGCGAAATAAACGGGAACACCAAATATGCCGGTCCCGAACGCAAAGCTTCGAACAAAATCAATTGCCCCCCGGCGCCGGTAAAACCGATAATGCTTCCCAAAAATACCGAGCGCCGATCATGCTCTAATTTCCAGCCAACCAGCCCCAGGGCAATGGCCGCCGGAACGATCATGGTTAAGGCCCACACCGAATAACCCAGGGTCGCCGGGAAGCCCATTTTTTCCGGCAATTCGATCAGTGCACCCCAAACACCCCAAAACGTAGTCGTAATAATGGCAAAAATAAGCCAGGGCCGTTTTTTCATTACATCGTCTCCGCAATTGGTGAAACCGTTTCATGGAAACGAATCATTTCTGTTCCTGTTGCCCAAGCATAGGCTTTAAGTACTTCTTGAATTTTGTGCAAGACCAGCGCGCGCGCGGAATTTTCAATTTTTCTCTGCCGAACGGCATGATACTGATTGGGAAGGAACTGACTTAACAAGGTAAACGGAATTTCATAATTACGCAAATTTTCGAATAATTTTTCAACACTTTCCCGTACCAATTTTTGCGGCCAATAGTATCGAATTCGATCGCTAAATGCGTATTTGCGTGCAAATGCTTGATGCCTCGGCGTGCCGCGATAATATTTCTCCCAGAATTCGGGCTGATGTTTCATCGCTTCTTCCAGACGGGTCCGTAATCTGGAAGATGTGTTTTGTCCGTGTAATTGCAAAAGTTCATCTTCAATAAATGTTAAGGCAAATAGGGCTTCGCGCAAAGCAAAGGTCAGCGCCGGGCCGACTTTTAGAATGGCGAAATGGTCTTGGACCATTTTTCTTAAACTGCCTGCCGTCTGGTAATCCGTGGAATGCGCCTCGTAAATCAAACCATCTTGTGTTTCAATAAATCGGCTTAGTGGCGCAGCTAATTCCGGCTGGTAATCCGCAACCGCTTCATCGGAAAATTCCACGCCCGGTTGAACTACAACGGCTATGACGCGTTGCCAGGCATCCTGCAAACCGTTTTTCAGGAAGACCTTTTTGGTTTGCCGCAATGTTTCCTGCACTTCTTCGACCGGCGTAATGCGCAAATGCCGCAGAGAATCGGTGGCACCGCCGGGAATGGGGACGTCGGTTCCGATGACGTAAACGGGGCGGAGATTGTTCTGTGGCAGACGACTTGCGGCTTCTTCTGCAGCAAGACACAATTCCGCACTACGCCGTGCGACTAATTCCACATCTAGGGGCAGATGGCTATCTGCCCGATCGCCTTTTAACGGCATGCTGGCATCCAGATGAATTTTTGTAAAACCCGCTTCAACATACGCCGCGATTTGCTCTCTGGCATTTTTCATGGCCACTTCCGGTTCCAAATGCCGCCAGACGTTTGGCCCCAGGTGATCACCACCCAAAATCAACCGTTCGGGTGGCAACCCGCGGCGGATAGCGATCCGCCGCACGAATTCCGCAAAATCCCTTGGCTTCATGCCCGTGTACCCGCCAAACTGATCCACCTGATTCGACGTCGCCTCCACCAAAAGCGGTGTATCGTCTTCCACGGCCTGCTGCACCGCCGCCTCAATCACAAACGAATTGGCCGAACAAACCGCGGGGATGCCGGCGGGCATCCCCGCCTCCCAGTGCCGCTCCGCAATTTGCCGAATCGGATGTTTCATCATTGTTCAAACACTCTGTTTCGTGTACGGATACAACTTTACCCCCTGCACCACCCGCGTAATAGTACCGCTTTCCGACGGCGCATCGGGTTTAAGCCCCAGGGCTAACGACTTGTAAAAGCCGATCATTTGAGCCGGAAGCACGCCCACAAACGTCAAAAATTCCTCATCCAGATCATTTTCCCCGTCATCCAGCACAATCGGCAAATCCACGGGAACATCATCCTGCACCTGCTGAGAAATCCCAATCCCCAAAATCCCCTTTTGTCCCCGATAAACCGACTCGACCAGATCCCGCTCGTACAAATGAGCATACGGTTGATTCGAAAAAATGTACACCATCAGCGTTTGCGGCGTAATCACCGCCTTCGGCCCGTGCCGAAAGCCCAGAAACGTATCGAACTTACAAATCACCCTGCCATCGGTAAGCTCCTGAAGCTTCAAATGTGATTCCCGGGCCACCCCCTGAAAAATACCCGAGCCTAAAAACACCGCACGATCAAAGGACAATTGCGCCGCCTGTTGCAGCTTTTCCGCATAATGCGTTAAAATTCTTTGACCATATTGCGAAGCAATGCGCACCTGACCCTGCAATTCATCCAGCGCGTCTAAACGCGAAATTAAGAGCCCGCTCAGCAACATGGACGTAAAACTCCCCGTCATAGCCAGACTTTGATCGTTCGCCTCCGGGGGCAAAAGAAAAACAAAACTGTTCTCATCATCGGCCTTTTGCGCCAACTGGCCATCCGGATTGCAAGTAATAATCAAATGATAAATATCCCGGCAAAATTCATTCGCCAATTCCACGGTTTTCACACTCTCCGGACTATTCCCGGAGCGGGCAAAAGAAATCAAAAGAGTGGGTTGAGATTCCAGAAAAAAATATTCAGGATGAGTGACAATATCCGTAGTAGCAATGGAGCGCGTTGGCACACCGGTATTTTTTTGTATCGCCCCTTGCAGCACATCGCCGATATAAGCCGAAGTGCCTGCTCCCGTTAACACAATCTGCAAATTCTTTTTGCGCAACAAAGGATCCAAAAAAGAGGCCAACCGATTACGAACATTAAATAAATAAAGGTAGGTTTTAAGCCACAATTGCGGCTGACCGGCAATTTCATTGGCCGTAAAAAAAGCACCCCGTTCGCGCAAAGCACTCTCCGAAAGCCCCGGGAAAGAACTCATATCTTTCGTTTCCTTTTTATTTTTTATTTTTCCTTTCGTTTAAAGATAATAAGTGTTTTTTATTCTGTCAATTATTTTTTGCCTTTTTAAAAGAAAATAAACATATCTGTTTTAATTTCAAACAATTAGATAAAATTTGCTAAGTGCTATTTTATTTTTTATTATTAATTGCATACGATATGTTTCGAAAGGAAATGAAAGAAATGTCCCATTTAAACGGCAACGACAAAGACCTTACCATAGAGCGCAGGGCAAAAATTCTGGAAATGCTGGAACGCGACGGGCAGGTACAGGTATTGACACTAAGCAAAATGTTCGATGTCAGTCCGGTCACCATTCGCAACGATTTGGCCCAATTGGAACAAAAAAACATGCTCATCCGCACCCGGGGCGGCGCCATTCGTCCCCAACGCGTCGGCATCGACTTTAAACTCAACGAAAAAGCCAAAAAGCATTTTAAAGAAAAGCAAGCCATCGGACGCAAAGCGGCCGAGCTCATCCGGGAGGGAGATACGATTATTCTCGATTCCGGCACCACCACCATGGAAATCGCCAAAAACCTGTGCAATTTCAAAGAACTCACCGTGATTACCAATGCCCTGAACATTGCCCAGCAATTGGCCGATTGCAAAAACATCCGCGTTATTGTACCCGGAGGCATTCTGCGCAAAAACGCCCTATCTCTGGTCGGCCCCATGGCCGAAAGCGCCATTCGCAACTATTACTGCGATAAATTTTTTCTGGGAGTCGACGGTATCGATGCCTCTTACGGCGTTTCCACCCCCAACGCAGAAGAGGCATATTTAAACCGCATCATGATCGAACTGGCACGGGAGACATTCGTGGTGACCGACTCCAGCAAATTCAAAAAACGCAGCTTCGCTTTCATTGCCCCCATGAAAAAAATCCATTTTGTCATTACCGATAAAAATATCCCCGAAGACGAACTGGAAACTCTGACCAAATCCGGCATACAGGTAATTTTAGTGTGAACAAATACACCTCCAAAAACACAAAAGCCGCCCGAAATCAGGCGGCTTTTGTAATTCAATTTCAAAGATGAATCAGGTACCCCGCGTCGCGTGCTCCAGCTTGGGCAGCAACAACTTAACCATTAAAGCCGAAAGCAACAACAGGACGGTTAGAATTCCGAAAAATTCGGCATGGCTCAACCGGTTGTAAAAGCCCCCAATAAAGCCGGACAGATAATTTCCAATCGCCGTTGCACCGAACCAGCCCCCCATCATCAAACCACGCATGCGTTGCGGCGCCACTTTGGAGACAAAAGAAAGTCCCATCGGACTCAAACAAAGCTCGCCGAAAGTGATAATAAAATAGGTAGAAATCAACCACATGGGCGACATGTTGTTGGCGTCTTCATTGCCCCCCATGGCCGAAGCCACCACCATAATCAACATGGCCAGAGCCGAAATGAACATCCCCAAACCAATTTTGGCCGGGGTAGAAGGTTCTTTGCCTTTTTTGTGCAAATAGTTCCACAACGAAACCACAAACGGCGTAAGAATCAAAATAAAAAGCGGATTAAACGTAGCATAGGTTTCCGGCTTTAGCCATTCCAATTGAATGACCGAGCGTTTGGCAAATAAAGTGAGTGCAAAACCGTTCTGATGGAAAGACATCCAAAAGAAAATCACGATGGCAAAAATCGTCAACAAGGCAACAATACGCTCTTTCTCTTGCTCGGGAGAAACCCGTTCTTCCTTGGTGCTTTCATCGGCTTTTGCCGCAGCCGAAGCATGGTCGGCCTGCATGTAATTCGCCTTCCACACTTCAAAAACCACCAACGAAAGCAACATCCCTACCGCCGCAGCTGCAAACGCACTTTGATAATTTCCGAAATAATTATGAAGCGCCGTGGCCGTCAACGGTGCAATCAATGCGCCCAAGTTAATCCCCATGTAAAAAATATTGTATCCGGGATCTTTTAACGGACTACCCAAAGGATACAAATTACCTACCAGAACCGAAATATTGGCTTTAAACAAGCCATTGCCAATCACCAGAACCCCTAAAGCCAAAAAGAAAAGCCAAATACGTTCAGGATTGGAAAACGAAAGCAACAAATAACCGATTCCGAGAATTATCGCTCCCAATTTGATGGTCATGCGGTAACCCAAAATTCGGTCTGCAATCCATCCCCCGACAATCGGTGTAAAATAAACAAAAGCCAGGTACAAACCGTAAACCTGACCTTTGTAAGCATCGCTCCAGCCAAATACTTCATCCATGTAAAGCACAAAAACCGCCAACATGGTGTAAAAGCCAAAGCGCTCCCACATTTCCGTAAAGAAGAGGGTCATTAGTCCCTTAGGGTGGTTTTTAAACATACGCACTCCTTTGTATTTTTGACTGTAAAATTAAAGATCAGAATATACTCAAAAAGAAAATCGGGTTCAAAAAATACCGACCATTCCTGCAACCATTTTTCCGGCAATTTACCCACGACTGCGCACAAAAAAGCCCTGGCTTCTGCAAACCAGGGCCTCGATCTTTTAATTCATTCGAATGCTGGCTTTCGCACCGGCTATTTTGCCGAATGAATTTTCTGTAGAAAATCGGGGATCAATCGATTGTTAATTTCCTTTGCCGCATTACTTAGGGCTTTGAATCCGGCTTTTCGATAATTTAAATCAATGCCTTTTACATCTTCCAAAACATTTTTGTAAATTTCCGCACCGCTTTTTAAATCGATTACCGAAAGGGTTAAATTGACAAATGAAGAATACAACCCGTACATCTCCGCACCTTTGCGCGCACTGGCTTTTATTCGAATTAAATAGTCGGCTTTGGCCGGCGTTTTCACAAAGGTAAAACCCTGCGATCCCAAAATATTTTTAAGTGCCGGCTCTAATTGCTTGATTTCAACGGGCTGCCCGAGAACATTTTCCTGGGTCTCAATGTAAGCCGTTAATCCGCTCACCCGAATCATAAACCGTGCCGAAGGCACGACCAAACTGTTCATGATACCCTTCAAAATCACCGAAGGATTATCCTGATTGATTAATTTGTGCAGGTGAATTTGACAACGGACGATCTGTAAATTGTCCGAAGAATTAATGCGCAAAATGCGGGTCTGGGCAATGCCCTGTAAATCTGAGAAGGCATTACCGATCAAATCGCCTGCTCCGCGAATAAACGAAAAGATTACCGGCATGTTGGCAACCGGAGTATTCATTCCCGATTCAGAATATGAAATTTTTACCCGCAAGGGCTCGGCAATGGGCTGCCCCAACTTCCCCTGCAATTCCCCGTTTAAAGCGTGCATGGTAATTTGGCTTAATATGCGCTGCAGGGATGAATAAATTTCATTGAACAAATACAGGCGTTGGCCGTCTACTTCCACTTCCAGCGGCTGATTGACAAATTTCTCAATCGGTGGAATTGCCTGAAAATAAAACAACAATGCTTTGTCAATTTTTCCATTCCGTTCGCTGTCGCGCGCCCGTTTGAACATATCCAGCGAAAGTGCCTTGGCTTTTTCCAGCTTTTCTTTGCGCAGGCGAGCATATTTAGCCTTGGACAAACGATAATACACCCAATAATTTTGCTCGTCTTCCCAGCTATCGACCTGCTCGTAGCCTTCTAATTCGGCCTTGGTCGATGAACGCACATACGACTTGAAATCATCGGCCAGAATACCGCCCTTTTCCACCACCTGTTGAATTACATCGCTGGAGATTTGCACCTTGATTTGGGAAGCAATATCACTCAAGGCATTGTCCCGTGCTACCTTCTGGTAATCGGTAGGATGCTCTGTTTTCGAGGCATAACCGATCCCGATATAATATTGCGGATCGACCGGACGCTGCTCAATCCATGAAGGGAGTTTTTCCTGAGCAAAAGCTAAAGAAAGCATAAAAAAAACGATGAAAAGAATTCGATTTGGCCTCATAGCGAGTTCCCTACAATTTGATCTTTAAGTAAAAATGCCGATCCCTTTTGGAATCGGCATATCTCTTTTTCGTTTATTTCAGAACACAAGCCCCGCAGTAATTCCGAGGAAAGAGGTCCCTTCATCTTCGGTAAAGATGTAACGATAAACACCCTGAACAATCAAATTCATTGTGTCGGTCAGAGGCATTTCCATGCCGGGGCCGCCGGCCAGGCCAAATTTGTTATCGTCATTTTTTAACGAGGCCACGGTTTTCCCGTTGTAGGTAATATCATCTTGCTCTTTCAGTATATTGTAGGTAGCCATGCCAAACAAGAAAAACTGGGTGGTTGCTTCCGGTGAAGTTAAATAGGGACGTACGCCAATTCCCAATTCAAAAATATTTGCCGTTCCGTCCACACCAACCCCGGTGTAATCCGTAAACGGATCGTTGCGTTGCAAATCTTCGATAAACTTCGCATCATCAAACGTAAAGCCTTCATAAGCCACGGCAAAACTTACCCCAAATTTTGGAGAGGGGAAAATAACGTACTGTCCATGAAAGCTAAAGCCCAATTTGTAGTAATCCTTAAATTCTTGGGGAGCCAAAGGAATAGCCATACCGCCGAACACTTCGATTTGCGGCTGACGTGATACTTGCCCGAATTGGGCATAACTCATCCCCGATAGTCCCAAGACAAGAATCAGTATGGTAACCATCAATTTTTTCATAATCACTCCTCCATTTGGTTAATAAAAATTGCGTTTTATTTGGTAATCACTTTGTCCAATTTTTGGGGTACTCCGGAGAGAGCTCTCTCGATTTCAGCCAGAGAATAAGCCGGCATTACCTCGGTAATCCGGGCCACACAAATTTGCTTGACCATTCTTCCGATCACTTTGCCCGTTACAGGATGGACAATGGGATCGCCCTCGCGATACACGATGCATTTCATTCCTTTTTTTACACCCTTGTTCGAGCCAAAATCCAATGTGAGTTGATTGCCCTGAATGTTGATTACCAACCCTTTTACGACGGGTAAATCGGTCTTGAATTTGTTACTTAAAACATTTACCATTTCGGTAATGTGCTGCATTGAAATCCTGTCGCTGTAAGCTGTTTGTGCCGATATGATGGCCGCACTTTCCGTATCGATCAGGCGGGCGTCAATACTCAATGAGTTGCCGGCGCGGGTCACACTGCCCAGCACGACGGCATCGACACCAATGCCCTTACCGATTTCTGCTGCCGTCGTCGGATCCACAATACCGCTTAACCCTAATTTTTGTTCATTCAAAATTTTTTCCAACTGCGCGCGCTCAATCACTTTGAACCGGTGGGAATTGACAAAGGCAGTGATAAGTTTATCCAGCAAATCCACTCCATTTAATTCCGTTCCGATCCCCTGACTGTTAAAGGGCAAAACCGCAATACTCATGCGTTCGCCGATTTCGGCTCCCTCATTTGCCGAACTTTCGGCAGCGGGTTGGGCCGGTTGAGTGGGCGGTTCGTTAAAAGTAGATGTTGCTTGTTGCGTATTGCCCACCGGCGGAGAAGCCAGATTCCCGGCGGCCTGGGCATTAATGCGATTCAAATATTCTCTGGCCCTGCGCGAAGGCGCCTGACTCAAAGAAATTTGCAACTGACGCTTTGCCTCCTGAAGCTGCCCTAAATGGAAAAGACAAATTCCCAATTCGCGATGTGGATAGTATTGAATAAAAATCGTCCCGTAAGCACGAATTTTCTTTTTGTCCTTACTTTTTGCACGAAGCGTAGCTTTAAAATGCTTGGCTGCCTGTTGGTAGTTGCCATTCTTCATGGCCTGCAAACCAAGGTAATAATGTTTGTACCACTTCATTTCCTGGGCGTGTAATGCGGGCTGAAATAGGAGGGAGTTTAAGATTAAAAAAACAAAAACTGAGACATACCTTTGCCATCGAATCCCCATAACGCTCCCCTTTTTTACCAAATATAATTGTAAAAGTAGTTTAAGAACCATTTAAGTTGTTGTCAAGCGTCTTGTCAATTCACCCAAAAGGCGGCACAAAACTTGCTTTAATATATTGATTAGAGCGATGCGCACTTGCATCTTCGGCGTTTTCGAAATAATATCAAGAGACTTTTGTAAAATTATTTTACAAACCTGAGGTATTTTATGAAATCTTTTTTTATCATTCTGTTACTGGTATCACAAACTATCTGTTCCCCGAATATTTTATTTGTCGACAACCAGGCTGCCAATACGGGACAAGGTACCTTTGCCGAGCCGTTTAAAAGCATTCAAGAAGCGTTCAGCCAGGCCCAAGAAGGAGACACCATTTACATTCGGGGCAGTGTACAACCGACTCCCCAAATTTACGACGAAGACCTTTCCCTCAGTTCGTCGCTTGCTTCCGGAGAAAAGGAACATCCCATTGTGGTTCGTGCCTATCAGGAAGAAAAGGTCAAAATCATCCCCCAATCTTCTTTTTCCATTTACACGGCCTACTGGACTTTCGAAAATTTAATCTTTGACATGGGCGGCAAGGCCTACGATTTAATCAAGCTGCGCGGCGATCACATTACTTTTCGCCACTGCGAACTGACTAACGGCCAAAAAGACGGCATCGATGCCAACAATGCCAGCAATATGCTGATCGAAAACTGTACCATCCACAATTTTGTCCGCAGCGATCAATACGACGCCCACGGCATTATTCTCAACGGCGGCGTGGACAACGTAATTCGCAACAACACCATTTACGATTGCAAGGGCGACTGCATCCAGTTGTACAAAGAAGACCAGAATTACGGCACCCTGATCGAAGGCAACGATTTGTACACCACGCTGGGCCCCAACAGCGAAAACGCCATCGACGTGAAAGCTGCCCGTAACTTAACCATCCGTAACAATAAAATGCACGGCTTCCATCGCGCCGAAGACAGCGACGGCGTGGCTCTGAAAATCAACAAAGACACGGACAACACGCTTGTTTACGGCAACGATATCTTCGAAAGCAACGGCGGCATCCGCGTTACCGGCGGCGATGTGGATTCCATTCGCATCGAACGCAATGTGATTCACGATTTGCACGTGGACGAGGGCGACAGTTCCAAATACGGCTACGGCATTCAGATGGACGGTGTGAACGCCATTCAATTAATCAATAATACGTTTGCCAACATTCCCGGTCCGCTGTTCTGGATTGCCAGCCGCGGCGCCGACGGTTTTACCATGGAAAACAATCTTTTTTACAAGGCCAATACATTCAAAGGCGACACGGATGATTTGCAAAACATTGTGCTTATCGATTACAACGGCTGGTTTCAATGCGCGCAAACCATTCCCGGCGAACACGATGTGACCGGAGACGATCCGAAATTTGCGGACCCGGCTGACTACGATTACCGTCTGTTGGAAAACTCTCCGGCCATCGACAAGGGCGATCCTTCCTTTGGCACAAATTTCCCCGGCGAGCGCATTGATCTGGGTGCTTTCGAATTCGAACCGTCCACTGGCGTAAACGAGAGCAAACCGATCTTCCCCGAAGGCGCACAATTGCTTAAAGCCTATCCCAATCCGTTTAACCCGCAAACCACTCTGGAATTTCATCTCAATTCGCAGGCGTACGTCCGTCTGGAAATTTTTAATATTCTGGGAGAAAAAATCGACACTGTGCTCAGTGCTTTGCAAGCGGCCGGTGTGCACCGTATTCGTTGGAGGGCACACGATTTACCCGCCGGTATTTACTTTGCCCGTTTGCAAATAAACGCACAAAACACCGTACAATCGCTGGTGTTGCTGAAGTAAATCAAATGATTGAATTGTTGAACGAAAGCTGAAGGGTAAAAGGTTCGGAAATTAAGCGAGCCAGATCAGCGCCGGATTCCAATAGAGCTCGCAAAATTCTGTCGCGACTTTTCCTTGCAAAAAATACGCGCCCCATTCTTTTAAGCAACTCTGGCCCCGAAACGCGCACTTTACCCGCTCAGACCTTTCCTTTTTTTAGTTTTTTACGTACCTTGCCTGCACATTTCGTTACAATTGATTTCGGAGGAATTTCAACATGCGGCGCGCGTTAATTTTCTTGACTTTTGTTCTTTCCATTTCCGCCCTTCAGGCCCAACCGTTAAAACGCATTCGGGCCATCATCACGCAAGCCGAACAGGATACTTTGCTGGCCAATGCCCAGTGGAGCCTGTACGCGGTTTACCTTAAATCGGGCAGAGCACTTATCGATCATCAATCCAATTTTGCTCTGGCTCCTGCCTCCGGACAGAAAATCTTAACCACGGGCACCGCTTTGATGAAATTGGGCGAGAACTTCCGATTTACCACGCGGTTGTTTTACGATGGTTCTATCGATGCGCACGGCACCCTGCACGGCAACGTGTACCTTGTTGGCGGTGGCGATCCCACGCTGGGTTCCGATCTGGTACCCGGCAGTCCCGGGCTGGATAGCCTGATGTCCCAATGGCTAAAGGTGCTGCGCCGGGCCGGTATTCGAAACATCAGCGGCACCGTTTTCGGCGACGATCTCCTTTTTGCCGATCGTACTATTCCCGATAACTGGGTATGGGTGGACATGGGAAACTACTACGGCGCTTCGTCTCCGGCGCTGACCATTCACAATAACTTGTACCACCTGATTTTTGCCCCGGGAAAACACAAAGGCGATCCTACCGAAATTCTCGCTACCAACCCATTGATTCCCGGGCTTACCTTTGTCAATCGGGTTAAAACCGGGGCCAGGGGCAGCGGCGATAACGGCTACATTTACTGCGCTCCGGGACAATTTAACGCCTACGTTACCGGCACTGTCCCTGCCGGGCCGGACAGCTTTGCCATCAAAGGCGCCATTCCCGATCCCACGTTGTTTGCCGCCCAGTATTTGCGCCGCTACCTTGTTACACACGGCATTCCGGTGGGACAACCCGCCCGACGCCTTACCGAGACAAAAGATTATTCCCAGGCCACATTATTGCTAAGACACCTTTCGCCGCCGCTTAAAGACATTGTGTACCAGACCAACAAACGCAGCATTAATTTGTACTGCGAACTTTTGGCCAAGCAGCTCTCCGTACAGGCCGGGGGCCCGGGCACCACAAAAGACGGCGTTCGCATCATTAAGCAAAACCTGACGGCAATGGGGGTACCGGTTGCGGGCCTGCATCTCTCGGACGGCAGCGGCCTTTCGCGCACCAACACGGTAACCACACGGCTAATGGTGGCCTATTTGCGGGAAATGACCAAACAACCCTGCTTTAACACCTTTTACAATTCGCTGGCTGTAACCGGTGATCCCAACGACATCGGTTATTTTAAAAATTGGGGCAAAGGCACACCGCTGGCTTTAAACGCCCACTTAAAATCGGGCTTAATCGAACGCGTGCGCAGCCATTCGGGTTACCTGAAAGACCGTTCCGGCCGCCGAATTGT
>Ga0256914_1001532_pt1 | contig 20600 bp, 16 predicted proteins | sample HulkmetaG_FD_191571 | JGI IMG/M metagenome (GOLD analysis project Ga0256914, IMG submission 191571) | Hydrothermal chimney microbial communities from Main Endeavour vent field at the Juan de Fuca Ridge, Pacific Ocean - Hulk | ecosystem: Environmental > Aquatic > Marine > Hydrothermal vents ... | reverse complement strand
TTTCACGCTTCACGCCTTGGCAGCCAGAAACACTCGCTTCAAGGCGAAAGTTACGGTCAAACATGCTACCTTAGTCATTACCTTATTTCAAACGCTTTACACCGACACGCGGCGATGTCAAGATGAGAATGGACGACAGGAGGAACATGGACGATTTTATTTCGCCCACGTTCCTCCACATACTGCTTACGATCATGTCAACGCCCGACGGAGCGCCGCGATGTTCTCCGCTACGCTGGCTTTTTGGTTGAAGATGGCCGAACCCGCCACGATGACATTGGCGCCGGCCGCGACGATATCCGCCACGTTGCCCGGATGCACGCCGCCATCCACCTCGATGTCCACATGTTCCAGGCCGCGGGCGTCCAGCATCTGGCGCAGACGGGTGATCTTGTCGCTGCTGGCCGGAATATAGCTCTGACCGCCAAAGCCAGGGTTCACCGACATGATCAGCACCTGCGCCACGTCGGTCAGGATTTCTTCCAGCATGACCAGGGGGGTGGCCGGGTTCAGAGTGACGCCCGGGCGCACGCCCAGCTCCCGGATCTGCTGCACGGTGCGATGCAGGTGTGGGCAAGTCTCCACGTGCACGGTGAGGATGTCCGCGCCCGCTTCGGCAAACGCGGGCAGCATCTGCTCCGGCGTTTCGATCATCAGATGCACATCCAGGGTCAAGCCCATCTCGTCGGCAAGGGGGCGCAGGGCCCGCACCACCAACGGGCCAATGGTGATGTTGGGCACGAATTGACCATCCATCACATCGATGTGGATGTACTCAGCCCCCGCGTCCGCGGCCTCCCGCACCTGCTCGCCCAACCGGGCGAAATCAGCGGAGAGGATGGAGGGGGCGAGGATGACAGGTCGAACACTCATAGCAATCACTTTTCCTATAAACAGGCTTCAGACGCGATATGTTCAGAGGGCGATGGACGGTGGACGATGGACGGATGGGGTAAACTGTCTGCCCTCGTCCATCGTCCGTGGTCTGTCGTCTATTTTCCCAGCAGTGCCAGCGCTTGGGCCGCCACGTTCTCGACGGTGAAGCCATATTGCTCGAATACGACCTTGCCGGGAGCGGAAGCGCCGTAATGATCGAGGCCGATGACCGCGCCATTTGCGCCCACATAGCGGCCCCAGGCCAGGGTGGAGCCAGCTTCGATGGCCAGCTTGGGCTTGTCCGCGGGCAGCACCGACGCCCGATACGCCTCATCCTGGGCGTCGAACAGCTCCCAGCTGGGCATGGAGACCACCCGCGCGGCCACGCCCTTTTCCAGCAGCGCGTCGGCCGCGTCCAGGGCCAGGGCCAGCTCAGAGCCGGTGGCGATGAGGATGATGTCGGGGTCGCCGCTGAGGGGCTCGGCCAGGATGTAAGCGCCCTGGACCAGCTTGTTGTCCCGGGGCGTCACCTGGGGCAGGCCCTGGCGGGTGAGGATCAGCGCGGTGGGCCCGCGGCGCTCCAGCGCCACCTTCCAGGCCTGGGAGGTCTCGTTGCCGTCGGCCGGACGAATGGTGACCAGGTTGGGAATGGCCCGTAAGGCGGTCAGGTGTTCGATGGGTTGATGCGTGGGGCCATCCTCGCCCACGCCGATGCTGTCGTGGGTGAAGACGTAGATGACGGGGACGTTCATCAGCGCGGCCACGCGAATGGAGCCTCGCATGTAGTCGGAGAAGACCAGGAAGGTGCCGCCGAAGGGGCGGATGTAGTGCGTGGCCAGGCCGTTCATGATCGCACCCATGCCATGCTCTCGCACGCCATAGTGGATGTAGTTGCCGCCGTAATCCCCGCGTTCGATGTCGTGCTTGTTGGGGGGATTGGTCTTGTTGCTGCCGGTGAGGTCTGCAGAGCCGCCCACCAGCATGGGCAGGTTGGGCGCCAGCGCGGCGATGACCTTGCCCGAGGTGGCGCGAGTGGCCAGGGGCTTCTCGCCGGTAAAATCGGGCAGATGCTGTTCCCAGCCATCGGGCAGAGCCCCGGCAATGAGCATGTCCCATTCCGCGGCCAGATCGGGGTGGGCCTGGCGGTATTTCGCCATCTGCGCTTCCCATTCGATGCGGGCGTCCACCCCCGCTTGCGTGGCCTCGGCCACCCGGACCGGGACCTCGTCGGGGATGTAGAAATCCTGATCGGGCGGGAACCCGAAGAATTCTTTGGTGGCCCGGACGCCATCGGGGCCCAGTGGCGAGCCATGCACTTTGGCCGTATCGTGCATGGGGCTGCCATAGCCGATGTGGGTGCGGCAGGCGATGATGGAGGGACGGTCGGTTTCGGCCTGGGCCGCGCGGATGGCCGCATCCACCGAGGCCATGTCGTGGCCATTGGCCCGCGCGGTGTGCCAGCCGTAGGCTGAGAAGCGCTGTAACACGTCCTCGCTGAAGCTGAGGTCGGTGGAGCCGTCGATGGAGATGTGGTTGTCGTCATAGAGGACGATGAGCTTGCCCAGGCCCCAATGTCCGGCCAGGGACGCGGCCTCGTGAGAGACGCCTTCCATCAGGTCGCCATCCGAGGCCAGCACGTAGGTGTAGTGATCGACGATGGTAAAATCGGGACGATTGAAGCGTGCGGCCATCCAGCGTTCGGCCAGGGCCATGCCCACCGCGCTGCTGACGCCCTGTCCCAGCGGGCCTGTGGTCAGCTCGATGCCCCGCTCCGGGTCATATTCGGGATGTCCGGCCGTGACGTATCCCCACTGCCGGAAGTGTTTTAGCTCGTCCAGCGAGATGGGATAGCCGAACAGGTGCAGCAACGAGTAGAGCAGGGCGGAGCCATGTCCGGCGGAGAGGACGAAGCGATCTCGGTCGGGCCAGGTGGGTTGTGCAGGATCATGTTTGAGGAAGCGGGTCCACAGCGCGGTTACCATGTCGGCTGCGCCCAGGGGCAGGCCAGGATGCCCCGAATTCGCGGCCTGGATCGCATCCACAGCCAGCAGGCGCAGGGTGTTGGCCAACAGTTGATCGGTTTTATCGTAATCAGCAGGTAAGGATGTCATTGTCTTTATCTCCAATGCAGGGCAAATGGCTGGCAGCAAGCTGAGTGAAAGAAATAGAAAGCAATTAGCTTGAAACGGTAGAAATCGAAAGCAATTGCAAGCCACTGTTTAGCATTATACATCAATTCGATAGTGCGACAAAGTCAGGGCCACACCAAGGAGGGTAAAAAGACGCGTTCACCTCCAGCCGTGACAACGATGGTGCGGGCGTCGGAATATGGCCCGACATTGCTATGAGAATCCACTGCGGCCACTCGCCAGTAGTAGCGGCCCGGAGGCAGAGGCTGCCTGGGGCGATAGCTGACTCCAGCAGTTTCAAATTTGTCGTTGCTCCAAGCCCCCCTCCCAGCCTCCCCCCGTTACGACAGCCGTCGCACGGGGGGAGGAGCCCGGCGAGAGCAAAAAAACTTTGTAGATGAAGAGCTCTCTCCCTCGAACGCGAGCGTAGCGAGTGTCGGGGGAGGCCCGGGGAGGGGGCAAAAAGGAGGCGGGGAAGCCTCAGATAAACGCTTTCTGGCCGATTTTCCCTAAATTTGGAATTGCTGGCTGATCTCGGGGATGGTGGGAGGCGCTGGCTTGGCGGCGGCTGTGGTCGTTGTTGCGCCGCCCGCGATCATCTGCAGTGGCAGAAAGTGCACCAGCGCGGCCGGCACCCAAACATCCAGTTCGGGGGAGTGGAAGTGGGACTGCCCGCGATAGAGGCTGTCATCCACCTGCAATTTGTCGCCGACGATAGGGAGTTCGCCCGGGGTGGGACGCTGCCAGGAGAACTCGGGCCGGAGCGGGCTCAGGTCGGATTCAGGGGGCTGTTCCAGCTCGGGCCGGGTAGGCGGCGTCTCCGTGAGGGCCTGCCCCTGAAAGGCGAGATAAAAAGGGCTGGGATCAATGGATTCCCGTTTCCAGATGGGGATAGAGCCATCGAAGATGCAGGGCCCCCAATCGCTGGCCCACAATCGCCGGAGAAAGGCCGGGCCGCGGATGTCGGAGACGCCGCCCGCCAGCAGTCTGCCGCCGGGATCGTAGCGATCGATTTCGGCCCGGGCGCGTTTGATCAATTGCGCATACATGGACGCGTTGGCGTTTTCGGGGTCCCAGGGGATGTACCAGAACTCGTACAGGTATGGTTCATTCCACATCTCCCAGTCATGCACCTGATTTTTACCATACGCGCCATAACGTTTGGTTCGCGTCGCCATGAAATCGGATCAGTCATTCATGTCTTGAGGCGGCTGCGATATTCGGGCACATGACATGGCGTGTCCACATCGTGGCCCAGCGCGGCCCAGTCGGGCGTATAGAAGATATGGAGGATAATCTCCATGCCATGGTTACTGGACATCTAGCATGCCACGTCCAGAATACGCGTCTAACTCCGGCTCGGTCATACACCACCAGACCGAGATGCGGGCATGGCGCACGCCCGCGGCCCAGCCTTCCCCGAACATCTCATCCAGCAGATCCACGCGAATGGAACCATCCAAACGACTGCGGACTTCCTCGCGTGGGTAAGTCCATTGCCAGCTGGGCCCATCAAGTCCATGTCATAAGGAGGTTGGGGGCGGGGTTGCTGCATGGATTCTAGGCGGCTCGCCATCAGCTTTCGCCGTGGCGGACCATAACATTCCCATCAAAAATATCGCAATGACGGCGCTGGTTTTGTATCACATTAAGGTCTTGGCTCCTCCAAAAGATAACGCCTCACCTGGCGCTTGTCCGTTTTACCCCAATAAAAAGAGGGATGCAACCTTGGCTGCATCCCTCGGAGACTGTCATCTGGGTGAGACGCCCCTTGACGATGGCGTCAGGCCGCTATGATTACGGGGTCAGGGATTTGATGTAGGCGATGAGGTCGGCCAAAAGCTGCGCATCGAAGTCTGCGTAGGTGGGCGGCATGAGCGGTCCGTAACCTTCCGCCAGTTTGGCCTGGGGATCGACGATGGATTCGTGCAGGTAGTCGTCATCGACCGTCACGGTGCTTCCGTCGGCCAGGGTGATCTCCTTGCCATAGATGCCGTGGAGGGTTGGGGCCACTGGCGTGTCCTCTTCGGTGTGGCAGGCGTTGCATCCTTGCTTGATGAACGCCTCCTCGCCCGCGGCAGCGTCGCCTTCCACTCCAGATGCAGGGGCTTCCTGGGTGGGCTCCGCTTCGGGAGCCTGGGTGGGTTCAGGCGTTGCTGTGGGTTCAGCCATCTCCTGGGTGGGTTCGGCCGCGGGCGCTTCGCCAGCGCCTTCGGCGCTCTCGCCGCCCAGCAGGATGGCGAAACGCATCTTCAGGTAATCCGCGTCGCCCTCCTCGGCCTTGCGGATCATGGTCTTGAGGGTGATCTGGCCGCCCATCTGACCACAAGCGCCCAGCGCCGCTTCCAATGCGGTCTTGGTTCCGGCCATATCGCCCGATTCGAAGGCTTTGGCCGCCTCTTGCAGATGTCCGGCTACGGTGGGATTGACCTGCATGCCGGTGGCCGCGAAGGCCAGGCTGTTGACGCCCTGCGCCAGGGTGTTCAGATCATCGTCGCTGATCTGCGGGTAGGCGGTCATGGCTGTGCCTTCGACGCCGTTGCGCACGATGTGAATCACGTAGTCGGCATCCAGGCCCGCCAGGTTGGGGCCGATCATGCCCTCCAGGTTCTGGCCGTGGCAGGAATTGCAGGCGTTGGCTTCGTACACCGCCCGGGCGTCGGCGGGCAGTTCCATGGCTGTGCCGGGGGTCGCACCGCCAGTCTCCTCGCCGCCGCCTGCTTCGGGCGCAACGCCGCTGAGCGATTGGATGTAGGCGATGAGGGCGTTGATCTGCTCGGCGCTGAGATCGTCGCCGTAGTTCTTGGGCATGATGTCGTTGTAGCCCTGGACCAGCTTGGCGCCAGGATCGACGATGGACTCATGCAGATAATCGTCGTCCACAGTCACAGCGCCGCCATCAGCCAGTTCGACTTCCTGGCCGTAAAGGTTGTGCAGGGTGGGGGCCACGGGCGTGTCTGCGTCGGTGTGGCAGCCAGAGCAACCCACATCCGGAGACATGAACAGGCTTTCACCTTCGGCCACCAGGCCTCCCGCGGGGGCTTCGCCGCCCTCACCCGGCTTGGCCGGGGCCTTGCCGCTAAGCCAGGCGTCGTAGTCGGCTTGCTCCATGGCGATGATTTTGCCCGCCATCTTGGTGTAGCCGGTGCCGCTGTATTGGGTGGTGTAGTAGGCGTATTCGCCCGGTTTGGTCACATTGAACCACATGGCCGTGAATTTTCCCGGCAGGATGTCTTGTTGCTGCATGAATGCGGGTACAAAAATGCTGTGGGTGGCGTCCTGCGATGTCATAATCAGACGCACAGGTTTGCCCACCACCACATGCAGCTCGTCGATCTCTCCCTTGCCCTCGGGCGCATGTTGGAATTTCCACACCCAGTGTTTGGCCACTGAGATCACATTCTCCGCCTCTGCGGGCACCTTGATGTTGTTCAAATACACCACCGACGACCAGAGGAAGAAGAGGATGACGATGACGCCGATGCCGAACGACCACAATTTGGGCACGGTGCGGTCCTGTTTCGATGCGGAGGTCTTTTCCTCCTGCTCCTCGCTGCCCAGCAGGGCGCTGAACGCCAACAATGCGATGACGAAGGCGATGATGAAGCCGACCGCAAGCATTGCCAACAGGAGGATGTTGACGGAGCCGGCTATGGATGAAGCCTTTTCGGGGAAAGGTAAAAATGTAGGCATAAGGCAGGCACCTGTTTTTGGGGTACTGGGTATTGGCTATTGCTGATTCGATATCAAGCGGTTTTCAAGCGAGCCCGATATCGAATATCAACTATCCAATCTCCAAATATCAGACCTGGGGAATAGCATCTTGCGTTCCCGTCGAGACATAGGTTGCGATCAACGATGGGGCAGTCCTTGTTTTGCGATGAGCTCGATGGCCCGGTCGATGGGGATGCGGGCGACGCCAGCGCCTTCATCCACCCAACCGTAGCCATTCAGCAACGCTTCCTCCTGCGCCTGATAGGCCTTCAGGTCGGCGACAGGATCGATTTGCAGCACGGGCTCTTGAAAGTTGGTGGTGTCCACCGGAAAAGCGGTGACCTTCGAGGCGCTGAATTCGCCCTCCAGCGCGGCGACAAGCCCCACCAGGATCACGACGAAGATGAGAACCAACAACAGCAGGGTGCGTCCATAGCCGCCCGATTCGTAGCCAGGATGACGGGTGTTAGCTGACATGACCATGCGCCTCCTCAGAAACGTTGGTGACCGGTAAGCGGGAATCGTAAGTGGGCGGGATGCTAACTTGGGAAAGCTGGCGGAAGAAAATGGTCAGAAACAGGCCGCCAATGCCCAGCAGGGCGGCGATGGACAGCCAGGGCAAAGCCAGCTTGCCCGGAGAATATGCAGGATAGATCATCCAAAGCAAATCCACGAAACGCATGACAAGCACCAGCCAGGCGATGGTCTTGAGACGCCCGGGCGCTTTCTTGGTTCCCCGCACCAGAAGGAAGAAGAAAGGCAGGAAGAAATGAAGGAAAACATTGATCATGGCGACCCATTCCCAGCCGCCCGTGGATCGCTTGAGATACCAGGGAATCTCCTCGGGCAGGTTCGCGGACCAGATGATGAGGAATTGGGAGAAGGCCAGATAGGCCCACAGCATGATGCTGGCCAACAGCCAGTTGCCCAGGTCGCTGATGTCGATGGTCTGGATGATCTCCGACCAGGGTTTGTATTTGATCATGCCCATGAGCAACACCACGCTGAAGGCGAAACCCGCGGCCAGCGCGCCCACGCCAAACATCATCCCGTAGATGGTGGAGTACCAGTGCGGCTCGATGGACATCATCCAATCCACCGAAGCAAAGGTGACGGTGAATCCGAAGATGAGGATGCCCGGCGCGCTGAGGTTGCGCAGTTTCTTGCGTAGCGCCGCGTTGTCAGGATCGTTATCCAGCGCCACCGACCATTTGCGCAACAGCCAGGCCATGCCGATCCAGATGGTGAAGTAGATGACCGCGCGGAGGATGAAGAAGGGCGTGTTGAGATAGGGCGCCTTGGCCTGCAGCAGCTCATCATGGGCCACGACCTCGGCATGAGACCACTCGTAAAGCTGGGGAATGCCAATGATGATGACGATGAAGAGGATGGCCAACAGGGGCAGCGTCTGGGTGGCGGCTTCGACCACGCGCTGAATAACCAGGCCCCAGCGACCGCCCACCGTGTTCTGGATGAGCAGAATCACCAGCGCGCCCAGCGCCACCTGAATCCAAAACACCCAGCCGATGAGGTAGGATTGGAAGAAATCATCGGCGCCCAGAAAGAAGCCGCCAATGAGGGCGAGTACGCCCAGCACGCCCACGATGAGCGATATCTTCTGATAGGATTGAAAACGGCTGACCAGCTTTTCATCAGCTTGAACTTGGTTCATGGTTCGCTCCTTCATTGCGCAGCCTCCAGCTTATCCACATCTTCCTGAGGCAATTCAGTGACCGGGGCGTGTTGGCTGAGCTGCAAGGCTTCGATATAGGCGATGATGAGCCAACGGTCGTGTACGGGGATGCGGTTGGCGTAGCTGGGCATGCTTCCGAAGCCATTGGTGATGGCGTAGAAGAAATAGCCTGGCGCCGCATCCCGCAGGCGATCCTGGTTGAAGCTGGGCGGCTCTTTGAACCCGCGTTGCACGATCATGCCGTCGCCATTGCCGGTGTAGCCATGACAGGGCGCACAATAGATGTCGTAACGCTGCCGTCCATATTCCAGCCCTTCTTGGGTGATGAGGAAGGGATATTCCTCCACATATTGCCCATCCACCATGCCGGTGTACAGGGCCTCATCGGTGTTGGCCTTGCCATAGGGCACGGTGTCGGCCACGGGCAGCCGGGCCGATTGCCCATCCGGGAAGAAGGCGTTAGGCTCGTAGGGATCGACGCGGGGCTGGTCTCTCATGGTCATGGTGCAGCTCGTCGCCAGCAAGGCCAGACAAAGAACCGCACAAACCAATCCCGCTTTGCGTATTGCTTGTAGTGTGCGTTGGGTGCGATGCATGGCAATCTCCTATGGATGCACTTCGGTAACTTCTTCGGGATTCAGGCTTTCCAGAAAGGCCCGGGTGCGCGTCTCGTCGAAACGCGGGTCCTCCGATTCGATGACCAGGAAGAATTTATCCCGGGAGACCAGGTTGAAATCCTTGGCGTTGAAGACCGGATGGTAGGGATGTGGAAAGCCGTTGAGGCCCAGCATGCCGAAGACTGCGAACAGTCCTGCAAAGAGGATGGTCATCTCGAATTCGATGACGATGAATGCAGGCCAACTGTTGAAGGGACGTCCGCCGATGATGAGCGGGTAGGCGATGACCGAGGCGTAGTATTGCAGGGCGAAGCCGCTCAGGGCGCCCAGCACGCCGCCGATGAAGACGAGGTACTGGATCTTGGGTTTGAAATCCAATATCTCGGCCAGCTCCTCGATGGGGAAGGGCGAGTAGGCTTCCATGCGTTGGTAGCCCGCGGCCCGAGCCTGCCGGGTCGCCTCGACCACGTCTTCGGGCGTGTCGAATTTAGCAATGAGGCCATAAACTGATTCACTCATGGTTTAATGCTCCTTGCCTCGGTGGGAAAGATGATGCACCAGCTCCTTCATCTCGAACATGTTGATCATGGGCAGCACCCGCAGGAAGAGGAAGAGCAGGGAGAAGAAGAAGCCCAGCGTGCCGATGTACAGGGTCCAATCCCAGAACGTGCCCGCATAGTGCGCCCAGGTGGAGGGCAGATATTCCCGATGCAGGCTGGTGACCACGATGATGAAACGCTCCAACCACATGCCGATGTTCACGCCAATGGAGATGAGGAATAGAATCCAGGTCGTGCGCCGCACCTTCTTGAACCATAACAACTGGGGCATGACGCCGTTGAAGAAGATCAGCGACCAGTAGTAGGGGGCGTAGGGACCGGTCATGCGGTTGTAGATCATGAATTTCTCATATTCGTTGCCGCTGTACCAGGCGAAGAACACCTCCATGATGTAGGCGTAGAAGACGATGAGCCCCGTCGCCAACATCACCTTGGCCATGTTTTCCAAATGCCGGTCGGTGATGAAGTCTTCCATGTGGTAGAATTTGCGGATGGGAATGGCCAGAGTCATCACCATGGCGAAGCCGGAGAAGATGGCGCCCGAGACGAAGTAGGGCGGCAGGAAGGTGGTGTGCCATCCGGGCACCGAACTCACCGCAAAGTCGAAGCTGACTACGCTGTGCACCGAGACCACCAGAGGCGTGGCCAGGGCCGCCAGCAAAAGCGCCGCCCGATTGTACTGGGCCCAATGCCGGGCCGCGCCTCGCCATCCCAGCGCAAAGAGGCCGTAAACGCGGCGCACTACTTTGTTGTCGGCCATGTCGCGCAGGGTGGCAAAGTCGGGAATGAGGCCCACATACCAGAAGAGCAGGGAGATGGTCACATAGGTGGTGATGGCGAACACATCCCACAGCAACGGACTGCGGAACTGGGGCCACAGCTGGAACATGCTGGGATAGGGGAAGAGCCAGTAGGCCAGCCAGGGGCGACCGGTGTGGATGATGGGGAAGAGTCCGGCGTTGGCCACCGCAAAGATGGTCATGGCCTCCGCGAAGCGGTTGATGGAGTTGCGCCATTCCTGCCGGAAGAGCAGCAAAATAGCCGAGATGAGGGTGCCCGCGTGGCCAATGCCGACCCACCACACGAAGTTGACGATGGCGAAGCCCCAGGCCACGGTGTTGTTCAGGCCCCAGACGCCAACGCCCTTGGCGAACAACACCGTCAACGAGAAGAGCATCACCATCAGCACCAGGAAGGCGATGCCGAAGCCCAGCAGCCATCCTTTGGGCGTCTTTTTGCTGAGAACGACGCTGCTGACTCTATCGGTGACGGTAGCGTAAGTTTGTCCCGGACCGAGCACCGGGACTTCGGCCGGTTCAGTGGAAGCCGCCATAGCGTTACACCTCCTCCGCGAGTTTGGGGTTGGGGTTCTTCAGCCGGGCCAGATAGGTGGTTCGGGGCTGAACGTTCAACTCGCCCAGGAGTTCGTAGTTCAGCGGGCTGGCCTTTAGCCGAGCAACCTGGCTTTCCTCATCCACGATGTTGCCGAAGACGATGGCGTCGGTGGGACACGCAGCCTGGCAGGCGGTTTTGACTTCGCCGTCGCGGATGGGACGATTTTCTTTCTTGGCCGTGATGCGGGCGGCGTTGATGCGCTGCACGCAGTAGGTGCATTTTTCCATGACGCCGCGGGAGCGCACGGTGACGTTGGGGTTGCGCATCAGCTGTAACGATGGCTCGTTCACATCCACATACTGGAAGAAGTTGAAGTGCCGCACTTTGTAGGGGCAGTTGTTCTCGCAGTAGCGGGTGCCGATGCAGCGATTGTAGACCATATCGTTGAGGCCCTCGCGGCTGTGCACCGTGGCCGCAGCAGGACACACCACCTCGCAGGGAGCGCCTTCGCACTGCTGGCACATCACCGGCTGATACACCACATCGGGGTTGTCCATATCGCCGATGAAGTAGCGATCGATGCGCATCCAGTGCATTTCGCGGCTGCGCATCACCTCTTCTTTGCCCACGATGGGGATGTTGTTTTCGGCCTGGCAGGCCACCACGCAGGCGTTGCAGCCGATGCAGGCGCTTAAATCAACGGTCATGCCCCAGGCGTTGCCCCGATAGGAGAAGCTGGGGTACATGGAGATTTTTTCGTATTCGGTCTCTTCCTGGACGAATTCCGGATTCTGCTTGTATTCCTCCAGTGTGCCGTACACCACCAGCGAGCGGCCCTCCATCAGTTGATGATCCTGCGTGCGGGCCAGCGGGTAGGTCTTGCCCGTGTAGGTGAGGATGACGCCCGTATCTTGCCAGGGTTTGTGAGAACGGCGGATGGCATAGGCGTTGAAGCCCACATCCTGTCCCACCCGACCGATGATGTGACGGCCATAGCCCAGATACACCGTGATCGAGTTGTCGGCGTGGCCCGGTAGCACCAGCACCGGCGCCTCCACCGCATTGTCGAAGTAGTTGAGGACGATGACATCGCCATCCGCCAGATTCAGCCGCTCGGCCAGGGCCGGAGCCATGAGCGCCGCGTTGTCCCAGGTGAGTTTGGTAACGCCATCCGGAATTTCTTGCAGCCAGCCGTTGTTGGCGAAGCGCCCATCCCACACATGGGGCGAGGGCCGGAACGCGATCTCCATCTCGTCGCTGATGATGTTGCTGGGCGTGGCTACTGCGGCGGTCGATGCGGTGACGGTTTTTTCCGCAGCCTGACTCCCTTCCACATAGCCGCGGTTCAGAGTCACCCGCCAGAATTTGTCGAAATCATCCGCACCGGCGTTTTCCTGCCAGTAGCCTTTGACGATGTCGTGGCCCGTGGCCTCAGGCTCGCCCAGCAGCGCGGCCATCAGCTCATATTCCGACTTGCTCTGATACAATGGCTCGATCATGGGCTGCATGATGGTGACGACGCCATCGAAGGCCCGCACATCGCCCCAGGTTTCCAGATAATGGCTGCGGGGGATGTACCACAGGCTTTCCACGGCGGTCTCGTCCAGCAGCGCGCCCAGATATACGGTGAATGGCACTTGTTTCAGCGCCTCTTTGAAGGGCGTATCCGCGGGCGTGCTGTAAACGGGGTTGCCGTCGAAGATGAACAGCGCTTTGACCTGGCCAGCTTGCATGTCGGCCACCAGCTCGGCCAGTGAATCCGCCTGGATGACCGGTTCCGCCTCCACGGGCTCGATGGGGGTGATGGTGGTTCCCAGGTTGCCCAGGGCCTGGTTGATGGCGTGGGCCAGCGCATGCACGGAGGGGTCTTGCTGGTCGCCTGGCACGACGATGCTGGCGCCTTGGTGCGCCTCCAGGTCTTCGGCCAGGACGTTCAACCACTCGCCATACTTCTCGGGGGCGCCGCCTTCCACCTTCAGTCCCAGCTTCATGGCCAACGAGCGGGCGAAGTGCTCCACATCCACTGCCCGCAGGGGCAGGCGATGATCGGCCAGGACGCCGGTGTTGGTGAGATTGGCCTCCACCACATAGAGGCGATTCATCTCGGCCTCATGTTCGGGCTTATCGGCCACCCGGCGGCGAGTCATGAAATCCTTGGCGTGGCGCACGCTGGCCGGCCCCGAGGTAAGGAAGTCTGCATCCAACGAAAGCACGATATCGGCTTTGTCGAAGTGATACAACACATCTGCGAACTCGCCGAAGGCCATGTTTGCCCCGATCCGGGCGCTATCCCGGCCAGCAGGCTCATACTGATGCCATTTGGCCCCGGGGTATTTCTCGAGGAATGCCTGGATCTGGCTGGCCAGGGTGGGCGAGGTCACCGTCTGAGTAAGCAGACGCACGCCTTCGCCGTCGCCCCAGCTCTTTTGCTCGCTCCCCAGCTCCTGGCCAAAATCCGCCCAGGTTTTGATCAAGCTCTTGCGGGTGGGTTGGCGGGAACGATCAGGATCGTAGAGATTGAGGATGGAGGCCTGGGCGAAGATGTTGGTGGCCCCCAGGCTGGCGGGATGGTTGACGTTGCCCTCGATCTTGGTGGGTCGCCCCTCGTGAGTCTCGACGATGACGCCCATGCCGTAGCCCAGGGTGGGGAAGGCTGACGCGTAGAACAACGGCTCGCCTGGCACCACCTCTTCGGGCGCTTCTACATAGGGCACGATCTTGTCGGGATTGGTGGCGGTGCAGGCCGCCAGCCCGGCCAACGCCATGGATGCGCCCATGACCTTGAGGAAGGTGCGGCGGGTGACGCCCGTGGGATCATCCAGATAGGCCGCGCCCGAAGGGAATTCCTGCTCCAGAAATTCGCGAAATTCCTCGGTGTCCGCAATCTCATTGAAACTTCGCCAATACTTTTGGCCCGTCTTCTCTGCCAGCCGCTGACGAAGCTCTGAAATGTTCAAACGTTTTTCGTCCATAATCACCTTCTCGAATTAGGTGAGGGGATAAGTGCAGTATTCAGTAATCAGTATTCAGTAATCAGTCGTCGGGATCCGTAAACCTGGAACCTGGAACCTGGAACCTAAAACTACCTATGACACACTGAGCAGTCGGTCACATTGAATTGGTGAATGTCTACGTGATATTTCTCCACCAACGACGCTTGTAACGCTTCGCGTTCCGCAGGATCTTTCGGCAGTTCATATTCCATGTTGAAGACTTCCTCCCGGGGCGCCAGATGATCCTGGCGGTTGCGGTGGCAATTCAGGCACCACTCCATTGAAAGGGGCTGCTCTTTACGCGTCCATCCCATCTTATCCACCCGCCCATGACATTCCTTGCAGGGGATGCCCTTGTTGATGTGGATGCTGTGGTTGAAGAACGCGTAATCGGGCACATTGTTCACCCGGTTCCAGGCGATGGGCGTGTTGGTTTCCTGGCTTTCTTTGATGGGAGCGATGGCGGGACTGCTGGCCCACACCTGCGAATGGCACCCCATGCAGATGTCGGTGGAAGGCACGCCCGCAAAGCCGCTGCGCTCCACATTTACATGACAATAGCGGCAATCCAGCCCCAGCTCACCCACATGATGCTCATGGCTGAAGAAGACGGGCTGTTCCCGGGCGATGGTGGTGCCGCGCATGTAGGGCGAGCGCACGAAGACGTAGGAGACAATAGAGCCTACGACCAGCAATAGCGCGGTGGCCACAACCATCGCTTTGGCGATGAGATTGAGGGATGGATGGAATATCTGTGACATATTCTGCCTCATTAGCGATGAATGAGTCGATGATGAATACTCAAAGATGGATGATTAAAGCGCCCTCCTGAGTGGCTACTCAGGGAACGTGAATGGTTACCATCTTTATTCGTTACTCGTGGACGCCGAGCATTTCGGGGGTGAAGTTCTCAGGAGGCGGAGGTGAGGCGGTGCGCCATTCCAGGGTGGCGGCGTCCCAGGGATTTTCATTCTTCTCGCCCCAGAAGACCGCATAGAAGAAATAGAGCAGGGGCAGGGTCAGGCCCAGGGCCAGCAGCAACGCGTTCATGGTGATGAGCTGATTGGGCATTTGCCAGGCTTCGGGATAAGCCACGACGCGGGTGCGCATCCCCATCAATCCCAGCATCAGGCCCGGCCCAAAGGTTCCCAGCACGCCCAGGAAGATGGTCCAGCCAGTGACCCGGGCGAAAAGCTCGGGGTAGGCGCGGCCCGTGGCCTTGGGCCACCAATAGTGCATTCCGGCCAGGAAGGCAGTCATTACCACGCCCACCATGAGAAAGTGGAAGTTGCCCCACTCGAACTGGGTGTGCAGCAAAGCCTGGGCGGTGGCGGGGGAGAAAAGGGGCAGGCTGCTGGCCCAGAAGAAGGCCAGAGAAACCAACACTGTAAAAGCGAACACCATGGGCGAGGTGAAGGTGGCGCGGCCTTTGCGCAAAGTGGCGAACAGGCTGAGGATGATGATGGCCAGAGGAATGGCGCTGAGGAAAGCCGCCAGAGAGAAGAAAAGATTGACCCAGGCCCATTGATCGCTGGTGAAGGTGTGCACGCCCCAGCTCAATGACATGAGCACGGCCAGGGAGATCATGGCATGTTGGACGCCCTTGCGGCCCACGATGGGGCGGCGGGCGGAGGTTTCGATGATGTCGGCTACGATGCCCACCGCGGGCAGCATCAGCAGATAGACCGATGTCTGTGCGAAAATCCAAAAACTCTGCACCAGCAGTTGCGGATTCACATTCAACCCGTAATTCACATACCCCAACATCTGCTCCCGCATGGTGGCGGTGAAGAAGATCCAAACCACCATGAAAAACGTCCCTACGATGATAGTGATGCTGCTGAGATAAAAGCCCCAGATGGTGAAGGGCAGCTTTTCCCAATCCAGTCCCCTGATCCGGCGACGATGAATGGTGGCCAGGATGTTGAAGGCCATGAGAAAGATGGAGAGTCCGACGATGAGGATGATAGAGAGGGCCGGAAGCACCCGGGAGGGCGTATATTGGGTGGCATAGGGCGCCAGGAAATTCCAGCCAGCATCAGAGCCGCCAAAAGCCGCCTCCATGACGATGAGGCTGCTGCCGCCCGCAAAGATGTAGAAGGTGAGGAGGTTCAATCGGCGAAAGGCCATGTTCTCCGCGCCGATCATCAGGGGGACGACAAAGTTGCCCAACACGCCCAACATCGCGGGCAGCATGAATAGATACACCATCACGCCGCCATGCATGGTGAACATGCGGGCGTAGATATCCTGGAAGAGCTCCTGCTGCGGCGTAAATAACTCCAACCGCAAGATCACCGCTGTGGTGATGCCAAAAGCGGCGAACCCGGAGATCATCATCAGATACAGGAAGGCAATCCGCTTGTGATCTGTGGGAAAGAGCCAGGACTTGAACGAGTAGCTGACATTCCAGTATGTCACTTTGGGGGCTGCGGCCGTCGCCGCAGACGGAGCGCCTGTCATATGTCACTCCTTTGGGAGGAAAATGAAAACAACTCGGAAAGAGATGATTGATTCACGATTTAAGGAGGTCGCCAATGCGTTCCAATTGGATGACGCGACCTTTCACAATAAAACGCTATGACACCTTAACTATCGTACCGGAGAATCCCGCGGATGAGATGCTCCAAAGCGGGGGAATTTTCTGTCTGTTTGGCGTACCCCGTTTGGAGGTCACAACAAAAGAACGATCCTTGGTGATCGTCCTTTTTGGCGCTTACTGATTATGGCCATTGGTGCTGCTATCCACCTCCTCGGTGGGAGGCGGCGGATTATCACCCTGGGTGCCGGTGAGGGAATCCAACAGCGATCGGGCCTGGTGCTTGCCTTCCTCGTCCTTGGAGATGGTGAGGTAGACGGCCAGATCGGTGGCCGCAGCTTTTTTGTCGCCCAGCTCAATATAGGCTACCGCCCGATTGAAGTAAGGCGCAGGGGCGTTGGGATTGATGGCAATGCATTGGTTGAAGTCTTCCAACGCCTTTTGCGTATCCTGCTGCATCATGCGCAGCACGCCCCGATTGAAGTAAGCCGCCAGCAGGCGCGGGTCCAGCTCGATGGCCCGGTCCAGGTCCGCCTCGGCCTCTTTCATCATTTGCAATCCCATCAGCGCCCGGGCGCGATTGACATAGGTGCTGGCATTGTTCGGGTCCAACTGCAAGGCCTTGTTGAAATCCTCAGCGGCTTTGGCCGGGCGTGAGAGCATCAAATAGGCAGTGCCGCGAGCCGCATAAGCCTGCGGGAAGTGGCCATCGAGTTCGATGGCTTTGGAAAAGTCGTCAATGGCTTGCGAGGCGTCTCCTTCTTCCACATAGACTAATCCACGGTAATAGTAAGGGACCGCAGCATGATCAGGGTTGGACGCGATCGCCACAGAGAAGGCCTCCAAAGCGCCCTCTACGTCCCCCTGCTTGGCCTTTTCCAGCGCCAGTTTGGTGAAATCATCCATGGGCAGCTCTGCGCCCGTGGGCTGGGCTTCCGCGGTTTCTGCGGTCAATGGAGTAGAAGCGTCTTTTCCTGAGTGTGTCAGGTGTGTGAGGGCATACCATACCCCAACCATCACGATCAACGCCACGCCTGCGGCGATGAGCCAACGCCACCAATCAGAGGATTGTTCTTTAGCAGTTGTTTGAGCCATAAGAAAATAAGATAGTTTAACCAACTCAGAGCGAAATAGATAACTGAAATTTTAGCAAAAAGTTCTAAAAACGAAAAATATAATGGAAGATGTGCTGTTCAGGCGTCAATGATGACACCTGAACAGTCACCTTTTTCCAGCTTCAGGAAGCCAACCGGTAGGCGTTGCGAGCGCCTACCGGTTCGGTTCTCCTGACATGCAGAATAGATGTGTGGTCTTACTATTTCTTCAGAGCGTAGGCGACGCCGCCGCCAACCACCAGGCCAACCAGTGCGGCGATGAGGATCGCCACCAGGTTATTGCCGCCTCCGGCGGGGGCGGGAGCCTGTTCGACATTGGCCTGCGCCTTGGCCTTCTCTAGCTCAGCTTCGAGGTTCTTCTTTTCCATCATCGCGGCGTCGGCCGTGGCCGCGGCCTCTTTGGCTTTGGCTTCTGCATCAGCCGCTTGAGCCTCAGCTTCCTTGAGTTTGGCGTCCGCTTCTTCCAGTTTCTTGATGGCGTCTTCGTACTTGGCGGCTGCTTCGGTGTCGCCCGCCGCCACGGCGTCGTGCACCAACTGGTTGAGCATGTCGATGTGCTCTTCACTGGTGGTAATCTTGCCATACTTGGCGATGACCTGCTCTGTCCAGAAGGTGGCGTCGGCCATGTTCTGGTGGCAGCCCATGCACAGGCCTACGCGCTCCATGCGGGTGCGCTGATCAGCGCTCAGCGGGCCCGAGGCTTCCCAGTGGGTGCCCACCACCATCAACTGCTCGCCCGTTTCAGGATCGACGACCTGGCTGAGGTCGCTGGTCAGCCGCGGGATGGGCTCGCTCTGATAGCGGGCGTTGGTGGTGAGGACATTGCCCTCAGCATCCACCAGATCCACGATGAAGCCGTTCTCATATCCCTGCATGAACCGACCATCCTCGATGCCATAGCCCAGGGCTTTGGGATCGTTGTGGCAGGATTCGCAGGTGCGGGCCTTGCGACCGGCGGTGTGAGGCTGCACCGGGGCCATGTCCAATGCCAGCGGCGCTTCTTCGCTGGTGGCAATGACGTTGTGAGCCAGGTTCTTGCCATCAGGTCCAACCACGGTGTAGATGACCTGGCAGCCGGGGATGAGCGGGGTGACGCGACCTTCGCCGTTGACGCCCAGGATGGGTTCTTCCCACCGCAGGTAGGAGCGGCCTTCCTTGGCTTTGCCGGGCGATTTGATGGACATGTCGTTGAGGCCGTTGGCGAGCTGCGCATTGCCGCGAGCCACCCAGTCGCTGTCCTCTTTGCCCTCGGAGTAATCCATGGTTACATGGCAGCCATAGCACTGAGGCGCCCAGTCCGCATGGCAGGAGTAGCACTCCATGTTCTCCATGTGAGCGCCCACCGAATCCATGGCCACTTCAGCGTCCTTGCTCTTCCAGGTGCCGTCCATCTTGATCTGCTTCAGCAGCGGCACCTTGAAATCGAGTCCGCTGGCGGAATGAACGATAACCTCGTTGCCATCTTTGACCACGTTCTCGAAGGGGTTGCCGCGAGTGGTGAGCAAGAAACCATCTTTGGGATCATACTCGGTGCCGAAGTAGGTCTTGTTGTCGGGCTGTTCCATCGCCAAACCGCGCTCACCCTCCATGGGCTCGTGCAGCAGCTCTTCACCATAGCCCAGCGGCAGTTCCCAAGGGAACAGATCGGGCGTGCCGTGGCAGTCTGCACATTCGATCTCCACCTGCGCCAGCGTGGTGGCGGGCATGTTGCCATCGCCGTGCATCTCGATGCTGGTGTGGCAGTCCTGGCACAACATGCCGCCCTCGGGGTTCTCGGGCCGGCTTTCCATGGAGTGGTGCAGGTCGTCCTTGATGTAGAGGTATTTCTTGGTGTGCAGCTTGGGCTGCCCCATGCCCGTCTCACCAAAGGGCGTGCCATAGGGGAATTCCATGATGCCTTCGTAACTCACGCCAATGCGCTTGCCGCGGTTGTGGCAGGAGTTGCAGGTCTCCACCGGAATGCCCGAATAGGTGTGGCCATTGACCGTCACCTTGGCGTCTCGCGTGGCCTGAATCTGGTGCGTCATCAGATGACCCGGCTCATCCTTGGGGATGGTGGGATCGCCACCCTCGTAGAAGCCCTCATTGCTGTAGGGGATGTGACACGAGGAGCAGCCGGTGCCGCGCCAGTCGCCGCGCTTTGTGCGGGGCTGCACGCCCACATGGCAGCGCTGGCACTGCTGGCGCTGATAGGTGAACGCAGCCTTGGATGGATCCTGGACGATTTCCTCCACCGTGGGATTCGGCATCTGCTCCACGTGGGTGGGGAAGTTGTCGGGATACTGCTCGATGACCTTCTTCATGTATTCCTTGTACGCGTCGGTGCCCGCACTGGGAACCAGGCCATCGGTGTCGTCCAGGGTGTAGTTGGCGTAGATGGGCTTGCGATCTTTCTGCGCGCCCCAGGTCACCAGGTTGCCCTGAATCTTACCCATTTCGGTGTTCATCAGGGCCAGGCGCATGCGCTCGGTGTAACCGGGATGGCATTTGCCGCAAGTCTTGTCTGAGATCCAGATGCTGCCGGGGTCAGGATAAAATTCGCCCGAGTGCGCAGCGTCTGCATCATCGGTGACCGTGGCGTCGCCGCCATGACAGGCGGTGCATTCGCCCATGGCCTGAATTTGTTGCATCATCAGCGTATGCGGCTCGCGGATGTTCTCGATGCCGTCATGGCAGGCGATACACCCCTCGCGATCACCTTGCTGATGAGGCGCATCGGTGGGTCCTTCGGCGAAAGCGACGCTGGTCAGCGTCATCGCCAGCAGGACGACCAATGCCAATAGCATGAAATATTTTCGTTTCACTTGACTCCTCCCGTTGGAATTCTATGATTTCCTAAGGAATAGTGGTTCGGGATGGAAAATTTGTGGTGTGGAGCAATGAATATCATACCTAACGCAATGAACCTCCTTTTTTGAGTGAATGGAAAGTAAGACCGATTCTGCTTTTAATCTATCTTTCATTATAAGCTTCTCGGAACGCGAATGAATCACCCCGCGGGGTGATTTTTCATCTTCTATTCATTTTTG
>Ga0256914_1001531_pt1 | contig 20605 bp, 24 predicted proteins | sample HulkmetaG_FD_191571 | JGI IMG/M metagenome (GOLD analysis project Ga0256914, IMG submission 191571) | Hydrothermal chimney microbial communities from Main Endeavour vent field at the Juan de Fuca Ridge, Pacific Ocean - Hulk | ecosystem: Environmental > Aquatic > Marine > Hydrothermal vents ... | reverse complement strand
TCGGGACCGATCCGAAGACCGATATCGCCGTCATCAAGATCGAGGCGAAGGGGCTCCCGGCGATCACGATGGGCGACTCGGACCGGTTGAAGACGGGCGACCTGGTCTTTGCGATCGGCAATCCCTTCGGCGTGGGCGAGAGTGTGAGCCAGGGGATCGTCTCCGCGCTCGGGAAGGACAGCGTCGGGATCAACCAGTATGAAAACTTCATCCAGACCGATGCGGCGATCAACCCGGGCAACAGCGGCGGCGCCCTCGTCGACAGCCGCGGCGCGCTGATCGGTATCAACAGCGCCATCATCACCCGCAGCGGCGCCAACAACGGAATCGGATTCGCCATCCCGGTCAACATGGTCAAGCGGGTGGCGACGCAGCTGATCGAGCATGGAAAAGTGGAGTACGGCTACCTCGGAGTCTCGATCGGCAACCTCGACAGCGAGCTGAAAAAGGTCTATCGCCACAAAGAGGGTGCGGTGATTCTCGATGTCGAGAAGGGGACACCGGCGATGAAAGCGGGGTTGAGACGTGGCGACCTGATCGTCCGCGTCGACGATACGCCGATCAGGGACGCCAGCGATCTGAAAAATGCGATAGGGTCCGTCCCTCCCGGGAAAGAGGTGAGGATCACCTTCGAGCGGAACCGGGAGACCAGGAGTGTGACGGCCACGCTGGCGAAGTTCCCCGACAGCCGGATCGGCGGCGGCGAGGAGAGGGGATTCGTCGAGGGGCTCTCCCTGCAGACGCTGACCGAACAGATGCGGCGGCAGATGGGGATTCCCGACGATATCGAAGGTGTGATCGTCACCGATGTCAAGCCTGAAAGCAGTGCCGATAAAGCGGGATTTATGCCCGGAGACATTATCATACAGATCGAAGACACGATGATCAAAAAGGTCGACGACATCGAAAAGGCGATGAAGAAGTATCCCGGAGACAAGCGGGTCTACATCAACCGCAGGGGGATGATCAAGATCCTCGTCGTCCGATAGGAGTGGAGGCATGGTGAAGGTTCTGATGATCGAGGATGACGAGGAGCTCGCGGAGATTCTGAGCGAATATCTGCAGCGCTTCAATATCGAAACGGTCAACGTGCCCGACCCCTTTTTGGGGCTCAGCGAGCTGGAGACCGAACCGTTCGATCTTGTGATTCTCGATCTGAGCCTTCCGGGAATGGACGGCCTGGAGGTGTGCGAACAGATCCGGCAGCGCAGCGACATACCCATCGTCATCTCTTCGGCCCGCAGCGACCTGACCGACAAGATCGTCGGCCTCGAAAAGGGGGCCGACGACTATCTCCCCAAACCCTACGATCCCCGGGAGCTGGTGGCCCGCATCAAGACGATCCTGCGTCGTATCGGTCGCGAGAATCAGCGCGGCGACGACGAGAAGAGCCATGCCGACATACGTATCGACAACGAGACGAAGATGATCTACTTCAAAGGCGAGCCGCTCCACCTGACGGCTGCGGAGTACGGAATTTTGGCCTACCTGCTCGAACACGCCAACGAAGTGGTGTCGAGGGAGGATCTGATCTACAATGTCGATGCGATCCACGAAGAGAGTTCGCTCAAGAGCATCGACGTCATCATCAGCCGTATCCGCCACAAGCTGGGCGACAATCCGAAACAGCCGCGCTATATCCGCTCGGTCCGGGGGCTCGGGTATCGACTGATCCCATGAGACGCGTCTCGATCTTCCTCTTTATCAATGCCGTCTTCGTCATCGCCTTTCTCGCGGCCGGGACGGCATTCTACTTCTATGCCGTCGGCGACCGCTATCGCCACTCGCAGATGATGGTGCAGCGCAATATCCTCTTTGCGCAGAACATCCTGCTCCGCATGGAGCGCAGCGGCCCTTCCGACGAGATCGAAGAGACGGCGAAAAAGTACGGGATGCACTGGATCAAGGATCGCTCCAGGGGGGTGGCGCTGCTCAGGGGAGCGAAACTGCTCGGGCGTCAGCCGACCCCTTTCGGATTCATCGACATGCTCGAAAAAGATGGAAAGATCTATCTGCTCATCAACAGCTTCGGACGTCTCATCCTCTTCGAAGATCTGAAACTCAAGCCCTACGACCCGAAAGTCGTCTGGATCTATTTCGGACTCACCTCCCTGCTTCTGCTGCTGATCTGGTGGGCGATCTGGTTCAAGCTCAGACCCCTCAAATCGCTGCAGCGCTGCATCCGGAAGTTCGGGGAGGGAGATCTGAACATCCACTGCCGGATCGAAGGGAGCGACGAGATCGCCCAGGTCTCCCAGGCGATCGACGAAGCGATCGAACGGATCAAGACACTGATCGAATCACGCAATCTCTTCGTCAGGAACATCATGCACGAACTCAAGACGCCGCTGGCCAAAGGGACGCTGACGGTGCAGATGCTTCCCGAATCGAAGCAGAAGGAGCGGCTCGAGCGGATCTTCGCCCGGCTCGATGGGGCGATCAGCGAATTCGGCACCATCGAGCAGCTCAGCAGCGGACGTTTTCCGATGAAACGCAGAGCCCTCATGATCCAGGACCTGGTCGACCAGGCGATCGACCTGGCGATGACGGAGCCGGAGCGTGGAGTGTACGAGATTGCACCGGTGCGCATCGAAGCCGACTTCAAACTCTTCAGTATCGCCCTGAAAAACCTCATCGACAATGCGATCAAATACTCCAGCGACAAGAGGTTCCGGATCGTCGCGGACGAGAAGGCGGTCGTCGTCGAGAGTCGCGGCAAGAGGCTCGAGCACCCTCTGAGCTTCTACACCCGCCCCTATACACAGGGGGAGGGGGCGGTCAGCGGCCTTGGCCTGGGCCTCTATATCGTCGATATCATCGTCAAAGCGCACGGATTCGAGTTCGACTACCGGTTCAACGAGGGAATCAACCGTTTTATAATCCGATTTTAAAGAAAATCGGCTATAATTTCACTCTCATTGGGACCCGTTAGCTCAGCTGGTAGAGCAATTCCCTTTTAAGGAATGGGCCGTTGGTTCGAATCCAACACGGGTCACCATATGACACGTTCGGTCGGACGATCGAGGCGAAAGAGCGATGCTCGTTACGCCGTCTATGGGTGCATGGAGCACACCATATCGGCTTGCGAAGCTAAAAACGCAAAGCAGTTTGCGTTTTCTTGACGCTTCTCAGGTTCGAATCCAACACGGGTCACCATGGGAGTCACGGTGCGGTGGTAGTTCAGTTGGTTAGAATACCGCCCTGTCACGGCGGGGGTCGCGAGTTCGAGTCTCGTCCACCGCGCCATCTTCACTTCGACATCTTTCTCATTTCCACTTTCAATATTCCGAAAAACTCATGCAGTGCCCGGTAGCTGTTTAGAAACGCCCATATCGAGGGAAGAAGATCTCTCGCTTCGAACTCTCTCTTCTGCTGGATGTAGAAGTTGACCGCTGCGGGGTGAACATCTTCGATGCCGGCGAGGTGAAAGAGCATCAGGGCCCGCTTCATATGGTAGGCCGATGTGACGACGATCAGGGATGGTCTCTCTTTGGGGATCATATCCTGGGTGAGGCGGGCGTTTTCGTAGGTATCGGCACTTTCGGTCTCGCCGATGATGCGAAAACCCGGTGCAAAGGATCGCGAGACGGTCGCGTCGGCGCACAGGATCGGTCCGAGCCGGTCGAGCGAATCGATGAGTCCCTGGAATTCGCTGTACCCTTCGTCGCCGGTGCCGCTGACAATGAGCGGGATATCCAGTTCCCTGGCGATCGCAAGGCCGTAGAGGGAGCGTTTGAGCGCTTCGTCGGTCAGGGGAATCGGGTTTCCCCGGATATTGCCGCCTCCGAGTACGACGACGGCATCCGCCGTGTGGGGGAGTTCCGTATGCCGAAACGGCTCTTCGTAGTGGGCCAGGAGCCTGTCCGCGACGGGATGGATGCTGAGTGCGTACAGAAAGAGGGCGGCTCCTGCGAGGATCCACCGGGCGCGCCTGGCGAAAAAGGCCAGGAGCGCCAGAAGCGTGACGAAGAGTCCCGGCGGAAGCAGGAGAGCCGTGAAGAGCTTGGAGAGGAGGTAGATCAATAGAGCGTCACACCTTTTTCACCCGGCTTCAGTTCGCCGATCGTATAGCCGTCGCTCTCGCGCAGGACCTCTTCGAGGTTGTCGGGAGAGACGACGAGCACCATCCCCACACCCATGTTGAAGGTGCGGTACATCTCCTCTTTTTCGACATACTTCCCGATCAGCTCGAAGATCGGGAGGGGTTCGATTTTGGAGGTGTCGATGTAGGCGTGCATCTTCTCGGGCAGGACACGGGGGAGGTTCTCCACCAGTCCGCCCCCCGTGATGTGCGCCAGGGCGTTGATGTGCTCCTGCAGGGACTTGAAGGTTTTGACGTAGATGCGTGTCGGCTCAAGGAGCGTATCGATCAGCGGTTTGCCTTCGAAATCGTCGTCGAAGGAGAATCCAAGTTTTTCGAAGAGCAGCTTTCGGACCAGAGAGTAGCCGTTGGAGTGGATTCCGCTGCTGGGAAGGGCGACCAGCAGATCCCCCTCCCGGACGTGTGCGAGACGGTTCATCCGACTCTTTTCGGCGATCCCGACGGCGAAGCCGGCCAGATCGAAATCCTTTCCGCCGTACATCCCGGGCATCTCCGCCGTTTCACCGCCGATCAGAGCGCATTCGGCCTGTCGGCACCCTTCGGCGATCCCTTCGACGACCGTTTTGGCGTCTTCGACTTCCAGCTTTCCCGTGGCGTAATAGTCGAGGAAGAAGAGGGGGGTGCCGAAGTTGCAGATGAGGTCGTTGACGCACATGGCGACCAGGTCGATACCGACCGTATCGAGTTTCCCGCTCTCGATGGCGAGCTTCAGCTTGGTCCCCACCCCGTCGGTGGCGGCGAGCATCACCGGTTCTTCGTAGCCGCCGGGCAGGGAGTAGGCGCCGGCGAAGGAGCCGATACCCCCGAGCACATTGGCGTCGAAAGTCGACTTCACCGCAGGCTTGATCGCCTCGACGAAGGCGTTGCCCGCATCGATGTCGACACCGGCCTCCTTGTAGCTGACGTTACCCATCCGAGCTCTTCTCTTTCCCCCAGTCGCAGGGGCCGAAGACCTTGTTGAAAAACCAGAGCGAGGGGCAGAAGTTGGTAAAGGCCCAGACCAGCATCATCACGATGATGAAGGCCTGCAGCGCCACTCCGATCTTGAGCGAGAGGGAATCTCCCGCCGCACCCTGGGCCAGGAACATCAGGGCGATTCCGAGCATGATCGCCGTCAATATCCGTTGTACTCTTTCCGCACACATCGTTCCCTCCTTGTCGCGGCTCTTGTAGAAATTTTGCCGAATTATATCATATCGAGGACCCCTCTTACGAACTCCCGAGGAGAGACGGGCAGAGGCGCTTTCAGATTCGGTGTCGGGCCGCCGGGGGCGAAACCGGCTCTAGCTTTCGGAGAGATGTTTGCGAATCGAAGCGATCTTCTGCTTCATCCTGCCCGATTTCCCTTTCCGGATATCCATCTTGATCGTGGTGTAGACCCGGTTGCAGTCGGGCTCGAGAACCGAATAGGCGAGGGCGATGATACGTGTCGCCTCTTCGACGCTCTCGCACTCGAAAATCGTTCCCATCGGGGTGAGCTGGTGCTCGATCCCCCGCTCCCTGAAGAGCTTCATGATCCGGCTCACATAGGCGCTCACGCTCTCGCCCTTGTCGGTCGGGAACATGGCGAACTCCACCAGTGCACTCATCATCGACTCCTTACTCTTTTTGGGATATTATAGTGTATCTTCATTCGGAGTCGACGAGATCGTGAAACAAAGCGGCAAAGTTCAGGCACTCTTTTGGTTGTTCTTCTTTTCGGTGATCCTCTTTCTGTGGATTCTCTGGACGGCGGTACAGACCTTTTTGCTGGATTCTCCGGATATGGAGTTTCCCCAGGAGCGGGTCGCGCTCTTCTTCGTGCTCTACGCCCTCTTGATTCTCTGTCTCCTGGCAGGAACGGTGATCTCCGTCTTTGTCGACAACCGGCGTTACACCCGCCGGTTCGGGATGATGACGCTCCTTATCTTCCTATCCTTTCTCGCCGGCAAAAGCCTCTTTGGTTAAAACCCCTTTAAAGCGATTTTGCTACAATCTTGCAAAATTTGATTTCGGAGTGAACTATGTGGCTAACCCAGGAGGCGGGCGGTATCCTAAAGAGTGAATACGGCGTACGCAAGAGGCTTTTCGAGAAAGAGGGGGTCGAAATCTACGACTCGGGATACTTCGGAAAGATCCTGCTCGGCGGGGGTCGGACACTCTACTGTGAGCACGACAGTGCGATGCGGCACGAAGTGATGGCCCACACGGCGATGTGTACCCATGCCGAACCTGCGCGGGTATTGGTGGTCGACGGCGGTGACGGGGCGATCGCGGCCGAGATTCTGAAGCACCCGGATGTACGGATCGATATCGTCGAATCCTGCGCCGCGATGGTCGAGGCGGCGGATGTGATGGGGTGCCATGCGGACGCTCTCGGACACGATCGGGTCTCGGTGGAAGTCGGCGAACCGGAGCCGTTTCTCTCCCGGAAGCCCGAGGAGCAGTACGATATCGTCTTCGTCAACCGGTACAGCGACGGAGGCCCGGGAAGCGGGCTACTGGCGCAGATCGAGCGGGTCTTGGCTCCCAAGGGGCTGGTCGTGAGCGACGCTTCGAGCCAGCTTCTGGATATGGCCGGCCACAAATCGGCCCTCGCGGCACTCGAAAACTTCAGAATCGTCATGCCCTTTGGCTACACTTCGATGGTGCGTCCCGGCGGCGAGTGGTGGCTGGCGATGGGAAGCCGCTTCTTCCACCCTACGGCGGATATCAATCTCCAGCGGGCCGATCTGACCGACGGCTTTACCTACTACAACTCCGATCTGCATATCGCCCGTTTCGCCCTTCCGACCTCCGTGTTCGAGCAACTCAGAGGGTATGTCAAGCGCTGATGGCTTTCAGACACGCCATCGCCCTGACCGGAGGTATCGCCAGCGGAAAGTCGACCGCCTGCAATCTCCTGCGTCTCTACGGTCTTCGTATCATCGATGCCGATGCCGTCGCCAGGGAGCTGCTGCAAAAGGAGGCGAACGCGGTCGCCGAACTCTTCGGGCCGGAGTACGTTTCCGACGGTACGGTTGAGCGCAAGGCGCTGGCGAAGCTGATCTTTTCGGACAAGAGCGCGAGAAAACGGCTCGAAGCGCTGCTGCATCCAAAAATACGGGAGGAGATCCTCCGGCGGAGCGAAGCGCAGGACCGGCTTGGCGGACCCTACATCGTCGATATTCCCCTCTTTTTCGAAACAGGCGCCTATCCGATCGACAGGGTGATCGTCGTCTACGCCCCAAGAGAGATACAGAAACGGCGGCTCATCGAGCGCGAAGGGCTCACCGAGGCGGAGGCCGATGCGAGACTCGATGCGCAGATCGATATCGAAAAGAAGAGGGAGATGGCCGACTACCTCATCGACAACAGTGCAGACCTCAGGCATCTGCAGCGCGAATGTGAACGTCTCTTCGAGGAGATCACCTCCAAAACCCCATAAGCGTAATCCTCCCCTTTCATCGAGAGTCGGAGACTCTCGTGACGATCCTTCGCTTTCCACAGCCGTCTCCCGGAAATTTTTGGGATGGGTTCTAATCGCTTCCCTTAATATAAGTGCTCTTTAAGCTATGGTATAATTCCACGTTTTTTCCAAAGGGGATCCGCCGAGTGCGGGTCGATTCCATGACAGAACAGAGGCAATCATGACGGCAGCAAAATATTCCGCCAGCGGAAACGATTTTGTCATTTTTCACACGTTTGTCAAAAAGGATCGTTCCCTGTTGGCCCGTAGACTCTGCCACAGACAGGAGGGGGTCGGGGCCGACGGGCTGATCGTTCTGCTGCCGCATGAGTCGTACGATTTTGAATGGCAGTTTTACAACGCCGACGGAAGTGTCGCCGCCATGTGCGGCAACGGTAGCCGAGCCGCCGCCCATTACGCCTTCAAAGAGGGGCTCTGCGGACCGAGAATGCGGTTTTTGACCGGTGCGGGACCCATCGAGGCAGACGTTGACGGCACCATTGTCACCAGCGAGTTGACACCGCCGGTACTGAAGCGGCGCGGGATCGAGCATGGCGGGAAGGAGTGGTGGCTCGTCGACACCGGCGTGCCGCATCTTGTAACGCTTCTTGACACCGTTGACACGTTCGATCTCCGGGAGGCGAAGGAGCTGCGTGAGCGCTACGACGCGAATGTCAACGTCGCCTCTCTTGATCAGGGCGTTTTGCGAGTGAGAACCTACGAGCGCGGGGTCGAAGACGAGACCCTTGCCTGCGGTACCGGTATGGCCGCCGCTTTCTACCGGGCCGGCCGGGAGGGAAGAGTCGGTGAGCGTGCCGTCGTCATCCCCACCGGGGGCGAACGGCTGGAGCTGGCGAAAAAGGGTGATACGGTGACACTCAAAGGCGAAGTGCGCCATATATTCGATACAGTATTGGAGATGAAAGTTTGATTCGATTGATTACCGGAGTCGTGATGATGTCGGCCGTGATGCTGGCCGATGCACTCAGATCGTTCCCGGCAGACTACTACACGATAAAGGAGACGAAGGCGCAGAAAGAGCGTTTCGTCGAAATCCTCTACCCTCTCATCCTCAAGGAGGAGGAGAAGATTCGACAGGAGCGGGCTTTCGTGAAGGCCTTCTTCGACCACTTCACGGAGGATGGAATCGCCAACGCCGAGGCGGTGGCGAGACTTGCGAAGATCGCGAAGAAGTATCGCGTCAAGTCGCTCTACGACAGGGAGGAGTATCTCGAGAGGATCGATACGATTCCCGTCTCCCTGGTGCTCGCCCAGGCGGCGATCGAGAGCAACTGGGGAAAGAGCCGGTTCGCACGGGAGGCGAACAACCTTTTTGGAGAGTGGACCTGGGGGAAACGGGGGATCGTCCCGAAAAACCGGCCGGAGGGCAAGCGGTACAAGATCAGGATCTTCGACACCCTGGAAGCCTCCATCGCCTCCTACATGCGCAATCTCAACCGCCACTGGGCGTACGCCGAGTTTCGCGAGGCGCGAAAGGTTGCAAGAGAGAAGGGCCTTCCTTTCGACGGTTTTGCCGCGGCCATCTATCTGAAGCGCTATTCGCAGTTGGGTGAAAAGTATACGTACATGGTCAAGCGGACGATCGAAAAGCATCGCTGGAACCTGCTGGACATTCCGGAGGATGGGACTCCCAGGTTCGATATCGGGCGCGAATTGGCGCTTCTTTCAGGCAGAGAGCTCGGCGAAGGGGCGAAACGCTTCTGATCTGTCGGGTGAGCGGGCCTCAGGGATTCAAAGACCCGCTTCCTTGATCGCTTCGGCCTGGAAGTGGGCGATCAGGGGTTCGATGATCTCGTCGAGAAGACCCCCCTCCATGATCTCTCCGAGCCGGTAGAGGGTCAGGCCGATCCGGTGATCGGTGATCCGGTTCTGGGGGTAGTTGTAGGTACGGATCCGTTCGCTGCGGTCTCCCGAACCGACCTGTGCCTTCCGGTCGGCGCTGGAGGCGGCGAGCTGCTCTTGCAGGTGCTTCTCGTAGACGCGCGCCTTGAGGATCTTGAGCGCTTTTTCCCTGTTTTTGTGCTGCGACTTTTCATCCTGCATCGCCACGACGATCCCGGTGGGGATGTGGGTGATGCGGACCGCCGAATCGGTGGTGTTGACCGACTGGCCTCCGCAGCCGCTGGAGCGGTAGACGTCGATCTTCAGATCGTTCGGGTTGATCTGGACATCCACATCCTCCACCTCCGGAAGTATGGCGACGGTGACGGCGGAGGTGTGGATGCGCCCCTGCGATTCGGTGGCCGGTACGCGCTGGACCCGGTGGGTTCCCGCTTCGTACTTGAGCCGGCTGTAGACCTTCTCTCCCTTGACGAGCGCCACGATCTCCTTGTATCCGCCCGCTTCGCTCTCGCTGGAGCTTTCGATGACGATCTTCCACCCCTTGTTTTCGGCATACCGGACATAGGCCTTGAAGAGGTCCCCGACGAAGAGTGCCGCCTCGTCGCCGCCGGTGCCGGCGCGGATTTCGAGATAGATGTTTTTCTCGTCGTTGGGATCTTTGGGGAGCAGAAGAAGTTTGATCTCTTCGTTCATCCGCTCCAGTTTCGGCTCCAGCTCCTTGAGCTCTTCGGCCGCGAGTTCCCCGAGTTCGGGGTCCGAAAGGAGGGAGCGGTTCTCTTCGATCGCATCCACCGTCTCGATGTAGGCTCTGGCCATCTCCACCAGCGGTTCGAGGTCGGACTGCTCTTTGGAGAGCGCCGTCATCTTCTTGATGTCGCCGGTGATCTGCGGCGAACTCAGAAGGGTGGTGATTTCGTCGTATCGGTCGATGAAAGGTTGAAGTTTCTCTTTCAGCATTCAGGGGAGGGCTGTTGTTGGAGTGGGGGAGGTCCGGGCGCGGACTACGCGGCGCCCAGAGCGTTGACTTTGACCTGCAGACGGCCCACTTTGCGTGCCGCCGTATTCTTCTTCAGAATCCCCTTGCTCACATACTTGTGCAGTTCGCGGTTGGCGACCTTCATCGCCGCCTCCGCCGCCTCCTTGTCGCCCGCTTCGACGGCGGCGAGGACCGCTTTCGTGATGTTCTTGATACGGGTTTTGTAGTAGCGGTTGCGTGCCGTACGCTTGGCGGTCTGACGAATACGTTTCAACGCTGATTTGTGATGTGCCATATGGTATAATCCTTGTCGTTAGAAAATTCTGGGGAATCATAGCTTAAAATTTATTAAATTTAAATTAAATGTAAGGATTCCGAAAAGGGGAGAAATGAAACTGTTCGGTACCGATGGCGTCCGGGGGCTGGCGGGGCGCGAGCTCGATGCTTTCGTGGCGATGAAGCTGGCGATGGCGGCCGGAGTCTACTTCCGCAAACACGCCAAGACCAACAAGATCCTGGTGGGGAAGGATACGCGCCGAAGCGGATACATGATCGAAAACGCACTCGTCAGCGGTCTGACGGCGGTAGGCTACAACGTCATCCAGATCGGGCCGATGCCCACTCCGGCGATCGCCTTTCTGACCGAGAACATGCGGTGCGATGCGGGGATCATGATCAGCGCGAGCCACAACCCCTACGAGGACAACGGGATCAAATTCTTCGACGCCCACGGCAACAAGCTGGGAGAGAGTGACGAAGCGGCGATCGAGAAGATCTATTTCGACACCGAACTCCTGATATCGGAGCAGAAGGTGGGACGGGAGATCGGCTCCTCCAAACGGATCGACGACGTGATCGGGCGCTACATCGTCCAGCTCAAAAACTCCTTCCCGACAGACCTGACTCTCAACGACGTGCGCGTCGTGCTCGACACCGCCAACGGTGCGGCCTACAAGGTGGCCCCGACGGTCTTCGAGGAGCTCGGAGCCGACGTCATCGTCATCAACAACCGTCCCAACGGCTACAACATCAACGACAAATGCGGCGCGATGCACCCCGAAACCCTCAGCGAGAAGGTGCGGGAGTATCGGGCCGATATCGGGTTCGCCTTCGACGGAGACGCCGACCGGCTCGTGGTGGTGGACGAAAAGGGTGAACAGGTCGACGGCGACAAGCTCATCGGGGCGCTCGCCCTCCACCTCAAGAGCGAAGGGAAACTCGAAAACGACTGTGTCGTCGCGACGGTGATGAGCAATCAGGGATTCGAGGATTTTCTCGCCGCTCACGGTATCCTCCTCGTGCGCTCCAACGTGGGGGACAAGTATGTGCTCGAAGAGATGAAAAAGAACGGCTGTGTGCTGGGCGGCGAACAGAGCGGACACGTCATCTTCAGCGAATACGCCAAGACCGGCGACGGCCTGGTGACGGCGCTGCAGACGATCGCCCTGATCCTGCGAAGCGGAAAAAAGGCGAGCGAGGTGCTCGATCCTTTTGAGCTCTATCCGCAAAAACTGTGCAATCTCCGCGTTGCGGAAAAGAGGCCTCTGGAGTCGATCGAGGGGCTGAAGGAGAAGGAGGAGGCGATCCGGGCCGACGGGCTCCGTTCTCTGATCCGCTACAGCGGCACCGAAAACAAACTCAGGATCCTGCTCGAAGGCAAAAGCGCCAAAAAGATCGAAAAGTGGATGGCGGAGCTGGAGACCTTTTTCAAAAAAGCGCTCAATGCCTAAAGCGTGGGCTGTCTTCATCCTCGCGGCGGCGGGGATCTATATCGTCGATCAGAGCATCAAACAGATCTTTCTGGCCGGTTGGCACTGGGAGAGCCGCTGCATCTCGCTCGACCTGGTCTTCAACAAAGGGGTCGCCTTCTCGATGTTCGCCTTCCTCGGGCCCTATCTGAAGTGGATCCAGATCGCGCTGCTCGCCGGAGTGCTCGGCTACATCATCCACGGGAAGCACCTGTTGCGCCATTCGCTGCCCCTGGGGATCCTCTTCGGGGCGGCCATCGGAAATATCGTCGACCGCTTCCTGCACGGCGGCGTCGTCGACTATCTCCACTGGCACTGCGGATTCGACTTCGCCGTTTTCAACTTCGCCGATGTGATGATCGACGTGGCTGTCGGATGGCTTCTGGTCGACCACCTCTTTTTCCAGAAGAAAGATTTAAGAAAAAATCAATGAATCTTTTGTATAATTCCGACACAAAATCTTCGCTCGAATCTCCGTTTTATGGAAAAAGAGCATTTTTTCTGCTAATATATCCGCAACGGATGGTCGCGTAGCTCAGTTGGTAGAGCACTACCTTGACATGGTAGTGGTCACAGGTTCAAGTCCTGTCGTGGCCACCATTTCCCTTTTGCAAACACAAAGTCAAAACTTAACGACCGCACCCTTCGGAAAAGGTTCTTCGAGGAGGGGTTCTTTTTGTCGAAGATCCGGACGAGGGCGGTTTTTAACTTTTGATTTTCACTCTCGATAAGGAATTGCTTGGAAGAAAAAGAGATCATTGCCTACAAGACGAAGGATGGGCAGATTATAGATACCCAGACGGCAGACGAAGCCGGCTGTGACGACTGCGAACCGATCTACTACGACAACTCCCCCGAAGCTCTCGAAGTGATTCGCCACTCCACCGCTCACCTGATGGCCCAGGCGATCAAGCAGCTCTACCCCGATGCGAAATTTTTTGTCGGACCCGTCGTGGACGAGGGATTCTACTACGATTTCCGCGTCGGCGAGAAGATCGGAGACGGCGATCTGAAAAAGATCGAAAAGAGGATGCAGCAACTGGCGAAGAGGAGAGAGCCGATCGAACGCTACTGCATTCCCAAAAGCGAAGCGGAAGCCAAGTTTGCCGGCGACGATCTGAAACAGGAGGTGATGAAGCGGATCGAAGAGGACCGCCTTTGCATCTACCGCCAGGGAGATTTCGAAGATCTGTGCCGAGGCCCACACGTTCCCAACACCAGGCTGTTGCGCCACTTCAAGCTGACCCGTGTGGCCGGCGCCTATCTCGGGGGGGACGAGACGAGGGAGATGCTCACCCGTATCTACGGGATCGCATTCGCCGACAAAGAGAGCCTCAAAGCCTATCTGAAGATGATCGAGGAGGCCAAAAAGCGCGACCACCGAAAGATCGGAGCGGAGCTGGGTCTTTTCATGTTCGACGACGAAGCGGGGGCGGGTCTGCCTTTCTGGATGCCCAAAGGGGCGAGGCTTCGCGGCAAGATCGAGCAGATTCTCTGGAAAGCCCACCGCCGCAGGGGGTACGAACCGGTGAGGGGGCCGGAGATCCTCAAAGCCGATATGTGGCGTACCAGCGGCCACTACGCCTGCTACGGCGAAAACATGTATCTCACCGAGATCGACGGCCAGGAGTACGGCCTCAAGCCCATGAACTGTATCGGCCATATCCTCATCTACAAGAAGGAGATCCACAGTTACCGGGAGCTGCCGCTTAAATATTTCGAGTACGGTATCGTCCACCGTCACGAACAGAGCGGGGTGCTTCATGGGCTTTTGAGGGTCCGCGAATTTACCCAGGACGACGCCCATATCTTCTGTACGCCCGAGCAGATCAAGCCGGTGGTGATCGACGTACTGGAGTTCGTGGAGAGGGTGATGAAGATCTTCGGATTCGAATACGAGATGGAGATCTCCACCCGTCCCGAAAAGGCGATCGGGGAGGATGCGATCTGGGAGAGTGCCACAGCGGCCCTCAAGGAGGCTCTGGACGAAAACGGTTTCGTCTACGGCATCGACGAAGGGGGCGGCGCCTTCTACGGACCCAAGATCGATATCAAGATCACCGATGCCCTGGGGCGCAAGTGGCAGTGCGGGACGATCCAGGTCGACTTCAACCTCCCCGAGCGGTTCGAGATGGAGTATATCGACGACGATAACGAACGGAAGCGTCCGGTGATGATCCACCGGGCGATCCTGGGGAGCTTCGAGCGCTTCATCGCCATCCTGACCGAACATTTCGCCGGGGAGTTCCCGATCTTCATCGCCCCGACCCAGGTGATTTTCGTGCCGATCGCCGAGGAGCATACCGCCTATGCCAGGGAGCTCGCCGGAGAGCTGGCGGCGTTCGATGTCGATTGTGAAATCTACGACAGAAACGAGTCGCTGGCCAAGCGGGTCAGGACGGCCGAGAAGCAGAAGGTCCCTCTCATCGCCATCGTCGGCGACGAAGAGGTCCGCAACAGGAAGGTGGCGGTGCGTGACCGCCGAAACCGCGAACAGTACGATCTGGACGCGGAGGAGTTTATCAAACGAATCAAGGAGCAGACAAGTGAGGTCAGAATTTGAGTAAGAAGAACGATGTGATCATGAACGACGATATCCGAGCCCGGGAGGTTCGCCTGGTGGGCGATGACGGAACGCAGTATGGCGTAGTCAGCCGCGACGAGGCGCTGGACAAGGCGGCCGATATGGGGCTCGATCTCGTTCTCATCGCTCCGCAGGCCAATCCGCCGGTCGCCAAGATCATGGACTACGGCAAGTTCAAGTACCAGCAGGAGAAGAAGAAGAAAGAGGCGAAGAAGAAGCAGAAGCAGATCGAGGTCAAGGAGATCAAGCTCTCCGTGAAGATCGCCCAGAACGACATCAACTACAAGGTCAAACACGCCCGGGAGTTTCTCGAGCAGGGCAAGCATGTCAAGTTCCGCGTCTTTTTGCGGGGTCGCGAGATGGCCAACCCCGAAGCGGGCGTGGAGGTGCTCAAGTCGGTCTGGCCGATGGTCGAAGATGTCGGAGAGCTCGAAAAGGGGCCGTTCCACGAAGGGCGCTATATCAATATGTACGTCGTCCCCAAGAAAGAGAAGCCGGGCAAGAAGTAGCCTCCATCCGTCGGGCGGTACCGCCACCGCCTGGACACTTCGTTTTGCATTTCCCCCTTTTTTCGCTATAATTACGCCCCGTTTTGTACACGGATTTTCCGTGTCGATCTTACAAAGGAGGAAGTTCATGCCAAAAATGAAGACGGTACGCGGCGCCGCGAAGCGCTTCAAGGTCAAGAAGAGCGGCAAGATCAAGCGCGGAAGCGCCTTTCGAAGCCACATTCTGACCAAAATGAGCCCGAAACGCAAACGTGAGCTCCGCTCGGCACAGTATGTCGCCGACGTTGATGCGCCGCGTGTCAAAACGATGCTCGGAATGAAATAGACGGAAAACAGAAAAAGCGTTCCCCTCGTAGAGGGCAAGTCCGGTACCGCCGGCACCTTCAATCGAAAGATGACAGGTAAAGAAAGGAAAAAACCATGCCAAGAGTAAAAACAGGGGTCGTACGACGACGCCGACACAAGAAGATTCTCAAGCTCGCCAAGGGCTTTTACAGCGGACGAAGGAAACACTTCAGGAAAGCGAAGGAGCAGGTCGAGCGAAGCCTGGTCTACGCCTACCGCGACAGAAAACAGAAAAAACGTGAATTCAGAAAACTCTGGATCATCCGTATCAATGCAGCGTGCCGTCTGAACGACATGAACTACTCCACCTTCATGCACGGGCTCAAGAAAGCCGGTATCGAACTCGATCGAAAGATCCTGGCCGATATGGCGATGAACAACCCGGCAGGATTCGAAAAAATCGTCGAACAGTCCAAAGCGGCTTTGGCGTAATATCCAGTCGGCTCCCCCGGGAGCCGCACGACCGACACACTCCCTTCACGCTCCCCCCTCTCTTTTCGATATAATCGTAGAACCAGAACCGAAAATGGATGTTCAATGAAGATACTTGTAACCGGAAGCGCCGGATTCATCGGATTCCACCTGGCCAGGAGGCTTCTGCGGGAGGGGTATGAAGTCGTCGGTATCGACAACATCAACGACTACTACGACACCTCCTTGAAATACGGGAGGCTCAACGAGTTGGGAATCTCCGCTGCGAAAGCCGATGCGGGCGAGCGCGTTGCCAGTACACGATACGAGGGACACGCCTTCTGCAGGATCGATCTGGCCGACTCCTCCGCCATCGACGCACTCTTTCGCGAGGAGCGCTTCGATGCGGTCTGCCACCTGGCGGCACAGGCGGGAGTGCGATATTCGCTCGAAAATCCGATGGCCTACATCCAGAGCAACCTGACGGGGTTTGCCAACATCCTCGAAGGGTGCCGAAACCACGAGGTCGACAATCTCTGCTACGCCAGCAGTTCGAGCGTCTACGGGCTCAACAAATCGATGCCTTTCCGGGTGAGCGACAGTGTCGACCACCCTGTCAGCCTCTACGCCGCCACGAAAAAGAGCAACGAACTGATGGCCCATACCTACAGCCACCTGTACGGCATACGGACGACCGGACTCCGTTTTTTTACCGTCTACGGCCCCTGGGGGCGACCGGATATGGCGCCGATGCTTTTTGCCGACGCCATTTTGCACGACCGCCCCATCAATGTCTTCAACTACGGCAAAATGGAGCGCGACTTTACCTATATCGACGATATCGTCGAAGGGATCGTGCGGGTGATGGAACATCCGGCCAAACAAAACGAAGATTTCGATTTCCATCACCCGGACCCCGCTACATCGCCCGCGCCATACAGGGTCTACAATATCGGTAACGGCTCTCCTGTGAAGCTGATGGACTTCATCGTGACGCTCGAGAAGCATCTTGGCAAAAAAGCGCGGATGAACATGATGCCGATGCAGCCGGGTGACGTGGAAGCGACCTGGGCCGATACGAGTGCGCTCGAGCGGGATGTCGGGTATCGCCCATCGACAACTCTGGATGAAGGAATCGAAGCGTTTGTGCGGTGGTACAAACCATTTATTCAATCAGGAGCACTCAGCTGATCCAAAGGCTCAAAGCGCTCAAGGAGCACAGAGGTTTTATAAAATATTTTAAAAATACCTCGTGGCTTTTTGTGGAAAAGATCCTGCGAATGGGTATAGGGCTTTTCGTCGGTATCTGGGTGGCTCGCTATTTGGGTCCTGCACAATATGGTTTGTTGAGCTATGCGCATAGTTTTGTAGGGCTTTTTGCCGCCATTGCTTCGTTAGGACTCGATGGGGTCGTTGTACGAGAGCTGGTCAAGCAACCTGCGAAAGAAAAAGAGATATTGGGCACGGCATTTGTGCTGAAGTTGATTGGTGCTGTTTTGATGTTTGCTGCACTTTATCTTGCAGTTGATTTCGTTTCTGATGACAAGGAAGCGAGGCTTTTGATTTTCATAATTGCCGGTGGGGTTGTCTTCCAATCATTCAATATTATCGATATCTATTTTCAGGCAAAAGTGATGAGCAAATACGCGGTTTTTGCGAACAGCTTCTCGCTTTTGCTTTCAAGTATGGTAAAGATTGTATTGATACTCTACAGTGCACCGCTGATAGCGTTTGCCTGGGTAGTAGTGTTTGAAAGTGCAGTAATGGCATTGGGATATGTCTACTTTTTTTTGAAACATACGACATTCGAGATTCAAAGGCTGGTATACAAAGGCACGATGGCTATATCACTTTTAAAAGATAGTTGGCCCTTGATTTTAAGCGGAATAGCGGTTTCCGTTTATATGAAAATCGATCAGGTAATGATAAAAGAGATGCTGGACAGTCAAGCCGTAGGAAACTATGCAGCAGCCGTAAAACTGAGCGAAGCGTGGTATTTTATACCTGTGGCGATAAGCACCTCCCTCTTTCCGGCTATTATCAATGCGAAAAAAGTCAGTGAAAAACTCTATTATCAAAGACTTCAAAAGCTATACGACCTGGCAGTATGGATAGCAATAGCGATTGCGTTGCCTATGACATTCTTAAGCGATTGGATCGTCAATTTTTTGTATGGATCTCGATATGAACAGGCAGGAAGTGTTCTGATGATACATGTTTGGTCCGGTCTGTTTGTCTTTTTGGGGATGGTTGCTTCCAAGTGGGTCGTTAGTGAAAACTTGTTGCAAAATGCCCTGGTGCGAACGATTCTGGGTGCAATTTTAAATATAATATTGAACTATTATTTCATAAAAGCGTATGGTATTGTCGGAGTTGCGTTGGCGACACTGATTTCCTATTTTTTTGTCAACTATTTCAGTTTGTTCTTTTACAAAAAAACGAGAAAATGTTTTATCCAGCAGACAAAGGCATTGAATATCTTCAGAGCTTTAAGGGGGCAAGGAGAAGAGTTTGATAAAAAAGATCATCGATAAAGCAAAAAGTGGATACAGAATCAATAAATATAGGGCGATGCATTTATTGAAAACAGAAAAAGGCGTTTTATCAGGCGAGAGGAAGGGGAAAAAAATTATTGTGTCATTGACAACATATCCAAAAAGGTTTCATGTCGTTCATTTATCGATCGAAACTCTTTTGAACCAGACACTGAAGCCCGATAAAATAATATTATGGCTATCAAAAGAAGAGGTGCATCACAACGAGATTCCGAGGCATATTCAAAAATTGACCAACCGAGGGCTTGAAATCAAACTGGTACCCGGAAATTTGAAATCCTATAAAAAACTTTTATATTCGTTGCAAGAGTATCCAAACGATCTCATTGTTACGGTTGACGATGATGTTTTGTATCCCGATTTTTTGATTGAAGGCTTGTATAGAAAATATTTGGAAAATCAAGAGTGTGTAACGGCTTATAGATGTTCGTTTATGAAGACAAACGACGAAGGAAAACTCTCTCCGTATTTGTCATGGAAACCGGCACGAGAGTGTTTCAAGCCATCGTACAGACTGTTTCCGACCGGAGTGGGCGGTATATTGTATCCACCCAAAAGCCTATATCAGGAAGTTTTCAATGAAAGTCTCTTTACCAAACTTGCACCAACGGCGGATGATGTTTGGTTTAAAGCCATGGCTCTGTTGAACAACACCAAAACGGTACAGGTGTATGAAAACTGTATCGAATATCCACTCATCGATGGTTCCCAAGAAGAAGCACTATGGAAAATCAATAATGGTGAAAATCAAAACGATAGACAGTTAAAAGAAGTCTTTGATTTTTTTGATTTGTATAGATATATAGAGAAGGATGAGATTTGAAAAAAGGAGTATTGGAGAAAAAGCTTGAAACATACTATAAAGACGTAGATATACACAATTACAGATATATATTTGCGGAAGCGGCTATGTTGTATCAAGGCAACTCTTTTGAGAATGTTTTGGATATTGGAAGTGGCATTGGGTTGTTTTTGGATTCCATAAAGCCGTTTGGCTTTACTCCGTTTGCACTGGAGGCTTCAAAGTATGGAATAAAGAGCTTGAAGGAAAAGGGCGTCAATGTTACGGAGTTTTTTTTGGAAATGGACAGGCCTCTTCCTTTTGACGACAACAGTTTTTCTCTCGTCGTTTTCAACCAGGTGATAGAACATGTTGAAAAAGAGATTGGACAATATTATTTGAAAGAGATCATCAGAGTTTTGGAGCCGGGGGGAGTCGCTATCGTAAAGTCACCATCGCGCTATTCCAAAATCTGGAGAACAGATCCTCATCATATATATTGCTGGAAGCCAAATGAGTTGTTTGACGAAGTGGCTCGGCATAAAGAGGTTTTGTCGAAAATAAAGATGGAACGAATCGTTTTGGAGCCTTGGATGTTGTTTGAATATAATGAAGTCATCATAGATGTATGGCATAAAAACAACAGGCATCCAAAAACCAGAAGGGCATTTCAAATAATGGGAACAATACTGGATAAAATCATTTACAAATCCACTGGAAGCGATATTATGCTAGCCGTTTCAAATGTCAGTTTTGTAAAAAAGAAGTAGGCCGAGAGAGAGTCATGGACATTCGGAAAAAAAAGAGAGTGGCTCCGATAGTTCTTTTCGTCTACAACCGTCCATGGCATACAAAGCAGACGATAGAAGCTTTGCAAAAAAATGAACTGGCAGGCGAAAGCGAGCTCTATATCTATTCCGATGCGCCGAAAAACGAAGAAGCGGAGGAGCAGGTTAAAGAGGTTCGATCGTATATTCATGGAATCGATGGCTTTAAAAAAGTGACAATTATTGAAAGAGAAAAAAACTGGGGGCTGGCTGCTTCGATTATCGATGGTGTCACCAAGATAGCCGGTGAGTATGGAAGAATCATCGTTCTTGAAGACGATCTGGTAACCAGTCCCTATTTTTTAAGGTTCATGAATGATGCCTTGGAATATTACGAAGATGAAAAAAAAGTTTGGCATATCAGTGGGTGGAACTACCCTATCGACGCAAAAGAGACGAACCGAGTCTTTTTATGGAGGGTGATGAACTGCTGGGGTTGGGCCACCTGGGCGGATAGATGGAAGTTTTTTGAAAAAG
>Ga0256914_1001530_pt1 | contig 20622 bp, 17 predicted proteins | sample HulkmetaG_FD_191571 | JGI IMG/M metagenome (GOLD analysis project Ga0256914, IMG submission 191571) | Hydrothermal chimney microbial communities from Main Endeavour vent field at the Juan de Fuca Ridge, Pacific Ocean - Hulk | ecosystem: Environmental > Aquatic > Marine > Hydrothermal vents ... | reverse complement strand
ACACCCGTTATAGGGATTTATCCCATACTTATCCCAGAACCAATCATTAATAGATTTCCGTACATTTAAGATACTCTTAAATTCCCTCTCTAAGTACCTAACCACCGTTATAAAATCCTAACAGAAGTTAGAGAAACTCTACAACCTCTTCAAGGGATTTCCGCTTTTTCTCCTTCCTCCTATAACCGATTTTCGGATACCCCAGAGGGGTAATCGCAAATACCTGCTCACTCCTCTTCAGTCCCAATGCTTCTCTCAAACACGCAGGATCAAAGGCAGCTATCCAACATGTAGCTACTCCCTCATTGGTAGCGGCAAGGATAAGGTGATCCATAGCAATAGCCAAATCTGTCTCCAGTGAATTATATCCATCTCTTCTAACCCAGGCCTCGTTGTAATCCCCAACCACAACCAGAATATGTGGTGCCTCTTTAAACCACGATCTATGGTAACATGACCTGACCTTCTCTAACATCTCCGTGCTGCTTATCACGAGGAAACGCCACGGTTGATTGTTTATCGCAGATGGTGCAAGTCTTCCCGCATTTAAAATTCTCTCCAAAACCTCTCTAGGTACAGGTCTGGTAGGATCATACTCTCTAACACTCTCTCTCTTTTCTATAACCTCATAAAATTCCATACTTCCCTTCCCCCTTACTCTCTATCTGTTTTTTCCCACATACCTAACTATAATGATAATATATCGCTTTGTTAAGAGAATTTTTTCACATATTACTACTATTTTATCTATCGAGAAAATTGCTAACATATTCTTATAGGGGTATAATATATACAAAGGAGGGGTAGTAATATGAAAAAAGCCATTATTTCGCTAATCTTCATAATAATTACAACCCTATCGTTATTCTCTCTTCCGCCAATAGAGGTAGGAATCGGAACTTTCTTTATGCCAGGTCAGTACGACTATAACCTAATTACCCTCTACACCAAAGAACAAAACAACAACGGCATAGAAAACTTAAGTTTGGATGAGGTCCAACCCATCAATTACATCGGAGTAAACCTGCACGCTTCCGTAGAGATGTATGGTTTTATGCTCAAACCGGAGATTACCCTCGCCCTACCGACAAGGGTTACAATAGACTACCTGGATAAATCAACATCAACAACCGTACCCTATACAATAGAGCATAAATCATTATTTGTTGCAGGCTGTCCGTGGGTGGGTCCCGTAGTAGAGGGGAAAAATTTAGGCTCCTTCTATATACTTTTCGGACCTTACCTTATCTATGCCGAATGGCGAGACAGAGAAACAGTGGGTGACAATTTGCCAAACTCCAGTGACAGGCAGTACAGAGGATTTGGCCTAACATTCCCCGTACTAATAGGGGGCAGGAAATTCATAACGAGGAATATAGGGATAAGTGTGGAAGGAATTGTTCTCGGGCAACAGATACTCATACAGAGCTTTGATAAAGATAACATTGCCGCATCGGAATCTACGTGGAAGATACTCCCATTTCCAACAGGGATTTTTTACAACCCTCTAACCCTAATACTCCAGTTCTCAGTGATCTATAGATTTTAGTAAGGTTTAGTCTTAGCAAGGTTTAGTTAACCAACTCGCGAAAGTGTTTCCCCGAGCCCCCGGATTTTACTTTTAAAATCTCAGCTATAATACTCACAGCTATCTCACCGGGGGTATGGTTTCCAATCTGCAGTCCTATCGGAGAAAAAATCCGTTCATCACTCACATTAACTCCCTCATCGCTTAACTTCCGCTTGATAGCCCGTACCTTGCTCTTGCTCCCTATAACCCCAATGTAGCGTGCCTTTGTATTAAGCGCATTCTTTAAACACACTCCATCATAATTATGCCCATACGTAACAATAACTATAAAACTCTCTTCGTCTATTGGTAGCCTGGAAAAGCTTTTCTCAAAATCACTAAAAACTACGTGCGTCGAATCGGGGAAAAGATCTTCCCGTGCAAAATCCTCTCTATTATCTATCACCCAACAGGGAATCTCTACAATCTCACACAACCTGGCAAGTTTTCTTCCTATATGCCCTGCTCCAAACACAAAAATCTTCTCTTTTTTACCAAATGATTCAATCAAAACCTCCGTACTCCCCCCACATGCCATTCCCAAACTGGTCTCCTTATCCTGCTCCGTCAAATCATACACAAATCGTTCGCTTCGTCCCTCTTTCATTAATCTAATAGCATCACTTATAACCCGTTTCTCCAATGCACCCCCGCCAACACTACCCTCAATAGAGCCATCCTCATACACAATCATTCTCGCTCCCACCTTACGAGGAGTACCAGAACTAGCATGTACCAATGTAACAAGGGCAAAAATCTTATCCTCTCTTTGAAGCTCTGCAAGCCGCTCAAAAATATTCATACAACACTTCCTCCGTTACCTAGCAGTGTTTATACTTTTATAATCCTCTTCTGTATCAATATCACGTACAACGCCAATATCATCAACAGGAACATAATCTATCAAATCTCTGTGTTTATACAAGATATCTCTCGCCCCATTGGGAAGTTGACCATACAAGAGCTCATTATAGAGAGAACTGGGGAAAATTGTCGGATGTCCCTTCCTACCGTTATAGAGTGGTAACACAATTTTGTCTCTACTACCCATCCACCTTTCCTTTAATTTTACATAGGTAGAAACCCGAACAAGGGGATGATCCACAAGTGTAAAAATCATACCCTCGCTATCCGGAGACAAATTACGAAGAGCTACCCGCAACGAACTAAGCTGTCCGGATTGCCAATCATCGTTTCTGAGAATTTCCACGGGATAAGGGGAAATATATTTTGCTATCTCATTGTAATATGCCCCCAACACAACAAAAATCTCGTCAATCTGAGAGTCTAACATATCCTTAACAATCTTTTCTATAAATGTAACTCCATCAATGTAAAGTAACGCTTTAATCTTACCTTTCATTCTACTGGACTCTCCAGCAGCCAAAATAATCCCGGAAAGCATTATCACACACTCCCTATATATTTTTATTATATAAAAATTGCTGTTACATACTACAATACAAACGTACACAATGGAAATACATTCACTTATTTTCTAATTTAAAAAAAATTTTCACTTGACATCTCAATTTGATCAACTATAGTATTAGCCATGATTCTTTATCACACAAATATCTTGAAAACATCATCAAAAAGTAACATTAAAATCCTCAAAAGGGCGTACACCAAACCAAATTAGGAAATATCAGAGGCGTGCACACTAAAAAACCGTTATTAACGGTAAAGAATAAAATTAAAACCACGAGAAAAAGGAGGAACTCGTAATGAAAAAAATTTTCTTGATTTCTCTTGTACTGTTACTTATTGGAAGTGCCCTGGCCTTCAGTCAACTGGTTCTATACGGGAGCGCAGAACCAAGGGCAGTAGAAACTTTAGCCCAGGGTTTCGAACAGGCAACCGGTGTAAAGGTAAGATGGATAAGAATGTCAAGCGGTGAAACACTTGCAAGACTAAGGGCGGAAAAAGACAACCCACAGGCTGACGTATGGTGGGGTGGTACCCTAGATCCACACTCAATCGCAGCAATGGAAGGATTAACCGTACCGTACAAACCAAAAACCTACAACGAACTTGATCCAAGATTCAGAGACCCAATTGGTGGTGGTAAAGTAATAGGGGTTTACGTCGGAATTCTTGGTCTCGCCGTTAACGAAGATCTTCTTAAAAGTATGAACCTACCCATTCCAAAGGGCTGGAATGACCTTCTAAACCCAGCATACAAGGGACTAATAGGAATGGCTAACCCAAACACCTCCGGAACGGCTCTTACAATGCTATGTACACAGGTATTCCTTAGAGGTGAAGACGGGGCAATAGAATATATGAAGAAACTTCATAAGAATATTGCGAACTACACAAAATCCGGGGTTGCCCCCAGTATTCTCGCAGGCAGGGGTGAAATAGCAATAGCTGTAGCATTCCTCCACGATGTAATCTACGAGATTCAGGAGGGATACCCTCTAAAGGCAATTGCACCGGTAGAGGGCACAGGTTATGAAATCGGAGGGCTCAACCTCATAAAGGGTGCACCACATCTAGAACTGGGTAAAAAATTCATGGATTGGGTAACAACCGCAAAGGCTCAGGAGAGGCTTGCAGCGGTAGGTTCTTACCAACTTCCTACCAATACAAAGGCAAAGGTACCCTCTGTTTCCATACCAATCAACTCCGTTAAAACAGTCAACTATGACTTCAAGTGGGTTGCTGAAAACGGTGTAAGACTGGAAGATAGGTGGACAAGAGAGGTTTTTACGCTTCCAAGATAACTTTTAAAAATACGGTACCCCCCCGTGTAAACGGGGGGGACATAAAATATTCGGCTTAACCGAGAACTTGTCTCTTAAATCATATATGCTGATACATACGTTGATTACAGGGGAAAAGGATGAGTACACTTACCTTTAAAAAAGAAAAATTTGTATGGATTGGTGCCTTAGTTACACTTATTCTCATAACAATTCTACCATTTGCCCCCATACACGAGGGAGCAAGAAACACTCTATCCACCAAAATTGGTTCTGCAACTATATGGCACATGTTTCAAAAGTTTCCCATAACGATAGCTCTAATCGGGGTACTGTTCCTAAATTTCCTCATAGCAATAGTTAGCATGGAGAGAAGGACAAGGGCAAAGTTACTTCTCGCTATAAATCTCATAGGAATTTTCCTCTTGCTCTACCTCTTTCTCTTTTTAGAGAAAAAAACTCCTTTCGGAACGGGTAGCATTATTCTATTCTTCGCCTATCTCTTCTTTCTGTCAAAGGGGCTCTCCACTCTAGGCTTTATAAGAGGCGATGTATTTATATCCGGATCCATCGCAAGTTTATCCGTACTTTTAGTCGTTTTTATCCTATTTCCCCTGGGTGTAATCCTTGCAAAAAGTATAGTGGTAAAGGGTAAAATCACACCCTCTAATTTCTATCATGTACTGGCGGCATATCCCAGTACATTACGCATTCTCAAAAATAGCCTCTTAATGGCTGTTACCGTCGGCATACTCTCTACACTTGTAGGGCTCGCATTTGCCCTTGTTATCGAGCGTTCGAGGTTTAAGCTTAAAAGGTACATGCAGGGCTTTTCTCTGCTTCCCATTATCACCCCGCCATTTGTAATCGGTCTTGCTATCATCTTTATGTTCGGAAGAACAGGATTTGTGACCCACAAGATACTGGGACTACGAACCTCGTTTATCTTCGGATTTCCCGGTATTGTAATAGCCCAAACCCTATCCTTTGCTCCAATGTCTTACCTCATCCTATCCGGAGTAGTCCATTCACTGGATTCCGCTCTGGAAGAGGCAAGTTACACCCTCGGAGCGGGAAGATGGGTAACGTTTAGAAGAATTATATGGCCTCTTATACGCCCGGGTATTGCAAACGCCTTTCTACTCTCCGTTATAGAATCACTGGCCGATTTCGGGAATCCCATTCTTCTTGGAGGTGATTTTGATGTTCTGGCTACATCCATATACTTAGCCATTATAGGAAGATTCGACGAGGTACTCGCAGCAAGTCTTGGAATCGTCCTTCTATCTATCACACTATCTACTTTTATTCTCCAGAGATACTGGGTAGGCAAAAAATCCTACGTTACCATAACCGGTAAACCAAGGCGTCAGACATCCCTTGCACTTCCCGCAGTTCTTGACTACCTTCTCCTCGCATTTACCTCTATATGGGCAATCTTTACATTGGTTCTCTACGGGTCTGTATTTATCGGGGGCTTTGTAAAACTGTGGGGTATAAACAACAGTTTCACACTTCTACATTACAAACGCTTTTTGGTGGATGGCCTTACCTCCTACATAACCACTCTAAAACTGGCAGCGATCTCCGCACCTCTCACTGCCGGAGTGGGTTTATTAATAGCGTATCTAATTAGCAGATACAGCTTCCCGGGGAAGCGCCCGTTCGAATTCGTGTCTATGCTGAGCTTCGCCATACCGGGGACAGTTGTAGGCATAGGCTATGTAATGGCCTTTAACGTTCCTCCCCTTATTTTAACAGGCACGGCAACAATCATAATAATTTCATTCATATTTAGAAATATGCCTGTGGGCATAAGGGCGGGAATGGCAGCCCTGACACAGATAGACAAATCATTGGAGGAGGCCTCCATAACACTCGGAGCAAACAATTTTACAACTCTTAACAGGGTAGTTCTCCCCCTTATAAAACCTGCCATTTTCTCGGGGCTTGTATTTTCCTTCGTTAGAGCAATGACCGCAATAAGCGCAGTTATATTCCTGGTAACGGCGAGGACAAAACTTGCAACCACGGTAATACTCGCAAGAATAGAGGCGGGAAAACTCGGACTCGCTACAGCCTATTGCACAATCTTGATAGTAACAATGATGATTGCAATAGCAATAATGTACATATTTGTAAAGAAAATGGGAGGCAAAGAAACAACCGTTCAGGCTATCTAAGCAACTATGAAATGGAGGTTTAAAAAACATGGCGTCACCAGTAACAGAAACCGCCGATTTAAGGTTGGAAAAGATATCGAAAACCTTCGGTAAGGTCCAAGCCGTAAAAGAGGTGTCTCTTGAAATACCTCACGGAAAACTTGTTACCCTACTGGGACCCTCGGGGTGTGGAAAAACCACAATACTCAGAATGATTGCAGGACTCGAGGTTCCGACATCCGGTAAGATCTTTCTCGGGAATGAGGACATTACCAATCTACCACCCAACGAGCGAAAGATAACAATGGTATTTCAATCATACGCTCTATTTCCCCACATGAATGTATACGAAAACATAGCTTACGGTCTAAAGGTAAAACATGTCCAGGAGGAAGAGATAAGAAGTGCAGTAAAAGAAGCCCTGGAAATGGTGGGCTTAAGTGGTTTTGAAAAGAGAGGCTCAAATGAACTCTCCGGCGGACAACAGCAGAGAGTAGCCGTTGCCAGAGCCCTTGTTTTAAAACCCAAAGTACTTCTCTTTGACGAGCCATTATCAAACCTGGATGCCAAACTTCGCAACCGAATGAGGGGTGAAATAAGAAATCTCCAGCGAGATCTAGGTATAACATCGGTATATGTCACACACGATCAATCCGAGGCTCTTGCCATCTCCGACAAGATAGTGGTAATGGAAAACGCCGTTATCTCACAGGAGGGAACTCCCAAAGAACTCTACAAACGCCCAAACAACGCATTCGTTGCGGATTTTATAGGAGACGCCAATATTATTGAACTCACAGTTAACAGAATCGAGGGTAGCAAGGCATACCTGCAGATGGGAGAAAAAGAGATAAGCGCAAACTTCGCAGTAGAACCCAACGTCGGTAGCAAGGCAAAGATAATGATAAGACCGGAGGATATTCAATTTGCAGATGATAACAAGGGGAAACTAGAGGGTAGCGTAAAGTTTGCACTCTATCAGGGCTCCAATATAGACTACCTGATAGAAACCCAATACGGAGAACTAAGGGTAAAAGACTATGTATCCAAAGACAAACTAAGAGACAGGGGCACTAAAGTCTCCCTTAACTTTAGGGAGGAACAAATATTCTTAATACATTAAACTATTAAAAGGAGGTTTTAATGAAAACGAAACGCATTCTATCCCTTCTTATTACAGTATCCATTATATTGGCTTTTATTGGATGCGCAACACAACCGAAGAAGGCAGAAGCAACAAAAACCGTCTCCCAGCCAGCGGCAAAGAAAGCGGCGGCCGCCCCAAAGAAAGAAGCAGGGGTATCACTTCCCAAATTTGTCCTTTCACAGTCAAAGAAGAACTGGGTACCACCGGCAAGTTGGAAGAAATTTGATAAATCGGGAAAGGTAAAATTTCTCCAGGTACAAACAACGGCACCGGCTTCTCCTGCAGGTTCGGGTTCCAAACTTGACGGCTCAATAGGAGAGAGACTGGTAGAAATTAAAGTGGATCCCTCCGTAGGTTCCAAGGTAGTAAAGTGGAACCTCAAAAACTCCGGGAAAAGCACCGTATGGGTGGTAGCTGCTGGTGGAATGGTAGGTTCACTTCCCGTAGCAATAGCTCCCGGAAAAACTGTCTCAATTACAACCAATCTCGACAAGGATAACTATACCTACATTGTCGTAGATAACGAGGGAGGCAAAAAAACCACTCTAGGTATAAGTGCCAAATGCGGTGAGGTAAAAGCAAAAACAACAAGAGGAAAGAGTATGAAGGTTGTATGGTTTTAACTCTTTAAAAAAAGAGGATGGGTGTTCTCCATCCTCTTTTTTAAATTCTCCTTTTTTAAATTCTTCTAATCAACAATCAGATTTTCAAGCTCATCTGTATCGTCCGGTTTAATGGGAAAGTTCTCCTTCAGTAAATCTCCGCAGAGTTTTACCGCTTCCACAATTCCGTCTGCCTGACGTTTCTCCTTTATCCCTCTAATGATACGATTCACCACTTCCTTCCAGACATCGGGATTAACCTTGGCGTTTATTCCCTCGTCGGCAAGCACATACGCAAGACGCTCAAAAACGGAGATATATATAAGTACCCCAGTCTTATCCCTTGTATTCCCCAGTCCATGCTTATAAAAAGAGGTTAAAGCAGCTTCCTCCACCTCGTGACGCATCTCTTCCTTAGAGATAAATATCCGTTTTAAAGGGAGTACCAATTTTACAACAAAGTAAAACAGCACAAAAGAAACGGAGAAAACAGCGGGAAAGGTCCATAAATCGTAAGCGGTAAATCCCTCCCATGATTTGGTATAACTAACGTAAAGGGTAACAAGAACAGCTATAACGGAACCTATAGATAAAGCCCCAAGCACATCAGCAAGAGGATAACTATAACTTGAAGATACCACCATCGGCACAATCTCACCGGAGGTGATTTTTTCTACCTTTTTTACACTCTCAACTATCCGTTTTCTATCCGCCTCTGTCAAAAATTTCTTCGTAAGGTTTCTCATACACTCACTCCTATACCTTCATATCCTATCTCACCAACTCCCGGAGGCTCCGCCGCCTCCAAAACCTCCCCCGCCACCGGAGAAACCGCCGCCTCCTCCAAAGAAATCATCCGAGTCCCTTCCACCGAAGCCACCACCTCCGAAGAACATTCCTCCCCCAAAACCCGACATAAAGAATAGGGGAAGAAACATACCGCCAAAGAAACCTATAGGAAGCAGGGCAAGAATAAGCAGCAAACTACCAAAGGGAAGCAAAAGAAGCGCAAGAAGCGGGAAAAAGACGGCACCGATTATTCCACCTAACAGCCTTCTCCTTGAACCAACTACCATCACTATAAGAATAAGAATAAAGAAGGGGAAATATTTGGCCCCGTTATTCTCCTTCGAGCTCTTAGGCTTTTTAGCACTAGCCTTATACTCACCCTTTACGGCAGCAATAATCGCATTAACCCCATCGATAAATCCCTTGTCGTAATTACCCGCCTTAAATGCGGGAATTATCTCATAATCTATTATTCTTCCGGCAAGCAAATCTGTAAGCCGTCCCTCAAGCCCATAACCTACCTCTATCCTTACCTTTCTATCATTCTTCACGACGAGAAGAAGGACACCATTGTCCAAACCCTTCTGACCAATCTTCCATTTCTCCACAACTCTCATGGAAAACTCTTCCAGATTATCACCTTTCAGAGAGGGAATTGTTAAAATTACAACCTGCGTAGAATCACTGTCCTCCAGAGCTTTCAGTTTCTCATTGAGTATTCTCTTTGCCCCTGGAGAGATCATATTTGCATAATCATTTATCCGCCCCCGTAGAGGCGGAACATCCAGAGAGAAAAGAGGCACTACCGCAACAAAAGAGAAAACTACTACAATAGCTAAAACCACAAAAATAAATTTTTTACTTTGCATATTCAAAACCATATCAAAACCTCACAGGCATATCACCCTATACAAACACAATTCCCCATACTTTAAAACTTGACCTTGGGGGCTGTTTGTGCAGTTTGAGTAGCTCTAAAGTACTCCTTCCTTTTAAGATGCAAAAACAAACTATTTGTAATAGAGTTAGGAAACTTTCTGATGGAGTAATTAAAACGCTCAACAGCAGCATTGTAGCGTTGCCTTGCTACGCTTATCCTATTCTCCGTACCCTCAAGTTGATGCTGTAAATCACGGAAGTTCTGATTTGCCTTCAAATCCGGATACTTTTCTACCACAACCATTAAACGGGCAAGAGTGGAGGATAGATTGTTCTGTGCCTCTTGAAACTTTCGCATAGCCTCCTTGTCATTTAACTTATCAGGGGTAATATTAATCGACGTAGCCTTGGCTCGCGCCTCTATCACAGCCTGAAGGGTTTCTTTTTCATGCTTAGCATACCCTTTTACCACCTCAACCAGATTCGGAATCAAATCGGCACGTCTCTGAAGCTGTGCCTGCAGATCTCCCCAAGCCTTCATTACCGCCTCTTCATTCATCTGCATCGTGTTGTAGCCACAACCTGACATTGCAAGAACCACAAACAGTATTAAGAAATACTTAATCCATACCTTTCTCACCTTTACTCCTCCTGTAACATATTTTGCCATATTGTTCTCCGTTATCCTGCCTACTAAAATAATAACACCTCTACCACTTTTCAACCAAATAGAGGTATTCGGTTACATGAATACTCCTATTTCTCAAGTTTCTACTCCCCCTGAAAGTATTATACCTCGTTTCAAGGACTTTCACATTTCCTATACCCTTCAATAACTTTAGCATGCGCTCCACAGAAATAAAACCCTCCGAATTAAAAGATATCAAAAGATACTTAGCCTTTATACTGTGAACCAACTCAGAAAATACCCTATAGGCATGATTCCTCTTGTTATAAAATGACCTCTTCCAATCGGATGGTATACCGGAAACCTCACTCACACGGTGGGGACGTCTATAATTTACTATGAGATTAAGCATAAAATAATTTGAGCCATAGGGATGCTGATTGTAGGGAGGATCGATATAGGCCATATCGACCTCCTCCACTTCATTTACCACTACATTAGAATCCCCCTTGTAAATAGCCACATCACACTCGTAATTACTGAAAACAGGAAAGGGTAAAACTATGTCCCCCTTAATCCTATCCAGAGCATCACCATTTTTCCCCCCGAATTTACCAACTCTCCTCCTGGGATCCTTGTAAAACCCCTTGAAAACCCCGGAGGTATTTGCGTGCACCGAGGCCTCCGAAAGGAGGGGAGCAAGATAAAAACATCTTATCCCCTCCGGTATTGCCTCCATATACCGACGAGCGGTGTCTATATACATTGCATTCCGTCTCGTGTAGAAAACCCTCTCCCCCGGCTTTATATCGTCGTCATTTTCCGGTGCATATAATTCGGTAATAAACCCAGCAACCAGCGGTTCTTTGGTGAGTTTTTGAATTATCTCGCTATAGAGAGCTCTAAGAAGGGGAATGTCTAACTCGGAGCGATTGGCAAGGTAACATTTGTTTATAACCTCAACGTAATCTTCCAGATCATTTACAATCAATTTAGATGCATATCTCTTAAAAAATCTGGAAACAATTCCCGAACCCGAAAAAACATCAAATATTTTCAGTTGTCTCTTACCCAACCTCTTAAGAACAATCTCCACCCCATTTTCAATAAAAGAGATAAGAGCGCGCTTGTTTCCTATGTAGGTTATTAACTGCTTTGACAGGTAATCAGGATTTTCCCCCTGCACCACTCTCTCTGACATCATCCTCTCGAAACCGATTGTTACATACAGGCTAATTATTTACCTGCGTACTCCGATAGATACCATAAAATCCAAAGACTCACCAATATCTCAATCGGGCGAATAAATTGCAAGATTCTTCTCCGTCTCAAAAACCTCTACACTGGTAATCTCAATTCCCTCGGTCACAATCAGTTTATTCAAGTTCTGATATATCGTATATGCGATTTTCTCCGCACTGGGATCTCCCTCCTTAAATTCATCTAGTTCATTAAGGTTCCTATGGTCATATCTAGTGAGCACCTCTTTGAGTGCATCTTTAAGAATTCCAAAATCTATTAACATTCCCCCACCATTCAGTTTTTTCCCACTTACTGTAACCCGTACCCTGTAATTGTGACCGTGGAGCCTCTCACACTTACCATGATAATTTTTAAGGTAATGAGCAGCAGCAAAGCTATCTTCCACACGTACAGAAAACATAGAGAAAAATTACCATAAAAGTCCAGCGGATACAATATACATCGGCACTTTACTTTTGCCATGAGTGTTGTTACCATTAATAAAATGAGAAAGGTGAGACTATCCGAACTTATTAAATCCCTTGGTAAAAAGCAACACATTATAAAACTGGCACTTCTTGGCAATCCGGACCCTATTATAAGTAGCGTTGTTTACGATTCCCGTAATGCCTCCAAAAACTGCATCTTTTTTGCTATTGAAGGTCTTCATACCGACGGTCACAGATATATAGGGGAGGCCATCAAACACGGAGCCGTAGCAATTGTGCACTCCAAAGAACTAACACGCTACAGCTCGTATGTAAACTACATACAGGTCCCAAATCCAAGGGAGGCCCTATCAAAAATAGCCAATCAATTCTACGGAAAACCCTCGGAGAAAATAACGGTAATAGGAGTAACGGGGACGGACGGCAAGAGCTCTACCGTATGGTTTATCTATCAGATGCTCTCCCACATAGGAATAAAAGCGGGATTTATGTCCACTGTAAACTTCCTGACCGACAGAGAAGTAACAAAGAATAACCTGCGTCAATCCACACCCGAAGCCCCGGAGATTCAAGAGCTACTCTCTATGATGGTTGAAAACGGTAAAGAATACGCCATAGTAGAGGCCACCTCACACGGACTCTCCAATAAAACCCTACGTCTCGCAGATGTAAAATTTAACACTGCAGTTTTAACCAATGTGACCCACGAGCACCTTGAGTTTCATGGCACATTGGAACAGTACAGAAGCGATAAGGCTAACCTATTCAGGCGAGCAACGGAAACCGGGATTATTAATCTCGACGATCCAAACAGTAAATATTTTGAAAATGCCTTTCTAAACGAACACAAACCTTACGACAAACGTATAACCAAACATCACGAACGCAGGTGTTTTTTCTACGCTACAAAACCCGAAAACTTTAAAAACTCAAGCGTATATGCCTACAATATACAATCTAATCTTAAAGAAACCAGATTCTCTATCGTATATACAAACGGGAAGAAAAAACTGGAGAGAGAGATAAAAATATCCCTACCTGGAGCTTTTAACGTAAACAACATCCTTGCCTCCCTCCTTGCAGCAATTAAAACCTGCAAACTTACCACCCAGGAGATAGAGGATATACTCTCATTTCTCCCACAGATTAAGGGTGTACCGGGTCGTATGGAGCATATAACCATGGGACAACCATTCGATGTTATAGTTGATTACGCACATACCCCTGAGTCGTTTAGCGAGGTTCTACCCTTTATCAAGAAATATACAAAAGGGAAACTCATCACTCTCTTTGGCTCCGCAGGTGAGAGGGACGTAGAAAAGAGGCCCCAACAGGGTAAAATCGCTGCAACCTACTCCGATGTGATTGTCATTACCGACGAAGATCCGAGGGCAGAAGACAGTATGAAAATTATAAACGAAATAGCAGCTGGGGCCTTAAGTATAAAGAAAAATGAGAATCTCATATTAGAACCAAACAGGGAGGCAGCCATAAAGAAGGCCTTCTCCATAGCGGAACCAGGTGACACGGTTGTTCTACTGGGGAAGGGGCATGAAAACTCAATAATCTACGATGGATATTCCATATACTGGGACGAAAAAGAGTTTGCACAGAAAACCCTAAAAGAAATGGGGTATGGGAAATAAAAACCACTCAGACAGAACCAAAAGGAAAAGCTACACTTTTCCCCTCATATTCTCTATACTCTCTCTCCTATTCCAAATGTTCCCTTTATCTCTCCTCTCAGGGGAACCGGAGGACTTCCCAATTCCCGGGGAGATACCTTCGATCTCTATCCAAATTAGCAACAATATATCTGTCACCTTAAGGAAGGAATTGTTCAACTGTATAACTCCCAACAAAATAGAGACTCTGCTTAGAAAACGATACGCATTCTTTCTCTCGGGAATCTCTCAACCCACAGAACGGAGAAAATCGAAGATAAAAATTCTTATCTCTAGAAACACCTCCGGGAACAGTGCAAATTCCCCGATAATCTACGCAACAACATTACTTAACTATCAAACCGACTCCTCTACCTTTATCCCACTCCGAAGCAAAATAAGCGTAAAAAAAACCTCCTATAAGGCACTTCTACCCGGTATAGCAAACGAGATTGCCTACATGATAGCTAAAGTTAACAATTTTAAAACCAACACAGAGATCCTTCCTCCCACATTGGAAACCTACATAACAGCAGAACAATTGAAGGATATTACCAAAATATTTACCCACACAAACAACAGAATTGAAATATACTCCCTCACCCCATACTTACTACGACAGGGTAACAGGGAACCGATAAGGGGAATAACACTCCTCACCAACATTGGATTCATATCACTCGATCCTGAGTTCAATCCAAACGAAATCACAGTGAGGGATCTTGCCTTTCAACAATTTCACCCAATAACAAACGACAATTTCGATACCCTTTTTACAAATAATTTTAACAATCTCTATCTACTTTCCACCTACACGGGGAAATTGAAAGAGGTAGAGTTTGACAGTAACACCTTAAAAGAAAAAACAATTCCGCTATCTGCAAATTCCACTCTTTTAAAACTCGGAGAGAGTATGTTCATTCTCATCGAACAATCTCCCAATCCTATTGTGGGACTCTATTCTAACAACCTATCGGAGAAAAAAATAGTCAAGCTGTTTTCCCTTCCCATTTACTCCAATTTCTTCTCCGCCGCCTCCATAAAAACCAATTCGCCAATCCGGAATTCACTCCTCTACCTCTTCGATGCACTGGAGAGAAGAATTAGAGTAATCAACTCCACAGGGAAAGAAATAGACACCATAAAGCCAATATACAACCCTCAAATCATGCCAATGCCAAACGGTATGGAGATTCTACATGACGGAAGCTTTATTCTGTCCGGCAGTGGTACTATCATGAAATTTGACCGGTACGGTCTTCCCCTATGGAAAATAGATAGTTACAGAATAAAGTATCCCACCTCATTTCCGCCAGCTACAAAAGTAGCCGTAATAGAAGAAAAGGAAAGTATCTATGTAGTGGATAACCAAACAAGTACAGTACTCAAATACTCGTACAATCCGGAAAAAATCTCAAAACCAGAAAAACCTATCAAAGCAAACCCTGCAATCACACCCATCGGACTGGCAAATTTATTCGAAAAACTTGCTGCAGAGAAAGAGAACCAGCTTATATACCCCGCCGCTCTAGAGTATTACAATCAGGCCATTACTATATACAGAAAACTTCGATTACAACACCCGTTAGAAGTTAACTACTCAACACACCTGCTAAAACTGACAGAAGAGAGAAATCGCATACTAAATGCTATGGCCAAAAGAAACATCTTAGAAGTAACACTTAAAGAAAAAATTCTCCACTTAACTCAACAAGACTTAACTCAACAAGAAATCACGCTTATAGCTAAAATTAAAAACCTAGAAGATTCTCCACTAAGCAACATCAAATTAAAAATCAATATACCCTATCTCGCAATAAATCCAAAAGAGCTCACAATAAAACAATTAAAGGAAAATCAAAGTAAAATCATTACCACATCTCTAAAGCTAAATAGAGATATGTATAATATGATAAACAGCATAGGGAAAACAAGCTGGAAAATCTACATAAGAGCTAACTGCACCACTACAAAAAATTCTCAGGAATTACTATTTAGCCTTCCCCTAGTCCTCTTACCCCTAAAAAATTAGGTTTAAATATCCGCAGTATTTCTGTATACTCAAACCCAGGAGAGAAGAGATGAGTAAAAAAACGATATGCATTCTCTACGGGGGTAAATCGGGAGAACATGAGGTCTCAACGAGATCGGCTGCCTCCATTGTAAAAAACATAGACAGAGAGAGATACGATATCATCCTAATAGGGATAGACAAAGACGGAACATGGCACTACCAGGAAAAACCAGAAATCGTACACATTTCCAATCAGGGCGATGCACTAAAAATCAAACCATCGGATAAACTTACAAACATAGTACCGGAGAGAGGCATAAGGTACGGCGATAAGTTTTTAAAGATCGACGTGGTATTTCCCGCTCTGCACGGCAGCTTCGGAGAGGACGGCACAGTCCAGGGACTCTTGGAGATTGCAGACCTAGCCTACGTTGGCTCAGGGGTACTCGGTAGCTCTCTATCCATGGACAAAGAGAAGGCAAAAAGAATATGGCGGGAGAGAGGATTACCAATAGTTGATTTCGAACTAATTACCGGACAAGAAATTGAAAAAAATCTTGCTGAACCAGAGCAACATCCCTCTATAGTCAGAGCAATACAACGCTTTGGTTTCCCCATGTTCGTAAAACCAAGTTCCGCAGGTTCCTCTGTAGGAGTCAGCAAGGTTTACACGGAGAAAGAGCTTGCAATAGCCATAGAGCATGCCCTCCAGTTTGACCGTAAGGTACTTATAGAACGCTCGATAGAGGCCCGAGAGATAGAATGTTCGGTAATAGGCAACGAAAACCCCAGGGCATTTCCACCGGGAGAGGTTATCCCCACCCATGATTTTTATGACTATGAGGCAAAGTATACAGATCCGGAGGGAGCCTCACTGGTTATACCTGCAAACCTACCGGAAAAACTCCAGAAAGAAATCATGGAAACTGCGATAAAAGCCTACAGTAGCGTGGAAGCCTGGGGATTCGCAAGGGTGGATTTTCTATTGGGAAAGGAAACGGAAGAGATATACATAAATGAAATAAATACAATACCGGGGTTTACAGTTATTAGCATGTTTCCCAAATTATGCGAAAATGGAGGACTTCCATACCCCGAAATCATAGAAACCCTGATTAATCTTGCACTGGAAAAACACAGAGAGAAAAAATCAAAACGATACCACCTGTAAACAAAAACTTGTAAGAGATAAAGAATGGGTGAAATACAAATAATAGAGGCATCCGCAGGCTCCGGAAAAACTCATAGGTTGACATTGGAGTATATAAAACATCTACTTACAGAGGCTTTATCCTCAGAGCCTAAAAATTCCGTAATCGATTACAGAAAAATATTTAGCTCTATACTCGCCATAACCTTCACCAACAAAGCAACGGAGGAGATGAAAGAAAGAATAATACGTTACCTAAAGGCGCTTGCTCTAAAAGAGAATTCAGAACTTGAAGCCGACAGAAAACTGATAGAAGATTCCCTATTACACCAATCTCCAATTAAAGAATCTTTTAAAACCCCTAAAGTAACAAGTGAAAAAATCGGAGAAATTGTAGAAAACCTCTTTATAAATTACAGCGATTTCAATGTTAAAACGATAGATTCGCTTATGACAAGCCTTATAAGGGTTCTATCACCGGAGTTAAAACTCCCTCCCGATACACCAATTGAAATAGATTTCAAAGAAGAACTTACCTCATTTGCACGAGAGTACCTCGAGAATCTTGTAAACCATAACTGGGAACTCATAACCAACACAATAACCGAACTTATCACCTCCGGGGAAATGCTAGGCAACACGGTTGACAGGAGTATTATTACAAAGCTGACTGAGATATTTGAAAAAATCCTCAAAGAGAATATAGATATAGAGACCATTATTCCACAAAGTAGCCCTCACAAAGAAGAAAATATAAAGGCCGAAATGGACAATGCCTACACTAACTACAGGAAGAATCTCGAAGTCTTCTACAATTTTATCCAGAAAAATCACTCACTCATAAATGGAAACACCGTTAGAGAGAATACCATAAAAGAGATAGAAAAAATCCTGAAAAATCAGAACTGTAACATCCCCGATATACTTAATCTAACGGATAAACGACTCTTTAAGATAGACATATACACCAGTGAAAATGATTTTAAGCTCTACAAAAAAGGAGCATTAAATACAGCTACGGCGATAGTCAGGGAGGGAAGAGAAATATTCGAAAAACTTTTAATCTCACAGTACTCTCTGATAGAGGCAATAAGCAGGTTTAAGACATCACAACTCTTCCACCTCCTAAAAGATTTTACAAAAAAGTGGGAAGATAGAAACAACAGAACCGTCTATGTCCCGGAACTAAGCAGAATACTCAAAAAAAAGCTGGGCAACCTCTATCCATATCTTAAACTGTCCGACAAGTTTATTCACTTTTTGTTCGACGAGTTTCAAGACACTAGCGAGCTTCAATTTGGAACGCTAAGCCCCCTAATAGACGAGGTACTTGCCTCAGAGGAAAGAGCCTCCTTCCTGGCGGTCGGGGACAAGAAACAGGCAATTTACAGATGGAGAGGGGGAAAATCGGAATTAATGGATCCTCAAAATCTGAGAGACTACTTTTCACAGGGATTAAGAAACAGAGTCCGATCCTTAAGTCTCTCTGTCAACTACAGGAGTCTTCCCGCCATTGTTAAGTTTAACAATGCATTCTGGAATCCAAAGAACATCGGCAATTCCGCAGAGGAGGATGAAATACGGGAGGCTATTAGTAACAATTTTAGAAACAGTTTTCAAGAATGTGCAAATAAATCCCAATATTCACCCGGAACCGGAGAGGGGTACGTAGAAATTACCGGTGTCTATCAGGACAAAGATGAAAACACACAAAACATACTCAAGCAAATCATGGAATACATAACTCTCCTAACGGGAAAGGGTTACAAACCACACGAAATAGCTATTTTGGTTAGGAAAAACGAGGAGATAAAGAATATTATTCTCTACCTTGAATCAAACGGATTTACCACCATAACGGACGAATCACTCAGACTTTCCTCCAGCCCCATAATAAACGAAATAGTGAGTTTTATGAAATTTCTCGAGTACCCACCTGACAATCTAAGCTTTTTCACCTTTATCACCGGGGAAATAACATCAAAGATCTTAGAAACAAACCCTTCCTACTCACAATTTTCAGATTCAATAAGAAAGATTCTCGAAGAGGGAATAGACCAACCGCTCTACAGGATTTTCGAAAGCAAATATCCCAAATTCTGGAATGATTACGTATCTTACTTTTACAAATCCTCAGGATTAATTCCACCCTACGACCTCTTTCAGGATATGACTTTAAAGTTTAAACTTTACGAAAACTTTCCGGAACTCACCCCCTTTCTCCTCAAATTTTCTGACCTCCTCCACGAGCTAGAACAAAAGGGAATAACCTCCATCTCCGCCTTTTTAGAGGACTGGGGAAAAAATCTACAGAGTAGCTCACCATACTCGATAGATTCAATACAAACGGAGGAAGCCATCACCATCATGACAATACACAAAGCAAAAGGGCTGGATTTCCCGGCCGTAATTGTACCTATACTCCGGGAAAAATCCAACCAGGAGAATACATTTGTTAACAATGGCAACCTCTACTACATTACAAAAAAAATAGCAGAAGCATGTCCTAAACTGAAAGAGATATATAGAAAAGAGTACATGGAGAGATATATAGATACTCTTAACCTACTATACGTGGCGTTTACCAGGGCAAAAGAAACACTCCTGATACCAGTCGAAATCAGGGAAAACAGTAAGAAATCCAAAAGTATAATTCCCGTGTCCTCCCCGGAGGCATACAACATAGTCCTAAGAACCCTACTATTTCTGGATAAAACATCCCTAAATAAAAATCATATCTATAATTCAAACGATTATACTATCAAAGAAAAACTGGAAAACCTAACAACAAGCAAGAAAAGGATTGTACTCTTCAAGGTGGGTAACATCCCACTTAGAGAGAAAAGACCAAGGGTAACCTCTGCAGAACAAATAACCGAGCAACAAATCTCTCATCATTTCACGAGTTCAAAACTTAAATTAACCAATGAACTAGAGAGCAATTTACTTATCTTTTACAGGCACGGACTGGAAGAAACCTCAGCAGAGAAAGAGGAGGGCGAAACACTTCACAGGATGCTCTCACAACTGGAAATGTATTCAGAGAGGGAACAACTTAGAACTGCTCTGGCCAAACTATGCAAAAATTACAATCTTAGCGAAGAAGATTCTAACAGGATAATCTCGTTTATCCTCTCTCAAGACGTAATTCGTTTTTACACGGGAGAGGCAACCTTTAAGAATGAACACGAGATAATCCAATGCACCAACAAAGACCTGCCACCGGAACGAAGAAGAATCGACAGATTGGTAATAACCAATGATACCATCTATATTCTCGATTACAAGTTCGGAGCCAAAGAAAGGGCACACTATCTCCAGCTCGAAGAGTACACAGAAATTCTTAAAGATATATACAGACATAAAAAAATCGAGGCATACCTACTATACATGAAATACTCAAAACTTGAGAGGGTTGTATAGTGAATAAAAAATTTCATCTCCTTCCCCTAACCAGCGACATAATCCAATACAGCGCAGAACTCATACTTGAAGAGGTAAATGCCCACTCCCCTATCAACTCTCCGGTAGATTTATCCAACGGTATAGTGGTGTTTCCTACACGGAGAATCCAACACTTTTTGCTTCATCATCTAACACAAAAAATCGGAAAAAATT
>Ga0256914_1001529_pt1 | contig 20622 bp, 19 predicted proteins | sample HulkmetaG_FD_191571 | JGI IMG/M metagenome (GOLD analysis project Ga0256914, IMG submission 191571) | Hydrothermal chimney microbial communities from Main Endeavour vent field at the Juan de Fuca Ridge, Pacific Ocean - Hulk | ecosystem: Environmental > Aquatic > Marine > Hydrothermal vents ... | reverse complement strand
ATTTACGATAAAAACGACCGTCTCGGCCAACCGCATGAAGGCCCGGTGGTGGATATTGAAAATTATAGGCTGGAAAAGATTTGTTGGGTGAATAAAATGTAACATAGACAGACACAAAAATTTTGGTGTGCTAAGAACATTTGGTAAATTGTTATATGTAAATCTGTCAGAAATCGATAAAAAATTTAAACGATTGATGAACGAAGGAAGAACGAAGGAAAAACGAAGATAAGAAGTGAGACAGATTGACAGATATATAAAGATGAAAGATGAAAGAGGAAAGATTAAAGGGGAAATAAAAGAAAAAAGAAAAATGAAAAAGGACAAAGGGAAAAATAGATGATGAATGCGGATGGCATGCAAAATGAACCAAAGGCAAAACCAATGGGAAGTAAAAGCTGCGGTATCCATAATGGAACGAAGAACAACAGATAAAAAAATTTATATGGATAATAAGGAATTATCGAGAATTCAGGTGAATTAATAGATTTTGATTTTTTGACGAAAAGAGCTAAAAGAAAAATTTACATTCTATTTTAAAAGCAATTTCGAATACAAAATCCTAAATTTGGAAAAAGGGTGGAGATAAACAAATCCGAACAGATAAATAAAAAACAGCCCAAAGGCATAAGTTCTATAAAAGTGGACGTTATTGTTCGGAACATAGAGATTTGTATTTTCTTTTGTTAATGTGATTTAATCTTCCTATTTACTGTAATATTTATTTGAACCATGGATGGCGATCGATTTCGCCGATTCCATAATTAAATAAATTATTAGCGTTTTTTCGGAGGGAGGATTATTGCTTCCGCTGGAATCGGTCCGAGGAGACGCATTGCAAAATAGGAGGATTTGTTATGGCTAAAGCCGGGAAAAATCTCATCCTTTACGGGGTCTCCGGTAAAATCGGAGATCAGATCGTGATTCGCCAGCGGGGCGGTGAAACTATTCTGGCGCAGGCTCCCGGAAAACGTACGGGAGAACCTACGGCTGCGCAAAAGGCGCAACAACAAAAATTTCAGCAGGCGGTGATTTATGGCAAAGGCGTAATTGCGGATGCCGGTGAAAAGGCCGAATACGAGGCCAAAGCAGAAAAAGGCAGAACGGCTTACAATGTGGCTGTGGCCGACTTTTTGCATGCGCCGCAAATTGATGAGATTGACGTGACGAATTACGCGGGTAACAAAGGCGATACGATTCGCGTGCGCGCCACCGATGACTTTAAAGTGGTTCAGGTGCATATCGAAATTTACAACAGCGACGGTTCTCTGGTAGAAGAAGGCGATGCGGTGCAACAGGAAAACGGCCTGGACTGGATTTATACCTGCACGGTTGATAATACGGATACTTCCGGTGACAAAATTGTGGTTAAGGCCAGTGATAAGCCTGGGAATATTGCAACGGGTGAAGAAATTATTTCTTAAGAAAAATGAAAAATGAAAAAGGAAAAAGGGAAAAAGATGAAAGATTAAAAGGGGGAGGCAGGGAGGCCTTCCTTATATAAAAAATGGATAAAATAAATAGAATGTGAAGATTTTTTATCGAAGCGCGAAATTGAATTGTATGATAAAATGAAGATAATTTTGAATTATGTTTGAATTCCTGATTGTCGGAGCTGGCTTCGCAGGTTGTGTTTTAGCCGAAAGAATTGCAACCGTATTAAATAAACCGATTCTTATTGTTGAAAAAAGAGATCATATCGGTGGGAATGCCTATGATTTTTATAATAACGATGGAATTCTGGTCCATAAATATGGGCCGCATTGGTTTCATACTAATGATAAAAATGTTGTAAATTATTTATCTTTATTTACCGATTGGCGATTTCATAAGCATAGAGTCAGAGTGTGGGTTGATGATAAGCTGTTGCCATTCCCAATTAATATCGATACGATAAATAAACTGTATGGCCTTAATTTTAAAAACTCTGAGGAATTAAAGGCCTATTTTGATCGGGTTAAAGTTAATATTGTACAGCCTAAAAATGCAGAAGAAATGGTTTTAAGTAGGTTCGGTTTAGATTTGTATCAGAAAATATTCAAAAAATATACTTTAAAACAATGGAATGTCGATCCGAAAGAGTTATTACCCGAAGTGACCGGAAGAATACCAATTCGTTATGACCATGAGGATAGCTATTTTGATGACATCTACCAAATGATGCCTATGCAAGGATATACAAAATTATTCGAAAGAATGGTTGATAATAAAAACATATCTGTTTCGCTGAATACAGACTATAAAGATATTATAAATAAAATATCATTCAAGAAATTAATTTATACAGGTCCAGTTGATGAATTTTTTAATTATAAATATGGGAAATTGCCATACAGGTCTGTGTATTTTGAGCATAAAACAATGCACAATAAATTTTATCAGGAATATCAACAAATCAATTTCCCAAATCATTTTGCCTACACTCGTATCATAGAATGGAAGCATGCGACGGGGCAAAAACATTGTTATACAACGATTACAAAAGAGTATCCATGTGATCCGGAAGAGAACAATAATGAAAAATATTATCCTGTGTTAACCCATAAAAGTGTGGTCCAATATCAAGCATATAAAAAAGAAGCTGACAGATTAAATAATATTTATTTCTGTGGGCGATTGGCAGAATTTAAATATTATAATATGGATCAGGTTGTGAAAAGAGCATTGCATCTGTTCTCGGAAATTGCAAAAGAGTACAAACCGATATGAAAAATTTGAAGATAATAGGATTATCGTTTGGTGATCCATGGGACATAAGAACATGGTCGAACAATCCATACTATTTATTTACGGTGCTAAAAAAAAAAGGTGTTTTGATCGATTCGTGGGGAAGGAATGTTTCAAAGAACGAGTTTAGATTAGGAAAAATATTAAGTGCATTGCGATTTAAAACATTAAAAAAATCGGAACTTGGAAATTTGGCCTATCGATTTGTCCTAGCAAATAAACTCAATAAAGAATTTGCGGAATATTTTAGAAATAAAAATTATGATACGAATTCAGTAATACTTTCAACCAGTTCGTTTATAAATTTTAAAAATATTAACCGACCTGTTTACTTATATGGTGATATGTCCTTTTGGGACTATTACCATGAACATCCGAACGGCAAGAAAGTAGTTTCCGAGAAGATAGCGAAAAAGATTTTTGTTTTCGAAAAAGAACAATTGAGTAGAACAAAAGGAATATTTACCTTTAGCAAGTGGGCGCAGCAATCCATTATAAAAAATTATAAAATTGATAACAAAAAAGTACACGTGGTAGGGCATGGTTATTGCCTTCCGGAAATTGAAGATTTTGATAAAAAGAAATTTGAGAAGCCGTGGCTTCTTTTTGTTTCGACAAATTGGTTTTTAAAAGGCGGAGATGCGGTTCTTAAAGCCTATCGAGTGATTAGAAAAAAATATAAAAATTGCGAATTGCATATTGTAGGAAGAATGCCAAATAAATTGTTTAACGAAAAAATAGACGGTATTGTGTATCATGGATTCTTGGATAAGCGAAATAAAAATGATTTGAATAAAATGATTTATTTATATAAAAGTGCTTCGGTTTTTCTGTTACCTTCGTTGTATGACCCTATGCCCAATGTTACCCTGGAAGCGAATTATTTAAAGACGCCTGTAATTGCAAGTAATGTATGCGGGATTCCGGAACAAGTGATCGATAAAAAAACCGGTTTTGTTATCAAGGAAAATGATCCTTTGAAATATGCCGCGGCAATAGAAAATCTATTACAAAATGAAAAATTAAGATATGCAATGGGAGAGAATGGTAGAAAATTTGTTATAGAAAATTTTTCATGGAAAATAGTAATTGAGAATATGACAAAAAATTTACTTCATTAATTGGAGAGATAGAATGGAAAAGATAACAAAAAAAATTCAAGAACCTATCTTTGTGAAAGTTCAGACCATATCGGATGACAGGGGATTTTTAACACCTTTTACTGATTACGTTGACAAAGAATTGATTAACAGAAGTTACATTGTTGAAGATTATGGAAGAGGAATCATCCGGGGGTTGCACTATCATTTGAAAGAATTTAAAATTTTTACCATTGTTTCCGGGGCTGGCAAATTTATTACATTCAAGTTGCCTTTAGAGATGGCTAAAAGGAATGATGCAAATGAAATTAAACAATATGCACAGGAACATCCTGAAAATATTAAGAGCTTTGTAATGAGCTCCAGACATCATGGAGTATTAATAATACCGCCATTATATGCAAACGGGTGGATGAGTTTGGAAGATCATACCATATTGGTTTCATTAAGTAATTTAATTTATGAAGACGCCAAGGATGATGATATCCGCATTGATCCGTTAATCATTGGGGAAGAATATTGGAAAGTAATACCAAGGTAATATTTGTTGTCTCACACGAGGGCAAAAAGGCACGGATAGTTAATAATGAAAGAAGAGAGATATGTTTTGGTTTCGACTTATTTTATAAAAGTAATTTTGGAAGGGGCTAAAAAATGAAAATATTGGTTACCGGTGGAGCCGGATATGTAGGTACAACACTTGTGCCACAATTGTTAGACAAAGGATATGAAGTTACCGTATTTGATAATTTGATGTTCGGAGGAGATTATATTTTACCCTTCTTCCGTTATAAAAATTTTAGATTTATTGAGGGTGATGTACGTGATGAGGACGCCCTGTGGAATGCAGCAAAATCGGCAGATGTTATTATACATTTAGCAGCGATCGTTGGTTTTCCCGCATGCCGTAAAGAGCCCGATTTGGCAAAAACAGTAAATGTGGATGGAACAAGGAACCTAATAAAAGTAACTTCAAAAAATCAATTAATTATTTATGCTTCTACAGGTTCAAACTACGGCGCATTAGAAGAAGTTTGTACAGAGGAAAGCCCATTAAATCCTTTAAGTTTATATGGGCAAACCAAAACATTAGCCGAAAAAATGCTAATGGATGAACGCACAACCATAGGTTATCGTTTTGCCACCGCTTTTGGTGTATCGCCTCGCATGCGATTGGATTTGTTAATCAACGATTTTACATATAAAGCGATCACACAGGGATATCTGGTGGTTTATGAAGCGCATTTTATGCGGACATTTATACATGTACATGATATGGGAAGAGCTTTTATTTTGGGTATAGAAAACCAGGATAAGATGAAAAATAACATTTACAATGTCGGATCCGAAAAGATGAATTATAGTAAAAAAGACATTTGTGAATTAATAAAAGAAAAAACCGGTTTATATGTGCATTATGCCGATATTGGCGAAGATGCGGATAAAAGAAACTATGTAGTAAGTTATAAGAAAATAAATAGTCTTGGCTATGACACGACTGTTAGCGTTGAAGACGGCATTGATGAATTGGCAAAGGCGTTAAGGGCGATTAAGTTTAAGACACCGTATTCTAATGTATAATCACACGGAGACACAAAGGCGCAAAGATAAGAATTAAGAACTTAGTACCTTTGTGCCTTTGTGTAAAAGATGAAAATGAATGAAAATGAAATAGGAAAAATAATTATTGATACCGCAATAGAAATTCACAAAGAGTTGGGTCCTGGTTTATTAGAATCCGTTTATGAAGTGATTTTAGCGTATGAACTTAAGCAGATGGGGTTGATAGTAAAAAGACAAGTTGCAATTCCAATAGTATATAAGAACATAAAATTTGACGAAGGTTTTCGTGCTGATATTATTGTTGAGAACAAAGTATTAATTGAATTAAAATCTGTTGAAAATATTCATCCCACTCACAAAAAACAGGTTTTAACTTACTTAAAGCTAACAAGGATGAAATTAGGTTATCTTTTGAATTTTGGTGAAGAATTGATGAAAAAAGGAATATCAAGAATTATTAATGGTAAAATAGAATAAATCCATGTGGAAACAAATATAATAAAAACTTTGTGACTTTGCGCCTTTGTGTGAATAAAAAAAGGAAAAAATATGCTTAAAAATAACCCGAAATTAGCTATCAATGGTGGAGAACCCGTTTCGAAAGAAACGATTGTTATTCACAAGCCTTATATTGATGAAAAAGATATCCAGGCCGTAAACGAAGCAACACGCTCTACCTTTGTTAGCGGGAACGGGCCGGCCTGCCGTGAATTTGAGAAAAGATTAGCCGAATATTTAGAAGTAAAGCATGTATTTTTTACCAATTCATGCACTACGGCATTGGATTTGGCTTTCAGGGCAATGGAATTTCCAGCGGGAAGTGAAGTTTTGGTCCCAAATTTTACATATACTTCGACGGCCTTGGGACCGTTACTTAATAATTTAAAAATAAAATTAGTGGATGTTGATCCTGATAACGGAAATATCGATGTAACTAAAATTGAGCAGGCGATTACTGAAAAAACCGTTGCTATTGCCCCCGTTGATTATGCCGGAAATCCAGCGGATATGGACCCAATTATGGAAATTGCAAAGAAATATAATTTGTATGTAGTGCATGATACGGCACAATCTATCGGCGCAGAATATAAAGGTAAAAAAACAGGCACATTGGCACATGTTTCCACATTTAGTTTTCACGGTACAAAAAACATGACGACCGGTGAAGGCGGCGCTCTGGTTACGGATGATGATGAAATTGCCGAAAAAGTAATTTATATGCGTGAAAAAGGAACAAATAAACAGTCATTTTTAATCGATAACAGGGATCGTGGTTATTACGAATATGTCAGCATTGGAAATTCGTATGTCCAGTCGAATATCTTAGGCGCTATGGGCATTACCCAATTGGAAAAATTAGATTGGATGAATGGGCGCAGAGCTGAGATTGCCGAATATTATATAAACGAATTAAAAAATATTCATAATATTAAATTACCAAAAATAACCGAAGGTGCCAAAACCAACTGGCATATTTTTTATATTTTAGTACCACCCGAACACAAGTACTGGATTATGGATGCTTTACGCGCTGAAGGTGTTTATGTGAATGTGCATTATACACCGTTGCACCGCAATAAATTTTATTCTCATTTAGGGACAGATGACGAATTGCCAAATTCCATGAAGTTTTTTTCCGGATTATTAAGATTGCCGATTTATCCGTCATTGACGGATAAGGAAAAGATAAAAGTTATTAAAGCCACAATTAAAGTAATTAATAAAATTGCAAATTAAAATTTAGGAGTAGGCAAATGCTTTCAAATAAGAATACAGACTGGTCGAAGTTATATAATATTTATGAAACCAATTTTCGTGAAATATATAAAACAAGAGCTAAACCGCAGAATGATAGTCATTTTACACTAATTAAGCGGTATTATAGAAAAGGTATTTTTAATAAAAATTATATTTTTGGAGAAATTGGTTTTGGAGCGGGCTTAACTTTGCGAATGGCATCAAATTTATTTAAAGAAGTTTGGGGCCTAGATGTTTCTCCCCAAAATATTGAAATAACAAAAAATGAATTAAAGGTAGAAGGATATGAAAATGTGAAACTTGAAGTATGTGATATTTTAGAATTTAATAAAAAATTTGTTAATCGATTTGATGTTATTTCTTTTGTTCATGGATTAGAACATTTCTCAGATGATGATTATCAAATACTATTTGGAAGTATTAAAAAATATCTAAAAAAGAATGGATATTTTACAGGTGCTCTTCCATATAACTTAGATTTCAATTATAGGATTTGTCCAAATTGTGGAGAGATTTTTGAGATTGATGGACATTTAAGTAAACATGATTTGGACTCTATTAGAAATCTATTCTTGAAGCATGGTTTTAAAATAGTTTATCTAAATAATTTTAATTTAGAGTTTTATCTCAAGGACGAAAAATTTTTTAATAAATTGTTAAAATTAATCTACTATATTCTAAAAAAGCCAACTTCCCAAATAGAATATATAGTGCAAAAAGTCTAATTTATAAAAATGAGTAAAGTATATTTCTTAATTTATGTTTAATTGATTTTATATGGCTTAAAACGAGTTAGCCTATTTTTTACATTTTATTTGGCAAACATAAATATTGGATTCTTTACGTGCTGAAGGGATATTGGCAAATGTTCATTATACACCATTACATCGTAATAAATTTTATTCGTATTTAGGGACAGATGACTAATTGCCAAATTCCATGAAGTTTTTTTCCGGATTATTAAGATTACCGATTTATCCGTCATTGGCTGAAGAAAACCAAGAGAATGTTGTAACTGCAGTAAAAAAAGTAATGATGAATATTTAATATTTCATACAGAGACACAAAGGCACAAAGAATTTAGATAAAAACTTTATGCTTTAGAGCCTTTGTGAGAGAATGAAGATGAAAAAATCAATCTTAATTTTTGGTGCAGGTTTAAATCAGTATTTGCTTATTAAAGCAGCAAGGGATTTGGGGATAACTTCGGTTGTATTAGATCCGAATGCGAAAGCCCCTGGGAAGAAAATTGCTGATTATTTTTATGTTGTAGCGGGCGATGATTATGAAACAACGAAAAAGGTTGCTTTAATACATAACGTGGCCGGATTAGCCACAACACAAATGGAAAAACCGCTTCGTTTGATGGCAAGGTTGGCTAAAGACATAGGTTTGCCATTTCACTCGCCTGAAGTAGTTGAAAGAAGCCTGGATAAATGGTTGATGAAACAAGCTTTTTTAGAGCACAACGTCCCATGTGCAAAAGGAAAACTTTTTACCAGAGAGCAAAAGATAGAAAAGAAAGATGTTTTCGATTTGCAATTCCCTTTGGTGCTAAAACCTAAAGATGCCACATCCAGTCAGGGTGTGTTTCGGGTGGAGATATTTGAGGAAATAGAAAAATATGAATCAATTACGCGTTCATTTTCCGGAAATAGAGAACTGATTGTAGAAGAGTTCCTAGAAGGACCGGAATACAGTATAGAGACCATAACCTATAAAGGGAAGACAACCGTTGTGCAATATACGGAGAAATTCATTACTCCCTTTCCGCATACGGTGGAAATGGGCCATTTGCAGCCAGCCGATTTGACGGAAGAGCAAAAAAAACGAATCGATAAAGTAGTTACTGATGCAATTAATGCGATCGGCATCGATAATTCTGCTGCGCATACTGAAATTAAAATAACAAAAGAGGGACCAAAAGTATTGGAAATTGGCGCTCGTGGTGGCGGGGATTTTATTTCTTCCTATCTAACACGGGCTTCTACCGGTGTAAGTATGGATAAAGCGATTATTAAAACGGCTTTGGGAGAAGAGCCGGATTTAGTCCCTAAAAGAAAGATGTATTCCTACATAAAATACTTTTCCCTGCCTGTAGGAAAAACCGTTTGTAAAGTCGAAGATTATTCGGATATTTTAAATGATGAAAATGTCGTTTTTGCCCATGTTGCAGTGCAAAAAGGTGATGTAATTGAGGAAATTACGGAGAGCAAGAAAAGACCGGGATTTATCATAGTAGAAAGTGAAGATAGAAAGAATGTTCTTGAAATTGCCGATTCATACATTGATAAACTGATATCAAAAATAAAATTATAAGGATGATGGGATTATGTTAATGGGTGAAAAAGTCATATTAAGACCGGTCCATTCGGATGACGTAAAGAAATTTTTTAAGTGGAGAAATGATTTAGAAATAAAAACTTTTTCTCTTATGCATCCATTCCCGGTAACATTAGAATCAGAAGAAGATTGGTATGAAAATATAAGCAGGAGCAAGGATAACGGAATGGTTATCTTTAGTATAGTAGAGAATAATAATGTTGTCGGTTTTATAAAATTATTTAATATTAACTGGATACATAGATTCTGCTACTTTGGTATTGTAATTGGAGAAAAGTCTGCACATGGAAAAGGAATTGGAACGGAAGCTACGAAATTAATTATAGATTATGCTTTCAACATACTAAATTTAAAAAAAATAATACTTGAAGTTGTTGATTTTAATGAAAAGGCTATAAGTTTATATAAAAAGATTGGATTTATTGAGGAAGGTCGTTTAAAACAAAATGTCTTTCTCAATGGTAAATGGCATGATGTTTTGATAATGTCATTATTTACTAATAAAATTTTGGAAAATTCATGATTCAAAAGAAATATAAACTTTTTTGTTAGGCTTTCCCAAAACATTACGTTTTAACTTTCACTACTTTCCATTTAAAACAGCGATTAAGCTACCGGTGGTATTATTAACGCATAAGGTAAAGTTAAAATCGCTAAAAGGGAAGGTAGTATTAAAAGATAAAAAATTACGGAGGGGAATGATTTCAATTGGCTATGCCCATGTGAGCATAAATGACGTCAATGAATATTCCTTGTGGAATGCGGGAGGTACGGTTATTTTTAAAGGAAATGCAGGATTTGGTGCCGGTGCAAAAATAGCCGTAGGACCTGATGCTACCTTAACCTTTGGGAATAATTTTTTAATAACTGCAAAATCGGAAATAGCCTGTTTTAAAGAAATAACGTTTGGCAATAATTGCCTTTTATCACGGGATATTTGGGTTATGGATACAGATGACATCCAATATATTAACGCAATAAGAGAATAAATGAAGATAATGCTATTGAGATAGGTAATCATGTTTGGATTGGATGTAGAACATTGATTCCAAAGGGCACAAAAATAAGAAATAACTGTGTGGTTGGTGCTAATAGTTTACTTAATAAAAAATATGATTATGAAAATGTTGTTATAGCGGGAAATCCGGCAAAGGTTGTTAAAGAAAATATTGTATGGGGCTAAAAATTTAGAATTATTAAAATTAATTTGATTTTCTCTAACAATACTTTAAAAAACATATCAATTAAAGGGGTTGTGTTATTAGATTAAAGAGATTACTAGTTAATTTCTCATTCAGGAGTGCCGTTAATTTATTTAGTAAATTATTAGGACTTATTACTTTACCAATTATTACCCGGGCATTGGGTCCGGAGGCTTATGGAAATTATAATTTGGTAAATATCATTGTTCAATATACCAGTTTACCTATGGGAATTTTGGGTTTAAGAAGCTTTGGCATCCGCGAAATTTCTGCAAAAAGAAAAGACAAGGGATATGCAATCGAAATCCTTTCAATGCAATTTACGGTGGCAGTTTTTGCTGTTATTGTAAGTCTGATCGTTTCTTTTATTATTTTTCAGAAAAAGGTACTTCTATTAATTGCTATTTTATTAGGTTACATTATTGTATTTGCCCGCGCTTTTGATCTGGAATTTTTTTATGTTTCCCAAAAAGATCTGGTTTTTCCCACTATTGCAAAAATTATAGGCCAATTGTTTTATGTGGCAGGAGTAGTAGTTTTAATTAAAAAGCCTAATGATTTTGTTATTCTTGTATTTTTAGCTTCATTATCGCCTGTAATAGGTGATATGATTCAATTAAAAAAATATAGTTTAAATCATTCAAAAATAAAAATCAGATTTGCAGTCAAAGATGTCATTTATACGTTCAAAAAAACATGGCAATTAGGTGTCTCTCAAAATTTGGAGGGATTTTTATCGACAATTCCCCAAATGCTTTTGCCCATAATGATAGGTCCATACGCATTAGGAATTTATTCAGGTGGTTTCAAAGTTTATAGCGTGTTGTTACTATTTTATATTACTTTTTTTTATGCATTGGCACCCTATCTTGTCCAATTAAATGAATTACCCCGAAATAAAAAGAAAAAATACCATCTTTTAATTTTTATCATACTTTTTTTAGTAAGCTCAACTATTGGTATTTTTCTTTTCTTTTTTGGAGAGCCAATAATTTTATTATTACTCGGGAAAAGTTTTGGAGATTCTGTTATTGTATTTAGAACCATATCGCTAACGTTAATTCCGCTTACTCCTATTATAATGCTTTTAGGAAATATTTTAATTTATTCCGGTTACGAAAAATATTATTTAATAAGTCTAATTGTTAACGGAATTGCTATTGTTGTTTCCGCACCATTGTTTATAAAATATTTTAATGTTGTAGGTGCTGTTTATTCGTTGGCTTTTGGAATGATGGCAGGAATAGCGGTGTTGTTTGTTTATTATTTAATTTCAATAAATAGCCAAAAAATAAAATGACATTTAAAAAAGATATTATACAATTATATATTTTATTTGCATTAGCGGTACTTGTAACGTATAAAATGCCTCAGGCAATAGGGTTAATTTTTCAAATTATATTATTAATAATATTCTGGCGTTCTAAAAGGGATTATTTTTGGTTGGCTTTTGTTTTTATAATACAAAATTTTCCTGGAGGATTGTTCTCACGTTATACTAATGATATTCAACATACTTTTTCCTTACTCCAGTCTTCACCGGCCGGAACATTGTATTTCTGGATGGTCTTTATTATAATTGCTTTTATTAAATCTTTAAAGATAAAAAGTAAATATGAAATAATTGTTATTAATAATATAAAAATACTATTCGTTTATTTTTTAATTCTATTAGTAACTTTCGGCATTTATAAGATAACAGCCGTTTCGCGCACATTATTACCATGGTTATTTTTATTTGTCTTACCGAAACTAATGTCAAAAAAGAAAGATTATGTTAATTTTTTTAACTTGATTTTTTCTTTTGTATTTTTTGTGTTTTTTTCCCAAATTTTCCAAATTATTTTCAGAATTACGGTAGCTAAAGCTTTGGGTGGTTCTATGACATTAGTAGAATCAGATGAACTTAGTCGTGCCTTAAGACCTTGGGATGGAATTTTTATACCACTTTTAGCGATAATGGGTTCATTATTTTTTATAACTTTCAAAGATAAATATTTTAATAAAAATTATTTAATTCTTATTTTGGGACTTTCGATTTTCAGTATATTTATTACTGCTACACGCATGTGGATTATTAGTTCCATGTTTATATTATTTGCTTATATTTATTCTGTTGCAAAAAATAAAACATTCATTATAAAAAGATTTGTTTTACCCTTAATTTTTATTTTGGTATTAATCAATACCATTCCGGTATTATCGCAACAAGTAAGTTTATCGTTAAAACGTTTTGAAACATTACAATATTTGATGAAAGGTGATTTAACAGCCGGAGGAACCTTAAAAAGGTTAGATATAAGAAGGCCAAGGGTATTAAATAAATTTTACCAAAGTCCGGTTATAGGTTGGGGATATGGAAAAGTAGCAAGAGAATATTCCGATTTGCATGTCGGCAATGAGAATATGTTGTTGCATACCGGACTGATTGGGTATAGCCTCTGGCTTTGGTTGTGGCTAACGTTTATATTTAAATTATTAAGATTAAATATGAAGTTGTCCTATAATAATCCTTATAAAAATGTGCCCAAGGTATTTATAATATTTTTTATAGCAATATTAATATTGCATTCGTCTGCTCAATGGTTTGGCTATCAGTTATCATTTTTGGCCGGGTATACAATAATATTTCTTTTTTCATTTGCCAGTTTTGTTTACAGTGATTCATTAAGTATTGAATATTATAAAAAGGAAAGTAAATGAGAATTATTACATTATTTCCAGAAAGTTATTCTTTTTTGGCCACAATTCAAAGTGAATTTAAGAAAAAGTCAATTAAATATTTAAATTTGAATTATCTTAACTTTTTTAAAAATTTTGAAAATAGAATTATAACTAAGACAAATGGATTACCAACTAAGGTTCGTAAAAAAATAAAAATTCATGATTATTACAGAGAAAAAATTAATAAAAAATATATAGATTTTATCTATGATTATAAACCGGATATGGTTTTGGTTTACAATGATCAATATTTAACTTTCGAGACGGCTGAAAAAATAAAAAAAATAAGTAAGCTGGTTTTTTTATTAGGAGATAATCCGTTCTTTTTCTGGAATCATCCTATGAAGGAATTGGGGATGTACTTAAAAGCCGATTATATATTTTCTGCAGATTCTTTTATTACAGACTCATTTAAGAAAGCAGGGCAACCCAATGTAGCTGAACTCTATTTAGGATATAATCCGGAAGTCTGCTATCCTAAAAAAACGACTATGGAAGAAAGAAAGAAATATGGCAGCGATGTGGTGATGATAGGAAGATTATATCCAAATACCATCGCTTCATGGACTTATAAAAGATTATGGTTTTACCATCAATTCAGAAATTTAGATTTAAAGATTTATGGCCATGGATGGCGTAAACATCAAAAAGAATTTCCGGAATTGCTCAATAAAGTTACTGACCTTGACCGGCATCTTTCATTTGATGAAGTCAATACAATCGTCAGTTGCAGTAAAGTGTATCCGATTGATGCTAATCCGGGAATTATTAATGGCATTCACCTGAGGGTTTTTGATTGCATTGGGCAAGAGATATTGCCATTACCGGAATATACAAAGGATTTAGGAATAGTATTCAAAGAAGTAGAAATACCAGTTATAAAAGACTATTCTCAGGCTGAAAAAGTTGCCAAATATTATATTGAGCATGAGGCAAAGAGAGAAAAGATAAAAAAAGAATTGAAACAATTTATCGATGAAAAATATACCCCTAAAAAAGCAGTTGAATTCATTTTAGACAAAGTATTTAATGCTTAAAAGATGATTAAAGTTTTATATATTCGTTCTTCATTCGATCCCGGCGGAACAGAAAGTTTACTTCTCAATTTGTTTAATTATCCACAAAAAGAAATTCAGTTTCATTACGCATTTCTCAAAGATGGTAGTTTAATTGATAAGTTAAATTCTAATTATAATAAATATTACAAAGTGTTTCGAAAAACTAAAATTGATTTAAGGACATTAGAAAGACTTTATCGAATTTTAAAAGAAAATGAAATATATATCGTCCACACTCATCAGATGTTTGAATTATTTTATGCCTTTCTATTAAAACTATTAAATCCAAAATTAAAAATATTTCATACCATACATGGTTATTTTGATACGAACAAAAAATGGGCAGAACGGTTAGAGATGTTTTTGATTTATTTTACTGAAAGAACATTTACAGTAAGTTATGCAGCTAAAGATATTCTTAAGAAAAAAGGTTATCCTGCTAACAAGATAAGTGTGCTTTACAATGCAGTGCAGCTGCCGTCACGGGCGAGTTCTAAAGAGTTAGAAGCTTTTAAAATAAGAATAAAATACAAATCATCTGATTTCATTGCAGGAATGATAGGTAATTTTGTTTGGTGGAAAGATCAAATAACGATTGTAAAGGCCTTTAACTTCTTAAGAAAGGAAATTCCCGAATTAAAAATTATATTTATCGGGAAAGAAAGTGATTTTAGTGAAAAATGTAAGGCCCTTTTAAAACCAGAAGACATAGATGAGCGGGTATTTTTCCTGGGGGCGCTTGAAAATGCAAGTAAATATCTTTCGCTTTTTGATCTTTTTATTATGTCTACGATAATGGATACGTTTGGGATTGTTGTTATAGAAGCTTTAATGTGCAAAATTCCAGTTTTAGCATCAGATATTGATGTAATGAAGGAATTATCTAGAAATGGTAAATACTTTGATTTATTTAAAACAAAAAATTATATTTCTTTATCAAATCATATTAGATTATATTATAATATAAATATTACTGAAAAAAAAGATTTTGTTCATAAAAATATTTTAAATAAATTTTCATATAAATATTATGTTTATAAATTAATGAAAGTTTATTCAATATGATAAACGTTCTTCAATTAACAGATTATTTACCAGATTATCCTGGTAATTTTGGAAATACATTAATATATATATCAAAAAAATTAAAAGAAACTAATAACATCTTTATTGTTACATTTCCTGAAAAAAAGAAATGGCATGAAGAGATATTAAAATATAATGGAAAAGTTTTTTATATTACAGTTAAAAAATTTAAAGAAAAAAAGATTGATATAAATGCAATAAAATTATGTAATGAAATAATTAAAAAGAATAATATTGATTTAGTTCATGTACATTTTGGATTGTCCCAAAAAATTTGGACTATTTTTTTAAAACTATTAAATCCAAAATTAAAAGTAGTATGGCACTGGAGAGGCGATCTAGAAAAAAGAAATTTTCCGAGATCTTTATTAAGAAAATTTTTTTATAATTTTATTGGAAATTATTTTATTAATATTCACATAACTAATTCAGCTAATATAACAAAAAGACTAATATCAAATAATATAATATTAAGAAATAAAATATTTACTTTACCTAATGCTATAAATTTAGAACAATTTATAAATTATACTTATAAAAACAATATTGAAGATTTTAAAAAAAAATATAATTTGGAGGGAAAATTCGTTTTATTACAGATAAGGAATTTTCGTAAAAGGGTTGATTTTTCAATTATTATTGATGCATTAAAGATATTACAAGAATATGAAGATATTGTTCTTATTTGGGTTGGATATGGTGAAACAGAAAAAATTATTAAAAAGAAAGTAAAAAAGTTAGGATTAAATAATATTCTTTTTATAGGTAAACAAAATAATACTGTTCCATTTTACTATCTGAGTCATGTAAATTTAGTCGCATGGGAACCATGGTGCAATGAAACAATAAATAATTCAGTATATGAAGCGTTAGCATGTAAAAGACCAGTAATAGGATTTAATTTTGGTGGATTACCATTAGCATTTAAAGAGAATGAAGGAGTTATCTTTTCAAGTTTGGATCCAAAAGATTATGCAAATAAAATTTTGTTTGTAAAAAGAAATTATGAAACTGTTTTAAAAAATGTTGAAATTGGTTATGAAAAAATAAAAAGGCTATATTCATTGGAAGTATATGTTAAAAAATTAATTAAAATATACATTAGTTGACAAATAGTATAACATCGTAGACTCCATTTAAAATAGTTTAATGGAAATTCAGTTATACATTTTTGTTCTTTGAAAATTTTAAGTTTATGCTTTGCTGTGAGAATTGCCTCCATCACATATTCATATTAAACTTGTTCCGGCAAAACAGACAGCCCGAATAAATGGAATTTCAAATTGCTTCTTGTTATGCTAATAACATATATTTCTTCTTCGAGTTCTAAATCATTATCGGGCATTTTATACTCATTTGATAAATTTTTAAGCAGATAGTTAAGAAATTTCATTCTCTGTAACGGTGTCATGCCTTCTTGTGAGCATATAATCAAACATAACTTAAGGCGTGAGGGCAGAGAGAATTGGTTTGAGTATGCCAAAACAAATGCCCATGAAGTTGTTCATATACGCAAAGGTTTAGACAAGTATTATACGTTTGCTATCATGAAGTAGATGATGCCAATGCAGGAGAAAGTAAGCGTCGGTTAAAGATATTAGTAGCAGCCACCGAAGAGCAGGTTGATAAAAAAGGTAAAAAACAACTTTTTCCGGAGATATCAGTGGAAACCCACTGGACGAATTTGGATTTACCCTTCATAGAGTCATAGAGATAGAGACCCTTTATCACGAGCGTGGTACCTATGAACAGTATCATAGCGAGTTTAAAAATGTTTTGAATATGGTACGTTTACCTTCAGGAAAGTTTAATACGAATGAACTTATAATGCATCTGGGTATGTTATCATTTAATATTCTTCTTTTAATAAAGTAAAATTACTGACCGACGTGGGAAGCAATTATGTATAAGGAAGGTATTGCAAAATATCATGTGCATGGGCGCTCGCTTATTAGATTGGACAAAACGGGCGTATTTAAGTGCGTATTGAGATTGATGGAACTATAATGAAAAAAGATCAGTAATAATATGCCTGCTGGGCATTTTCTAAAAACAAATGGAAATTTTAAAGACAATTTGAATAAATATAGATTATCTTCTTGTTGATGCATTATATCCATGGCGCATTTTAGAAAAAATAGTCTTAGAAATTAATGGCAGTTTAGGAACACTTCAAAACTCACGGATTCAGATATTAAATGAAATATTATAACATAAATAATTTTGTCATTGTTAAAAATTTAAAGAATCATATAAATATTAATGGATATGATAGAATCTTTATTGGCTCAAATATTATATTATATTATGAAAAATCAAATAAGTTTTCATTCTATTCTCTACTTCTTAATGATAATCGAATTGAACTTCAATGGAATAATTCCTATTATCCGATTTTTAAATATTCGGCTAAGAATTATTCAATTATTACCACAGATTATAAACATTACTTTGATTTAAAATTAGAATTGACTATTAATCAAAATAATGTAATTGAATTTATTTTATTCAATACAACTACTAAGACTAGGACTTTACATAATAAAGTAGAAAGAATTTTTCATATAAATAAGATTATTATTGATGAAAATCAAATTAAATTTGATTACGTTGATGAACGGCTCAATGATGAATCATTAATTAATGTTTTTCAAAAACAAATATATAATGTAGTTTTGGAGTCGTTATCACTTAATCATGGTATTTTTTTATCAGGCGGTAGCGAGTCGAGAATAAATGCTGCCATAGCGCAATATTATGGCTTACAAAAAGAATTTATCACCTGGGGGCATCCCGAAGACAAGGAATATAGGATTGCGGGGAAAATTGCCAATAAATTAAAAACAAAACATATAAATATCCGTCCGGATGTATCAAATTTGCCTTATAAAGAGTTGCTTTTGAAAACAGGTTTTCTCGTTAACATGCAATACGCTTACCGGTATTCGGTAGTTAAACAATTATTTGAAAATTATGATTACGATTTGATCTGGACTGGGTGGGGGGATATTAACGGATATCCCACAATGTATCAACCTTCTGAACTATTTTCAGATTTTTATTTGGGTTTATATAAGGGAGAAAAAAGATTTCCAAATGGATGGGATATCGACTGGCTCCATTCCTATAAATTCAAGGATAACCCTATTTTTAAAAAAATAAATATTGATAAGAGTATCAAGACTTTTTTTATCTTACGAAAGAATTTTTTTGCCCCTTATATTTTTGGCCAGGTGCTTTCTATTGAAAATATACTTGGGAGCGTATATTCCCCTTGGTTCAATTCAATAATATATAAAGCCATATATAGGGAAGAGAACATTCAGCCTAGAATAATTTATAATAAGAAAGAAAGAACAATTTGGAAAAATGATTTATATTATCATTTGATAAAGCAATATTACCCACCTCTTAACAAAATTATAAATTCAAAGGGTTATTATCCCTGGATGGTTAGGAAACAAACAGGTTGTTTTGGTTTAGGGGGAGCTTACTTACTTAAGAAGTTGGGAAAATATAGGAAATATCCATTCGATCCTGTTGAAGATAGAAATTTTTTAAAATTAGAATTGCAGAAAATATTAGATGATTCAATTAAAATATTTAATAAGGAAGATATTCTCGAAATTATTAAAAATATTGATCTCTGGAATGGATATCAAATTTTAGAAATTTTTAAGTTAATACAAATCTATTGGTTCCTAAAAATTAGCTAAATATGAAATACGTTTATCTTGTAAAGAATTTAAGCCCTTGGATGATTAATGAAATTCATGCATTTTCTCGGTTTGTTCCGTTTAGATTGATTCTTTTACGTAAACCAGAAAAACTGTATAAGGATGACTTATCTAAGCTTTCTCAAAAAGGGGTTGAAATTTTAATTCAACCCTTTATTAAATTCCCCAGACTTCGAAAGATTCTATTTACAATTTTGTTTATAATTCGTCATGCCCACTGTTTTTTAGGAGTGAAAAATTTTGTTTTTGGTATAAAATCTGTCGGCTGGTTTTTATTATTGGATGATAAATATTTAAAGGGAGAAACCTCAATCCATGCTCAGTTTGCTACACAGGCTAGCATTATTGCATTAATGTATAAAGAGTATATTGAAAACATTAATTACTCTTTTACTTTTCATGCTCATGATATTTTTTTTAATAATAGATGGTTTAAAAACTTAGTAAAAAAAGCCCAAATAGTATTTAGTATTTCTAATTACAATATAGAATATGTTAAAAAAAAATATAAAAATTTAGACATTACTAAAATTAGATTATCAAGATTGGGCGTTTCCCCCCCCCTACAAAGGGATTTAAATGATTATAAAAAGAAAGGACAGTTTACTATTGGCTTTTTAAGTTGGTGGGAAGAAAAAAAAGGTCTTTTAATATTGCTTGATAGTATAACAAAATTGGTATCTAATAAAAAATTTTCATTATCTCTTTTACTTGCTGGTGATGGACCATTAAAAAAAAGAGTTTTAGATTTTGTGAAAAAAAATGGGCTGGAAAGAATAGTATATTTTCATGGAATAGTATATGGGAAAAAGAAAAAAAAATTCTTTGAGTCAATAGATCTATTCGTTCTTCCTTCTATATTTACAAAAAATGATATGGATGGAATTCCAGTAGTACTTATGGAAGCAATTAGTTATGGAATACCAATTGTATCGAGTAATATTTCAGGAATTCCTGAAATATGTGAGGATAACTATAATGGATTTTTAGTTCCTGCTGGAGATAAAAAGGCTTTAATTAAGGCAATTGAGAATTTTTATTATATGGATGATGAGACTTATCAGCAATTCAGACTAAATGCCCTCAAAAGTAGTTTAGAGTATGATATTGTTACAAATTCAAAAAAAAAATTAGAATTATTGGGATGGAATAATTAAAAGTTTTTAAGATTTTCCTATGAATATAGAATATGAATAAAATAAATTATAACCCGTTGTGCAAATTAAGTAATAGCATGTTTGGTATGGCATAACTGATTGCCGAATTTATATTTATTCAGATATTGAACTAAAGTATATCCTGTAATTTTGGATAAAATCCTTAC
>Ga0256914_1001528_pt1 | contig 20623 bp, 16 predicted proteins | sample HulkmetaG_FD_191571 | JGI IMG/M metagenome (GOLD analysis project Ga0256914, IMG submission 191571) | Hydrothermal chimney microbial communities from Main Endeavour vent field at the Juan de Fuca Ridge, Pacific Ocean - Hulk | ecosystem: Environmental > Aquatic > Marine > Hydrothermal vents ... | reverse complement strand
AAAAAGGGCACCAGGAAGTAAGAGGGGTGAAGGTAAATGGGTAAGAGTCAGCTGGGATGAAGCTATGAAAGAGATTGGTAAAAAGATGCATGATACTCTTAAAAAGGGAGATGAACTCTCAAGAAAGCTGATTATGTATCATGTAGGTCGTCCCAATGAGAACGGTTTTACCGGAAGAGTTCCCCATACTCTGGGAATTGACGGATTTAATTCGCATACCAATATTTGCAGTGCGGGAGCGAGAGAAGGTTCTATACAATGGGCAAATGATGACAGAAATTCACCCGATTGGGCAAATGCGAAACTTATCTTTTTACAATCATCCCATGCTGCGGATGCAGGACACTATTTTCAACAAAGTGCCGGACTGATTTCCGATGCAAGAAAAAAGGGTGCAAAGATGGTTGTCATGGATCCTAGATTGTCAAACAGCGCAGGGATAGCTGATTTGTGGCTTCCTGTCTGGCCGGGAACAGAAGCGGCTCTTTATCTCTATCTTGTAAACAGAATTTTGCATGAAAAAGATAAAAACGGAGATGATTTGGTTGATCACAAATTTGTTAAAAACTGGATCAACTGGGACAGAATGATGAAAGACAAAGAGTATCTCAAATTTATAAAAGAGAGAGGATATATCTCAAATCTTCCCAAAGATGAAAGTTATGACTCCTTTATAAAGATGTTAAAAGAGCTTTATTCCCCTTATGATCTGAAATATGTGGTAAAAGAGTGTAAATTGGAGGGGATGGAGTATAAGCTGGATGAACTTTTTGAGATGCTTGTAGATGCAGGTTCAAGGGTGAGTACCTATATATGGAGAGCCGGGTCTATTGCCAACAGAGGTGGTTGGATGAATACAAGAGCCGGATTTTTGGTACTTGCTTTAAGAGGTGCATTATCTGGAGATATCGGTGGAGTCAGTTGGCACCATTGGCATGAGGTAAGTGTGGGAGGAAAAGGTCATAAAGCTACGGTTGCAGGTAAAAAGCCTCCCAAAGTTGATGTTTGGAATGAACTTGCATGGCCGCCTGAATATCCTTTGAGTGCTTATGAGATGAGTTTTTTGCTTCCCCATTTAATGATGGATGAGGAGTGGAAGAAAAAGTGGAAATCAAAAGGTTTTACTGTTCCTCAAAAGCTCTCCGTCTGGATTCCGAGGGTCTATAATCCGGTTTGGATAAATCCGGATGGTTTTAGATGGATAGAGGCTTTGAAAAGAGAAGATCTTTTTGAGCTTACATTCAATCCGAGTCCTACATGGAGTGAAACAAACTGGTATTGTGATTATATTCTTCCTGTAGGTCTTGCCGGAGAGAGGCATGATCAGCAGTCTGCTCCTACAAAACCGGAAAAATGGACGGCATTTAGACAACCTGCTTTAAGAGTTGCGCTTGAAAAACAGGGATGGAAGCCAAAAGATCCGACCCGTGCCACGCTTGAGGCTCATATGAAAGCGGGACTTGGCGAGATTTGGGAGGAGAATGAATTTTTTGCAAATCTAATGTTTCATTATGTTGATCCAGATGGCAGTTTGGGAATCAGAGAGTATTGGGCAAGTAAAAACGATCCAAACCGGTGTGTAACGATAGCCGAATATTACAATGCGGCATTTGAACTTCTTCCAAATCTAAGAAAGGCTGCAAAAAGTGCCTATCCGACTTCTGACTTTCCATGCTATGAGTTTATGAGAGACAGAGGTGCATGGACTGAAGAGAGCAATATTTACAGACCACAGGAGAAACCTTTGGAGTATGATGCTGTAAAAAACATCTACAAAGCTCACGGTCATGAGTATCCTGCCGATGAGGTGGAAAAAGATGAATTTGGAGTTGTTTGGGCAAAACACAAAGATCATAAAAAATCTATCGGTATAGAGATAGAGGGTAAATTGTATCAGGGATTTCATACTCTTAGTAAAAAACTTGAATTTTACAGTGAATGGTTTGCAAAAGATTATAAATGGCCTGAATATGCCATACCGATCTATCCCAGGAACGAAAAAGAGTATGATAAGATGATCCATGTTGTAAGTCAGGTTCACCACTCTATGATAGATCAATCCAAAGATGAGTTTGCTCTAAATACTGTTTACAGACTTGTTTACAATATCCATACAAGAAGTGTCAATTCAAAACATCTGATGGAGATAAGCCAAAATCACAATCCGGTCTGGATCCATACAAGTGATGCCAAAAGACTTGGTATTAAAAGAGGGGATTCTATAAGAGTCAGGATAGTTGATACGGTCAGTAAATTAGAGAGCGGTTATTTTGTGGCAATGGCAGTTCCTACCGAAGCTACAAGACCCGGTGTTCTTGCATGTTCTCATCATGCCGGAAGATGGAAACTGAAAAATGCCGTTGATATTCCGGGATTTTCCCATAAGCTTGGTGTTATGGGAGTTGGCGCTCCAAGAGCCCAGATGAATATGGATGGTAAAACAGGGAAAATGAGAATGGTTGAAGGTATCGATGAGATAGCAAAGAGACCTGAAACATGGCAGTTTAAGGAGTATAATAAAGATCTTGACAATGTTTGGTGGAACGGTCTTACAGGTTCATGGCAAAATGCCGTTGCTCCGACTCATGCCGATCCGATAGCCGGTAATCACTGTTGGGCTCAAAAGGTTATCATTGAAAAGGCTAAAGATGGTGATAAACTTGGGGATGTTTATGTAAATTATCAAAACAATTATAAAACATATCAGGCGTGGAGAGACAAGCTTACAAGGCCTATTGACAGTACGATGAAATACAGAAGACCAAGGCATATAAAAAGACCTGTTGTTCCTCTCAGTGAAAAAGCATATAAAAATCCTCTCTATAAAGGATAAAGTTTAGGAGTGCAAAAGCACTCCTGAACTATTTATATTCGGCTTTATCAAAATCCACATAGTTTTTTCTTATTTTTCTGATAACAGTGCTGTTGATTGGAGTTTCTGCTTTCTTTTCTTTATACTCCCTGACAACGGTTTCTATGACAGTTTTATTCTCTTCATCCACCTCTTTAAACTCATGAGGCAAAACTTCCTCGACTTTTTTTGATGTAATATTTGTTTCGGTGGTATTGTTTTCACTCTTTATATCTGGCAGTTTTGTGATATTGTTTTCATCTTTTGGTTCCTCTTTTATATCTGTTGTTATATCCGTTTTTTCATCCAGAGAGGATACGGTTTTGGCATCGGGATATTTCTGTTTTATTGATTGAAGTTTTTTTTCGGCTTCTTCTTTTGAAGGAATATTGACAATATAAAAATAGTCATATTTATCCTCTTTTTTCACATAGCTCTCTTCATTTATGAAATCAGAAAGAAGAGAATCAATCCTGTCATGTTCAAATCTGCCTACAAATATGATATATCCACTTTTTTCGGTTTTTTCTCCGACAATAAATGCTGAGGGAAAAGAGTTGCGGATCTGTTTTAATATCTTTATACTCTCTTTTTTTGATTGTGTGGTTGTGAAAACTCTATACAGATTTTCTACTTTATTGACTTTTATGTCAATATTTTTAAATTGATTTTTAATTTTGTTAACTCCATCCTCTTTTGACAAAACAGCTATCTGGATAACATATCTGTTTTTTACAACTTCATCTCTTTTTTGAGTCTTTTTTCCGATTCCTCTTATAAAAGCGGACGGATATATCTTTTTGATACTTTTTAATCTCTCTTTGGCCTCGTCTTTGGTGCTAAAAATACCGATTGCAACAATTGAGAGGTTGTTTTTTTTATAAACCAGTATGGAATCATTTTTAAATTTTCTTCTGATTTTGTCTATACCGCTTTTATATCTCAAAGCTGCCACTACGATCTCATAGCCGTTTGAAGTTGCAAAAGAGAAGGATACAAGGGATAAAGCAATGGCGGATAAAAAAAGTTTTTTAAACATTTTCATCATCTCTTCCTTTTTGAAGCCTTGGAGAGGTAAAGCCATAAAAGAGTTACCAATACTACCAAAAACAGAGGGGCAATCCACTGTTTATCACTGAAATAGGATGCTGCTTTTATCAAGAATGCACCCGCATAAAAGCTTAAAAATCCTATTGTAACTGCAAAAAGTGCTGCAGCGGCGATATTAAAAAGGGTAAATTTTTTTAGATCATATTTTGTCAAACCTATTGCAATCGGAACAAGAGTTTTCAGTCCGTAGATAAATTTTTGTATAAATATGATTTTGTATCCGTGCTTTTTCATCAAAATATGACTTAAAGCCAGTTTTCTTCTGTGATTTTTAAGATAGGGCATAATAATCTCTTTGTTGTATCTGCCAAGGTAAAAGAGTACCAAATCCCCGATAAAATTTGCAACAGATGCGATAACAATGGAAAGAGAGAGATCCATTTTCCCCGCATAGGAGAGTACTCCCGCAGCCATAAGGGCAAAAAAACCGCCTCCCAAAGAGTAGAGAAAGAGGATAATATAACCGTAAGTAGATAAAGAGTTTATAATTTCTTCCAAGATCGTTCCTATTTTGTAAATTTTTGTAATGTTTTAAGTAAAAGCTTTGTGGATTTTGGTACTTCTAAATCATCCGTGGTAAATATGACTCTAACGGGCAGATCTCTTTGATAGTATTCGGCATCGAGATTGAGATCCACTTCCAAAACAGCCCCTTCCAAAGATATTCCGGCAAAAAATCCTTTGCTTTTTGTATATGACAAAATATCAGCTTTTTGCAGGATATCTGTTGATTTTCCTCTCTCCATTCCGATAGGACCGGCTGCCACATTTGCATTTGCTCCCAGTGTGAACTTGGAATTGACTATCCCGTCAACACTCTCTTTATATCTGAAAATAAGGATTATATCACTTGTCTGTGCACCTATCTGATATCCGAAACTTCCGCCTGTCAGTTTGATAAAAACGGGATAGCTCCAGGTATTGTCTTTTAGTTTGACACTCAGTATTCCCTGTCCGAATCTGCCTCCAAAGATAAAACCCACCTTCACAACATTTGGGATAATAGCCACGGCATAGGCATCTTTGAAAACTTTTTTTGGAATAGACTCTTCGGGAATATCCATGATCTCTTCAAGAATGGCTCTTGAATTTTGTATGATCTCTTCAGGACTCATTTTAAATTTAAACCCTGCATAAACAGGTGTGGAGAAATAGATAAAAAGTGATAAAATAGAAATTATTTTTAATATAATTCTCATCTACTTCCTTTGGAAAGGAACTCGAAAAATACACCTTCTTTTTTCATCAAATACTTTTGAGTCCCCTCTTCAATAATTTTTCCTTTATCCAAAACATAAATATAATCCGCCTGTCTTATTGTACTTAACCTATGTGCTATAATTATAGTAGTTTTTTTATTTAAAACTTCTGATAAAAGGGCATCAAAAAGATTCTCTTCGGTATAAATATCAAGTGCAGAGGTCGATTCATCCAAAATAACGATATTTGGTTTTGCCAAAATCATTCTTGCAATTGAAAGCCTTTGTCTCTGGCCTCCGGATAATTTGATTCCCTCTTTGCCTATTTGGGTGTCCAATCCGTTTTTTAAATTTTTTATAAAATCATAAAGTTGTGCTATTTCTAAAGCTTTTATAATTTCACTCTCGTTAATTTTTTTTCCAAAGGTTAAATTCTCCCGAATGGTACTGTTTAATAGCTGAGGATTTTGTAAAACCAGATAAACATGCTCTCTTACGATATCCATACCTATCTCTTTTGCACTTATATCATCATAAAATATTTCACCATCATCTATGGGATAAAAACCCACCATAATCTGGGCAAGTGTGGTTTTACCGCTGCCACTTGCTCCTATGATGGCAACTTTGTTTCCTCTTTTTATATTCATGGAGACATCCGATAAAACTTTTTCATCTTGGTCATAGCTGAAATTTACTTTTTCCAGTCTGATGGAATTGGTACTGTTTCTTTCAAAAGGATTTTTTAGATGTGGATACTGGGGTTCTTTTTTTAACAATAAAATATCATTTATTCGATCCAGTGCACTTTTGGCACTGTGATATGCGTATTGGATATTTAAGATATCCTGAATCGGATTCATCATGACCCAAAGATATCCAAAAACCGCCATCATCAGACCGATTGTAAGATTTGAATATGCCACCATCAAAATACCGGCGGCTCTGAATATTTCAAATCCTCCCAAAAAGAGCAAAAAAGAGAATTTAGTTGCAATATCTGTTTTGTATTCAAATTCTATTGAAGCCTTTTTTATCTCTCTTGCTTTTTTGATTACCTGATCTATAAAATTTTTCTCCTGATTGGAAGCTTTTATCTGGCGGAAAAGATCCATGGTTTCATTGAGAGAGGTTGTAAAAATTTCAAATTTTCTGTTCTCTTCTTTTTTCAGCCTCCCCACTTTTCTGGCTATTTTCGTAGTCAGAAGAACAACAAAAGGATTTAACAAAAGTATAAAAAGAGCAAGTTGCCAGTGTATAACAAGAAGTATAACAGCCACTCCTATAACAGTCAATACCGATATTACAAGACGGCTTATCGAAATTCCCAAGAAGTTATCTATCGTATCTATATCAACTATCAGTCTTGAAGAGATGTTGGAGCTGCCAAAAGTTTCAAATTCACTCAAAGCGCTTTTCTGAATATCTCTTAATACTATCTCTCTCAATCTGAAAGTTATATCCTTTGAAATTATTTTAAAAAGTTTGCTTTGCCAGACATTTAAAAGAAAAAAAATTGCTCTTAAAACAATCGTTAAAAAAAGTATTATCAATATATAAAAATAGGTAGGGGATTCTCCAAATACAGAGTTGATAGAGTGAACAATAATACCGGGTTTGTTTAAAAGTATCTCATCCACCAACAAAGGAATCAACAAGGGTGCCGGTGTACTGATAATAACCGCCAACAGGGCAATAATATTGGCTGTAATAAAATATTTTTTATGTTCTTTAAGTTCTTTTATCAAATTACCAAAGGAATATAAGTTTTGCATTTATTATTATACCCAAATGAAAAAGAAAATAAAGAAAAAATTGTAATTTTTTATAATTTAAATAAAATTTATTTAAGAAAAAAAGAAATGATTAAGATACTTTTTATGAAGTAAACTTTTTTTGTCACTTAATGAAAGAGTTTACAACTCTTTTTTGAAGAAGAGATAATGATGGCTACTGCAATGGCATACTCCTTTTCATGAGTAATGGATAAAGAAGTTTCAATGATATTATATTTTTTTATAATCTCTTTTTTCAGGGTAAAATATGGAGCTCCGTTTTTGTCTTTGTGTATTTTGATATCAAAAAAGCCGCATTCTTTGCCTATTCCCGTTTTAAGAGCTTTTGATACGGCCTCTTTGGATGCAAAAAATCCGGCTGCGGTTTGGGAATGTTTTATCAAAGATATTTCATCTTTATCAAAAATTTTTCTAAAAGCTCTATTGCCAAAGCGATTTATCATCTTCTCGATACGAGAAATTTTTACGATATCTATCCCTATCACAGTAAAATATATCCTTTAAAATATACCTGATTTTATGGTATAACTTAATTTTTTTGACTGAAAGCGTTATTTTATCATATTTTACTGAATTACAAAATCTGTAAAAAAGATGTTATTGATCTCTCCGTCTGCCAATATCTGGTTTAATTTATCAACAATCTCCTCTTTTAATCTCTCTTTTCCCTTGACCGTACTTATCTCCTCAAAAGTTTTGGAAGAGAGAACTCTTATGATGATATCTCTTATTATCGCTTTTTTCTTATCAAGTTCCGCTGAGAGTTCCTGTTTGTCCATCTCTATATCTATCGTTGTTTTAAGATATCTGCTTCCGTTTTCACTAAGAAGGTTTACGACAAACTGATCCATCGGATACATCGGTCCTACACTTAAAAGATCTTTTACTTTTTTCTTCTTTACGGCTTTTGTCTCCTTGGGTGCTTCTTGTTTTGAAGCTTTTGCGGGATCTATCACTTCCGATCCGTCATCGCTTAAAAGAAGATAAGCTGCAATACCGCCTCCTATAAGAAGTAGAAAAAGTAAAACTATTATAATAATAAGTGCAATATTACCGCCGCTTTTCTTTTCAACCGCTGCGACCTGTGCTTCTTCAGCCATTTTTATCCTTTAATATTATATTATTCAGTAATATCGTTTAAAAAAGAAAAAAGTAAAGGTTTGAAAAAGTGAGTGAATCTATTGAAAATTTTTTTGCATTTTTTGGAAGAGGTTATTATGCCACTCTCATTCTTCTGTCAAGATTTGGTAACTTCATACTGTTTCAATTGAGACTTATACCTCTTTATTTTATTCCTCCCTATCGCCTGAAAGAGATTTTGATACAGATGGATCTTATAGGAGTCAATTCAACCGGTGTTATTGCACTGACAGCCATTTTTACAGGTATGGTGGAGGCGGTACAGCTCTATCAGGGATTTCATAATTTTGGAGCTGAGAATATGATGGGTTATACCATTTTCATATCCATTACAAAAGAGCTGGGACCTGTTTTTGGAGCTTTGATGCTGACAAGCCGTGCCATAAGTGCCATGGCTGCCGAACTTGGTACGATGAGAGTAACAGAACAGATAGATGCCATAGATACTTTGGCGGTAAACTCCAAAAAATATCTTATTATTCCTAGAATTATAGCTACAACCATCTCTTTACCCATTCTTATCATTATATTTGATTTTTTGGCAAATGTCAGTGCATATCTTATATCGACAGTGGCTCTTGGAGTCAATTCAAGCGCTTATAAAAATACGATAGAGACATTTTTGAATTTCAGCGATATAGGCACGGGAGTTATAAAAGCTCTTGTTTTTGGATTTTTGATAAGTTCTATTGGAACATATATAGGGTATTTTACAAGAGGCGGAGCCAGAGGTGTCGGAAGGGCTACGACTTCGGCGGTTGTATATTCGGCTATTGTAATTTTTGGCGCAAATTATATATTATCTTCTCTCTTTTTATATTTGGACTGGTAAAACAGATAAGAGAAAAACTCTTATCTGTTTTTAACCTCTTTTGCCCACGCTTCCATCTTTTCATTTGCCATTGGATTTGGAGCTTCCAAGAAAGCTATCTCAAAACTCTCTTCCAACTCCGCAACTCCAAATGATCTTGGACGAACTGCCAGAACTTTTGCCTCTTTTAGTTGCGCACCAAAGCAAAAGACAAGATCTTTGGCTGCTTTTATGGAGGGGTTTACCTCACCTTTTGGCAAACTTTTTGTATGAGAATAGTGATCAAAAACAGCTATATTGACAGCTACTGGATCATCTTCTATCTTCTTTTTTAAAAATTCTATAATCTCATCAACATTTTTGTATGAAGTTTCGTTTTTGTCTATGAACAGAGTAAATACAGGGTATTTCTCCATCAAAGTAATCTGTTTCATCATCTCCCCTTATAAAAAAATTTGTGCGTGATTATAATATGTTCTTTTTTAGTTGTCAATAGGGATTAGACAAATTTTTTCAGACTCCTTTTTATGAAATCTTTGATTTTAGGGTTGTTTAACATTATTTTAACCAAAAAGTTGCCTTTTATCTTTTTGACTATTTTAGCTCCAAGCTCATACTCTCTCCATGAGAGATCTCCTTCAGTCTGAATAAGAGAGTTGTCAAGTCTGTTTTGATTGAAAGAGGCAACCTGGTTTTCTAAGGAATCTATATATTTTGTCTGCTCTTTGATGAAATTATTATGAATTTCCCACGCATCTGCCAATCTTTTGCTCTCTTTCCACAACTCCTCATTTTTCCTTTTTAGCTCTTCCACATAGACATCAGGCGGTCTTGAAGCGTCGGCAGAGGGATGAACCCAGCCAAGAGCCGAACCGTTGGTATTTTGGAGATTGAAAAGCTCCACTCCGTACTTTTGATAAAGTTTTGGATGAAATTTGGTAATTCTTTCATACAGATAATAGATCTGATTTTCATTGCTCTGTCGATACATGGAATCTTTTCTTATACGATATTTTGTTAAAATATGGGGAAGGGAAACACCGATTCCTCCGTTTTCCAAGATTCCCATCCATGCTTCATAATCTTCCAAAGAGTACTCCATCTCTTTTTTGTTTTGTCCTTTGTTCATAAACTCGTCATATTTTAAAACAAAATTGGCATTGACCATGTTATGACCCAGATAATAGGGAAATTCACAGTTGTAAGTAGGCCAGATACCGTTTGAGTTTTCAAAATATTGTACCCAAGAGTAAACAAAAGAGACATTTTTATATCGTTTCAATACGCTTACAGCCTTTTGAAAAAATGTCTCATCTATCAGATCATCAGCATCCACAAAAGCCAGAAATTCCCCTTTTGCCTCTTTTGCACCGTTGTTTCTTGCACTTGCTAGACCCTGATTTGTTGTTGTAACTATCCTTACATTTTCAAGATTTCTCTTTTCTATCTCTTTTAATGTTTTTATACTCTCCTCATCGGTTGAACCGTCATTTAAAACAATAACTTCAAGATTTTTGTATGTGGAGTTTAGAACACTCTTAAGCGTTTCGTTTAAAAGTTTTCCAAGATTGTAGTATGGAATTACAACAGAAAGAAGATCCCTTTTTTGATCATATCTTTTCATGTTTTTTGGTTGGGGAGGAACTTTATAGGATGTTGGAAAATCATCTTTTTGTTTGTAATCTTTTATCACCTTTTCAAAATGTTTTATTCTCTTTTTGAGTACGCTTTGCGGATCGCAAAGAGAGTAGATTCTTTTTTGGGCATTTTTTCCTATCTCCCTTTTTTTGTCAATATCCAAAGAGAGTATTGTTTTTAGTTTCTCTTCAAACTCCCCTTCCCTGCTCCAATCAAATATAAAACCGTTTTTACCGTCCTCTTCTACCATTTCTGCCTGACCGCCCGATTTTGAAGCCAAAACAACCTGTCCCACCGACATCGCTTCTATACAGGTGTTTGGAAAATTTTCCCAAAGGCTAGGAATCGTAACTGCCCATGCAGTGGATATCTCCTCTATCAAATCTTCATGTTTCATCTGGGATTTCAAGATCAATCTGCCCTCTTCTATCTCTTTTTTGTATCTTTTTTTGATAAAAGTTCCGACAGTTGTGTTTCTTGGGAAATACTCCGTATCTCCCCCTATCATCGTCAGTGTAAAATCAATACCCTCATTCCATAATCCAACGGCGCTTTTTATAAGAGGCAAAACCCCTTTTCTTACCTCCAGACGCCCGAAATAGACGATATTTTTATTTTTAAACTCCTTTTTAATCTCTCTTTTTTCTATCATTGTTGGAAGAGGAAAGGTATCTATATGAAAATCTTTTTGAAGTGTTTTTTTCAAAGAATCGGCTATAAAATAACTTGGAGATATGAGAGCGTCCGCACTGAAAATAGAAAATTTTTCCATCTGTCCCACCCAGTAGTAGGGAAGTTTGTAAAGAGGTTCCTGATTTACTCTTGCGGTTTCAAACCATGAACTGTGAAGATGAACGACAATCGGGATATCTTTTAAGGGTGATTCTTCGGTCAGTTTTCTCTGTTGCAGATAGTAACCGACCGCCGCATACTCTTGAGTCTCTATGATATCGGGCAGTTCTTCGCTTTTTAAAAGTTTTATCACTTCATCTGCCATCTGATAGCTGAAAGCATCCCAAAAAGTAAGGATATTGTATGGATATGCTGGATGTTTTGCAGGGTCTTCGCTGTAAGAGGTATGAACCATTCCCTCTTTTGTTACAACACCGATCATTTTTACATTTTTTGCAATTGTTTTATTGACCTTTTCCTGTGATCTGGCGATAATAGTTACTTTGTGATCATTTTCTCCCGCAATTTTGGCGAAATTTTCTACATATCTGGCTATTCCACCAGCATATTCACTTGGCATTTCCGATGTTAAGATCCAAATATTCACTTATCTTCTCCAATCAAATTTAATTTTTTTCCTATTTTTACAAGATTGCTGTTTTCCAAACTCTCAATTTTCTGCTCTAAGTGCAATTTCTCTGATTCTGTAATTTTTATTTTTTCTTCTAATGATTTGATATAGTTTGTATGCTCCTCCCATGCGTGAGAGAGCTTTTGACTCTCCTGCCAAATCGTATCTTTTTGTTCTTTTAGGTTTTTGATATACTCTTCTTGGTTTTTGATGATTTTTTGCTGTTCTTTTATGAAGTCATCCTGTTTTTTCCACGCTTTGGAGAGTTCTTCAGCCTTGTTCCATCCCTCTTTATTTTTGTTTTCCAACTCTTTTATATAATCTTTTTGGGTTTGGATATACTCTTTTTGCTCTTTCCATGCTTTGGAGAGTTCTTCGGTTTTTTCCCATCCCTCTTTTGAACTCTTCTCAAGTTTTTTGATATACTCTTCTTGGTTTTTGATATACTCTTTTTGCTCTTTCCATGAACGGCTGAGTCTTCTGTTTTCAAGCCAGATATTTTTATTTGTTCCTACTGTCTCTTCTATATACTCTTTTTGCTCTTTTATAAAATTTTCCTGTTTTTGCCATGCTTCAAAGATGTAAGAGAGTTGATTGAAAACAGTGCCGATATCATACTTTGCCACCTTGTCATAAAAAGGGAAAAGATAGTAAAAAGAGTTTTGATAACTGTATCTTCTGAGAGATTTTTGCCCTTTTGTTTCCAAAACTTTCTTCAGCTCTTCTTCCCATACTCTTCTTTGCTTGTCATACTCTTTTAAATCCTCTTTGCCTGTTGGAAGCTCTTTTAAAAACTTCTCAAAATCTTCTTCCAGATTCAAAGCTTTTTGTTTTTGTCTGTAATAGTCATTGTTTGCAAACAGATAGACAGGAATATCAGCTATCTTTGCAAACATCGCAAGATGATATGATGAGGTTATCATTATGGAATTTTTAGGGATTTTTATTTTTAAAGGCTCTTTCTTGCTGTTTTTGTTCATTGCCAAATTTGCAAGATTTATTATTTTTACATCCTTAAAATCAAAAAAATCCTCCAGTGACTGAATAGAGTTTAGAGTATCTCTTACATCTTTTACCTTTATATCGTTATAGGCTACAAGAAGATGGATTTTTGGATTTTTATACTTCTGCTTTATCTTTTTTAATACATCTTTGTACTCATCAAGAGCTTTTTTTAGATCTTCTGTTACATAGGGTGTCAGATTTAGATGAAGAAGAATATTGTCTTTTTTGTTCTCATAAAACTCTGTTTGATCTCTTTTTATCTCCTTTAACTGATTATAGGCATCATCAAAAGAGTATTTGACACTCTCTAATCTTCCTTTTAAAAGCTCATAGGAGATTTTGTCTCTGCATCCAAAAATCCTGGGAGGATATTTTTTAAAAAAATCCTCTATTTTGGAAATTGACTCTTTGTCTATCTGCTGTGCGGTTACGATAAGAGTTTTTATATCAAAATAGTTTATTGCAGATTCCGCAGGATTTAGATAGCCGCTACACCAGTATCGATTTAAAAATCCTCCTCCGTAAAGATGAAAAATATCTATTTTTGTCTCTTTTACAAAATTTAAATCATACTTTTTCATATCATAACTGATAACCGAATAGAAAAAGATATATTCTACATTCAGATATTCATATAACCTTTTTATATGCTCTTTGTTCTCTATTGATTCTATGTTACATAAAACTATGGGAGTAATTTTGTTTTTTTTATGAAACTCTATCGCCTCTTTTAACTGAAGGATATCTCCAAAATTTTGATATCCGCTGAAACTTCCCTCCAAAAGAGCATACTTTTTGTCAGGATTCAAATCCTTGTCGCAATAGAAAAAGTATTGGTTATGACCTCTTTTTTTATAGATATCTTCTATCGCTCTTCCTACTAGTTCCATTGGATACAAAGCTGTATGATTCAAGATTATTTTATGTTTTAGATGTCTGTCTTTTTTTAAGGCATCAGTTAGCATACTCTCTTTTTTTACCCTGTATAAAAAGAGAGGTTCTTTGATAAAATAAAATCTGTATCCTCTCTCATAACAGTTTATCCAAAATTCCCAGTCCTCATATCCTCCGTCCATATTGAGTTTGTATCCGCCTGTCTCTTCCCAAAGACTCTTTTTGAAAAGACCGCAGTAGGTAAATTGATTTTCATAAGGAAGCAGTTTAAAGTTGGAACGCCATTTTTCACTTATCCAATCCTCTTCTCCAAAACTTTTGGCATTGGCTATAACAATATCAACATCATTTTCTTTTATGGCTTTTAGATATTTTTCTACTGCATCGGGTGAGAGTTTGTCATCTGCATCCAAAGGAATGATATATTTGCTTTTTGACTCTTTTATACCTCTGTTTCTAGCACATGAGAGACCGCAGTTTTTTTGATCTATGATTTTTATCTGAAGGTTTTTATATTTTTCTTTTAATTTCTTTACAATTTCCAAAGAGTCATCACTGCTTCCGTCATTTACGACTATCGTTTCAAAATCTTTATATGTCTGGTTATTCAGACTCTCTATCGCCTCTTTGATGTAGGGCGCTTGGTTATAGAGGGGAATGATGATGGAAACTTCCGGCATATATATCCTTGTATCTACTTTTTTAATGAGTGAGATTATAACATATTATTAACTGACCTTACGCACTATATCGTATCCATAGTAAAGAGAGAAAGTACCTACTATTTCGTTGGTTGTTTTTTAGCATAGCCAAAGCTATGGTGAAAGACAACAGTTATTAACTATCCGTATTTTTTCATAGCCGCTCTTGCTTCTCTGTCTGCCTCTTTTCTTTTGAGAGCCTCTCTTTTGTCATGAAGCTGTTTTCCTTTTGCCAGAGCAATTTCTACTTTTATGATGTTTTTGGAAGTGAGATAGAGAGACAACGGTACGATTGTAAGGCTCTCTTTTGATACTTTGCCAAGAAGTTTGTCTATCTCTTTTCTGTGTAACAGCAGTTTTCTGTCTCTTCTCTCATTTGGTTTGAAGTGGGGATTTGTTGTATCAAGATATGAGATATGGGCATTTAACAGATAGGCTTCGCTTTTTATAATTCTGACAAAACTATCTTTTAGATTGACTCTTCCCATTCTTATCGCTTTTACTTCACTTCCTTTCAAAACGATACCGGCTTCATACTTTTCTAAAATTTCATAATCATGAAAAGCTTTTTTGTTTCTTGCTATGACTTTTCTACTCATCTTTTACCTTAAAAAAAGAACTTCCGCTTCCGCTGAAAAACATTTTATTTTGATAGTTTAGCAAATCTTTGCATAAATCAAGTGCAGGAGGAAAAAGATCATTTAAAATTTTTGGATTATACTCTTTTAAAATATCCCTGCTGTTCATATTTTTTAACTCATCTGCCAAATCTCTGTTTTTTTTCAAAATACTTAAATCACCTTTTAGATTCTCTCTGAATTTTTTATAAACCAAAGGAGTATCGCATTTTATTGGGGGAGTGAAGATCTCAAATGAAGGAGTATTTTCAAAAAAAGGCTCTACCACCTCACCGATTCCGGATACATTTGCACTCTCATACCCGTATATAAAAAAAGGCACATCCGCTCCTATTTTTTCTCCGATGAAGCAGAGTTTTTCTTTTGAGAGTTTTAGTTGCAAAACATCGTTTGCAAGAAGCAAAAAAGATGCCGCATCGGAACTTCCTCCTCCAAGTCCGGCAAATTCCGGAATATTTTTATCTACTTTTATCTTGTGTTCTTTGAAAAATTTCTCTGTTTTGTTATCAATCTCTTTTAGAAAAAGATAGGCTTTATAAATACTGTTTTTTTCGATTTTACAGCTGAAGTTTCCCTCTATCTCAAAATCACTGCTCTTTTTCTTCTCAAACGATACAAGATCAAAAAGCTCTTTTACTCTGACAAACCTTGAGAAAAGTTCGTGATAGTTTCCTCTTAGTCCTGTTATTTTTAAAAATATATTGATTTTTGCAAAAGCTTTCGTTTTCATCTTATCCTTCTTGAGAGCTGATTTAAAACGGAGGTTTGTATCTCTTTGTTTGCGGCGATATTGCTCATCTTTATCTCCTCCTCTATTTCACCTCTGATTATCGGTATCTCTTTTGGCGCTTCTATACCTATTTTGATGCTGTTTTTGTTTATCTCTATGATTTCAATCGTAATATTATCGTTGATGATGAGTTTTTCTCTCTCTTTTCTTGTCAGTATCAGCATAATTTTATATTGTTTACTTCATAAGATACAGCATTGTTTTTGATTTTGATTATTGTTAAGTTGTCATTGCAGTCCAAAAAATAAACTCCTTCCTCTTTTATTTTAAAATCCTCTATTTTAAGAACTTTTCCTTTAAATATATCTTCAATATCAGCCAAATAGAAATTTTCTTTTATTTTAAGATAGCAAAGCGGATTGAGAGATTTTTCATTTTCATAGACAAAATTCCCCTCTCTTAATCTCTCAAGATAACTAAGAGAACCAAAAACATGAAGCTCTTTTGCCAGTATATCTGCTATACTTCTGATATATCCCCCTTCGCTTACGCTGATCTCAAAAGTCAAAAAAGGATGTGAATAAGAGAGGAGTTTGAGATCAAATATCGTAGTTTTTATACTTTTTAATTCAAATTCCACCTCTTTTCTTGCCAGATTGTAGGCTCTTTGACCGTCTATCTTTTTGGCACTGTATTTTGGGGGAAGATACTCCAGCTCTTTTGGCAGATTTTTAAATACTCTGTCTATCTCTTTTAAAGAGAGCGGATTAAATTCTTTTATCTGTGTAATCTTCTCTATATCCAAAGTGGGACTTTTGGCACCTATCCACAGAGTTGCTCTGTAGGTTTTGGGGCTTTTTTTCAAAAATCTGAAAAGTTTTGTATATTGACCAAATGCCACTATCAAAACACCTCTTGCAAAAGGATCCAAAGTTCCCGAAAATCCGGCTTTTTTGGTTTTATACTTCTTTTTAAGAGAAGACAAAAAGCGGTTTGAGGAGATAAAAGAGGGTTTATATGCCACAAAGATACGGTTTTTGCACATCATACCCTCTCTACATAATCTGCAAGTATATCTTTGTGGATACCGCCGAAATTTATCTTTAGTTTGAATTCTCTTTTTACTTTGCTGATAGCCAAAATCCGCCCTATCCCAAAAAGCTTGTGTTTTACAAGATCTCCTTTTTTGTAGGGTGTTGATTTTTCAAGTACCAAACTTCCCTCTATCAAGCCTGTCTCTTTTAGAAATCTGCTTTTTGAGAGATTGCTTCTTTTTCCTCTGAAAAATCTGCTGTCGGTATAACTTAGTGTAAGCTCTTTTTTTGCTCTTGTGATAGCAACATATCCGAGTCTTCTCTCCTCTTCCATATCCGATCCCTCCCCGATAAGCGGGAAAAAACCCTCCTCCAAGCCTATAACAAAAAGATAGTCAAACTCCAGTCCTTTACTTGCATGGACACTCATTATACAGATACTCTCTTCGCTTATCTGATCCTGATCGCTTTGCAAAGAGATCTCATTTAAAAAATCATCCAGTGAACTGTCAAGATTTGTTTTTATATAATCTTTATAATAGCCGTAAAATTCATCAATATTTGCTATTTTTTCATAGGAATCGGGCATTTGGGCATAATACTCTTTGAGTTTGAAACATCTCTCTATCTCATCTGCCGTATCGTAGGTTGAGGATTGGCTTTTTTGTCTTATATCCTCTATATTTTGTGTAAATTTTTGCAACTCTTCATACGATCTTTTGCTGACTGATTTTTTCACTTTGTCATTATGAGAGATTAAAAGCTCATAGATTGAACATTTCGCCTCATAGGCATTGTTTTCAAGTTTGTTAAGAGCCACTTTTCCAAGACCTCTTTTGGGTTTGTTGATCACTCTTTTTAGAGAGAAATCATCATGAGGATTTGAAATCAAACGAAGATATGCTATGATATCTTTAACTTCGGCTCTTTCATAAAATTTTACTCCTCCTACCATCTTGTAGGGAATATTCTCTTTGTTAAGCCCCTCTTCCAGAGATCTGCTAAGAGCGTTAATGCGGTAAAGGATTGCTATTTGATTGTAATAAACTCCTTTGTTTATAAGATCTTTTATCTTTTTTGCTATTGTAAGAGCTTCCTGACTCTCATTGTATGAGTGTAAAAGCTCTATCTCCCTGCCCTCCTCTTTTGTGGCTTTTAGAATTTTGCCAAGTCTGTTTCTGTTGTGTTCTATCAGGTTGTTTGCCGCTTCTAGTATTTTTTTGGTGGATCGGTAATTGTATTCGAGTTTTACTATTTTTGTATCTTTAAACTGATTTTTAAATTCCAGTATATTTTTGATATTTGCACCTCTCCACCCGTAAATGCTTTGATCATCATCTCCTACCACACAGAGATTTTTATGAGTTGAAGTTAGCAGTTTTAAAAGTTTATATTGAAGTTCATTGGTATCTTGATACTCATCTACCATGATATACTGGTATCTTTGTGCCGTTTCCTCTTTTATATCTTCATTTTCTTCTAAAATTTTATAGGTTAGAGATATCAGGTCATCAAAGTCCACCAGATTGTTTTTTCTGATAAACTCCTCATACTGTCTGTAAATTTCAGCAATTTTTTTGTAGTGTATGAGTTCTGCTTTTTGTGCTGCCAAAGATGGAGAGATGAGAGAGCTTTTATATCTTGAAATTTCACTTGCCGCAACTGCCATGGGGATATCATTTATAAAATTTTTTAAAATTCTCTTTTTGTCATTGGTATCTATAATGACAAAGGAGTTTTTTCTGTTTAGTCTGTCTATATAAAATTTTAAAAACAGCAGACCGAATTTATGAAAAGTACACAAAAGCGGAGGATAGGATATATGTTCAATCATACCCAAAGCTCTTGTTCTCATCTCCGCTGCCGCTTTGTTTGTAAAAGTAAGTGTCAGTGTACTTGAAGGGGGAATACCGTTGGATATGAGATAAGCAAGTCTTGTTGTCAAAGTTTTTGTCTTTCCGCTTCCAGCACCTGCAAGTATCAAAAGTGGTCCGTCAATATGGATTGCAGCTTCTCTTTGAGAATCATTAAGTTCATTTAATATTTTTTCCATCTCTCTTCCGATTGTAAATTATAAGGTATTAATATATTTTACTAAAAAGAAGATTAAATTATTATAGTGTTGATTAAAAGCCTGTAAAAATACACCTTTTTGTAAAAAAAAAGTTTCATTTTTTTAATAAGAAAAACAAATATCGTTGCATTTATTATTAAAATTAGTTATAATTAAACGAGAATATCAACTATCAGTATTTAACTATAAAAACAGAGGAGATGCAATGATAAAGAATTTTTCAAGAATAGAGACTTTTCTTACAGTAGTCAAAGGCAAAAGTTTTTCTAAAGCTTCAAAAAAACTTGGCATCTCCCAACCTGCCGTTACACAGCAGATCAAACTTCTCGAAGAGTATGTGGGTAACAAACTTGTTGACAGGAAAAAAAACGGTATCATTCTTACAAAAGCGGGGGAAGAGTTTTACAGAGTCTGTCTGAAACTTGAAAGATGTATTTTAAGTGCCGAAAAAGAGATTATCCGTATAATCAACAAAGAGTTGACTTTTATCATAGGATCATCTTATACGATAGGTAATTATCTTGTACCGGAATTTTTAAATGATCTTAAAAACGCTATCCAAAATGAAGTCTTGATAAAAGTTGATTTGAGTGAAAAAGTTTTAAACGAGGTATTGGATAAAAAAGCCGATTTGGCTTTGGTGGAATCCCCTATATTTTTGGAAGGTTTGATATACAGAGAATGGATGGAAGATGAACTGGTTCTTTTTAGCAACTCTCCACTCCCAAAATATATAAGAAAAGAGGAACTTTACAACTATAACTGGATATGCAGAGAGGAAGAGTCTCATACAAGAAGATTGGTAGCTGAAGTTTTCGAGGAAGCCGGAATAGAGTGTAAATCTTTTAATGTTATCAGTGTTGTAACCAATCCGACGGTTGTAAAGCAGACTGTTTTAAAAGCGGATAAAAGAAAAAATCCCACTGTTTCCATTATCTCAAAATATGTGATAACAGATGAGCTTGACAATGGTACTTTATATACTGCAAAGATAAAAAATATGAAATTTATAAGGAAGCTTTATATAGCCTATTTAAAAGAGAGAAAATATGACGCTTTTATAGACAATGTTTTGCAATACCTGATGAGTAAAAGGAAAATTGTTATTCATCATCACTCTCATCGTTCCTGATTTTTGTTATCCAGTCTGTTAAAGTTTTCTCAAAGCCTATATTTTTGCTCTGATAAAATTTTAGATCTTTGTCAAGATAGCGCTGTTTTACCCATCCTCCAAAATCATGGGGGTATAGATACCCTTTCAAAGAGGGGCTTTTTAGATGTTTTAAAACGGGCAGGTTTTCATTTTCCTCTATATATTTTAAGGCACTGTTTATTGCCTGATAGCAACTGTTTGATTTTGGAGAAGAGGAGAGATAAACAACGCATTGGGAGAGGATGATTCTTGATTCGGGATATCCTATTTTACTTACGGCATTCATTGTGCTGACGGCTAAATTAAGGGCATTTGGATTTGCGTTTCCTATATCTTCGCTTGATAAAATTACCAGTCTTCTTGCTATAAATTCGGGATTTTCTCCACCGTCAATCAATCTTGCAAGATAGTACAAAGCCGCATCTATGTCGCTTCCTCTTATGCTTTTTATCATTGCACTTGTTAGATCATAGTGCGTATCTTTACTGTTTGTACCATCTTTTAAAGGAATTTGTCTTAAGGATTTTAGAGTTTGAATTGTAACTT
>Ga0256914_1001527_pt1 | contig 20633 bp, 14 predicted proteins | sample HulkmetaG_FD_191571 | JGI IMG/M metagenome (GOLD analysis project Ga0256914, IMG submission 191571) | Hydrothermal chimney microbial communities from Main Endeavour vent field at the Juan de Fuca Ridge, Pacific Ocean - Hulk | ecosystem: Environmental > Aquatic > Marine > Hydrothermal vents ... | reverse complement strand
TGCCGGTTTTTTTGCCGACTTTTACGGTCCGGGCACGGCACTTATGGCGATAAGTATTTTTTTATTGGTTTTTGCACCTATTTATTGGCTTAAAAAATAACACTAAGATGAAATTTGAAAAAATAATTGACGGGATTTCAAACATTTCGGAATATATTTGGCAAAGGGGGTGGTCGGAAAGAAACGCAGGAAACATATCTGTGAATTTAAGCAACCTGAACGAAGGTTTCGAAACGCTTCCGGGCAAAATTCCGTTGTCTGACTGTTACGGAAATTTAGGAGGAAAATATTTTTTGATAACCGTTGCCGGCAGCCGCATGCGCGATATACACCATAATCCTCTTGAAAATATTATGGTTATAAAAATTTCGGATGACGGCAAAAGTTATAGCAAAACGGTTTACGGTGGAAAAAACCGTGAAAAAGAGGAGCCCACTTCGGAATTGGCAACACACCTTGCCGTTCATAGTCTGATAATGGAAAAAGGGGGTAACGAAAGGGTTGTGTTACATGCCCATGTTACCGAGCTAATAGCACTTACGCAGATAAAGGAATTTTGTGACGAGGAAAGGTTGAATTTGTTACTTTGGAGCATGCATCCCGAAACGGTAATGTTTGTACCCGGCGGAGTGGGTTTTGTTACTTACACCACGCCCGGAACCGGAGCTATTGCCCGAAAAACGGTAAAAGCACTCCAAAAACACAAAGTAGCCCTCTGGGAAAAACACGGAGTTTTTGCTATTGGAGAAACCGTTCAGGAGACTTTTGACATTATTGATATTTTGGCAAAGTCGGCAAAAATATTTTTTCAGGTAAAAAGTGCTGGATATTCGCCCGAAGGTATTAATGCGCGCGAAATAGAAGTGTTAAAAGCCTCTAACCGGGAAGTTCGTTAAGCATATTCAAATAATTTTTATAACGGAACTTTGCAATTTCACCCTTTTCCACAGCTCCGGTAACGGCACATCCCGGTTCATTATTGTGAAGACAATTATTGAAGCGGCAAAGGGGTAAATATTTACGAAATTCGGGAAAACGGTGTCCGAGTTCCCGCTTTTCGAAATCTACCAGCCCGAACTCTTTTATACCCGGAGTGTCGATTACGGAACCGCCAAAATCGAGGTCGAACATCTCGGCAAAAGTAGTGGTATGTTTCCCTTTCAAATGTGCTTTCGATATTTCACCGGTTTTTAAATTGAGTTTGGGGTCGATTTTGTTAATTATTGCCGATTTTCCCACTCCCGAATGTCCCGAAAGCAGAGTTGTTTTGTCAACCAAAAGATTTTTTACCGCATCAAGATTGTGATTTTGAGGTACCGAAGTTATCAGACAGTTATACCCTGCATTTTCATAAGTGCTTATTAATTTGTCGAGATCGGCTTTTGTGCTTTCAGAGTAAATGTCGAATTTGTTAAACACTATTGTAACTGGTATATGATAGGCTTCGGCAGTAACCAAAAACCTGTCGATAAATCCCGTGGATGTACGCGGACGTTCGAGCGATACCATAAGCATTGCGGCGTCCACATTCGAAGCAATGATGTGTGCCGCTTTCGACAACTTGGTGGCTTTGCGTATAAGGTAATTACGACGGGGACGGATATTTATTATCACCCCGGTTTGTTTATGGTCTTTGTGTTCAAAATCGACAACATCGCCCACGGCAATAGGATTTGTGGTGCGGATACTCTCAATTCTGAAACGTCCTTTTAGTGTGCATTGGAAAAAATTATTGCCGGAATCTTTTACTGTGTACCAACTTCCGGTAGAGCGGTAAACCCTTCCGTTGTTCAACAAACTCATGGAAAATTGTAGTGTTTTTTTATTTTCGATTTAATGTCCCAGGTACAATGCAACCCGTCTTTAAAAGTAACAAAATCACCGGCTTTAATATTAAAATTACCTTCGGCGGTTTCTATTGTAACTTCACCGTCGAGTATCAAACACTCCTCGTCGCCTGTATATGTCCATTCAAAACGCGACGGCTCCTTTTCCCATACCGGCCACGAATTGATACCTCTTTTTTCAATTTCGGAGGGTGTAAGTTTTTCTATTATTACCTTTCCCATTTTTAAAATATGTTTGTATTTCAGAAAAATTTGCACTAAAGTACAAAATTTTATTATATTTGAGCGAATTTTATCACCAACACTTATTTGCGCAAACTATGGACGTAATGGAATACCTTTCATTTATTATGCCACCTCTATTGACAGGTGCTTTTATAGCTTACATAAACTTTAAATTTTCCGTAAAATCGTGGAAATTTCTCACACAAGCCATCGTTTTGGGATTTTTTAGCGTGGTATTGGTAATTGCGGCAAATTACATCATTCGCATATGGGGGCTCGAAAATTTGAAAAACATGCGGCGTACGGCATTTTACGTTTTTGTAGTAGTTGCTTCCGGTTCGGAATTTGCCAAATTTTTTGTTTTGCAATATAAATTTTACAATTTAAAAAGTTTCGACAGCCCGCTTGCAGGAATTGTTTATTCCATTTTTATAAGTTTGGGATTTTCGTTTTCTGCCGTAATACTATACTCTTTTGGTATTTTAGGCGCCGAAAAGATGAAATTCATAACAATGTTTTTATGGACATACCCGCTGGCAAATATTGTATTCGGAATAGTTTTGGGCTTTTTTTCAGGAATGGGAAAGGTACGCAAAAACAGATTTATAGATAGCACTACCGGTTTGGGTACGGCAATATTTTTTCATGCATTGTATTATTTTTGTTTTTTAACGAGCGATCACAGGCTACTTATATTTACCGCCATAGGTTTTATTCTTATTTCAATAACATTATTAATAAAAGCGGCCTCCACAGAGCCTGCCCAACGATAACAAACTTACGCAAACACAAGGCTTTAAGGCTTGAGCGGGACTCTTTAAACGAACTGTTTATAAATTAACAAATAAAAGGGGGCATATTATAAAATTACATCAAGTATGTTGTAATTTTGCCGACGCAAAATATAATTATTATGGATAAATTATTCAGAAAAGACGCCTTTAGCTACCATGCGCTCGGGCGTCCGGGAAAAATAGAGGTTATACCAACAAAACCCTATTCCACGCAACGCGATTTATCATTGGCATATACGCCCGGGGTTGCCGACCCCTGTCTTGCCATTGATAAAAACAAAGAAGATGTTTATAAATATACCGCCAAAGGCAATCTTGTTGCCGTAATATCAAACGGGACAGCTGTTCTGGGGCTGGGAAACATAGGACCGCTTGCGGGCAAACCGGTTATGGAAGGCAAAGGTTTGCTGTTTAAGGTTTTTGCCGATGTCGATGTGTTTGACATTGAGGTTGACGAAACCGATATCGACAAATTTATTGCCACGGTAAAAGCCATTTCGCCAACTTTCGGCGGAATAAATTTGGAAGATATAAAAGCTCCCGAATGTTTCGAAATAGAGGAGCGACTGAAAAAGGAACTCGATATTCCGGTTATGCACGACGACCAGCACGGCACGGCTATAATTACTTCGGCAGGCTTGCTTAATGCCTTAAAACTAAACGGGAAAAAAATAGAAGATATAAAAATTGTTGTCAACGGTGCCGGAGCGGCTGCGGTTTCCTGTACAAGACTATACATTGCCCTCGGGGCAAAACCCGAAAACGTAATTATGGTTGACAGTAAGGGAGTTCTGAACACCAGGAGAAAAAATTTGAATAAAATAAAACAACAATTTGTAAGGGATGTACCTTTCGATACGCTTGAAGAGGCATTGAAAGGTGCCGACATGTTTCTCGGCTTGTCGGTAGCCGGAGTATTGAAGAAGGAGATGCTGCTTTCAATGGCCGACCATCCTATAGTTTTCGCCCTTGCCAATCCCGTCCCCGAAATTTCGTACGAAGAGGCAACATCAACACGCTCTGACGTTATTATGGCCACCGGGCGTTCTGATTATCCCAACCAAATAAACAACGTGCTCGGTTTCCCTTTCATTTTCAGGGGTTCGCTCGATGTAAGAGCTACTGAAATAAACGAAACCATGAAACTTGCAGCGGCAAAAGCACTGGCGGAACTGGCTCAAGAGCCTGTACCCGAAGAGGTAAATCTGGCATTCCACGTACAAAACCTGAAATTCGGAAAAGAGTATATCATTCCAAAACCCACCGATCCCCGCCTTATTGAAAGAGTGGCTCCCGCCGTAGCTAAAGCGGCTATGGATTCGGGAGTGGCACGAAACCCGATAAAAGATTGGAGCAAATACCGCGAAGGATTACGAAAACGTATGGGATTGAGTAAACCTCTTAAAAACAGAATGAAAATAGCTTGTAAAAGCAATCCCAAAAAGGTTGTTTTGGCCGATGCCGAACATTACAACATTCTTAAAGCTGCCGAAATTGTTAATAACGAAAAACTTGCCGAACCGATTTTACTTGGCGACGCTCACCGTATAAAAAATATCATTGCTGAAAACGAGCTGGAACTTGACGGAGTAAGAATAATAGATAGCCGTACGGGTAAAAATTGCGAGCAAAAAGAACTGTTTGCGGATATTCTTTACGAAAAACGCAAACGTAAAGGTATGACAAGAGCTGCGGCGCTGGAATACATGAAAACAACCAACTATTACGGTGTTATGCTTGTTGAAACCGGCGAAGCCGATGCCTTTCTTGCCGGTTACGCACGAAATTATCCCAACACCATACGCCCTGCATTGCAAATAATAGGACGCAAACCGGGCTCGTCAATAGTCAGCGGAATGTATATAATCATCACAAAACACCGCCAATATTTTTTGGCCGATACTACGGTAAATCCCAATCCTACCGCTGAAGAACTTGTGGATATTACTTTGCAAACAGCGGAAGCGGTACGCCGTTTCAAGATTGAACCCGTTATTGCAATGCTTTCGTACTCAAACTTCGGCTCGGTAAATGCCGAAGAGCCGCGCAAGGTTCAAAAAGCAATAGAAATTTTACACAAAGAACATCCAGGATTGGTGGTTGACGGTGAAATTCAGGCAAATGTTGCTCTCGACCAGAAAATGATGAAAGAGAGTTTTCCGTTTACAAAACTTATAGGGAAAGATGTAAATACCTTGATATTCCCAAACCTTTCGGCTGCAAATATTGCTTATAAACTGTTGCAAAAAGCGGGAAATTTCGAGCTTATAGGTCCTATTTTGAACGGAATGAACAAACCGGTTCACGTTTTGCAAATGGGTAGTTCGGTTAACGAGCTGGTTAACATGATAATGGTAGCCGTAATGGATGCCCAGAAATAATATTTTCAAAAGGCCAAATCCTTATATCAATATCACAAAAAGTGTGTAATGCTCTTTTAAATTGAGGTCGAAGTTATTTGGTTTTTATTCTTTTGTGTTTTAATGAATGGAAGTGAAGCGGAGGCGTAGCCGGAGCGAACTTCCATTCATTCTTCCATTAGTAACTTTTGGGTTTCAAAATAGATGTTTCTATTGACGAAAGAGTGTCTCGTACACTTAAACAGGCTCCCCTTATTCTTCGGATTTTTTTAAATCGATAAAATTGCATTTGCCGGTTGAATTTACCATAAATCTATTTTTTGGTGTCCCGGCTGTTTTACACTCTTGGTATTGTGTTTGACCATTGAAAAGTAACGGCGTAATTAATATTGTTACCGGTTTTAAAAGTCATATTATCTGTTACAACTCGCCTTTGACAATTCTCTTTTTTTGCTTTCGGGCGTTTCATAAAACAGGTTATGTCGAAACCCTTTTTAATAAGCCTGTTTGAATTGTTGCAGGAAACGCATGTCGTTTTCGAAGAAGAGGCGCAGGTCGTTTATTTGGTATTTCAGCATGGTGATGCGTTCTATTCCCATTCCGAAAGCAAATCCGGTGTATTTACCGTTGTCTATATTACAGGCTTGGAGCACGTTCGGATCAACCATGCCGCAACCGAGAATTTCGACCCAACCGGTATATTTACAGATATTACATCCTTTACCGCCGCAAATATTGCATGAGACGTCCATTTCGGCCGAAGGTTCGGTGAAGGGGAAATAGGAGGGGCGGAACCTTATTTTGGTATTTTCGCCGAAAAGTTCTTTGGCAAAATAAAAGAGTGTCTGTTTCAGGTCGGCAAACGATACGTTTTCGTCCACATAAAGTCCTTCTACCTGATGAAAGATACAGTGGGCACGTGCCGATATTGCTTCGTTACGAAAGACACGTCCCGGCGAAATGGTACGGATTGGCGGTTGCGATTTTTCCATTACCCTTACTTGTACCGACGAAGTGTGTGTACGCAGAGCGATATCGGGATTTTTTTCGATAAAAAAGGTATCTTGCATATCGCGTGCGGGGTGGTCGGGTGGAAAGTTAAGAGCGCTGAAGTTGTGAAAGTCATCTTCTATTTCGGGACCTTCGGAGACATTAAAACCGATGCGCGAGAAAATTTCTATGATTTCGTTTCTTACTATCGACAAGGGGTGGCGCGAGCCCAAGGGTGTTTCGGCGGGCAAGGTCATATCAATACCTTTGGCATCGCCGCTGTTACTGTCGGTTTCCAGTTCTTCTTTAAGGCTGATTATTTTCTCTTGTACAGCCTGTTTCAATCCGTTAATCAGTTGTCCCAGCTCTTTTCTCTCTTGCGGAGCCACATTTTTAAATTCGCCGAATAGTTGCGGGATGATACCCTTTTTGCTAAGAAATTTAATTCTGAACTCTTCGAGTTGCTCAAAAGTTCCGGCTTTAAAAGCAGACACCTCTTCGAGGTATTCCGATATTTTGTTTTTCATCTGTAAAAAGGTCTTGTTTTTTTTAATTATTCTAACACCTCAATGGTCATGGTGACGGGTTTTAATGGGCGGTCGCCGCGTCCGGTTTTCACCGAAGCTATTTTATCGAGCACATCGTATCCCGTCAGCATTTCACCGAAGACGGTATAACCGCCGTCGAGGTGTGGTGTGCCGCCTATTGTGGTGTATATCTTTTTTTCTTCTTCGGTAAATTTATGACCCGTGTGTGCCGATACCTTTTCGAGGTATTCGTTTGTCACCACTTGTCCTTCCACGATATAAAACTGTGAACCGCTGGAACGTTTTTGAGGGTTTACCCTGTCTCCCATTCTTGCTGCCGCCAAAGCACCTTTTTTATGAAAGTGGTTTGGAAGTATTTCGGCTTCTATGGTATATCCCGGGTCTTGACGGCCGTCTTTGTTGCTGCCGCCTTGAATCATAAAGTTTTTAATGATACGGTGAAAAGGAGAACCGTTGTACCAACCCTCTTTGACAAGTTTAATAAAATTATCGCGATGTTTTGGGGTGTCGTTGTACAATTTGAATGTCATATCGCCGTAGTCGGTATGAATAACCACAAGAGTTTCGGGTTTTTTGTTTTGAGCCATAATTGAAAATGAAATAAGAATGCCGAAAATAAAAATAAACTTTTTCATTATAAACTAATTTTAATATCTGTTAATGCAGTTCAAATCGGAGAAAGCGGTTTCGAGGCGTGCCACCATCGACTCTTCGCCGTATCGCAGCCATTTTCGGGGGTCGTAGTATTTTTTATTGGGTTTGTCGTCGCCTTCCGGGTTTCCTATTTGGCTTTGAAGGTAATCGTGGTATTTATCCACGTAGTTTCTCACTCCGTTCCAAAATGCCCATTGGGTATCGGTATCGATATTCATTTTGACAACGCCGTAAGAGATTGCCTCTTTTATTTTTTCGGGTTCGGAACCCGAGCCGCCGTGGAAAACAAAATTTACGGGATTGATGTCCGTGTTATGTTTTTTGCGGATATATTCTTGCGAATTGTGTAGAATAACAGGCTCCAGTTTTACGTTGCCGGGTTTATAAACGCCGTGTACGTTTCCGAAAGCCGCGGCAATGGTAAACCTGCGGCTTACCGACGAGAGCTCTTCGTAGGCTTGGTTTACCTCTTCGGGTTGGGTATAGAGACGCGAATTGTCGATACCGGTATTATCCACTCCGTCTTCTTCGCCTCCCGTTATTCCCAGTTCTATTTCCAAAGTCATTCCCATTTTGTCCATACGTTGCAAAAACTTTTTCGAAATGGCAAGATTTTCGTCCAAAGGTTCTTCCGACAGGTCGAGCATATGTGAGCTGAACAGGGGTTTCCCGTTTTTGCTGAAGAAATCTTCTCCGAAATCGAGCAACCCTTCAACCCAGGGTATAAGTTTTTTGGCACAATGGTCGGTATGCAGAATAACGGGAATGCCGTACATTTCGGCAAGTTGGTGAACATGTAGAGCTCCTGCTATGGTGCCTGCAATGGCCGCCTGCTGATTGTCGTTGTTTAATCCTTTGCCGGCATAAAAAGTGCCGCCTCCGTTTGAAAACTGTATGATAATTGGGGAGTTAGCCTTTTTTGCGGCTTCCATGGCTGCATTTACCGAGTTGGTACCCACAACGTTAACCGCCGGAATGGCAAATTTTTCTTCTTTTGCAATATCAAAAATATATTGTAAGTCGTCGCCCCAAACTACTCCGGGCTTGATTTTTTCTGAAATTTTTCTCGACATAATTATTAAGTTTTAAAGTTAAGGCTACAAAATTAAGTAAAAATAGCTTTTGCCGGTTACGTTTGTTTATGTTGTTTGGTTTTGTCTCCGCACATGTCGGTGTGCACAGAGGTTTGGTAAAAGCGAGGGAATAAATTTTGCAAAATTCCGCACTTATTGGCTCTGCCAATGTTAACGGATAATTTTTCCTCCGGTTTTTTATTTAAAACTCCAAGTGGCGCCCTCTTTTGTGTCTTTTATTTGAATATTCAGTTTTGCAAGCTCGTCGCGGATACGGTCGGCGGTAGCGTAGTCTTTGTTTTGTTTTGCTTGTTGGCGTATGGACAAAATTGTTTTCATCAGGTAGTCAATCAATTTGTCGTCGTCTTTCTCTTTTTCGTCTTTTAGTCCGAGGAGTTCGAAAATAAAGGTATCCAGCAATTTTTTCAATGCTATTTTATCTTTTTCTGTAATATGTTGTTTGCCGGCATTTATCAGGTTGATGGTTTTTGCCGCTTCGAACAGGTGTGCTATTACAACGGGGGTATTGAGGTCGTCGTTCATTGCGTCGAACATTTTCTTTTCGAAGTCGGCGGGATTAACCGAGGAATTATCGCTTACGGGAAGTTTTTCCAGCAGTCTGTAGGCTTCGAAAAGTCGTGTCATACCTTTTTCGGCGGCTTGGAGGGCATCGTTCGAAAAATCGAGAGTACTGCGGTAGTGTGCCTGTAAAATAAAGAAGCGTACGGTCATGGGGGCGTAAGCTTTGTTGAGGGCGGGATGTGTACCTGCAAAAAGTTCGTTCAGGGTAATGAAATTGTTTAACGATTTACCCATTTTTTGCCCGTTAACGGTAATCATGTTATTATGCATCCAATACTTTACGGGGTCGTGTCCTGTTGCGGCGTTTGCCTGGGCTATTTCCGACTCGTGGTGAGGGAAGAGCAGGTCCATGCCTCCTCCGTGGATGTCGAAAGTTTCGCCGAGGTATTTTCTGCCCATTGCCGAGCATTCCAGGTGCCACCCCGGGTATCCTTCGCTCCACGGCGATGGCCAATGCATAATATGTTTGGGGTCGGCTTTTTTCCACAGTGCAAAGTCGAAAGGTTTGCGTTTTTCCTCTTGTCCCGACAGTTCGCGTGTATTTTCCAATAACTCTTCTATGCGTCGTCCCGACAGTTTTCCGTAATTGAATTTTTTGTCGTACTTTTCCACGTCGAAATATAGCGATCCGTCCGATTCGTAGGCGAAACCGTTTTTTTCTATCTCTTTAATAAGTTCTATCTGTTCAATAATATGTCCCGAAGCAGTGGGTTCTATACTTGGGTGAAGTACATTCAGTTGGTCCATGTTTTGGTGGTAGCGGTCGGTGTAATATTTAACCACTTCCATAGGTTCCAGTTGTTCGAGCCGTGCCTTTTTTTGTATTTTGTCTTCACCTTCGTCGGCATCGTTTTCGAGGTGTCCCACATCGGTAATATTACGTACGTAACGCACTTTATATCCGAGATATTTCAGGTAGCGAAAAAGTATGTCGAAGGTTATGGCGGGCCGTGCGTGTCCCAGATGCGCATCGCCGTAAACCGTGGGTCCGCAGACATACATTCCCACGTGCGGGGGGTTTATCGGTTCAAACGGCTCTTTTTTTCTTGTGAGGGTATTGTAAATGTGCAGTTGATTTTCCATCACTTAATTTTTTGCGGCAAAATTAGTAAATATGGTAATGATATTTCCTGAAAAGGGAATAAAGTTGTTTTTTAAAGTTTTTAATAAACCGGTGGTTTAAAGAAAAACAGGCTTTAAAAATAGAGACTTAACCCTACGCTGGGCATAAAAGGGAGTTGATATACCACGTTGCCGGTAACGAGGTCAACGTAAAAGATGTTTTTTCTGTCATAGACGTTAGTTATGCTGATGTTAAGTATCATTTTGGTATTTTCGCTCAAGTAAAAATTTCTTTTCATATCGAAATCGAGGCGGTGGTATGTGGGCAGGCGTCCTTGAAAGATATCGGCATAAATAACGCCGAGTTGTCCGTTTTCGACGGGATAATCGGTATTTACGCCTCCCGGAAGTTGAAGGTGTTCGTAAAAACCTTGTACCTGCGTAAAAGGGAAACCGGTTCCAAAATTCCATCTGGCGCTGAACTCCCACTCTTTTTTGGGTCCTGTAATGTATGAAACCACTGCATTAATATTGTGTCTTCTGTCGAAATGCGGTGTGTATTCGGCGAGTTCACCATCATCGTTTTCGTACTGTCTGTTGACGTAACCGAGGGAATATACAAACCATAGATACCATTTTTGGTAATCGTATTTAAGCACCACATCCAGTCCGTAAGCATTACCCTGTTCTATGATAAAATCTTTGGTTTGCCGGTCGGGGGCATCTTCGGGAGCGTTATTGCTGTTGTAAATTTTAAACCTGTTGATGTTGGTAAGTTGCGAAAAATATTTGTAATAGCCTTCAATGTTGAGAAACAGCCGTTTTGTTAAGTCAAATTCGCCGCCCAGAATAAGGTGTTGCGATTTTTGTAATTTATGCGTTACAGGTTTGCCGTTAAATGTAGAGGGAAGGTTTTCGGGGCCTGACAAGAAACCGTAAAAAAGATTTACCACATCGCGGTCGGAAGTTGCCGCAATAAGGTTTTGCGAATAAAATCCGCCTGCAAATTTAATCCTGAAACGGTTAGACACGTTGTATTTCATTGACAAACGGGGTTCCGGTGATACATTTGCCAGCGAAGCATACCATTGCAAACGGAATCCGGGTTCCAAAATAAGCTTTCCAATTACCGCTTTGTATTTGGCAAATATACCCAGTTGGGTTGTGTTTTCTATTTGTTCTATTTTGGCATTTGCAAAGTTTTTAAAGAGATATTCGGTACGGTATCCTTCGACACTTATTCCGTATTTCAGGGTGTTTTTTCCAAAAAAGTAGGTAAAATCGAGACCTCCGTTAAATCCGCCGATAAAACTTGAGCGGTCGTTCATAGCCACCGAGTTTATGCCGCTGTTGTATTGCGAATAGGCGAATATTCCTTCCACAAGTACAGGGGCTTTTCCCGGCACCACAACAAAGTTGGCACCTCCGCCGTATGAGTTCCACCCGTAATCGGCAACACCTTTGTATCCGTTGACGTTATCGTCGAAATTAAATCCGAAGATACTCAATTTGCTGCCGTTGGCCGAATTTAATGATATTTTGCCGTAAACGTCGGTAAAATTGAACGGAAGTCCGTTTTCGTCGATATATTTGTAAAATGTTTTGGAACTTTCGGCAAGATAGGAATGTTTGAACGAGAGCACAAACGACGAACTTCCGCTTTCGGGCGATGTTTGTTTTACTATGGGACCTTCGAGGACCGCTTTGGCACCGAATGTTGTAATTCCGATACTTCCTTTATAATGTTTTTTGTTTCCGTCGCGGTATGTAATATCCATTATCGACGAGATACGTCCTCCGTATTCCGCATTGAAACCGCCGGTATAAATGTCGGCATTCCTGATGAGGTCGGTTTCCAAAACCGAAAATAATCCTATGGAGTGGAACGGGTTGTAAATGGTCATTCCGTCAAGTATCACTTTGTTTTGAATTGGCGATCCTCCCCTTATGTAGAACTGTCCTCCTTGGTCACCGGTAAAAATGACTCCCGGAATTACTTGCAAGTATTGAGCAATGTCGGCTTGTCCGCCTATCGAAGGTATTTTTCTGATGGTTTTGGGAGTGATTTTTACTACCGAGGTTTTTGTTTCCGTACGCCTTTCGGCATATTCGGCATTAATGGTTACGGTTTCCAATTTTACCGCCGATTTTTTTAAAAAGAACTTTTTGTCGAGTATTTCGTTTTTTTTCAGATAAACAACCGTCTTAACGGAATCGTATCCGAGATATGTTACCAGTAAAGTGTATTTTCCTTCGGGCACTTTGGTTATCATAAAGTAGCCGTTAACATCGGTGGAAGCGCCGAAGGTGGTGCCTTCCAATTGAACATTGGCAAACATTGCAGCCTCTCCCGATCCGGCTTCGTAAACAAAGCCTCTGACAGAGGCGGTTTGAGCGTTAAGATTTGCACTTGCCGCCAATAAAAAGAGTGTCGCCGTAAATATTTTAAAATAATTTTTCATCCGTTAATGTTTTTTCAATTGCACATTCGAAACCGTTCCGTCGTTTTGTGTTAAAGGAGCTGTTCCCTTTCATACGCCACTTTTGTTATCCGTCAGGTTTTGTTAATAAATCCCGGGTTGTTTTATTTCTAACAAACAAAAGATTCATTGTTTAACTGATGACAAAAAAACCACGGTAAAGTGTGCATAGAAAAAATTTTTTCAGGGAATATTCAGGTAAATTACAATTCAACCAATCTGTCGAGCATTAAGTTTACCAGTTTTCGCATGCTCTCTTTATAGTTCGGATTGAATTTGTCGATTACACGGTTTGCAATAATATCGCACACCGTCATGGCTTCGTGTCCCAACATTGTTGAAAGCGAATAGAGTGCGGAAGTTTCCATTTCGAAATTGGTAATTTTATATCCGTTGTACTGAAAAGCTGAAGCACGGTCGATAATAGTTTTGTCGCGGACTTTAAGTCTCAACTCACGGCATTGCGGGGCGTAAAAGCCGGGAGCTGTAAGGGTAATGCCTTTTCGCAAATCTTTTCCGAGTTTTCCGAGTAAATATTCCGAAGCTTTTACGGCATAAGGTTTTGGCAAATCGGGAGGCCAATTCATATAATCGATAAAGTTTCCGGTAAGTTCTGTATTGATAATGTGCGGAGCGTCGTCGTAAAACCAGGCCAGACCGTCGAGTCCGATGCTCCATTCCGAAACAAGAAACGATTCGTTAACGGGGATGTCGGCTTGCAATGCTCCCGAAGTCCCGATACGTATCAGGTTTAACGATGTTTTATCCTCTTTTATCTCTTTTGTTTCAAAATCGATATTAAAAAGTGCATCGAGCTCGTTTACAACAATTTCAATATTGTCGGTACCCATTCCCGTTGACATTACTGTAAGCAGTCTGTTTTTATAGTAACCCGTATAGGTAACAATTTCCCTGTTTTGCCCGTGGTAGGTAATCTCGTCGAAAAATTCCGAAATCATCTTTGCCCTGCCCGGGTCACCCACCAAAACTATTGTTGTGGAGACATCGCCGGGTTTTAAATCAATGTGGTAAACTCTGTTTTTTCCGTTTAAAACAAGTTCGGGTTTTTTCATCTTTTCCATTTATTTCCTTTCGCTTTTAATAATACCTTTGCAAAAATAACAATAATAGTGATGAAAGCTGAAATAATAAATATTGGCGATGAGTTGTTGATAGGACAGGTTGTTAATACCAATGCATCGTGGATGGCTGCCGAATTGAATAAAGCGGGAATAAAAACCGTGCGTATTTCGGCAATAGCAGATGACAAAGAGGATATTGTACAAGCCTTGAATCAAGCGTCGCAAAGAGCTGATATAATACTTGTTTCGGGAGGATTGGGACCCACGAAAGACGATATTACCAAAAAGACTTTGGCGGAGTATTTCGATTCGGGATTTTATTTTCATGAGCCGACGTACCAACAGATAAAAAAAATTTTTGAAGCCCGTAAAATTCCTTTAACCGAAACAAACCGGCAACAGGCTGAAATTCCCGAGAAATGCATTCCTCTGAAAAATAAAAACGGCACTGCTCCGGGAATGTGGTTCGAAAAAGGAGGAAAGGTTTTTGTTTCGATGCCGGGTGTGCCTTTCGAATTAAAACCGATGATGAGTGAACAGGTGATACCCAAATTGCAACAAAAGTTCAACCTCGGAATAATTTACCACAAAACAATAATGACCACGGGCATTGTCGAGTCGGTGTTGGCCGAAAAGATTGAGGCTTGGGAGAACAGTTTGCCTGCTAACATTAAACTTGCTTACCTGCCGCAGCCGGGTATTGTGCGTTTACGGCTTTCGGCCTCGGGGAAAGACCGGAAAAAACTTGAAAAGGAGGTGGAGAAATATTGCATGCGTTTGAAAACAATTATTCCCGAAGCTGTTTTCGGTTACGATGATATTACTCTTGAAGAGGTTGTGGGGAAACTGCTTGCGGTACAAAACAAAACCGTGTCCACTGCCGAAAGTTGCACGGGCGGCTATATTTCGCATTTAATAACAAGCATTGCCGGCAGTTCGGCATACTTTAAAGGAGGTGTAATTTCGTATTCGAACGAGATAAAGATTAAGCAACTGGGTGTTTCGCCTGAAGTTCTTGAACAAAATGGTGCCGTGAGTAAAGAGACGGTAGAGGCAATGGCTCTGGGTGTAAAAGAGAGATTCGGCACCACCTGTTCCGTTGCAGTGTCGGGAATTGCCGGTCCCACCGGCGGTACACCCGAAAAACCTGTTGGTACGGTATGGATAGCCGTTGCTTATAATGACGGGATAATTTCGGAACTTTTCCATTTCGGCGAACACAGAGGCAGAAATATTAGACGTTCGGCTCTTGCAGCCTTAAATATGCTTCGCTTAAAACTTTCGGGAGGTGTTCCGCCTGAAAATTGCATTTGAGAAAAAATCCCCTTTTAAGAGATAAAACAGCGTGCAAAATCCCCCTTTTTTGCAGTAAAACAATATGTTATAAAATTTGGCATAATTTTTCTTCCTAATCCGGTTTGGTAATAAAATAGTTGTTAATCGGTGTAATCAATAACAAAAAAATAGAAGATGAAAAGTTTAAAATGGTTTTTAACGGGTTTGTCATTAACGCTGGTAGTGTTTACCGGATGCCGCGACAAAACAATTATAGACGTTAAACACAATTTGGAAAACATTAAAGTTCCCGACGGTTTTACATTTGAAACCACCGTTGAGCTTCCCGTGAAAATAAAAATGCCCGCCTCGGTTGATTTTACAGGTTATAAAGGACGTTTTGATATTTATACCGGTAAGCCCGGTAAGGGGGGAAAACTTGTGTATTCGGGTGCATTTGACAAAAACGGTGTTTTTAACGGAACAATAAGAGTCCCTTCAAAGAGCAAGGAGCTTTATGTTACTTCCGTTGCAGGTTCAATTAAGGTTGATATCAACGATGTGATAAATGCAAAAGAGGGTGGAGTGGAAGCTGATTTCGGCAATGATTACGTCTATTTCCCTCCCGATTCGATTACCGGTTTAATGAAATCGGGCAAAAAACATATTGTTAATACAGATGTCGAAGCGGCTTTAAAATCGAGTTGTGCTTCGCCGGTAAACAGGGTAACAAACGGGGATTTCGAAACCGATGATTTCGGCACCATTCTCTGGTGGAACAGTTTTCACCCCGTTGACGGAAAATGGTATTTCACTCAACGTTATGCACCCGGAGAATATTACAGCGACGGTGGAAACCATGTGGTAAGAACACCATATGCAAACGGACGGTATGCGGGAGGATTTTCGCAAATGATAAATGTCAACGAAGGTGATGTAGTTACTTTTTACGGCGACACCAAAGCCACCGCAAACAGTTCGGGTTTAAAGGCTTGGTTGTATTTGATACCCAAAGATGCAAACAACTACTCTTTGGACTATTTTGCCGTTGAAATGATACCTGCACCTTCCGACTGGACCACAAAAAGTGTTGTTGCCACAATGCCAGAAGGTACGGCGACTTGTCAGGTTTTGTTTTGGGCACACGATTTATTGACCAACCAAAGTGTAATGTTCGATAATGCAATAGTATATATTCAATCAGAGGATTCAGACGGTGACGGAGTTCCTGATGACGAAGACGATTATCCCGACGACCCCGACAGGGCTTTTGATGTTTATTATCCTAACGAAACCGACTGGGGAACTCTTGCTTTCGAAGATTTGTGGCCGGGGAAAGGCGATTACGATTTTAACGATAATATTTTCGATTATCATTTCAAGTCGGTTTTAAATGCCGATAATAAACTTGTCGAGTTTTTTGTCGATTATTCGGTAAGAGCCATTGGTGCAAGTTACGAAAACGGATTGGGATTTATGCTCGGCGGTAACCCGTCGAATGTGGCGTCGGTTTCGGGGGCGAGAATCACCGAAAATTACATTTCGTTAAATTCGAACGGTACCGAGGAAAATCAATCAAATACGGTTATTATTTTAACGGATAATGTTTTTAATATGTTTAGTATTCCCGGCACACCGTACATTAATACCGAACCTCAAAAAGATTACATAACCCCCGACACAAACAGGTTGTTTGTTTCATATGCTACTCCCGTTGCAGTAAGTACTACGGGAACAGCTCCTTACAATCCGTTTCTCATTGTTAATAAAAACAGGGATATGGAAATTCATCTTGCGGGTTATGTGCCTACCGATTTGGCGGATAATTCGTACTTCGGTCAGTATGAAGATGATACCGATCCCGCTTCGGGAAAATATTATCAAACCGAAAAAAATCTTCCCTGGGTAATAGATTTACCTGTTTCATTTGATTATCCTTTCGAAAAAATTAGTATTGACAATGCTTACAATCATTTTGTCGAATGGGCTGAATCGGGAGGGACAAGTTATCCCGATTGGTACGAAGATAACTCAGGCTACCGGAATGCGGCAAATATATATACGCACCGTTAAATATTATTTTAGATAACAATTACTGTCAAAAAGAGAACCGGTCTTACCACGGCCGGTTTTTTTATTTTCTGGCGGCTATTAAGAGTTCAAGCATTTTTATTGCTGCTTCGGAAATTACCGTTCCGGGTCCGAAAATTGCAGCTACACCGGCATCGTACAAAAATTGGTAATCCTGATGAGGTATAACGCCACCTACTATTACCATAATATCTTCACGACCCAGTTTTTTCAACTCATTCATAACCTGCGGCACTAAGGTTTTGTGTCCTGCTGCAAGGCTTGAGACGCCAAGGATATGTACATCATTTTCCACGGCTTGTTTAGCTGCTTCCGCGGGAGTTTGAAACAGGGGTCCTATGTCCACGTCGAAACCTATATCGGCGTAGCCTGTGGCTACTACTTTTGCGCCGCGGTCGTGGCCGTCTTGTCCCATTTTTGCTATCATAATGCGTGGCCGCCGTCCTTCGAGTTCGGCGAATTCGTCTGCCATGCGGCGGGCTTTCCCGAACGATTCGTTGTTTCCCGCTTCCGAAGAATATATTCCCGATATTGATTTTATCACTGCTTTGTACCTCCCGAAAACTTTTTCGCAAGCATACGAAATTTCTCCCAAACTTGCACGGTTTTTTGCAGCTTCCACTGCCAAAGCCAGCAAATTTCCTTCTCCCGTTTCGCATGCTCTGGTTATTGCTTCCAAATTTTGTTTTACTAACGACTCGTTACGGTTGGCACGTAGTTTTTTCAACCGTTTTATTTGTGCTTCGCGAACCGCCGTATTATCCACTTCGAGGATTTCCAGGGGTTCCTCTTTTTCGAGGCGGTATTTATTTACTCCCACAATAATGTCTTTGCGGGCATCAATACGTGCCTGTTTACGTGCCGCCGCTTCTTCTATCCGCATTTTAGGCAGTCCCGTTTCAATGGCTTTTGCCATTCCGCCCATCTCTTCCACCTCTTCTATCAGTTTCCATGCCTTGTTTGCTATTTCGTGGGTTAGGGTTTCAACAAAGTAAGAGCCTGCCCAGGGATCGACCGAGCGGCAAATTTCGGTCTCCTGTTGCAGGTAAATTTGCGTGTTTCGGGCAATACGTGCCGAGAAGTCGGTAGGCAGGGCAATAGCTTCGTCGAGGGCGTTTGTATGCAACGACTGTGTGTGACCCAGGGCGGCGCCGAGGGCTTCTATGCATGTACGTGCCACATTGTTAAAGGGGTCTTGTTCGGTAAGACTCCAGCCCGAGGTTTGGGTATGCGTTCGCAAAGCCATGGATTTGGGATTTGTGGGATTGAAGCGTTTAACGATTTTTGCCCACAGCATACGTGCGGCTCGCAGTTTGGCTATTTCCATAAAGTGGTTCATTCCCAAAGCCCAAAAAAAGGAGAGCCTCGGGGCAAAGTCATCTATTTTTAATCCCGCTTTCAGTCCCGTACGGATATAGTCGAGTCCGTCGGCAAGGGTGTATGCGAGTTCCAAATCGGCGGTGGCACCAGCCTCTTGCATATGATATCCCGAGATGGAGATGCTGTTGAACTTGGGCATGTTTTGTGCCGTGTATTCAAAAATGTCGGCGATAATACGCATGGAAGGTGCGGGAGGATAGATGTAAGTATTACGCACCATAAACTCTTTGAGGATGTCGTTTTGAATAGTACCCGAAAGTTCTTCGAGTTTGGCACCCTGTTCCAAAGCGGTGACTATATAAAATGCCATTACCGGCAATACCGCACCGTTCATAGTCATAGAAACCGAAATTTTATTAAGCGGAATTTCATCGAACAGTATCTTCATATCGAGTACCGAGTCGATGGCAACACCTGCTTTACCTACATCGCCCACTACCCGTTCGTGGTCAGAGTCGTATCCGCGGTGTGTGGCAAGGTCAAAAGCCACTGAGAGTCCTTTTTGTCCTGCCGCCAAATTCCGGCGGTAAAAGGCATTGGACTCTTCGGCGGTCGAAAATCCCGCATATTGACGTATTGTCCACGGACGGGTTACATACATTGTGGAGTACGGTCCACGTAAAAACGGAGGTAAACCCGCCACAAAATCCAGATGTTTTAGGGTTTTGTATGCCGAGGCCGTATAAACGGGCTTTACGGGAATTTGTTCTGCGGTATTCCACAAGCTTTTTATGTCGTTTTTTTGTTCCCAGGTTTCGGGCGGTAACGGATTTGCCGCAATGTTATCTATATCTATTTTTTTAAAATCGGGTTTCATCTTTAATTCTCTTTTATTAAAAGACTTTGAAATTTTCGTAAATCTTCAAGAATATTGGAGCGGGTATGTATAAAGTGTTCAAAACCTTTCTCTTTCAAGTTGCCGGAAAGCGGTTGAGGAAATCCGGCGAGAACAACGATAAAATTATCTTTCAGGGCTTCAAAAACAGGAAGAGCTATTGTTTCGTATTCTTGGTCCGAACTGCACAAAACCACAATGTCGGGCGAAGCTTTTTTGGCGGCTTCGATACCCTCTTCCATTGTTGCAAAGCCGTTGTTGTCTATTATTTCGAAACCTGCACATCCGAAGAAGTTGCCTGCAAACTGGGCTCTTGCCCTTCGCATAGCCAAATTGCCGTAAGTAAACATCCATACCGACGGGCGTTTGTTGCGGAGTGCGAACATGTCGGTTTTATAACGCAGATGTTCAATGGCGGCGGCTCCCCTGAAGGGCAACAAGGGTTCAATAAGAGTGTTTCTAGGCACGGGCGGTTCGAAAAAAGTATCAGGAATATCAACGTTTAAATGTTCCGACGTATTCGGAAATTGGTTTACTCCGAGTATATTCCGTTTGCGGGTTGCAATTTCGGTTTCTTTTTTACGAGCCTCCCCTTTTATCTGTTGTTGAATATCTCCTTTTTCAAGAGACTGTAAATAGCCGCCCTGCTCTTCCGTTTTCAGGAACAATTCCCAAGCTTTGTCTATCAGTTTTTTTGTAAGGGTTTCTATGTAATAAGAGCCTGCGGCAATGTCGACAACCTTGTCGAGATACGATTCGTTTTTCAATATCAGTTGTTGATTGCGTGCAATACGTTCCGCCATGCCCGGACGGAGTTTGTAAACGGTATCGAACGGTAAAGTTGTAATCTCGTCTGCACCGCCGATAATTGCCGACATTGTTTCGGTTGTTGTGCGTAACATATTTACGTAAGGGTCGTAAAGTGTTTTGTTCCAAACAGAGTTTACGGCATGAATTTTCATTGCCGCCCCCTTTTCCGTAATTCCATAGCTTTCGGCAATTTTAGCCCATAAATAACGTAATGCCCTGAACTTGGCTATCTCCATAAAATAGGAGGAACTTATTCCGAAGAGGAATTTTATTTTTGAAAAAACGGTTGCGGGAGATATTCCTTTTTCGGTTAAATAATCGGTGTAAAAAACGGCTTGCGACAAAGCAAAAGCCATTGAGGTTACTATGTTTGCTCCCGAGTTGTCGAAAAGTGCGGCGTCAACTGTTAATGTTTGCAATTCCGTCAACGATTCCGTTTTTTTCATTAAAAGGAAAACCCTTTCCAAATCTTCGTCTTTGCCGAGGTAAAAATTACCGGTGCGTGCCAAATGGTTCAAAGGGTCAAAAAAGAGCGAGCCTTTGGG
>Ga0256914_1001526_pt1 | contig 20637 bp, 13 predicted proteins | sample HulkmetaG_FD_191571 | JGI IMG/M metagenome (GOLD analysis project Ga0256914, IMG submission 191571) | Hydrothermal chimney microbial communities from Main Endeavour vent field at the Juan de Fuca Ridge, Pacific Ocean - Hulk | ecosystem: Environmental > Aquatic > Marine > Hydrothermal vents ... | reverse complement strand
CGGGCAAGATCAACGTGGCCACGGGCGTGGGCACCCAGGGCCAGGGCCATTTCACCTCCTTCGTGCAGGTGGTGGCCGAGCATCTGGGCGTGGACCCGGCGGACATCCATCTGGTCACCGGTGACACTGATCAGTTCCACTGGGGCACGGGCACTTTTGCCAGTCGCGGCATGGTGGTGGCGGGCAACGCCATCAACAATGCGGCCGAGCGGGTCAAGGAGAAAATCCTGCGCATGGCCAGCGAACACTTGGGAGCGCCCGTGGAGGACCTGGAGCTGCGGGATGGGTTCGTCATCGACACCCGGCATCCTGAATCCATGGTGGCGCTGAAAACCCTGGCCGTGCTGGCCAATCCCCTGCGCGGCGCGGTCAAGGCGGACGCGGAACCGGGCCTGGAATCCACCGCCTACTTCGGGCCCGAGCGCGGCGCGACGGCCAACGGCGTCCATGCCATGATCGTCGAGGTCGATCCCGAGACCATGATGATCAAGATTTTGCGCTACGTGGCCGCACATGACTGCGGCACCGTCATCAACCCGCTGATTGTGGACGGTCAGGTGCGGGGCGGCGTGGCCCAGGGCATCGGCAACGCGTTCTACGAGAAGATCGTGTACGATGAGAATGGCCAGTTGCTCACCGCGTCCTTTGCAGATTATCTCATCCCCACCAGCATGGAAGTGCCCCATGTCGAGCTGTGGCACCAGGAGACGCCCTCGCCCCTGAACAAGCTGGGCGTGAAGGGCGTGGGCGAGGCCGGCGCTATCCCCGTCGGGCCGCTCTTTGCCCAGGCCGTGGAGAACGCGCTGGCCGATTACGACATCGAGATCACCGAAATCCCCCTCAGCCCCAACCGCCTGTTCGAGATTTTGCATGAGGCGAAAAAAGCGTAGCTTTTGGTTTCGAATGGTTGGTTGTATCAAAAAGCCCCCATCTCACAACGAGACGGGGGCTTTCATATGCAACACCCCTTATGAACACAGCCTTGGCGTCGCAGATTAGTTTAGATGTTGAAGCCTGGATATGTGGATCACCTGTCTATATACAGGTGCGCCGCACATCAGACCAGACCTTGATCCAGCATGGCGTCGGCTACTTTGACGAAGCCGGCGATGTTGGCGCCCACCTGCAAGTCGCCGGGCACGCCGTAGGCTTCGGCGGTCTCCCAGGCCTGGCGGTGGATGGCGATCATGATGTTGTGCAGGCGATTGTCCACCTCTTCGCGAGTCCACTGCAAGCGCAGGCTGTTCTGTGACATCTCCAGACCGGAGACCGCGACGCCGCCAGCGTTGGCTGCCTTGGCCGGGCCGTAGAGGATCTTATGCTGCTTGTAGATTTCGATGGCCTCGGGCGTGGAAGGCATATTCGCGCCTTCGGAGATGACGAAGACGCCGTTGTCCATGAGATGCTGAGCGTCCTTTCCATTGATCTCGTTCTGGGTGGCGCTGGGGAAGGCCATATCCGCCTTGTGGTTCCACAGTGGGTTGTAGTCCAGGCTGGGATCTACGGGCGTGTATACCGCGTTGGGATATTTCTCGGCGTACTCCTTGATGCGACCGCGGCGCACGTTCTTCAGCTCCATCACCCAGGCCAGCTTATCGCGATCGATGCCTTCTTCGTCGTAGATGTAGCCGCTGGAGTCGGAGAGGGTGACGACCTTGGCGCCGTAGTCCAACAGTTTCTCGGTGGTGTATTGGGCCACATTGCCGGAACCAGAGACCAACGCCACTTTGCCCTCCAGGGTGTCGTTGCGGGTTTTCAGCATTTCGTCGGCGAAGTAGACCGCGCCGTAGCCAGTGGCTTCGGGGCGAATGAGGCTGCCGCCCCAGTTCAGGCCTTTGCCTGTGAGTACGCCCGTGAATTCATTGCGTAGCTTTTTGTACATGCCGAAAAGGAAGCCGATCTCGCGGCCGCCCACGCCGATATCGCCCGCGGGCACGTCGGTGTTGGGGCCGATGTGGCGGAAGAGCTCCATCATAAAGCTCTGGCAGAAGCGCATAACCTCGGTGTCGGATTTACCCTTGGGATCGAAATCGGAGCCGCCTTTGCCACCGCCCATGGGCAGGGTGGTGAGGGCGTTCTTGAAGACCTGCTCGAAGGCCAGGAATTTGAGGATGCTGAGATTGACAGAGGGATGGAAGCGCAGGCCGCCCTTGTAAGGGCCGATGGCGCTGTTCATTTCGATGCGGAAACCGCGATTGACGTGGATTTCACCCGCATCGTCCATCCACGGCACCCGGAACATCACCACACGCTCGGGTTCCACAATGCGTTCCAGCAGCTTCGCCTGTCGATATTCGGGATGGCGCTCCAGCGCAGGTTTGATGGACTCGTAAACTTCCATCACTGCTTCGAAAAATTCAGGCTGATTGGGATCGCGTGCTTGAACGTATTCCAGGAAAGCGTCCATTTTGTTTGTTCTCCTTTTTTGTTACACGGGTTGAAAAAGATTGAAGGATTGGTGTATTCGAAAAAGAAGACCCGGCGATCAGACATCGTATGATGCTGAGCCGCCGGGTTTTCTGTTCGACAAAGATCGAATTGTGTCGCGCTTGCTTGTTCCGTTGCATGCACTCCGCTCACGCGAAAACACCCGCCTTGTCGAAATCGAAGGCAGGGTGCGCGAACCCTGTGGAATGATGCCGCCATGGCATTTCCCAGGATGGATATATGCAGTTTGAGAGAAGTTTGCATTCATCAAGCGAAACGTCATTGTCACGCTACACTTTTGACGCACGAAATTAGAGGGGATGTGCGTCGAACGGGGGTAATATACCACATGGTGGGAGGGTTTGACAAGATCGGAGCGCGAATTCGCACTTTTCGGCATCGATCCGGTCGTTTTCAGAGGTGTTTCACTTGTGCGTCGCCCCGCGAGTTACAGACTCGCCTGCACCCTCCCTTTTCTCCTGCTCCCCAGCCTGGTCTGTGACCCGGCGTTGCTCGCGCATGGCCCGGGGGCGCTGGCCGAATGAATTCGGGGCAATGGGTGCGACACTTCATTTTTCAGGTTTTGCAAGCATGGGCGAGTGTTGCATAATAATAGTTGATCAGCGTCGGCCCGCTGCCCGGCGCCTGCCTGGCTTATGAAATACTCCGAAAAAGAACTCGAACAACTGATCGTGGAAGTGGGCGATTTTGAGTCCAGCTTCAAAATCTATCATGAGTTGATGGCGTGGAAGGTAAGGCGTATATTGCTGGTTTCTACGCCCTATGACGCCTGGATTTTGGAGGAGGATGGCAGGCTTTCGGAGCGGATCATCAACGAGTACCGGGGGCTCAATCTCAGTCATCCCCCACAACTCAATTGGGTATCGACTGCGGATGAAGCGCTTCGTGCATTGGATGCTAAGCGCCATGACTTGGTCATTACGATGCCCCGCATTGCTGATATGGATGCGCTGGGCTTCGCCCAGGCGGTGAAGGAGAAGCGCCCGGATCTGCCGGTGATTCTCATTTCTCACAGTGCAGCACTGGACCCGGCCGCGTTCAGCGTAGCAGGCGAAAAGCGAGTCATCGATCGGGCTTATGTGTGGACGGGAAATACCGATTTATTGGTGGCCATCGTCAAAAGCGAGGAGGATCGGCGCAATGCTCCTCAAGATACGCGTTTGGCTGGGGTGCGAGTTATTTTGTTCGTTGAAAATTCTCCGTTCCACATTTCCACCATCCTTCCCATTCTTTATCGTGAGGTGGTCAGCCAAACGCGTAAGGTGTTGGAAGGCAAACTCAACGAGGAGCATCGCCTGTTGGTGATGCGCGCTCGCCCCAAGATTTTGGTGGCGGAAACTTATGAGGAAGCGGTGGCGCTTTACGAGGCATTCGAGCCCTATGTGTTGGGCGTCATCTCCGATGTGGAGTTCCCCCGCAATGGTGTATTGGACCCGAATGCCGGTGTAGATTTTCTGCGCAATATCCGCCAGAACCACTTTGATATTCCACTGTTGCTGACCAGTGTGGAGCCCAGCAATCGCGCTCGAGCCGATGAGCTTTCCGCCGCATTTTTAAATAAGACGTCGCCGCGGGTGCAGGAAGACATTCATTCTTTCTTTGTTTATAGCCTGGCGTTTGGCGATTTCATCTTTCGTCTGCCCAATGGGCGGGAGGTTGCTCGGGCTTCGGACCTGCGCAGCCTGGAGCGGGCTGTGCAGTCCGTTCCAGCGGAATCGCTTTATTTTCACGCCCAGCGTAATGACTTTTCTCGTTGGCTTTTTACTCGCACCGAGACGATTTTGGCAACTAAGTTGCGTGATTTGCGGGTGGACGATTTCGAGGATATCGAGGCGTTGCGGCGTTTTCTAGTCAAGCTCATCCACGCTCGTCGCCGGGCCCGACAACGAGGCGTCGTCGTGGATTTCACTGCGGACGATTTCGATTTGATGACCGATTTTTTCAAGATCGGGCAGGGCTCGCTGGGCGGTAAGGCTCGCGGCTTGGCGTTTCTGCTTTCATTACTGAATGAGAACCGGGCGCTTACCAAAAAATACGAAAATATCCAGCTTGACGTGCCCCAGACCCTGGTTATCACTACGGAGGTTTTTGATGAGTTCATTGAGAACAACAGGCTAGGTTATTTGGCGCACGAAGAGCTTTCGGATCGAGAGATTTCCACCCGGTTTTTGTGGGGGATTTTTCCAAAAGCTGCTGAAAATGATCTACGAGCGTTTCTTTCGCAGGTGCGATACCCCGTAGCTGTGCGCTCCTCCAGTTTGTTGGAGGATGCTCAGTTTCAGGCTTATGCGGGGCTCTATCGCACTTACATGCTGCCCAATGAGCATCCTAATCTGGAAAAGCGTTTGGAGCATCTGATTCATGCCATCAAGCTGGTCTATGCTTCGACCTATTTTCGAGGGCCAAAGGCTTTTTCTCGCCGTATTGGCCGTCGTATCGAAGATGAGAAGATGGCGGTGATTGTACAGCGGCTGGTGGGAGAGCTGGTGGGCGATTTTTACTATCCGGCCATTTCGGGCGTGGCTCAATCCTATAATTACTATCCTTTTGCTCGTATGAAACCGGAGGATGGCATCGCTACCATCGCATTAGGGTTGGGACGAGCTGTGGTGGAGGGCGAACGTACATTGCGTTTTTGTCCCAAATATCCCAACATTTTGCCCCAGCGCTCCACGGTGGATGATATCCTAAAAAATGCACAGCGCTATTTTTACGCATTGAAGATGGGAGAGGATTATCATGCTTTGGATATTACAGAGTCGGAAAATTTGGTGCGGCGCGAGGTGAGCGAGGCGGCGGATGAACCTGCGGTGCAATATCTTTCCAGCACCTATGTTCCCGCAGAGAATCGCATTCGCGACACCATCATGGCTCAGGGATACCGGGTGCTAACGTTCGCCAATGTGCTCAAATATCGTCAGTTTCCTCTTCCTGACATTCTGGTGGATGTGTTGGAGATGGGAAGAGAAGGAATGGGCACCTCGGTGGAAATGGAGTTCTCGGTGGATTTGAAGCTGGCGCAAAAAGGGCAGCCTGAGTTCGCGTTTCTGCAGTTGCGTCCCATGACCGCTCGCTCGGAGCTGGGCCCGGTGGATATCAGCGATGAGGAGCGAAAGCATGCGAAGTGTTATTCGATGCACGCTTTGGGTAATTTCGTCAATCAGGAGATAAGAGACATTCTTTTCGTGAAGCCCGAAAGTTTCGATGTCGGCAAGACGGTGCAGATCGCAGCAGAGATCAGCCGCATGAACGCTCGTCTGATCAAAGAAGGACGGCCTTATCTGCTTATCGGTCCTGGGCGCTGGGGCACCTCTGACCGCTGGCTGGGCATCCCTGTGCGCTGGGCTGATATCTCAGGAGTTGGCGCTTTGGTGGAGGCCACCTATGGCGATTTTAGGGTGGAGCCCTCTCAGGGGTCGCACTTCTTTCACAACATCACCACTCAGGGGATTGGCTATGTTAATATCTCCGGACGGGGCGATGAGCGCATCGATTGGCCCTGGCTGCGTTCGCTCCCGGTGGTGGAAGAAGGAATGTTTGTCGTCAATGCACGCGTCGAGCGTCCTCTGACCATGAAGGTGGATGGTCGCATGCATGAATGTGTGCTATTGCCTTGACCGTTTCTCGCTCACGTTTTTGAACCAAATTTTATTCCGTGTTGTGTATTTCACAATCGTTCACACGCCCTGTTCTTTCCGTTATGACTCAACCCAACGCTACGCTTGAAGCTCTAGAACACATTCTCCGTGAACAACATGGGTGTTTTATATGTCATTATGGGCGCCAGTCTGGCCGGAAGTATCTTGATGGCGTAATGTACGAAAGCGTCAACGATTTCGGTCTGCGGCAACGGTTGATAAAGAATATGGGGTTTTGCGCACTCCATAGCCAGGAGATTTTAACATTTCCAGGCGCCAAACTAGGCGCTGCTGTCATCGAACAGGCCATGCTCAAAGAGGCGTTACGCCAGATGTCGCGTGCGTCAGCTTCTCGCGGATCTATCTTTTCGCGTGGCCACAAGAGAATCCATACGTCTTTGATCTCTCAGCGAAATGATTGTCCCGCATGTTTGCATGAGCAGGACGCGGAGCAACGAGCCATCGAAGAGCTTGTGGCGCATTGGGATGACGCCTGGGCGGATCTGTTGGAGAATGCGGGCGGGATGTGCTTTAATCATTTAATGATAGCGTTGCGGTTGGCTCCCAAAAGCGTTTCATCAACATTGAAAGCGATCCACGAGCGACTGTGGGAAATACTTATCGCTCAATTGGGTGAGTTTATTCGCAAGCAGGATTATCGTTTTCGCGATGAGGAAATCAGCATGGAGGAAGGCGCTTCTTCCTATCGTGCGGTGGCCGTTCTTACTGGTGAATCCAAAATCGTCATTCCAATCAAGCCTGCGAATGGATATCATGTCGAAATCTGAGAAGCCCATTTACCTCGATGGGGAATATAAGATCGTTCCCCGACGAAAAGATCCGGACCTGGCAGCCTATCACTCGTTGGTGCGGATGATTGTGGGCAGCATTTTGGTGGGGAGCGATGAGTTGCTGACTCGGACGCGCGCCTGGGAGAAACAGCATCCCATCGAAGAAATGATGGATGATGGTCCGCACAAGCAAGAATCGGATATCGTGTTGCTGCGACATCTCATTGTCGGCGCTATCTTTCATGGGCCACAGCTCATCAGCAGACCTGTGCTTTCTATTGCTGAGACCACCGATCGGGTATTGAATTTGGCCGGAAATCTTGTGGGGCCTTTTATGCGTATACCTTTATTCCGACCAGCGCAAAAGAGATGGCGCGCTTCGCGTCATAAAGTTGAGGCGCTCGTGGCGTATTGGGTGGAGACAGGACGCCAGGAAGAACCTTATAGCAAAGCTATGGCGCAGGATCTCATCCCGCAGCTCATTGATGATGTGGTGCTCTCTCTGAGCATGAACGAGGCCATTCAGACGCTGGTTCAGGTGCAGGCGGGCATGTATCTGAAGCATATCATCGACAATCCCACCGAAGTGGATGAATTGGTGCGAACGGTGGCGGATCGTTACATCGCATATCTGAATACTGATAATAAGGATGCCGTTCAGGAGCTGGTCCGCATTCAAGTTAGCGCCTATCTTGACTACGCCAAATCGAATCCTGAGGAGCTGGAGGCGCTGGTGCAGGTCGTCGGTGATCGTTATCTTGATTATCTGCAGGAGGAGAATCCCGAAGCCATTGCCCAGATAGTGCAGGGACAAAGCATCGGTCTGGTGGGCGAGATCGCCGATGAGGTCCGTGCGCGCACGGTTACATCTGACTCGGTAGTGGAGATGTTTATGCGTTCGTTGCTACGACGTCCTGCTCGACAGGAACTTCCCTTGCCGCCCACCGAGGTGTTGGAACAGGCCACCATGTCCATCGAGGAGGTTATCCGACGTCGTAATTTGGAGAAAAGAAATGAGTGAACCTGTTTATTCGTTGCGTGGTCACTATGCTGGATTTGTCAGCCGTCTTATCGCTTTTCTTATCGATCGGGGTATTATTTTCAGTCTTATCGCCATTGTTGCCGTTGTATCCAGCTATCTTTTTCAACTTGTTGGTTTAGATGTCGCCACTTGTCAGATCGGGCCTTCAGTTCCCGGAATTGCTTGTGGTTCCGCCAGGATGTTGTTGGCTCTTTTTACATTGACATTTGCCCCGTTATACACCATCACCTTTTGGACATTGGCCGGCCAAACGCCCGGTAAGTATTTTTTGGGGTTACGCATTTTTTGTATGGATGGCGAGCCGTTGACATTGGCCCGTAGCACTCGTCGCTATGTCGGATATATACTCTCTTTTCTCGCCTTCGGGTTTGGTTTTTTGTGGATCACCATTGATGATCAGCGTCAGGGATTCCACGACATCTTTGCCAATACGTGTGTTGTTTATTCCTGGGATGCTTTTCAGAATCAGCGACTCATCAACCGCCTGAGTTTGAAAATCAACCGAAGTCGATATCTCCAAAATCCAGAAGCATTTTACAGCAGGGGAATGACAGAGGCGGATGCTGATTATTTTTCGTCCGAAGAACCACCATCAAGCGTTTGAATGTGACTGGTACTAAGTCAAGTCTGCTTTGAGGGAAGAAGACGGCGGCCGACCCGACAGGCCGACTGAAGTCGGTCTCTATAGGCCTCTGGCCAACGGACGGCCTACGCCGTCCCTTCACCAACCAGAGACGGTCGACGGAGGTCGACCGCTGGCGCAAAGCGCCTGGAGAGTCCGAGTTTACTCGATGGTAAGGGCCACGGCCACAAGAGGATTTCTATCAAACTACATTTGACTGAGTACTAGGTGGATAATTTTATACCCACCGGATAGTGATCGCTGCCCATTACGTCGGTGAAAATGATTGCGTCGGTGATCTTGTGCATGTATTCGTGTGCCACAAAGAAATAATCGATACGCCATCCCACATTGCGCTCTCGGGCCCGGGTCTCTTGCAAGCAAAGGATGTTGGGCGATGCTGTGTCCAACCAGTTCATGATCCTCTTTTGGTAAATGGCTCGCACGCCATTCACATTCTGGGAAATGAGCCGTCGCTCGTTGTTCGCATCCATCTACTGCCACGCTCCCAGATTGCCAATGCGTTCCAGATGAGAGATATCGGAGAAAAATTCCAACTGAGGGTCGGGATCAAAGACCAATTTGCTCAAAGAGGCATTGAGCATTTGATATCGTCGCCAAACGTCACCCCGTTTATCAATCAGCAGGGAAAGCGTTGTGGCCAGAGCGCCTCCATGTCCAACGATCGCCACCGTCTCGCCTGGGTGTTGCTGAATGATTTTTGTGAAACTCTGGAGAAGTCGCATGGCAAATTGTCGGGGTGATTCTCCCCCAGGCGGCGCAAAATCGGGATCATCGGCCATGCGCTCCCACAAACGTTTTTCATGCCGTAACTGATCGTAACTGAGTCCCTCCCACTCGCCTAAATGATATTCAGCCAGGCCTGCATCCAAAATGATGGGAACGCCGCCCAAAGCCTCTGCTACGAGTTCTGCCGTTTGTCGGGCGCGACGTAAAGGGCTGCTGTAAATGACGCTAATGGGCAAATGCTCTCGGGCGATGCGCTGGGCCAGCGCCCGCGCTTGGGCCAACCCTCGTTCATTTAGAGGGCTATCGGTGGAGCCTTGCCACAGACCTGCTACATTGGCGTTGGTTTCACCATGGCGAATGAGATAGAGTGTGGTGTGCATGTGTTGTCCTTGATCTGAAGATGCGTGGTATGAATCGAGCGTCATGGTTGTGCGCCCAATTGCACTTGAATTGTTAAAGGATTCCCATTGCGTATGACATCCAACGTGACGGTCTGCCCGACCTCCGTGTTTTCTTGCAAATATGCGTCCAGGTCCTCCCACGACGTCAACGGCGTATCATCGATGGCGGTGATGATGTCACCGCCTACGAGATAGCGGTAATTGCCCAAAACCACTTCTTTATTTGCTGGATGAATGCCTGCTCGCAGTGCTGGCGATCCATCGTAAATACGGGCGATAAGAAGCCCTTTTTCCACGGGCAAATTCAGCCTCTTTGCCAGATATGGCGTGATCTCATATCCGAGATGTTCAATGCCCAACCATGGGTGCTCGAATCGTCCTTTTTCGATGAGCACTGGCGCAACGCGCTTCGCCTTGTTGATGGGAATGGCCAGACCCACCCCTGCATTGGCGCCCGTGGGGGAGTAAATGGCGGAAATGACGCCAATAACCCGGCCTGCAGAATCTAATAGCGGACCGCCAGAATTGCCGCGATTGATATCAGCGTCGGTCTGAATGACCCGTCGTAGCACCTGCCCCTCACCAACGCGAATGGTGCGATCCAGGGCGCTGATAATGCCCGAAGTCATGGTGCGCTGAAAACGACCAAAGGGGTTGCCTATGGCGATAACAATTTGTCCTACGTTCAAGTCATCGGAATTTCCCAAAGGCAGAGGCAGCACATCGTCAGGTGGATTATCAACCTGGAGCACCGCCAAATCGTTGGCAGGGTCTGCCCCCACCACCTTTGCCGAGGCCACCTCACCGGGCCCAAAACTGACCTGGATGCTATGTGCGTCTTCGATGACATGATAGTTAGTGATGATGCGCCCCTGATCATCCCACACAAAGCCAGATCCAGAACCCTCCTCCGGCACAGCGCCCCAGAAAAAATCTGGGCGTAAAATTTTCGTGGTGATGTTGACCACCGAAGGGCTGGCCTCGTTGTAGATGCTGATAAACCTCTGCTCCAGATTATAGACCTCAGGTGCAGCCAGGGTTGGGGCGAATGTAGGTGTGGGCGTGCGTGTTGGCGTGGAGAGTAGAGGGCGTGTTGGCGTGGGGGGGGCAACCGTAGGACGAGCTAAAGCATGCCTAGCAACCATCGTTCCCATGCCCAGGCCTGCACCACAGGCGAATATCATGGCCAATATCAGGCTACTAAGCCAATAGGACGTAGTTCGTGTCATCATCATGGAGAGAAGAAGCAAAGCTGCAATCCCAAATTCAGGGAAAACCGGCAAGGCAGTGTATATTTGAGGCTCCCTTGCCCTTTTCGTCCCTCCCGGCACTCATTGTGCTCGTGTTCGAAGGGGGAAGCCCTTCATTAACAACGATATTTTGCTATCGCTGGGAGGGCCTGGGGCAACGTCAAATTCGAAATTGCTGGAAACAAAGAGATCGTCTTGAAAAAACAGCGTGAGGCTAGTATACTCTGATACAGGCCAGCGACGCCAACATTATCATCTATACCTGTTCATGCTTTCCTCCTCAACTTCTGTCAATTCCTCTTCTGGTTTGGTCTCCCACACCTCGGTCTGGGGGTTTGTAACGATGGGGATATTGGGACATTTGATCTTTGGCGCCTACCCGGTAGTGGCCAAACGCGCCATCGCTGAAATTCCCAAATTCTCACTACTGTTTCTAAGCACATCAGCCACATTATTGGTCAGCATGTGGCTCATTCGTCGCACAGACAAGCGTGCATGGAAAGATATCCTGAATCATATCTTTCACTCTCGAGCGCTGTGGGTATTAGTGTTTTTTGTCATTGTGCGTTCGGTGAGCAATATCATTTCTGTGGAAATGACGCGGGCGATATGGGTGCAATTGATTTATTTGATGACGCCCTTTGCTGTCCCCATCTTGGGCACATTGTTTTTTGGAGAATCCACGCCCCGCTACACTTACCGGGCGCTCATACTCTCCACCTTTGGCGCTGTGTTGGTGTTGGTGACAGACTGGTCGGACATCTTTGCCAGCTTCACCTCCTCTGATCTGTGGGGATTGATCCTGGCCACCTTCTCGATGTTGACTCTGGCGACTTATTTTCAATTGATACATCGTAGCCGGCGTCGTCATGTCAGCAGTGGCATGATATTATTTCAGCAGAGTCTGGCGTTGGCCAGCACTTACTTCATGCTGACCCTGGGGACAGGCGAAGACTGGGGCCAATGGCAGGTTGCAACTCCTGCAGCGCTGTTCTACGCCATCACCTTCATTGTTGGTATTCAAATGTTCGGAAACGTCATGCAGGTTTCCGCCATTGGTGGCGCCAACCCCGCCCTCATTACCAGCTTAATGCCCTTGCGCCTGCTGGTCACGATCCTTTTGGGAGGTTTCGTTTTGGGCGAATATCTAACAGCGCCCTGGCAGTGGATGGGCGCTGCTATTGTATTGGTTACGGTGTCGGGATATTTGTGGTTGCAAAGTCGGGATCGTTTTCAATCCACACAGGAATGATTCCCGTATCCTTTGTCGTCTACAAAGAACACAAAGGGCGTGACGGTGTGAAAAAATATCTGGCAATCTGATACAAATTTCATATTCATATTCCCTGCCGATTGAACTCAGGGCTGAGGGCCTGCGGCCGCCTGTCTACCGGCGTCGACAGCATCTTGGAGGCCAGATGCGACACAAATCGGGTGAAAAAACGTCCCCGCAGGGGGACGAGCGGCGCAAGCCATTCCTTTCCACATCTCCTCCTCCCGCCCGCCTCGGAGCGGGGGAGGAAGCAAAGGCGGGGGCGCAGCCCCAAGAACCGAATTCATGCGGCCAGTGACGGCTAACAAAGCCAATTTGTGTCAGGTAACTAGAAGAAAGATCATTGCGGCTTCACCTGGAGAATTCGTGCCCAGGGATTGTTCTCCTATACTCCTCTACATAGATGATTTTTGTGATAGGAAAATCCAATATAGCTGAATTGTCGAACGAGCCATCCTCCATTTGGCGATAGATGATTATACGTAAAGCGTCTGGGGTTGGAGTGGCGGGGGGAAGATCGAAGGCGAAAATATCGAACACAGTTTCTCCTGGTTGCAGGCTAGTGGTTGGCGTGGCCCCCAGAGCCGGAGAAGCGTGATCGTTCTGGGCAATCTCTTGTCCCTGGGCCAACAGGCGCACGCTAATGGCCCAATCGTATTTGGGAGGGCGCTTTGCTTGCAAAGCCAGCCTCACCCACCAGGAGGAATGCGCTTCATGCGCCAACACCTGGAATCCGGCCAGCACCAGACCATCCCCCAATGGCGCCGCCACCAGTGCAAAGTCATCCATGGACAAGTCTGGTAGGTGATTTATTTCGGCCAGTAGTAGCGTCGGCCCCCAAGCGGTATAACGCAGAGGAAGACCACTTTCCGTGGCGGCGTATCCTGCCGCAGTGGCAGTGACCAGCAGCGGGCGTCCCTGGGCCAACGCCTCGCCTGCCGCTTTGGGGGAAATTGTTATAATATCAGGACGTACTTCCCAGATGTTGGTGAGATAATCCAACGCCAGCTTTTCCTCTTCGCTGGCAATGATGGCAGCGTCCTGTGGGGGCGACTGTTTGATGATCTCCCAACCCGGAACCAACCCCACATCGTCAGGACGATTGCGCAAATTCACCCGCTGATACGATTCGCCAAACTTCAGTAGAATCATGGCAATAAGCACCATCGTCAGTGCGATTCGCCAGAGATGGTATGGAAACCTCTGCCAGAGGTCGGATAACGCTCCGGCCGATCCGAGAAGCACCAGTGGATACAGAGGCATGATGACTTGATACCAGTTTCCAAAGCGGTCGATATAGATGAAACCTAGGTAGATGGCCGCGGTCAGCACAAACAAAATACGGTAACGTCTTTCCCTCATCCACCATCCCACCACGCCCAGGATGAGAAAGAGAGGTGTTATTTCCTGGATGATTAAGCGAAAAAAGCTCAGTTCGATCGGGAATAGATTCCACGTCATCTCATCTCGACCTTGCCGGGTTGAGACAAAACTCAAAAACCATTGGTGCGCGTTCTGCCAGTCGCCCACCCCCCACCACTCAGGATGTTGTGCGCCACGAAGATAGACATAGGCGTAGGCGATAAGCGGCGATAATGCCAGAAGAATGCTGGCGAGAATAAGTTTCCAACGCTTTAACAATTCCGGCTGTTTGATTAACACAAAGGCCACGACGCCCGGAGCAATGAAAAGCACTGTGACCATGTGCGCCAGGGACAACCCCAATACAAAGGCCAATGCGTATAGATAACCATCTTTTGGCGTATTGTCCCAGGCTATAAGCAGCGCGACGATGACCAACGTCTGCAATACCGCGGATGCATACTGTTCGGTGCTGACTGCATAGTACCAGAAAAAGTAAGTTACCCCATAGAACGCGCTTATCCCCAGACTGATAACCAGATTGCCGCGCGTCAGGCGGTAAAGGACGCAAAAGAAGACTGCCAGTGCCAGCAGCGCCCACAGCGTGGAGTAGCTGGATAGGATGGGGATGGGGTTTGCATGAGGGAAAAATAGTCGCCAGCCATGAAACCATAGCCAGCCCCCCATGGTGTAGAGGGGATAGCCAGGCGCATTGGAGGGCCGGGCCTGCACCTGAGCGTACTGGTGGGTGATGAGATCGCCGCCCCGCAGTTCTGATGGCGTCAGGCCCGTATCCAGTGTGGCCCAATAGAGTAATCCTGCGGCTAGCAGAAAGAAAATCAGTGCCAGTCGCCCGCGGCGATCCAGCCAGGTCGAAGGATATATAACCTGGCCCCCAGGTTGCTCAGACGCTCGGTCGTCTGTTGCAGAGAGACTGTTCATTAAGTAGGTAGTGATATGAATTTCAGTAGATCACGATTGCGAGAGTATGTGTCCGGCCGGATTCGCAATCCGGCGGATTTGACGCTCGAATCACCGTCGGATCACGGATCCGGCTCTGCGTATCATGGCATATCGTGATCTACTGAATTTGAAATTAACCTTGGAGACGATTGCCACTCATCAGACGAAGATTGACGAAAAGACGAAGGTGGACGAAGCGAACCATCGTCTATATTCCTCAATCTTCGTTAATATGCGCAGGCGCTTTTCCTCAAGTTGCAAATGTGCATCTACTTAGCAATTAACCGTTGACAAGTTTCAGCACCTTCCGGATGGCATCCAGCAAAATGGACTCCTGTTCGGGGAGAATAGTGCGAGGATCGAAGACCACCCGGTCTTCCTGCACCCGAGCGATGACCGGAGGTGAGCACGCTCTCAGCGCGGCCAGCAGTCGCTGCGGTTGCGGGTAGGAGATGGCCAACAGGGTGGTGGGCAGGGTTTGGCCTGGTAACGAACCACCTCCCACTGCGCTGCCGCCGGGCATTAGTTCAATGCGGGCCTCCACGTCGCCCAGCGCATCCGCCCATGTCCGGGCTCGCTGCGCCAACTTCTCCTCGGGTGCGCCAATCATCCGCCACACCGGGATTTCCTCGGTGGCGGTCCCTCGCAAATAGGCCATCAGCGTGGCTTGCAACGCGGCCAGTGTGGTTTTGTCCACCCGAAAGGCGCGGGTCAGAGGCTGTTGTTTGATCTCGTCGATAATCTTCCTGCGCCCCAAAATAATGCCCGCTTGCGGCCCGCCCAATAACTTGTCTCCGCTGAAAGTGACCACATCCGCGCCAGCGGCCACGCTATCTTGCACTGTGGGTTCATATTCCAATCCGTAGGGACGGGTGTCCAACAGGGTGCCGCTACCCAAATCATTGGCTACGGGGATGGGAAAGGGAAGCTGGCGAGAGAACTCAACCAACTCGGACAAGGAAACGTTGGAGGTGAAACCGATGATGCGATAGTTGGACTGATGCACCTTCAGCAGCAGGCCTGTTTCAAAATGAATGGCCGCTTCGTAATCAGCCAGGTGGGTGCGATTGGTCGTGCCCACCTCCACCAGTCTGACCCCGCTCTGGGCCAGGATGTCGGGGATGCGAAAGCCGCCGCCGATCTCCACCAGCTCGCTACGCGAGATGACGACTTCTCGCCCAGCGGCCAGGGTTCGCAACACCAGATTCACCGCGGCCGCGTTGTTGTTGACCACCAATGCGGCCTCTGCTCCTGTCAGGCGTGAGAGCATGGCTTCCGCATGAACATAGCGGCTGCCTCGTCTGCCCTTTGGTAAGTCATATTCCAGATTGCTGTAACCGCGAGCCACAGCCATCATGGCTTGCTGGGCGGCCTCCGAGAGCAAAGCCCGCCCCAGGTTTGTGTGAATGATGACGCCTGTGGCGTTGATGACCGGAATCAATGATGGAGCCAAATGCGTTCGGGCGGCATCCTGCAAACGTACTACGATAGCGTCGGCGTCAGGTGGGGCCGCGCCTTCACGAATTTCAGCTCGAATGACGTTCAGCAGGTCGCGAGCTTCGTCGCGCACAGGCGTGCGACCAAATTCATGGATGAGTGAGAAGATTTCAGGGCGAGCCAGAAGTGCATCCAGGCTTGGAAGATGTCGGTAGGGATTATCGGGCATGATAGGAGAGCTCGATGGAGAACGTGGGAGGAATATCAGCCTGAGTATAACAAAAAACCGTCAATGCCCGAAGCATGACGGTTGTGGTGTGGGCGGAACAGGACTCGAACCTGTGCCCCCTTCCTTGTAAGGGAAGTGCTCTAGCCAACTGAGCTACCCGCCCGAAAAATGATTGCAGATGAATGAAAACTGGGGTTGTCGGCCCCGAACCGTAAAAACGGAATGACCTTTCAAAAACCTCAAACGATGCAGAGATTCAAATCTACTTGCGATAACGATAGACGATGCGGCCTCGGGTCAGATCGTAGGGAGAAAGCTCGACGCGCACCCGGTCGCCCAGGTAAATGCGGATGTAATACATACGCATCTTGCCAGAAATGTGAGCCAGAACTTCGTGTCCGTTATCCAGTTTGACACGGAACATGGTGTTAGGCAACGCTTCAATAATCGTGCCGTCCACCTCAATTTTGTCTGACTTCTTGCTTTTCTTTTTCGGTGTTTTTGCCAAGTTTGCAACCTCCTGTATTGGTAAAGATGAAAATACGAACGGCATCAGTTTAGCATATTACCCGCCTTTTGTGAAGGATTGCGCCCTTTGCGCTCATGGTTTGCACGCCATTCGGCCCGGCAACAAAAAGAGCCGATCCTCGCGGATCGACTCAGGCAATAAAACGCTAACGCCGCTTCTTGCTCTTGCGCTTCTTGGGCTTGCGTCGCCCGCCTCGATAAGATGCGCCTGTTTTTGCGGCTACGGGCTGTCGACCAGGTTTGGGCGCCTGAGGCGAGGTCTCGCCCGCCAGATCGCTCTTCATGTGGCAATCCTTGTATTTCTTGCCGCTGCCGCACCAGCAGGGATCGTTGCGACGTAGTTTGGGGCCCTGACGACGCTGGGGCGCAGGCTTGCCGCCATTGCCGCCGCTGGCGCTGGGATGAATGGCCCGCACCGGCGCCCGCTGCTGCTCGCGCACCAGCTCCACCCGGAAGATCTGCGTCACCACATCCTCCTGGATGCTTTCCATCAGATCCGCGAACATGTCGAACGCGGCCCGCTTGTAGGCCACCAGCGGGTCCTGCTGGGCCACGGCCTGCAAACCGATGCCCTCCCGCAGGATGTCCAGATCGGTCAGGTGGCGCACCCAGCGTTTGTCGATGGACTGGATCATGAGCAGACGCTCGATGCGGCGCATGTCCTCGCTGCCCAGTCGCCCTTCTTTGGCCGTATAGTTGGCCTCCGCGATCTGCTGCAAGCGCTCCACGATTTCCTCGCGACTAAGGCCTTTCCAGGTGTCCGCGTTTTCCTCGGCCGGCACGGCCATTAGGCGCAGCACCGCCTGATGCAGCGATTTTAGATCCCAATCCTCGGGGTATTTGGCCGATGTATAGCGCTCCACCAGCGATTGCAGATAATTATTCACCATGCGCATGATGGTGGGGCGCAGGTTGGGCTCGGAGAGCACTTTACGGCGCTGGTCGTAGATGACCTCGCGCTGCTTGTTCACCACGTCATCATATTCCAGCACGTGCTTGCGCATGTCGAAGTTGTAGCCCTCGACCCGGGTCTGAGCCTGCTCGATGGCTTTGCTGACCATGCCCGCTTCCAGCGGCATATCCTCATCCACGCCCAGACGATCCATGATGCGGGAGAGATTTTGACCGCCAAAGCGCCGCATCAGATCATCCTCCAGCGAGAGATAGAAGCGAGATTGGCCGGGGTCGCCCTGACGCCCGGCGCGGCCGCGCAGCTGATTATCGATGCGTCGGGCCTCGTGACGCTCGGTGCCGATGACGTAGAGGCCGCCCAATTGGCGCACCTTCTCACCATCCTGTTTTGTTTGCTCCCAGCGCTTTTTCAGCACCTCCACCCAGGGCTCCTTGATCTTCTCGGATGGATCCTGGCCCTTGCGCAGCATATCCACCGCTTCGGTCCAGTCCGCCTCGGAGATCTCGCCGAGCTCATAGCCCTGCTTGCGTAAGTCTTCGCGGGCCAGATTCTCAGCATTGCCGCCCAGCAGAATGTCGACGCCACGACCGGCCATGTTGGTGGCGATGGTGACCGCGCCCGGACGACCGGCCTGAGCGATAATCACCGCCTCTCGTTCGTGATTCTTGGCGTTCAGCACCTCGTGGGGAATGCCGCGGCGGCGTAGCAGGGAGGAGATGTATTCAGAGGTCTCGATGGCGCTGGTGCCTAGCAAAATGGGTTGGCCGGTCTTGTGCGCCCGCTCGATCTCCTCCATCACAGCCCTGAATTTGGCTCGCTGCGTTTTGAAGACCATGTCGGGGTGGTCGATGCGCTGCACCGGCACGTTGGTGGGGATGACCACCACGTCCAGGTTGTAGATGCGATGGAATTCTTCCTGTTCGGTGGCCGCGGTGCCGGTCATACCGGCCAGTTTGCGATACATGCGGAAGAAATTCTGGAAGGTGATGGTGGCCATGGTTAGATTTTCGCGGCGCACCTTCACCCCTTCCTTGGCCTCGATGGCCTGATGCAGGCCCTCGGAATAACGTCGCCCGTGCATCAGTCGACCGGTGAATTCATCGACGATGATGATCTCGCCATCCTTGACGATGTAATCCTTGTCCCGCTTGAAGAGCACATACGCACGCAGCGCATTGTCCAGATAAGGAGCCATCTCCGCGTATTCGGGGTCGTACAGAGTCTTGCCCTCGGGGATGCCGATCCATTTTTCGATTTTGCGCAGGCCCTCCTCGGTCAGGGTCACCACCCGATCTTTTTCATCCACGGTGTAATCGCCGGGGCCGTCCTCTTCCTGCTGGGGTTGCAGGCGGGGCATGAGCTGGGCGAAGCGACGATAGAGGTCGCTGGATTCCTGGGCCGGACCGGAGATGATCAACGGCGTGCGGGCCTCGTCGATGAGGATGTTGTCGATCTCGTCGATGATGGCGAAGTTCAGCTCGCGCTGCACCAACTGGCTGATGTCGGTGATCATGTTGTCGCGCAGGTAGTCGAAGCCGAACTCGTTGTTGGTGCCGTAGGTGATGTCGGCCTGGTAGGCCTGGCGGCGGGTGATGGGCCGCAGATTGCGGAATCGGTCGTCCTCGTTGGGATAATCGGGGTCGTAGATGAAGGAACCCTGGTCGGGATTGCCCGCGCCGCTCTGGATGACCGCGGCGCTGACGCCCAAAAAGTGATAGACCGGGCCCATCCACTGCACGCCGTATTTAGAAAGATAATCGTTGGGCGTGACCAGATGCACGCCCCGACCCGTCAGCGAATTGAGATACAGGGGCAGGGTGGCTACCAGAGTCTTGCCTTCGCCAGTCTTCATCTCGGCAATCTTGCCCTTGTGCAGCACGATGCCGCCGATGAGCTGCACGTCGTAATGGCGCAGGCCCAGCGTGCGCACCGAAGCCTCCCGCACCACAGCGAAGGCCCGGGGCAGGATCTCCATCAGGATGTCCTCTTCCAACTGGCGCAGATCCTCATCGACCCGCTCGATCTGGCGTTTGATGCGGTCGATGTCGCTGGGGTCCTCCGCGGCTTCCAGCTCATCCTGCAGATCATCCAGCTCCTGGCGCAGGGGGGCGGTCTCCTGCTGAATGTTCTCGCGGAAGATGTCGCTCTGGGCCCGCAGATCGTCATCACTGAGCTGTTTGATCTCCGACTCCAGCGCGTTGATCTCATCCACCAGGGGGCGGATCTGTTTAATGAATTTTTCGCTGGGATCGCCAACGACTTTTTTGAGCAAATTTTTGAACATATCGATTACGAAAGTGGCGTTGTTGGGATTGGCTTTTTAACGACAAACGCCAAACGTCATCTGGTGTAACGCTTCCTTGACGTTCGACGCATGACGTGACGAGATGGCTCCGGGAGGATTCACCATCGAAAAGATGCCTTTTGGGGCGAAAATCAATTTTTTCGCCAAAGACAACACTTTATTATAGCATAAATGCGTGAATCCTTCCGATTGCGTCATGTCGAACGGGTGCGTTTCAAAATGGGGGCAGACATTGCAAAACCCGCCGGATTGCGAATCCGGCTCCAAAGCGGGGCTCCCCAGGGCGGATTCGTCATCCGTCCGGCCCAAAAATAAAAGCGCCCCGAAATTGAAACACACCCATGTCGAACGCAGTCAGATATCTCCAAACTGGCAGAAGTCTGACCTGCGAGGGTGACGAACCCTTTGTTCTCTTGGCATGACGCGGCCATGACGCAAAACGCCCCCTCGCAGGGTGTCGGAGGGGGCGTTTTGCCTGGTCAAATGTTTGGGCGCAGGGCCCGCAATTGCCGGAACAGCTCTTTTTCCTGCGGGGTCAGGTTCTTGGGCAGCTTGGCTGTGACTTCCACGTAGAGGTCGCCGCGCTTATCGGGCTTTTTCACGTTGGGCATGCCCTTGCCCCGCAGCCGGAAGACCTTGCCGTTGTCGGTCTCGGGCGGGATGTTGAGGATGAGGGGGCGATCCA
>Ga0256914_1001525_pt1 | contig 20638 bp, 19 predicted proteins | sample HulkmetaG_FD_191571 | JGI IMG/M metagenome (GOLD analysis project Ga0256914, IMG submission 191571) | Hydrothermal chimney microbial communities from Main Endeavour vent field at the Juan de Fuca Ridge, Pacific Ocean - Hulk | ecosystem: Environmental > Aquatic > Marine > Hydrothermal vents ... | reverse complement strand
TGCAACGAATGGCACTGGAGCTGATCCCTCCCCAAGGGCCGGTGGAGCGGCTGACGCTATCACTGCTGGCGCCGAGCAACGACCCCGATCATCTGCTCAGGCTCTGGCAGGAGCGGCTCGAACGCCACCGACTCCAGGGGCCGGTCGAAGGTATTGAACTGAGCACCACGGCGCCAGTACCGCTGGCGCCCGGGAATCTCGATCTGTTCACCTCGAGCAGAGAGGCCGACGAGGACTTCACCCGCTTTCTCGAACGGTTACAGAGCCGCCTCGGCGCCGAGGCCATCCAGCGCCTCTGTGCCGTGGACGATCACCGCCCTGAAAAGGCCAGCCGGACACTGCCGTGGAACACCACGCCGACACCCCGCAGCCAAGATGCTTTCCCGCCGCGCCCCATCTGGCTGCTCGATCCACCGCGACTGCTTTGCGATGGCGGCCGACCACGGCTGCACGGCACGCCACTGACCCTGCTCGAAGGGCCCGAGCGCATCGAAAGCGGCTGGTGGGACGGTGACGAAATCCGCCGCGACTATTTCATTGCCCGCGGTACACGGCAGCAGACCCTCTGGATATTCCGCGAAGCCGGGGCGCGGCGGCGCTGGTTTCTCCACGGCTATTTCGGCTGACGCCCAAACCACCGGCCAAGGCGCCGGCGACGGACCGGCGGCGGCGCACAGGCCAGCGCCTGCCGCTCACGCCGCTGCGACATCCACATCCGCTTGTAGCCCTCGTTGCCGGTGAGAAAATCGATCTCGGCAACACCATCGACATCGATGACGTGGGCCATCATCCGCGCCGTGAGCAACGTGCCTGGCGAGTAGTTCCGCCACTTCTCGTCGTAGGCGAGACGAAAAATACTGGCCTTGCCACCAACCACGAACCAGAGCTGCGCTGCGGCCGGTTCGCCATCGACATACAGCAGGCCGAGGCGCGACCACCCGGCCGCCGAGAAGGCCGCGACCAGCCCCTCGAGAAAGGCGTGGTACTGCTCATGGGCCTTCCAGCTGGCACGATAGACACGGTGGTAGTCAGCCATCCCGGCCGGTACCCCGGCGCCGGTCAGGATTCGAAATTCACCATGCCGCTCGCGTTGCAGCTTGCGCCCCTTGCGGGTGATGGTGCTACGCAGCTGCGCCGGGCGCGCGGCCAGATAGTCGTCGTAGCACCCCGTCACCGGACAGATCCAGTTGTAGAAACGAAAGCTGCGATCGCAGACGAACCCCTGCCGCGTCAGCGCCGCCTGGAACCGGCTCATCGTCTCCTCCTCGGCCCCGACCGGCTCCAGCAGCAGGCCGTCGGTCGCCATTCCACGCAGACCAGTGGCCAGGCAGTCGAGCACCTCGTGCCCTGCCTCGGGCGCCAGCAGCAGCGAATGGAGTGCAGTGTAGCGGTGGCGTAGTGATTCGAGCATCCCCGCCTGACGCCGCAACGGCAACAGCGCCAGCAACCGCTCGCCATCGGCCACGCCAGCCAGCACCACCGCCTCCCCGGCAGCGGAGAACGCCAGCAGATTCTCCAACCATGGGCGGGTGAGAAACATGCTGTGGCACTCGGCCTGACGGAACAGCGCCTCGCACCCGGCCGGCAACGCGGCCAGATCGGAATAGCAGCGAAACACCATCACCGGCGGTCACCAGCGGCTGCGCGGCGAGACTCAGTCATCATCCCTGGCCACGCCGATCCAGCAAAGACCGTCGGCCGTGGCGTCAACGGTGAGTTCGATGGGACGGCAACAGACCTGGCAATCCTCCACATAGCGCGTCTTCCCGGCCGGGGAGTCGAGCGACAGGGTGATGGTCTCGCCGCAATAGGGACAGGCGATAGCGGCGCTGTCGCCATCCGTTTGGTATTCGGTCTGCATGGAAACAACCCCTCGACAGGTGAATGTGTTTACACCAACCCGTACAAGGTGTAAATATCTACACCTATGAATGGAAATGAAACGCCCCCCGGCTATGCCGAGCTGCACTGCATCAGCAATTTTACCTTTCTGCGTGGCGCCTCGCACCCGGCCGAGCTGGTGGCGCAGGCCACGGCGCTGGGCTACCGTGCGCTGGCACTGACCGATGAATGCAGCCTCGGCGGCGTGGTACGGGCCCATGAAGCGGCAAGGACGACCAGGCTGAAGCTGATCATCGGCAGCGAGTTGCGGCTCGACGACGGCCCACGGCTGGTGCTGCTGGCCATGAACCGTGAAGGCTACGCCCAACTCTCGGCGCTGATCACCCGCGCCCGGCGGCGCGCGCCGAAGGGGGGATACCGTGCGCTACGGGCCGATCTCGAGCACGGGCTGCCAGACTGCCTCTGCCTGCTGATCCCGGCCCTGGAGGATGACGACGACACCCTGCGGCGCGACGCCTGCTGGCTGCAGGCACGCTTTCCCAAGCGCTGCTGGATCGCTGTGACGCGGCGGCTACTACCCGGCGAGCCGGCACGAATCGCGGCGCTGAAACGTCTGGCCACCGCCACCGGCCTGCCGCTGGTGGCCTGCGGCGACGTGCTGATGCACCAGCGTGACCGCCACGTGCTGCAGGATCTGCTCACCGCGATCCGCCTAGGCACCCCGCTCGCCACCGCCGGGCGGGCGCTCCAGCCCAACGGCGAGCGCCATCTGCGCCCCCTCGAAACGCTCACACGCCTCTACGAACCAGCCTGGCTCGAAGAGACCCTGCGCATCGCCGGACGCTGCCACTTCACCCTCGACGAACTGCGCTACGAATATCCCGAGGACCTGGTGCCGGCGGGGACAACGGCCCATCGATACCTGCGCGAACTGGTGGAGGCGGGGTTGCGCCACTACTGGCCCGACGGACCGCCACCGAAGGTGCGCCGCCAGATCGAACACGAAATGACGCTGATCGGCGAACTGCGCTACGAACATTTTTTCCTCACCGTCCACGACATCGTCCGCTTCGCCCGCAGCCGCGGCATTCTCTGCCAGGGACGGGGCTCGGCGGCCAACTCGGCAGTCTGCTACTGCCTGCACATCACCGCCGTCGATCCGGCCCGCTCGAACATGCTGTTCGAACGCTTCATCTCACGGGAGCGCAATGAACCCCCAGACATCGACGTCGATTTCGAACACCACCGCCGCGAAGAGGTGATGCAATACATCTACGAGAAATACGGTCGTCACCGCGCCGCCCTGGCCGCCACCGTCATCCGCTACCGGCGCAAGAGCGCGCTGCGCGACACCGGCAGGGCACTGGGCCTGGACGAGGCACAGCTGGCACGGCTCGGCCGCGCCCTGGTCTGGTGGGAAAAGGAGATCGACGACGATCAGCTGCGCGCCGCCGGCTTCGACCCGGCCAACCCGCAAATCCACCGCCTGCTGACGCTGGCGCGGGCGCTGATCGGCTTTCCCCGCCATCTGTCGCAGCATGTCGGCGGCTTCGTCATCGCCCGCGACGACCTCTCCCGGCTGGTGCCAGTGGAGAACGCCGCCATGGCCGGCCGCACCATCATCCAGTGGGACAAGAACGACCTGGAGACCCTCGGGCTGCTCAAGGTGGACTGCCTGGCGCTCGGCATGCTCAGCGTCATCCGGCGCAGTTTCGAACTGCTGCGACACCACGGGGGGCCGGCGCTGACGCTGGACCGCATTCCGGCCGACGATGCCGCCACCTGGAAGATGATCCAGCGCGCCGACACCATCGGCGTCTTCCAGATCGAATCGCGGGCACAGATGAACATGCTGCCACGCCTCAAGCCACGCACCTTCTACGACCTGGTGATCCAGATCGCCATCGTCCGCCCGGGCCCGATCCAGGGCGACATGGTCCACCCCTATCTGCGGCGCCGGCGCGGCGAAGAGCCGGTGCACTATCCCGGCAAGGCGGTGCGCGCGGTACTGGAACGCACCCTCGGCGTACCGATCTTTCAGGAACAGGTGATCGAACTGGCCATGGTGGCGGCCGGCTTCTCCGGCGGCGAGGCCGACCGCCTGCGCCGCGCCATCGGTGCCTGGCGCAGCAGCCGGCAACTGGAAGGATTCCGCCGCCGCCTCATCGACGGCATGCGCGCACGCGGCTACGACGAACGCTTCGCCGAACAGATCTTCGAACAGATCAAGGGCTTCGGCGAATACGGCTTTCCCGAATCCCACTCCGCCAGCTTCGCCCTGCTCGCCTGGGTTTCGGCCTGGCTCAAGTGCCACCACCCCGCCGCCTTCTGCTGCGCCCTGCTCAACAGCCAGCCGATGGGCTTCTACGCGCCAGCGCAACTGGTACAGGACGCCCGGCGCCACGGCGTCGACGTGCGCCCGGTGGACGTCCGCCACAGCGACTGGGAATCGACACTGGAACAAACCGCCGACGGCAAACCCGCACTGCGGCTCGGCCTGCACCTGGTCAAGGGCATCGGCGAAAAAACCGGGCGGGAAATCGCGCGGCAACGCCCCTTTGCCGACCTCGACGACCTGCACCGGCGCGCCGGCCCCAACCGCAAGACACTACAGGCGCTGGCCGCCGCCGATGCGCTGCGCGGCCTGGCCGGACACCGCCACCATGCCAACTGGCAGGCACTGGGAATGGAAAGACAACACGGCCTGTTCGAAGACCTGCCCCAACCGGAAGAACACGAAATCCCCCTTCCCGCTCCCGACGAAGCCAGCGACATCGTCGCCGACTACGCCCATACCGGCCTGACACTGCGCCGCCATCCGATGGCGCTGCTGCGCAACGCCTGCCGGCGGCGCGGCTGGTCGTCGTCACGCGACATCGGCCAAAGCCACGGCAACCACTACGTCAGCGCCGCCGGCATCGTCATCAACCGCCAACACCCCAACGCCGGCGGAACCATCTTCCTCACACTGGAAGACGAACACGGCCACATCAATATCGTCGTCTGGCAGCGCATCGCCAAAAAATTCAGCCCAGCCGTCATCCACGGCCGCCTGCTGGCGGTGCGGGGCAAAGTGGAACGCGACGGACGACTGGTACACCTCATCGCCGACGAAATCGTGGACATGACCCGCTGGCTCGGCCGGCTGGAAACACACTCAAGGGATTTCTGCTGACCCGAGAAAACGCTCATCCCTCCCCTGCCAAAGGAGAAAACATTTCCCTCCCCCTCCCCAGGGGGAAGACCAGGGAGGGGGTGAACGGCGGTTGGCATGGCGCCAGTGCCACGATTTGCCTTCCACCGTCTTTCCAATGCCAAGCTTTGCACGGGCTGCGCCCGTCCCCCGCTTCCCAACCTTCTCCCCTGTCAGGGAGAAGGCACCGCTCCAGCAGGGGCCTATGCCGGCAGCCGTCTCACCGTGGCCTCTCCACTGTCGCGCTCGATGAGCACTTCCAGCTCACAATATTCATTCTCCTCACACAGCGGCGTCGGGTCGTCGGCGCAGCAACTGCCGGCGTTGACACTAAAGAAGAAGATCCCCGCCTTGATCCGCAGCAGACGATCATCGCTGTCCCGATGCAGCACGACGACGTCGAACGGGGTTTCGCTGACATAGCTGCCACGGGCCATGGCGCGGTGCAGCCCCAATACGTCGGCGCCAACCGCGCGGAGTTCTCGTTTGAAGACCGCGGTAAAGTCGTCCCGCGTCCAGGCCTGGAGGGTTTTTGTCAGGATCATCGTCGATGGCCGGTCTCTATTACAGGCTGTTGCCGGAGCCCTCGCGCCATCGCGGGGCGAGGCATTCCGTTGGCGTTCCATGGTAACCGATCATCATGATGCAGATCTTCCGCTTTCTTTTGCTCCTGCTGTCGAGCCAACCGTTGCTGGCGGCACCCGACTGGCAGCGGTTGACCCCGGAGCTGCTGGCCCAAGCCAAAGCGCAGAACCGGCTGGTGCTGGTGGATCTCTCGGCCGAGTGGTGCCACTTCTGCGCACAAATGGATCGCGATACCTGGCCCGATCCGAGGGTCCAGGCGACCATCGCCCGCCACTATCTGGCCGCGCGGATCGACGATGAGCGCCAGCCGGCGCTGGCCGAGAAGTATCGCCACTACGGCCGACCCGCCTTTTTCGTTCTCGATGCCGATGGCCGCGAGATCGCCCGCAAGCGGGGATATCTCGACGGGCAGTTCATGCACTGGATGCTCGAAGGCATCGCCGCCGAGGCCGGGCTGTGAGGCGGCGGACCTTTCTGCTGTTCACCACCGGCTTTGCGGTGATGGGGCCGACCGCGGCGCGGGACCTGCCCGGCGTCGCCCTGCTCCCCGATGCGGCGCTCGGCATCGACGACCACCACTGGCGGGTGATCGACCGGACGATGGACCATCTTTTTCCCGACGAGCGAAATGCCCCCGGGGCGGGGGCGGCCCACGCCACTGCATGGCTCCACAACGGGCTGCGCATGCCCGAGGTGGATGACGCACACCGCCGTTTCATCGGCGAAGGCGCGATCGATCTGGAGCGGCTCAGCCGTGAACAGGAGAAAAAGTCCTTCCTCGAACTGACGACGGCCCGGCGCGAGGCGGTGCTGCGCCAGCTGGAGCTGCGCCCCGGGGGCAAGGCGTGGTTGCAGGAGCTGCTGCGCTACATTCTCGAGGCACTGCTGTCCGACCCGGTCTACGGTGGCAACCCCGGTGGCACCGGATGGGCGTGGCTGGAACACCGGCCGGGCTTCCCCCGACCACCCAAAGAGAAGCGGTATTTTCTGCTATGAGCCATTCGAGCACGACCGATCACGATGTCTGCATCATCGGCAGCGGCGCCGGCGGCGGCCCGGTGGCCTATGAGCTGGCCCGCGCTGGATACGACGTGGTGGTGCTGGAGAAAGGCAAGTGGCTCACCGAAAAGGAGTATTTCAAGGACGAGATGGCCTGCTGCATCAAGGAATCCTACCTGGCCGACAAACGCACCGAACCCCATGTCGTCGAAACCGAAAAAGGAGACGGCTGGCGGGTCCGGAAGACCAGCGAATCGGGCTGGAACCTCTGGAACGGCAATGTCGTCGGCGGCTCCAGCAATTTCATGAGCGGCTTCTTCCACCGCCTCAAGCCGGTGGATTTTCGCCTGCTGTCGGAATTCGGCCCGATCGACGGCGCCGAAATGGCCGACTGGCCGATCACCTACGACGATCTGGAGCCCTACTACGACAAGGTGGAGCGCATCATCGGCGTCTCCGGCAAGGTGGTGGCGCACAAATTCCAGGAGCCTCGCAGCAGCAAGGACTTTCCCTACCCGCCAACGCGCGAACACCCACTGGCGGCAATGATCGACGCCGCCTGCAAGAAAATCGGCACCACCGCGATCCCGCTGCCACGGGCGATTCTGTCACGTCCCGATCACGGCCGCCGCGCCTGCGAATACAGCGGCTACTGTGGCGGGCTGGGCTGTGCCAGCGGCGCCAAGGGGAGTTCCCGCGCGGCGCTGCTCGACCGCGCCGTCGCCAGCGGGCACTGCACGGTTCTGCCGCAGTCCCATGTCAAAAGGATCACCAGCGACGGCAGCGGCAGGATCACCGGCGTCGAATACGTCGATCGCGACGGCAAGGCGCGGCGGATCGATGCCCGTATCTACGTCGTCGCCTGTCAGGCCATCGAAACGGCACGGCTGTTGCTCAACTCCACCGGCCCGAAATATCCGCGGGGGCTGGCCAATCGCAGCGGGCTGGTGGGCAAACACCTGATGTTCGCCGGCGGCGGCGCCGGCTCGGGCCGTATCGACTACGCCGATTTCGACGAGCGCACCGCCACCCTGCTGCGGGACAACGGCCCGTTCATCAACCGGACGATTCACGACCACTACATCATCGACGATCCCGATTTCGGCGCACGTGCCAAGGGGGGCGTCATCGATTTCGTCCACCTCCACCCCAACCCGATCGGCCGCGCCTACGGGCGCGTCACCAAAGGCGACCGGCTGCGCTGGGGCAGCGAGCTGAAACGGGATCTGGAGGGTTATTTCCGCGGCGGGCGCTATATCAAGATCGAAGCCTTCTGCGACTGGCTGCCCAATCCCGACAGCTTCGTCCGGCTCGACCCCGCGGTACGCGACCGCTACGGGATGCCGGTGGCGCGCGCCCGTTTCGGCTTTCACGTCCGCAACCTGCAGGTGGGCTGGTATCTGGCAGCGAAGGGGGCGGAGGTGTTGCGGGCGATGGGGGCGAAAAATGTCGTCAGTTTCGCCTCCGGCTCGCCACCGACGAATCTGGTCGCCGGCACCTGCCGCTTCGGTGACGACCCGGAAAAATCGGTGCTCGACGCCGACTGCCGCAGTCACGAGGTGGAGAATCTCTACATCACCGACGGCAGCTTCATGCCCAATGCCGGCAGCGCGCCGTTCACCTGGACGATCTACGCCAACGCATTCCGGGTCGCCGACCGCATCATCGCGGCGCTGGGCGGCCGCCCTGACGACACCGCCCGGACATAGTGGATCAGTCCCAGACCAGCGGCGGTTCGTCCATCAGCGCCGCCTGCTCACGCAGCGCCAGGATGTGGTCGTCCCAATAGCGCCGGGTGTAGAACCACGGAAACGCCATCTTGAAGGCGGGGTCGTCGGCGCGGCGGGCCAACCAGGCGGCATAGTGGATCATCCGCAGCGTCCGCAGCGCCTCGATCAGATGCAACTCGCGCGGATCGAAATCCCGAAACTGGGTATAGCCTTCGAGCAGGTCGGCGAGCCGCGCGGTGGCATAGGCACGATCCCCGGAGAGAAACATCCACAGATCCTGAATCGCCGGGCCGGTGCGGGCATCGTCGAAATCGACGATGTGCGGCGTCTGGTCGCGCCAGAGGATATTGGACGGATGGCAGTCGCCATGCAGCCGCAGCGTGGCGACGCTTCCGGCCGCATCGAAACAGCGCCGGATCCGTAGCAGCAGATCGTCCACCAACGTCGCGTAGCTGGTTTCGAGGTCGGGCGGGACGATGCCATTGTCGAGCAGAAAAGCGGCGGGCCGCTCACCGAACGTGGCGATGTCGAGGCGGGGTCGGTGGCTGAACTCCCCTGCCTGCCCGTGAAGATGGATCCGCGCAATGAAGCGCCCGATCATCTCCAGTTGCCCGGGATCGTCCAGCTCCGGCGTGCGCCCGCCACGGCGCGGATAGAGGGCGAAACGATGATCGGCCCAGTGGTGCAACGTGCCCCCGTCGGCATCGCCCAACGGCGCGACCACCGGTATCTCGTCGGCCGCCAGTTCGATCGTGAAACGGTGCTCCTCGAGAATCGCGGCATCGCTCCAACGACCGGGCCGATAGAATTTGGCGATGATCGGCTCACCATCCTCGAGCCCGATCTGATAGACGCGGTTCTCGTAGCTGTTGAGCGCGAGAAATCGGCCATCGGTGCGGTAGCCGACGCTCTCCACCGCATCGAGCATGGTGTCGGGGGTCAGAGTATGGAAGGCGGAGATCGGATCGGCAGCGCTCATGCGGCCATCATAACGATGATTGCCAGGGACGGGGGATTTTTTCGCCAACCCGCCTCGGTCGGCGACCGCGGCGACATCAATAGTCGAAATCGAAACGGCTGCCACCGGCGGCGTCCGGTGACGTGGTGATCACCTCTTCCCCCTGCCACGACTCGCCGCCACCGACGGTGCTGCCGTAGCGCCCGTCGTCGATCTCGGCACCGGTGGTGGCGGGCTGGAGACCGCCCCCATAACCGCCATCGCAGGCACCGGCCAGCGTCATGCCGTTGTCCGGCTCGGTGGTGATGCCCTCGCTCTCGGCCAGGCGACACTGCAGCGGGATGATCCGGGCGATCAGGTCGAAAATGCGGTTGCCGGGATAGCGCATCTGCATCTCCCGCGCCAGGCTGGCGTATTTGCACTTCTCCTCGTCCGGCATCTCCACCTCCATCAGCAGGACGCGGGCCGCCACCGGCGCGACATTGGGCGCGCTCTGGGCGGCCTGTTCCAGATAACTGAGGCCGAGTTGGCGATCGCCCGACAGCCCCATCATCTTGGCGCCCCATTTCATTCCCTTCGATTCGATCGAGCCGAGGTAGTAATTGAACAGGCCGAGGCCGAGCAGCGCGTCCTCGATCTCCGGGTGTTCAGCAACCAGGTTCTCCAGCGTCGTGTGGCCGGCACTGGCATATTTGTAGGCCTTGAGCGACTTGTCGTGCGCGAAGTAGATGGAACCGACGAATGCCTGGGACAACCCCAGCGCCAACCGCACCTGCGGGTCGTCGTCACCAGCCTGGATTCGCGCCCGCGCCTTCTTCACCGCGTCGATCAACGGCACCAGCGCGCGCTCCTCGACCGCGCGGTCGATCGTCGTCGTGGTGTAGGCACGGTTGAGGATGGCCATCGCCTTGAGAAACTCCAGCAGCGGATGCCGCGGGTCGCGGGCCTCCAGCTGGGCGATCTTCTGTTCGGTGCCGGCGACATCGAGATTGATCATTGCATCGATGATGGCGCGGGGAGAATCCGGCCCGCAGTCGGCAACAGCGGCGCCGCCGACCAGCGCCGCCAGCAACAAGGCGCCGACCGAACGACCGATTCGGGAAATTCCTTCGAGACTTCTCATGACTGTGGCTCCTGGGATGCCGCAACGGCGTGCGACGGGATTTTATCAGGCTGGAAAAAGCCGCCGCGCCGACCGGCGCAAACGATTGTCAACTGCCGGCTTCCGCGGGACGGGCCCGCCGCGCCCCGACAGCGCAGGCCGCGGCGAGGGTCAGTGTCGCCCCCGGCGCCACTTCAGCAGCAGCGAGACCGGGCCCGACAAGGTATAGACGAGAAAACCGGTGAACAACACCTTCGGCGGATCGAAGGCAATCAGCAGCAACGCCACCAGCGCCAGCAATATGCCCATGAACGGCACCTTGCTGCGGTAGTCGATCTCCTTGAAGGTGAGATACTTGATATTGCTGACCATCAACGCGCCGGCGGTGATGGTCAACACGAAGGCCGGCACGCGGAAGGTCTCACCGGAGAAGCCGGTATCGTGCCAGATCCACACCATGCCGATCATCAACGCCGCCGCCGTCGGACTCGGCAGGCCGGTGAAATAGCGCTTGTCCTCGTCGGGTGACGGCACGTTGAAGCGCGCCAGCCGCATCGCCGCCGCCGCGGTATAGAAAAAGGCCGCCAGCCAACCGAGCTTGGCCCAGCCGGGGCCGGCATCGTTGAGGTAGATGAGCGACCACTGGTACATCACCAGCGCCGGCGCCAGCCCGAAAGAGATGAGATCGGCCAGGCTGTCGTACTCGGCGCCGAACTCCGTCTGGGTATTGGTCATGCGGGCGACACGCCCATCGACGGTGTCGAGGATCATCGCAATGAAGATCGCGATGGCCGCCGCCGAAAAACGCCCGTCCTGGGCCGCGACGATGGCGTAGAAACCGGCGAACATCGCCGCCGTGGTAAAGAGGTTCGGCAGCAGGAAAATGCTCTTGTGCCGAGGCCCCGTCGCGTTGGAATCCGTCTGTTCTGTCATCTGCTCCCTATTGGCAACCGCCTGCCGGGCCGATTATACAGTCGGAAAGAGGCGTCCCGCAGAACCGGGACGCCTCCCGCCATCGGCCTGGGGGGCTCAGTTCTTGGCCTTGTCCACCAGCTTGTTCTCGCCGATCCACGACATCATGCCGCGCAGCCGGGCGCCGACCTCCTCGATCGGATGCTCCTTGCCGAGCCGGCGCTTGGCCTTGAGCGTCGCCGCGCCGGTCATGTTCTCCATGATGAACTCGCGGGCGAATTCGCCGTTCTGGATCTCCTTCAGGATCCGCCCCATCTCCTTCTTCGTCTCCTCGGTGATGATTCGCGGACCACGGGTCAGATCACCATACTCGGCGGTGTTGGAGATGGAGTAGCGCATGTTGGCGATGCCGCCCTCGTACATCAGATCGACGATCAGCTTGAGCTCGTGCAGGCACTCGAAATAGGCCATCTCGGGCGCATAGCCGGCCTCCACCAAGGTCTCGAAACCGGCTTGCACCAGCGCGGTGGCGCCGCCGCAGAGCACCGCCTGCTCGCCGAACAGGTCGGTCTCGGTCTCCTCGCGGAAGGTGGTCTCGATGATGCCGGCACGGCCGCCACCGTTGGCCGAGGCGTAGGAGAGCGCGATCTCCTTCGCCTTGCCGCTGGCATCCTGATAGACGGCGATCAGCGTCGGCACGCCACCACCCTCGGTGTAGGTGGAGCGCACCAGATGGCCCGGCCCCTTCGGCGCGATCATGATGACATCGAGATCGGCGCGAGGCTGGATCTGTTCGAAGTGGATATTGAAGCCGTGGGCGAAGGCCAGTGCCGCGCCCTGCTTGATGTTCGGCTCGACCAGGGCGTTGTAGAGCACCGCCTGATGCTCGTCGGGTGCCAGAATCATCACCAGGTCGGCCCCATCGACCGCCTCCTCGATGGGCTTGACCGGCAGGCCGGCCGCCTCCGCCTTGGCGGCGGAAGCCGATCCCGGACGCAGACCCACGGTGACATCGACGCCCGATTCCTTCAGGTTGTTGGCATGGGCATGCCCCTGCGAACCATAACCGATGATCGTGACCTTCTTGCTCTTGATGATGTCCAGATCGGCATCTTTGTCGTAGTAGATGTTCATCATGACGTTGCTATCCTGTTACTGAAATTAAACTTTGAGGGAAATGTCGCCGCGGGCGATGCCCATCGAGCCCGACCGCACCACTTCGATCACCGGCACGGGGCTCAGGGCTTCGAGAAAGGAGTCCAGCTTGCTGGCGCCGCCGGTCAGCTCGACGGTGTAGGCCGACGGCGTCACATCGATGATCTTGGCGTCGAAGATGTCGGCCAGATGCTTGATCAGCTCGCGGTGGCCGGCGCCGACGCAGTCGAGCTTGACGATCAGCATGCCGCGCTCGATATAGGGCGCCTCGGTCAGATCGAGCAGCTTGACCACATCGATCAGCTTGTTCAGCTGTTTCTTGATCTGTTCGATGATCTCGTCCGAGCCGTGGGTGACCAGCGTCATCCGCGACAGGCTGGGGTCGTCGGTCGGCGCCACCGACAGCGATTCGATGTTGTAGCCTCGGGCGGAGAAGAGGCCCGCCACCCGCGACAGCGCGCCGGATTCATTTTCCAGAAGTATCGAGATGATATGCCGCATGCCGCGCCCCCTATACCAGAATCATTTCGTTCTGACCCGCGCCGGCCGGGATCATCGGATAGACGTTGGCGTTCTGCTCAGTGATGAAATCCATGAACACCAGCTTGTCCTTCATGGCGAACGCCTCGCGCAGCGCCGGCTCCACGTCGGCGGGCTTGTCGATGCGCATGCCGACATGGCCATAGGCCTCGGCCAGCTTGACGAAGTCGGGCAGCGAGTCCATGTATGACATGGCATAACGGCCAGCGTAGAAGAACTCCTGCCACTGCCGCACCATGCCGAGGAAACGGTTGTTGAGGTTGACGATCTTCACCGGCAACCCATACTGCCGGCAGGTGCCCAGCTCCTGGATGTTCATCTGGATGCTGCCTTCACCGGTGATGCAGGCGACGGTGGCGTCGGGATGGGCCAGCTGCGCCCCCATCGCCGCCGGCAGGCCGAAGCCCATCGTCCCCAGCCCGCCCGAGTTGAGCCAGCGGTAGGGTTTGTCGAACTTGTAGTACTGGGCCGCGAACATCTGGTGCTGGCCGACGTCGGAGGTGATATAGGCATCGCCGCCGGTGACCTCCCACAGCTTCTCGACGACATACTGCGGCTTGATCAGCTCGTCGCCCTGCTCGTACTGGAGACACTGCTGCGCCCGCCACGCCTCGATCTGCGGCCACCAGCTGTCGTCGTTGGCGAAGGCCGGCGGCTCGCCGCGCTGCTGGATCTCGGCGATCAGCGCCTTGAGCACCGGATCGACCTCGCCGACGATCGGCACGTCCACCTGGACGTTCTTCGAGATCGACGCCGGATCGACATCGACATGGATGATCTTCGCCTCGGGGCAGAATTTCTCGATATTGCCGGTGACGCGGTCGTCGAAACGCGCGCCGATGGCAACCACCAGATCGGCATGGTGCATCGCCAGATTGGCCTCGTAGGTGCCGTGCATCCCCAACATGCCGAGAAACTGCCGGTCGGTGGCGGGATAGCCCCCCAGCCCCATCAGCGTGCTGGTGATCGGAAAACCGGTGAGCTTGGTGAAGTCGTGGAGCGACTGGGCGCCATTGCCGAGAATGACGCCGCCGCCGGAGTAGATGATCGGCTTTTTCGCCGCCATGATGAGATCGACAGCGCGCCGCACCTGCCCCAGATGGCCGGTCTTCTTCGGCTTGTAGGAGCGGATCTCCACCTTGTCGGGATAGTGGTATTCGGCCTTCTCCGCGGTGATGTCCTTCGGAATGTCGACGACCACCGGGCCCGGCCGGCCGCTGGAAGCGATATAGAACGCCTTCTTGATCGTCTCGGCCAGCTTGGTGACGTCACTGACGAGGAAATTGTGTTTCACGCAGGGGCGCGTGATGCCGACGGTATCGACCTCCTGAAACGCATCGTTGCCGATCAGCTGGCGCGGCACCTGGCCGGTGAACACCACCAGCGGCACCGAATCCATATAGGCATCGGCGATGCCGGTGACCGCATTGGTCGCACCCGGCCCCGAAGTGACGAGCACGACGCCGGGCCGGTTGGTCGATTTGGCGTAACCCTCCGCCGCATGCACCGCGCCCTGTTCGTGACGAACCAGAACGTGGGCGACATCCTTCTGCTTGTACAGCGCATCGTAGATATGCAGTACCGCGCCACCGGGATAGCCGAAGATGATATCGACACCCTCGTCCTTCAGGCAGCGCACGAAGATTTCAGCACCCGTAAGTTCCACAGTCGTTGTTCTCCGGATAGTGACCGAAAGCCGCGCTTTTGACAGGGACGTCGCCCCTGTACAGGCAGCATCAAAAGCCGGTCAATTTATCATGCAGGGTGCACTTCGTCACGCTTTTATCCACCGTCGGCGGGCGGGTGCCGGCGGGCGACGTCACGCGCCGATCGACGCGGAGAGAGATTCCCCGCGAGCGGCTTTCCGGCCTTCTGCCCGGCCGCCCGCCGCCCCCGTTCAGCCCCGTTTCGACAACGCCTCGCCATGCTGCCCGACCACCTGCTTGAGCAATGGCAACGTCACCTTTCTCTTACCTGCCAGCGTCTCCTCGTCGAGCAGCTCGATCAGCCGCTCCAGATAGCCGATCTCGCGGGGCAGATGCCTGACCAGATAGCCCGCCACCTTCGCCGGCAGCTCCATGCCCCGGCGGCGGGCGCGATCGAAAACGAAGGCGAGCAATTCGGCATCGTCGAGCGGATCGAGGTGAAACACCGGCCCCCACGACAGCCGGGACGCCAGATCCGGCAGCGCCACATCGACACCATGGGGCGACTCGCGCGAGGCCAGCAGCAGGCGGCAGCCACCATGGCGGCAGCGGTTGATGAGATGGAACAACGCCTCGGCCCAGGCCGGCTCGGCGGTGACCAGGTGAAGATCGTCGACGGCGACCAGCCCCATCCGCTCCAGCCCGTCGAACATCGTCGGATGGCGGTGCGCGTCCGCCATCGGCAGATAGCTGGCACGCAACCCCGCCGCCGTCGCGCGGTGGCACATGGCCTGCAGCAGATGGCTCTTGCCCCGTGCCGCCCGGGCCCACAGATAGGCCTGCTGCTCGTCACTGCCATCGAGGAAATGCCGCAGGAAATGCAGCAGCTGCGCGTTGCGACCGGCGATGAAGTTCTCCAGCGTCGCCGCCTCGTCGAGGCGGATGGGCAGCGGCAGCTGTTTCACGGCGCCGAACGCGGCCCCTCGCCGTGATCGGCCGCGTAGAGTTCACTCTGCAGATAGCGGCGGTGGAGATCACGGACGACGACGGCGACCACGGCCGCCACCGGCAGCGCCAGCAGCACCCCAACGAAACCGAACAGCTGACCACCGGCGAGAATGGCAAAGATCACCGCCACCGGATGCAGGCCGATACGATCCCCCACCAGCAGCGGCGTCAGCAGCGTCCCCTCGATCATCTGGCCGACGCCGAAGACGGCGACGACCGGCAGCAGCTGCCATGGATCGTGGGTCTGCATCAGCATGGCGACCCCGGCGACGACGACGCCGACGATGAAGCCGAGGTACGGCACGAAGCTCACCAGCCCGGCGAGCAAGCCGATCAATAGCGCGAACTTGAGTCCCGCCAGCCACAACCCCACGCCGTAGATGATGCCCAGCGCCACCATCACCGTGAGCTGGCCACGCAGGAACGCGGCCAGCCTCTCGTCCGCCTCCCTGGCGATGTGGGCGATCTCCGGCTCGATCTTGCGCGGCAGCAGATGGTCGATCCCGGCAATGAAATCGTCCCAGTCGCGCAGCAGGTAGAAGCCGACCACCGGAATCAGCACCACGTTGGCGAGCCAGCCCAGCACCCAGCCACCGGAGCGGGAGGCGTACTCGAGCAGATTGACGGCGATGCCGCCAGCGGTACTCCAGTGCTCGGTGATCCAGGCCGAGACCGCCGCCAGATTGAGCTGCTCGCGGGAGAGGCCGAACTTCTCCTCCAGCCACGGCACCACGTTGTTGCCGATCCAGGCGATGTACTCCGGCAGCAGATGGATCAGCTGGGCGATCTGCTGCTGCAGCAGCGGCACCAGCAACAGTAGCGCCACCGCCATCAGCAACGTCATCGTGAAAAAGACGATGACCACCGACAGCGTCCGCGACAGACCGCGCGCCTCCAGCCGGTCCACCAGCGGATCCCCCAGATAGGCCAGCAACGCGGCAATGAAGAACGGTGTCAACACCGGCGCCAGCAGATAGAACAGCCAGCCGGTCAGCAGCAGCAGCGCAAGAAGGAACCAGCGTTGCGATTCGGAGATCATGCGCCCTTGTATTCCTTTGTCTTGCGGCTCCAGATCCAGACATAGGCCGCGCCACTGGCCAGCGTGCTCGCCAGCAGCGCAACCACCAGATAACCGATCAGCCCGGCCGAGATCACCCCGTAGGCCCAATGGGTCAGCACCGCCAGCACCAGCAGGATCTGCAGAAAGGTGTTGAGCTTGCCGAGCAATATCGGCTCCATCCGCAGATTGCGGGTGACGAAGTGGTAGGCCAGCGCGCCACCGATGATGATCAGGTCACGGATGAAGATGGCGACGAACAGCCACCACGGGATCAGGTTCTGCCACGCCATGCAGTAGAAGGTGACGATCATCAGCGACTTGTCGGCAATCGGGTCGAGGATCGCCCCGATCCGGCTCTGCCAGCCGAAGAACCGGGCCAGAAAACCGTCCAGCGCATCGCTGAAGCCGGCGACGAAAAACAGCCAGAAGGCCAGTCGATACTGGCCGGTCAGCAGCGCCCACCCCACCGGCGGCACCAGCAGGATACGGAAGACGGTGATGACATTGGGAATCTGCCTTGCTTCGAACAGCACCATGGACAGTGGTCGATCCTCCGAGAATTGGTCGGCACCGGCGCGCGGTACCCGGTTGTTATTCTGGTGTATTGACAGCATATCGGGAAACACGGCCCGCCGGCACGCTGCGAACGGGAATAGCCTACTGCCGCCCGCTCTCCGATGCCAGCAGGCGAAAGCGGCGCATGTCATCGTCCCCGGCGCCACCGTCCGGCGCCAGCATACCGTCGTCGCGCAGCCGCGCCAGCCAGGCCGCTTCGGAACCCTTCAGATCGATGGTGAACAGCGCCGAATCGCCGCTGTTTCCCGCCGGCGTCACCTTCGCCACCTCCGGCATCCTCTCCAGATAACGGGTCAGACGGCGGTAGTCGCCGTATGAGCGCACCGCCGCGACGGCGATCCTCAACGCCCGGCCGGCGCCCGCCCGCACCGAGACGGCGGCGGTGTCGGCACGCAGTTGCGCCAGCGCCAGCCGCAGCGCCCGTGCCGCATTCTTCGACTCACCGATGGTGACCACCCCGAACTGCTCCAGCCGCACATGCCAGAGCTTGTCGCGGTAACGCATCTCCCCGGTGATGTACTGATCCACATGGTAGCGGCCGGTGGCCTTTTCGATCCCCTCCACGTAGCCGTTCACGATGTCGGCGGCCGACACGATCCGACGATCCTCCAGGTCGTACAGCGGCAACACCGCCCGGATCCCGGACGCGGCGGCCGCCGTCTCCACCCGCCGTACCAGCTTTTCGTCGCCAAGCCGCCCGAGAATCCGGCCCGGCTCATCGCCATGCCCATAGACCAGCCAGAACAGCACCTCGTCGCGAACCAGCGACGCCGTGTCGCCCTGCTCCCGCGCCAGCGCGGCGGCCAACGCATCACGGTCGAAACGCGCCTTGAGCAGCCAACCGATGGTCTCGTCCCCCGACTCGACGAACTCGTATTCGAGCAGATAGTCCCGCAGCGACCGTTTCAACCGCTTCGCGGCCCCGCTGGCGCCGATCTGTTCGTTGTGGGTCAGCGTCTCCAGTGCCTGCACCAGTGCCGCCTCCAGCGCCTTCTGCTCGGCCTCGTCGTCCCGCGCCGTCAGCGGCACCTCGGTGGGAATCTCCGCCACCGCCGCCAACACGCCCTGCCCGGCGGACAGCATCAGCAGCAACACGACGAGGAGTGGGAAAACGGGTTTGCGCACGAGGTCGATTCCGTGGTTGCGATCGAACCCTGAAGATACCACAAGCCCGCGCCCCCATGCGGTTTACAGGGGGTGGCCACGGGGCTAACATCCCCGCTCTTTGTGAACCCGTTCCGCCTATCATGTCAGACGACCGCCAGACGCCGCTCAGTTACAAGGACGCCGGCGTCGATATCGACGCCGGCAACGCCCTGATCGAACGCATCAAACCCCATGCGGCACGAACCCGCCGCCCCGGGGTGCTGGCGGGGCTCGGCGGCTTCGGCGCGCTGTTCGAGCTGCCGCTGCACCGCTATCGCGAGCCGGTGCTGGTCTCCGGTACCGACGGCGTCGGCACCAAACTGCGACTGGCGCTGGAGATGGGCAGACACGACACCATCGGCATCGATCTGGTGGCGATGTGCGTCAACGACATCGTCGTCGCCGGCGCCGAGCCGCTGTTCTTTCTCGACTACTACGCCACCGGCAGGCTCGACCTGGACATCGCCACCGACGTCATCGGCGGCATCGCCGACGGCTGCCTGCAGGCGGGGGCGGCACTGGCCGGAGGGGAGACCGCCGAGATGCCGGGCATGTACGACGGCGAGGACTACGATCTGGCCGGCTTCGCGGTCGGGATCGTGGAGAAATCGAAGATTCTCGACGGCAGCCGCGTCGAAGCGGGCGACCAACTGCTCGGGCTCGCCTCCTCCGGCCCGCACAGCAATGGCTATTCGCTGATCCGCAAGGTGCTGGAGGTGAGCGGCGCCGCGCTCGATGCACCCTGCGGCGAGGTAACGCTGGGCGAGGCGCTGCTGGCACCGACACAGATCTACGTGAAACCACTGCTGGAATTGCTGGCAGAAACGGAGGTCCATGCGCTGGCCCACATCACCGGCGGCGGCCTCACCGAGAACCTGCCCCGGGTGCTGCCGGCCGCCACCGAGGCGCGCATCGACCTGACGAGCTGGCGACGCCCACCGGTGTTCGACTGGCTGGCCGAGGCCGGCCATATCGACGAGGCGGAGATGCTGCGCACCTTCAACTGCGGCATCGGCATGGTCGTGGCACTGCCACCGGCGGCGGTGGCGCCGGCACAGGCCGTGCTGCAACGTCACGGCATCGACAACCGGGTGATCGGCGAGATCGCCCGCTCGGCCAGCACGACGCCGGCCACCGTCTACCAGCCATGAGCGGCTGCCGCATCGTCGTTCTGATTTCAGGCTCCGGCTCCAATCTGCAGGCGCTGATCGACGCCTGCGAACGCGGCCGGATCGACGGCCGGATCGTCGCCGTCATCAGCAACCGGCCGGCCGTCAAGGGGTTGGAGCGGGCACGCCGGCATGGCATCCCCGCCCTCACCATCGACCACACCGACTACCCCGATCGCGCCGGCTTCGATGCCGCGCTGGCGGCCACCATCGACGACTTCCGCCCCGATCTGGTCGTGCTCGCCGGTTTCATGCGGATTCTCACCGAACCCTTCGTCGCCCGTTACGCCGGGCGGATGCTGAACATCCACCCGTCGCGACTGCCGAAATACCAGGGGCTGCACACCCACCAGCGCGCCCTCGATGCCGGTGACACCGAGCATGGCGCCAGCGTCCACTTCGTCACCGCCGAGTTGGACGGCGGCCCGGTGGTGTTGCAATCACGCCTGCCGATCCACCCCGACCACACGGCAGAGAGCCTCGCCGCCGACCTGCTGCCGCAGGAGCACCGGATCTACCCGCAGGTGGTGGAGTGGTTCTGCGCCGGCCGCCTGGCGCTCGACGACGACGGCATCCTGTTCGACGGACGCCTGCTGCGGCAACCGCTGCAGATGGGGGCGGACGGACGACTGGAGACGACGCCTTCGGGCGGTTGAGCGCGGTCAGCGCCGGCAGTTCGGCCGTCGGCCCTGGCGCTGTGCTTCCTGGTAGAGCGCCAGCGCCTCCGGCATCGCCTTCCTGAGATTGGCGATACGGGTGCTGCCCGACGGGTGGGTGGAGAGAAACTCCGGCGGCTTGCCACCCCCCAGCTTGCCCATGTTCTCCCATAGCTTGATGCTCTCGCGTGGGTCGAAACCGGCCTCGGCCATCAGCTTCAACCCGATCAGATCGGCCTCCGACTCGTGCGTCCGGCTGAAGGGCAGCAGAATACCCACCTGCGTGCCGACACCGAGCGCCGCCATCACCGCCTGGCGCTTGCTCTCCGACCCTCCCAACATTGCCGCAGTGATCTGCAGC
>Ga0256914_1001524_pt1 | contig 20640 bp, 24 predicted proteins | sample HulkmetaG_FD_191571 | JGI IMG/M metagenome (GOLD analysis project Ga0256914, IMG submission 191571) | Hydrothermal chimney microbial communities from Main Endeavour vent field at the Juan de Fuca Ridge, Pacific Ocean - Hulk | ecosystem: Environmental > Aquatic > Marine > Hydrothermal vents ... | reverse complement strand
CGGGGCGATTCTCTTCTTGCAGCAGCGTGATACCTACGTCTACAACGGCGCGGATGGTTACACGCTGACCTTCACGGTCCCCGGCGACGACTACCTGCACCTGCAGTTGCAGATAGAGGGCACCAACACCCTGCTTACCCCCGGCCAGCAGGCGCAGCTCCTTAACGGCGACAGGCTGACCGTCTCCGCCAGGGACGGCGCCTACGCCGGCTTCTGCGCCAGCGTTGACCCCGGGTGTAGCGACGGCATCGACACCGGCGAGTACTCGCTGACCATCAGCCAGTAGCGACGGCGTTGAGACCAGGGGGGCCCGCGGGCCCCCTTTTGCTGTGCCGGGCGTAAGAATCCTCACCGGCCGGGCGGCTAGAATGCGCGTAGGAGGGAAAGCGATGAGGAAAAGCCTCTTGTTGCTGGTTGCGCTGCTGCTGGCGGCCTGTGACATAACCATAGTCCTGCCGGGCAGCCAGCTGCAGGTGGACGGGCCGGAAATCACCAGCGGCTCGCTGGCGAGCGGCGAGAGCGCCCGTTTCGAGGTCTACGCGGGCGCCACCGCGGTGCGGCTGGAAGCCACCGACCTGGACAACGGCGCGGCCGGCTCGCTTTTGCTCAGGGTCTACGACGCAAGCAACGTCCTCTACGCGCAGACGCTCAGCCACCGCTACTTCATCGCCCCCAGGCCCGAGATCGCCGCTGAGGGGGCGGTGGAGCCGGGAGTGGCCGTCAGTCCGGTTTATTCGATAAACATCCCCGCGGGCAGCGGCAGGATGTATTTCGAGGTGACCAACCTGGCGGCGGGGCCGACGCGGGTCAGCGCCAGGGCGGTCAGCCGGGCGCCGCTGCCCTACAGCGACGATGTTTTCGACCCGACGCCGGCCGACTTTGCCGCCACCACCACCGGCGCCCTGCTTTACCTGGGCCAGACCGACGTCTGGCGTTACACGGGCAGCGGGCCGGCCACCCTCGAGCTCGACGGTGGCGAGACGGTCCACGCCACCGCCAGGATAGTCGGCGGCGGCGTAATCAAGGCCAACCTCGAGCCGGGAGAGTACTACAGCGGCCTGGAAAACGGCGACGTGGTCTACGTCCAGGCGCAGGGCAACGGGGCCACCGCCGGCTTCTGCGCAAACCTCAGCGGCTGCAACGACTATCTGGACAGCGGCGAGTACACGCTGGCGGTCACCGTTCCTTAGCGCCCTCAAGCAGGGCCATGACCCGCCGGGCCCGCTCCTCGTCGCCGCCCAGACAGGCGGCGACGGCGGCGGGGTCCGGCGGCCGTGGCAGCGCGGCCAGGCAGCCGACCTCCTCGTCGCTGAGGACGGTGGTGTTCAGAACTCCGCGGCGGCGGGCCTCCTCGTTACGCCAGCCCAGAAGCCCGGCCAGGAACCCGTCATCGGCCGCTTCCGCCGCCGGCGGAGCCGGCGGCTCGCGCAGCGCCAGGTAGAGGCCGGCGGCCAGCAGCGCCAGCGCCAGCCAGCCGCCGAGGGAGGCTTCCCAGACGAAGACCAGCAGGCCGGCCAGGGCCAGGGCAGTGCCCGCCCAGGCGGCCCACTCGACGGCCTCGAGGCGGCCCCAGAGGAAGAGCCCCAGGCCGCCGCCGACCAGCTTCAGCGACTGCAGGCCGGCCAGATCGGCGGCCAGCGCCCCCAGCCCCCAGCCGAGGAAGAGGGCGCCGTAGCCGGCCGCCGCCGCCACGCCGCGCAGCCGCGCCAGGGCGAAAAAGAGGGCGGCCCCCAAAAGCGCCCAGAGCCAGGCCGGTAGCCCGGGTACGAACCAGATCAGGTAGAGGACGCCCAACCCCGCCAGCAGCAGGCCCAGATGGACGCGCGTTTCCTCTTTCATGAGAGCCCCCGCCTCCCGCCGGTCATCGGGAACAGTTTAACACCGCAAATACCCGCCGGTCATTCCCAGACTATCCAATGCACGGAAACAGTACGAAACACGTTACGAAGAAAGATGAAAAAACCGGCTTTTTTTCTCAGACATTTTATTTACTTTCACCTACACTTGCGCATGGAGGTGAGGGATATGCGCATAAAACACCTGCTAACGCTGTTGCTACTGGCCGCGCTGCCGCTGGGCGTGCAGGCCTCCGGCCCCAGCGTACTGGTGCTCAAGGCGACCGCCTACACCTCCTCGGTTCGCGAGACCGACAGCACCCCCTACGTCACCGCCACCGGCGCCCGTACCCGCTTCGGGATAATCGCCGTCAGCCGCGACCTGCTCCCCAGCGACCTGCCATACGGCTCCAAGGTCAAGATCGAAGACCTGGGCAACTGGAACGACGGCGCCGGCAAGGGCAAGTTCGACCCGATGCTCAAGGACGTCGTCTTCGTCGTCGAGGACACGATGAACAAGCGCAAGCGGCAGCAGATAGACATCTGGATGCCCGATCGCTCGCTGGCCCTGCGCTGGGGCGTGCGGCGGGTGCGCGTGACCGTGCTGCAGCGCGGGCGCTAGACTGAGGGCGTGCGTTTCGCCTGGTTCCTGGCCCGCAAGCACCTGCGTTTTCGCAAGACTCAGAGCCTGATCACCGTTCTCGGCGTCGCCGCCGGGGTGATGGTGCTGACCACCGCCCTCTCCCTGACCAACGGCTTCACCCAGGGGCTGATAGACGCCACCCTGCGAGCCGTTCCCCACATCACCCTGACCGCCCTCGACCCCTACGACGCGCCGCGGCCGCAGAACCCCGAGATAGTCGCCGAAACGCCGGTGCTGATCGCCAAGGCGCTGCTTACCCGGCGCGCCGGCGCCGGCCGCGGCGCCGGCGTCGACTTTGGCACCATCATCGGCGTCGGGCCGGGGGCGGCGGCGGTCTACCCGGGGATAGGGCTGGAAAAGCTGGGGCCGGGCCGGCTGGTGCTGGGCGGGGCGCTGGCCAGCTCGCTGGGCGCCTGGCCGGGCGACACCGTTTACGCGCTCTCGGTAAACCAAAAACGCCGCGCCTTCGAGGTGGCCGGCGAGTTCTCGACCGGCAACTACCTGATCGATTCTGTCTTCGCCTTCGCGACCATCGACGACGTGGGCGAGCTCCTGGAAACGCCGGGGGCCGTCGGCGGCTGGCACCTGCGCCTCGCCGACCCCAACCGGGCGCCGCAGGTGGCCAGGGAGATTGAAGCCGGCGGCAGGTACCTGGCCCGCACCTGGGAGGACGCCAACCGCACGCTGATAGAACAGCTGGCCCTGCAGAAAAAGGTCATCGGGATAGTCGTCTTCCTGATAGTCGTGGTGGCGGCCATGGGTATCGCCAACGTGCTGGTGCTGGTGGTGCTGGAGAAGAAGGCCGACATCGCCATCCTGCGCGTCCTCGGCGCCAGCGCCGCCCAGGTGGCGGGGGCGTTTGCGCTGGAAGCGGTGGTTCTGGGGGCGGCCGGCGTTCTGCTGGGCGATCTGCTGGGCTGGGCGCTTTCGAGCTACCTGGCGCTGCACCCCGTGCAGATACCCGGCGAGCTCTACTTCATCACCAGGCTGCCGGTAAAGATGGAGCCCGCCGACTTCGTCTGGGTCAGCGGGCTGGCTTTCGCGATGGTGCTTATCGCCGCAATGATGCCGCTTCGGAGGGCGCTGTCGGTGAAGCCGGGGCTGGTTCTGCGCTAGTTTCCTCGTCGGCCAGGGCGGCGCTGATGAAGGCCCAGAAGACGGCCAGAACGAAGGCCAGCACCGCGGCCAGCACCGCGTTGAGGAGCGGTCGCGGGGCCACCGGCTCCTGGGGAAGGGGCGGCGGGCTGAGGACGTTGATCCGGGCGGCCTGCTCGCTGAGGCGGCGCAGCTGGTCGGGGTTGGCGGCCAGCTGTTGCAAGGCGTTTATCTCGGCCTCGAGGGAGGCCTTGTCGGTCTGCTGTTTGGCAAGCTCGAGGCTCATGTAGGCCAGCGCAGGGTCGTCGGAGCGGGCGACGTTGGGCGGCACGCCGTCGGATTCCAGCGCCAGCTTGGCGGCGTCGCCGGTGCCGACCGGGACCGCCTGGGAAAGCGAGTTTTTGAGCTGGTCGATCCGGGCCTGCAGGGCAGCGTAGCTGAGCCGGGCCTGCTCGAGGACGCCCTCGAGCGAGGCGCTGGCGCCGGCGTAAGCCTGGTCGCGGACGTAGTTGCCGAACGCCGCCAGCAGCTCCTCGGCGAACTGGCGGGTCTCGGCGGCGTCGCGACCGCGGACGGTGATGGTCAGGACGTTCTTCTTGTCGTCAAAGCGCGACTCTACCTTGACGGGGGCGTTACCGATGACCTTGGCCACGTAGGGGCCCTCGTTCTCGATTTGCTTGTTGAAGCCCAGGCCCATGGCGGTTCCGTCGGGAAGGGTGCGGAAGACGTCGGTTACTCCGGGAGCCGTTGCCTCGTCTGAGGTCTTGAGGACCAGCGCCTGGACCAGGGCCTCACTCTCGTAGGTGGGGGGCAGCAGCACCGATACCCCGTAGGCCACCACCAGGGCCAGGAGCGTCACGCCGAGAATCATCCGGCTGGAACGCTTGAGAATCAGGTATACGTCGCGCAAGCTGATTTCGTCGTCCATGCTTTACGCATTATAGTCCATTTTTAGTGTGCCCGGGATGAACGACGGCTAAATGTATAGTTGAAGTTGCCTTATGACCGACGCCGAGACACTGAGCAAGCTCGACTTTCACCGGGTGACCGCGGCGCTGGCGGAACGGGCCTCCACCCGCGTCGGGGCCGAGGCGGCCCGCGACTGGGCGCCCTTCGCCGAGCCGGAAGCGGCCGCTGCCTTCCGCCGGGCGGTGGCCGAGGCGGCGGCGCTCGGTTACCGGATAGGCGGGGTTTACGACCTGCGCCCGCTGCTGGAGCGGGTGGCCGCCGGCGAGCTGCCCGAGGGAATCGAGCTGGTGGAGGCGGCGGCGACGCTCGAGCGGGTCTCCGAACTGAAGCGGGAGATCCTGGCCGCCGGCGAGGGCGAACTGGCCCGGGTGGCCGCCGGTATCGCCGAGCACGCCCTCTTCCGCCGCCGCGTGGCCGAGTCGCTCGACGAGGCCGGCCAGGTGGTGGACGGGGCGACCCCCAAGCTCAAGCGCATCCGCCAGCGCCTCAACCCCTTGCGCGAGCGGATCGTCCGCCGCCTGGAGGCGGTCATGGACGCCCACCCCGAGGCGGTTCAGGAGCGTTACGTAACCCTGCGGCGCGATCGATACGTCATCCCGGTCAGGGCGCAGATGCAGAACCAGCTGGGCGGCATCGTTCTGGCGCAGTCGGACTCGGGGGCGACCGTCTTCATGGAGCCGGCCTCGGTGGTGCCGCTCAACAACGAGCTGGCCCGGCTGCGTCTGGAGGAGGAGGCCGAGGTTCTCAAGGTGCTGGCCGAGCTGGCCGGGTTGCTGGCCGGCGACGCCGAGCTCGAGGGGACCCTGGCGGCGGTGGCCCGCCTCGACGTCATCCGCGCCGCCGCCCTGCTCGCCGAAGACTGGGGCCTGACGCCCGCCAAGGACGGTCCCGCCGGCGCCTACCACCTGGTCGGCCTCCGCCACCCCCTGCTGGAGGAGCCGGTGGCCAACGACCTTCACCTCGACGAGCGGACCCGGCTGCTGCTGGTGACCGGCCCCAACATGGGCGGCAAGACGGTCCTCCTCAAGACCCTGGGTCTGGCGGTGCTGATGCACCAGGCCGGCCTTTACGTGCCCGCCGCGGCGGCCGAGCTGGGCTGGGCCCGCCGGGTCGAGGTGGACATCGGTGACGAACAGAGTCTGGCGGCCAACCTCTCTACGTTCGCCGCGCACCTGCAGAAACTGAAGCGGATTCTGGCCGGGGCCGGCCCGGAGGCGCTGGTCTTGATAGACGAGCTGGGCTCGGGCACCGACCCCGAGGAGGGGGCGGCGCTGGCCCGGGCGGTGATTCTGCGCCTGCTGGAAAAGGGCGCCCGCGGGATCATCACCACCCACCTGACGCCGCTCAAGGCGCTGGCCAGCCAGGCGGACGGCCTGGAGAACGCCAGCATGGGCTTCTCGCTGGAAGACCTGAGCCCGACCTACCGTTTGCAGGTGGGTCTTCCCGGGCGCAGCTACGCACTGGCGGTGGCCCGCCGCCTGGGTCTGGACGGGGAGGTTCTGCGGGCCGCCGAGGAAGCGCTGGGCGAGGGCGGGGCGCGGGTCGAGGAGCTTCTGGAGCGGCTGGAGGCGCGCGCCGCGGAGCTGGAGGAGCGGCTCCGCGGCGCCGAGCGCGAGCGCGCCGCGGCCGAGAAGCTGCGCCGGCAGCTGGAGGAACGGCTGGCGAACCTGGACGAGGAGCGCCGCGCCGAGCTGGAGGCCGCCCGGGCCGAGGCCGACCGGTTGCTGGAGGAGGCGCACCGCCAGATTCGCGAGCTCAGGGTCAAGGCCCGCCAGAGCGCCGGGAAGAAGCGCGACGCTTTGCGCGAGGTAATGGAAATCCGCCGCCGGACCAGGCCGCGCACCGGCCCCGGCGAGAACCCGCTACCGGGGCTGGAGCCGGGAATGCTGGTCGAGGTGCCCAGCTACCACCAGAAGGGCCGGGTCGTCCGGGTGGAGGGTGAGGAGACGCTGGTGCAGATCGGCCAGGTCAAGATCCGCGTGCCCACCGCCGAGCTGCGGCCGCGCGGGGCCGGGGCCCCGCGGGCGAAGGAGGCGGTGGTGGTCGACGCCGGCTTCGAGACCGAGCTGAACGTTCGCGGGCTGACCGCCGCCGAGGCGCTCGAGGCGGTCAACGACTTCCTGGCCGAGGCCGCGGCCACCGGCAACACGCCGGTCCGCATCCTCCACGGCAAGGGGACCGGCGTGTTGCGGCGCGAAATCCAGAACTTCCTGCGGCGCGACAAGCGCGTCGAGCGCTTCCACGACGCCATGCCCAACGAGGGCGGGCACGGGGTGACGGTGGTCTACCTGAAAACCTGAAAGCGGCCGCTTACCAGGTCACCTTCAAGACGTGGCTGTAGCTCTCGTAGCCGTAAGGGCTGGGGTAGAGATCCGCGCCCAGTACGTACATGTCGCCGCCCAGGCCGGCCAGGCCGACCATCTTGATAGGGGTGCCGGTGGGAGGGTAGGGGAGTATGAAGGTTTCTTCCACCTCGCCGTCTTCGTTCAGGCGCACCAGCAGGTAGTTGCCGAAGGAGACCAGCGCCCAGACGTCGCTGCCGTAAGCGGCCATCGCCACCACCCGCATCTTGACCCCCCAGTCGCTGAATTTGGTGACCGGAGGGTTGGCGGTGACGTCAACCTTGGTTAGCACCGCAACCGGGTCTGAGTCGTCGAGGTTCGTGAGATGGTAGCCGTAGAGCCAGAGGTAGTAGCCGTCGTATGTGCCGGTTTCGATGGTCGATTTGTAGGCATTGTGGAGCGTCTGGGTGTCTATGGAGGCCAGCTCGTTGCCGTTGAAGTCGACCAGTTTGGCGACGCTGTTGTCGCCGGTGCGGCTGGTCGCCCAGAGGAGGTTGCCGCTTTGCATGCCGAAGGCGAAGACGTAGCTGCCGCTGAGGTTGTAGCCGCCGTAGTGATGGCTGACGACGTCGTACGGGATGGCGTACGCCTGGTCGGGGCCGCCGGTTACGAACCAGAGCTCGCCGTTGCCGCTGAGGAGGTTGGTGTCGTGCAGAACGGAGTGCTGGACCTGCGACAGGTACTCCAGCCCCACCCGCTGGCAGGCGTAGCCGTCCTCGGCCGGCGTCTTCTCCGCCCTGGTCAGCTTGACGGTGCGGCCGGTGACGTCGTGCAGGAGCAGGGTGTCGCCGTCGGGCAGCTCGTAGCGGTAGGCGCGGGTGACCACCTCGGCGCCGGGTACCCGGTGGCTGACCGTCAGGGTGCCGTCCTGACCGAAGCTCGCCAGCGCCGGGGCGCAGTCGTAAAGGTCTCCCCAGTTTCCGTAGAGGGTCACGGAGTTGCCGCCGGAGTCGAAGCTCAGGTATTCGACCCGCCCGACCCTGAACTCGGCGAAGCCGAAACCGTCGTTCATGTAGTCGACCTTCCAGTAACCGTCGAGTCTGGCGGCGTCGCCGGCCGGGGTCTGGCCGCCGCAGCCGCCGATGAGGGAGGCGGCCAGCAGGGCCAGGACCGCTGTCAAAATATACTTTTTCATCTCTGCCTCCTGTGCGCGCTATCCTTTCGGGCCGGGTAACGCTGCCGCCATTTTTAATCAGCGGGCGTCACAAAAGCGTCACAAACCCGCGGGGCGCTTATGATGTCTTAGGCGCCCGGCGCCGGAGCCGACGATGAAGAACTACCGCTACCTCGACCTGATTACCGCCGCCTTCGTGGCGGTGCTGATTATCTCGAACGTCGCCGCGACCAAGGTGGTCCGCCTGGGCCCCTTCGGTTTCGACGGCGGGACGCTGCTCTTTCCGCTGGCTTACATATTCGGCGACGTGCTGACCGAGGTCTACGGCTACCGCCGCAGCCGCCGGGTCATCTGGACGGGCTTCGCCCTGCTGGCGCTGGCCAGCCTGACCTTCAGTCTGGTCGCCGCCCTGCCGGCCCTGGACTCGCCCGACGTCGCCCCCTACGCGGCCGCCTTCGACCTGCTCTTCGGCCTGGTGCCCCGGATAGTCCTCGGCAGCCTGCTGGCCTACTGGGCCGGCGAGTTTACGAACAGCTACGTCCTGGCCAGGATGAAGGTCTGGAGCCGGGGGCGTTTTTTCGGGGCGCGGGCCATCGGCTCGACGCTGGCCGGCGAGGCCGTGGACACCGCCACCTTCCTGCTGGTGGCCTTCTGGGGGGTCTACCCGCCGGCGGTCGTCGGGCTGATGTTCGCCAGTAATTACGTTTTCAAGGTGGGGGTGGAGGTGGTCTTCCTGCCGCTGACCTACGCGGTGGTCGGCTGGCTGAAGCGGGCCGAGCAGGAGGACTACTTCGACGTCGACACCGACTTCAATCCCTTTAAGATTTGACGGCGGTAAACTGCAAGCATGCACGTCGTCGAACGCGACGAGGACCTGCTTTGGATTCTGGGCAGCAGCTACGTGGTGGCGGTGCTGGGGGCCCACCCCGACCCGCAGCGGGCGGCTCATTACGTGCCCGCCTACCTGAAGGAGCGGGGTTACCGGGTCATTCCGGTCAACCCGGCCTACGCCGGCAGCCGCCTCTTCGGCGAGGTAGTGCGGGCCCGGCTCGACGAGATTGAAGAGCCGGTGGACGTGGTCGACGTCTTCCGCGGCGCCGACAGGCTGGCGGAGCACCTCGAGGAAATTCTGGCTATGAACCCGCCGCCGGCGGTGGTCTGGTTGCAAAAGGGAATCCGCGACGACGCTTTCGCGAAAGAGCTGACCGACGCCGGCATCACCGTAGTGCAGGACCGCTGCATGCTCGCCGAACACCGGCGTTTGCTCTAGAAAGGAGGCTGGCGATGGAGATAAAGGTAGTCCACAACCCGCCGCGCGAGGAGCTGGAGAAGCTGGGGGTCTTCGACTGGCCCATCTGGACGAAGGAGGTTAGCGAGTTCCCCTGGACCTACGACGTCGAGGAGACCTGCTACTTCCTGGAGGGGCGCGTGGTCGTCACCCCCGACGGCGGCGAGCCCGTCGAGGTGGGCGCCGGCGATCTGGTGACCTTTCCGCGGGGCATGAGCTGCACCTGGAAGGTCGTCGAGCCGGTTCGCAAGCACTACAACTTTGCCTAGGGCGCTGCTGCTACTGCTCGTGCTGCTGGCGGGCTGCGCCAGCGTTCCCGCCAACCGGCGGTTGCCGCAGCGATCGCCCGACGGCGTCTACGTTTTCGACTTCGAGCGGGGCGTGCCGCTGATCCGCCGGGGGCGGCGGGTGGAGCTGCGCGACGAGGCCGCTCCCTTTCGCAAGAACCCCGACCTCTACTGGCTCTGGGACGGTGACGACCGTCTCTGGGTCTACGACGACGCCGGCAAGCGCGTCTTCTACTACCAGCGCGGTCCGGAGGGCTGGCGGCGCTACTACTGGACGGGCGAGCGCTCGGCCGAGCCGGAGCACGACCTGCTGCCGCCCCTGGGCCTCTACCCGCCCTGCCCGACCAGCCACTAGGGGGTCAGCTCGAGGCCGAGGCGGCGGCCCAGCCGCGCCCGCTCCAGCGGCGCCACCCCGCCCAGCGCCACCCGGCCGCTGGCGTAGAGGCCGGCGAGCCGCGGCAGGCGGCCGCTCTCCGGCTCCCACTCGCCGGCGGCGAAGCGCTGGAAGCTGACCTGGTAGGCCGGCGTTTCCGCGGTTTTCGGCACCTGGTAGGCGGCCGGCGCGAAGGCGAAGCCGCGCTGGCGGAGGTGGGCGTAGAGATCCGGGTAGGCCGCCTCGCCCCAGCGGCCGGCGGCCTCCTCCAGCCCGCCGGCGCGCAAGCGGGCGCCGAGAAAACTGCCGACGGCCAGGACCACCGCCCCGGCCCGGTACTCCAGCCCCTCCCAGGTGCGCACCCCGCTCACCCGGTCGCCGGCGTCCAGCAGGGCGACCACCGACGACTGGAAGAGGTGGAGGCCGGCGGTGGCCTCGAGCGCGTACTTGGCCCGCCTGTGCAGGCTCCAGGGGTCGGGGTTCCAGGCCAGCTCCAGCAGGCTGCCCGGCGGCGGCCGGCCGCTGACCGGCCTTTCCAGCCGGTAGACGCTGTCGAGGCTGTCGGTCACCAAACCCACCGCCAGGCCGCGCCGCGCCAGGGCGAAGGCGGCCTCGCAGCCGCTGGGTCCGGCGCCGACCACCAGGACCGCGAACTCCTTCAAGCCTCCACCCCGCCCAGCAAGGGAGCGCCGCGCTCGAGCCGGAAGCTGAGAAACCCCTCGCCGGGAACCCGCAAGAGCAGCAGGTTCTCGGCGGCCGCCTGCAGCCAGAGGAAGAGCGGCGTCTTGGTGCGGGGCAGGCCGCGCTGGTAGCGCTCGCCGGCGAAGCTGTACGACATGAAAATCTTCTCGTCGTCATCGGCGTAGCCGGCTTCGTAGATGACCAGCAGGTCTCCCTCGCCCGCCTCGGCCCGTTCCAGCGCCTCCCAGAGGAGCATCTGCGCCTCCAGCGGCCCGACGAACTCGCCGGCGGTCCGCCCCAGCCAGGCGTAGGCGACCTGGGGCAGGGCCGGGAAGGAGACGAAGACGCCCTCGAGGCCGTGGACCAGCTCGACCACGCCGTTGGCGTAGCGGGCGCCGCCAGCCCGCTCGCGGACGAAGCCGGCCAGCAGGCCGTGGCGCTCGGCCAGCTCGTCGGGGGTGTAGCCCAGCTCGAGGGCCTCAATCAGGGCCCGCCAGCCGCCCAGCTCACGCGCCCGGCTCATCCTTGTCCCCCACGTGAATCGCGGCGATGCCGCCGGTCAGGACCCGGTACCCGACCCGGAAGCCGGCCTCCTGCATCATCTCCGCCAGCCGCTGCGGCTCGGGAAAGCTGGCCACCGAGTTGGGCAGGTAGCGGTAGGCCTCGGGCCTGCCCGAGATCACCCCGCCGATCCAGGGCAGGACGCCGTTGAAATAGAAGCTGTAGAGACGGCCCAGGAGCCCCCGGGGCGGCGGCGGGAACTCGAGGATGACCGCCCGCCCGCCAGGGGCCAGCACCCGGTAGAACTCGGCCAGACCGCGCCGGTAGTCGGCGAAGTTGCGGAAGCCGAAGGCCACCGTCAGGGCGTCGAAGCTGCCGTCGGCGAAGGGCAGGGCGAGGGCGTCGGCCTCGACGAAGGTTATCTCCGCGGCGGCCCGCTCCGCCTTGGCCCGGGCCAGCTCGAGCATCTCCGGGGTAAAGTCGGCCGCGGTCACCGCCGCTTCGGGCCGCGCCTTCTTGAGCAGCAGCGCCACGTCGCCGGTGCCGGTGGCCACGTCGAGGATCCGCCGCGGCTTCTTTTCCAGCGCCAGCCGCACCGCCAGCCGCCGCCAGCGCTGGTCCACGCCGCCGGAAAGCAGCCGGTTGAGCAGGTCGTAGCGCGGGGCTATCTCGCCGAACATCCGGCGCACCGCTCTGGCCTTGGCCTCGGTCTCGTTCACGGGCCAATCTTAACCTCTGCGCATTGAAAGCTGGCAAGCCGGGCCGATGACTTTTCGCCCGCAAGGCGCCGCGCCGCCTAAGCGGCGGGGCCGGGCCTTGCGGGGCGGGGATGCGTTAGAATCGGGGGCGTGAATCGTCTATGGTTAGCCCTCACATCGGCCATCTTCCTGCTCTTGCTGGCGGTTAGCCCGTGGGCGGTGGCCATGCGGGCCTTCGGCGGCAAGGGGGTGCTGATTACCATCTGGGGCACCCTCGACCTCTACGGCCGCGCCAAGGCCATGCCCGACGTTAGCTGGCTTGGTTACTTCACCGTCTTCTGGGTGCTGCTGGCGGTGCTGGCGGTGGTCTTCGCCTTCCTGCCGGAAGCCAGGACCCGGGCCAGGTTCTACTACATACTCGGCCTGGTCGGGCTGGCGGTCTTTGCGCTCGAGGCCTACCTTTTTTATCACGCGGTCTGGGCCGCCAACAACGCCGCCCTGGCGGCCGGCGCCCGGCGTCCGCCGCTCAAGCGTTACTCGCTCTCGCTCGGCGCCTACGTCAGCTTCCTCTACAGCCTCTTCCTGCTGATGATCGGCCGGATGCAGCTGCCCGGCGGCCGCGCCCTGCTGGTCCGCTGGCGCGGCGTGGTGGTGCCGGCGGTCAGCATGCTGCTGGCCATGGTCGCCGGCGCGGTCGTCGTCTGGGTCCTCAAGGACGTCAAGTTGCCGGAGGGAGCCGGTCTCCTCAACTACTACACCGCCAAACTCGACCTGGTCACCTACACGTTCCAGCTCCTCTTCGGTCCGCTGCTGACCGCCTCCGGCTGGTTCCAGAGCCTGCTGATCGCCACCCCGCTCATCTTTACGGGCCTGGCGGTGGCCTTCGGTTTCCAGGCCGGCCTCTTCAACATCGGCGCTCCCGGCCAGCTGACCATCGGCGCCATCATGACGATGCTGGTCGGCGTCCACCTGGCCAACGCCCACTGGTTCGCCGGCCTGCCCGACGGGGTGGCGCGGGCCATCTTCCTGCCCCTCTCGATCATCGCCGCCGCCGCGGGCGGCGCCCTCTGGGGGGCCATTCCCGGCTGGCTCAAGGCCCGCTACGGCGCCCACGAGGTGATCAACACGATCATGATGAACTACATTGCCGCCTCCATTTTCCTCTTCATGATCGCCTCGAACGAGTACACGTTCTTCGGCAGGTGGACCCTGCACATGCCCTTCAAGTACCCGGGTTACGAGGGCCGCAGCTACGAGGTGGCCGAGTCGGCGCGGATACCGCTGATGGTCAACCTCTTCGGCTTCCACCAGGACGCCTCCGGCGCCTGGACCGGAGCGATGAGCTGGTCGATGCCGCTGGCGCTGGTGGCGCTGGTGGTTACCTACGTCCTGCTGCGGCGGTTGGAGCTGGGTAAGCGCCTGCTGGTGGCGCTGGGCGCGGCCATCGCCGGTTACCTGGTCGGCGGCTTCCTGCCCGGCATCCCCATGCAGCTCTCGCCGAAACTCGCCTCGGTTCGCCTCAACGGCGCCTTCATCATCGCCGCCTTCGCGGTCGCCTTCTACAACTACTACATGTGGCGGACCCGCGACGGCTACGAGTTGCGGGCGGTCGGCCTGGCGCCCAAGGCGGCCGAGTACGGCGGCGTCAGCATCGCCAAGAAGACGATTCTGGCCATGGCCATCTCCGGCGCCCTGGCCGGTCTGGCCGCCACCCACTACGTCCTCGGCGGCGGCATCGACGAGTACCGGCTCAAGCAGTCGCTGCCGACCAACGTCGGCTTCGACGGTATCGCCGTCGCCCTGCTCGGTCAGAACACGCCCATCGGCGTCTTCCTCTCGGCGCTGCTCTTCGGGGTGCTGCTGACCGGCGGCCTGCAGCTCGACCTGCAGCTCGGCATCAGCCGCGAGCTGGTAATGATGCTCCAGGCGTTGATAGTCCTCTTCATCGCCGCCGGCGGCTTCCTGCCGCGCTACTTCACCGACCCGATCCTGGCCGCCCAGGCCGAAGAGGGCGCGAAGGGGGTGATCTAGGATGGGTATCGACAGCTTCCTTTCCGCGGCCTTCCTGATACCGCTTTTCCAGACCACGCTTCGCTCGACCACCATCCTCCTGCTGACCGCCCTCGGCGGCATGTTCAGCGAGCGCAGCGGCGTGGTCAACATCGCCCTCGAGGGCATGATCATCTTCGGCGCCCTGACCGCGGCGGTCAGCGCCCAGCTGCTCGAGGCCCCCTACGTCGCCCAGAACCCCGGGGCGCACGTCTGGTGGATTCCCTGGGTGGCCGTGCTGCTGGCCATGATCGTCGGCGGTTTCATCGGCTGGATTCACGCGGTGGTTTCCATCAAGTACAAGGCCGACCAGATTATCAGCGGCACCGCCATCAACCTCCTGGCCGCCGGCTTTCCCTCGCTGGTGCTGGCCTACTTCTACGACAACACCACCGCCTCCAAGGAGGTCGTCAACCGCCTGCCCGAGTGGTTCGGCTTCAGCCCGCTGGTCTACCTGGCCTTCGCGCTGGTGCCGATTACCTGGTACGTCATGTTCAAGACCCCCTGGGGCCTGCGTCTGCGCAGCGTCGGCGAGCACCCCGAGGCCGCCGACACCATGGGTATCAACGTCTTCCGCACCCGCTACACCGCGGTCATCATCTCCGGCATCCTGGCCGGTCTGGCCGGTGCCTTCCTCTCGATCGGCATCCTCAACCAGTTCGTCCGCAACATGTCGGCCGGTCAAGGCTTCATCGCTCTGGCGGCACTGATCTTCGGCAAGTGGCACCCGCTGGGAGTTCTCGGCTCGACCCTCCTCTTCGGCTTCGCCAAGGCGCTGGCCATTCAGCTCGGTGGCACCGACATCATGCCGCCGACGGTCATCGAGGCCTTCCCCTTCATCATCACCATGCTGGTCCTGGCTGGTTTCGTGGGCACCTCGCGCCCACCGGCGGCGATTGGCAAACCCTACGAGAAGTAAGCGGGCTGGCCCCCCGGCCGCCGGCGGAAGCCGGCGGCCTTTTTATTCGACCAGCGTGCGGCCGAAGAGGCCCTGGCGAACTGTCAGCCGGCTGCCGTCGTCAAACTCGATCGAGAGGCGGCGGCCGGCCAGCTCGAAGGCGGCCACCCGCTCCGCCAGGCCGGCCGCCAGCTCTCCAGCCGCCCCGCCGGGCTGCACCCAGCTGGTGTGACGGTCCTGGCGGAAGTGCAGGTAGCTGCCGTCGCCGAAGAGAAGCTGCACCTCGCGGCGGCCACGCCCCAGGCGCAGGCGGACCACCGCGCCGGCGGCGCTGCGGGCCAGGGCTTTCACCGCCCCTCCCCCAGATCGAGCACCCCGGCCTGCGGCCGGCCGTAACGGTAGCGGCCGAAGTAGAGGAGGCTGGCGGCCGCCGGGCTGACCGCGTCGCCGGCAAAGGCGGATTCGTCTTCCCAGACGCCGCGCACCCGGCCGACGAAGAGGGTGTGGTCGCCGGTGGCCAGCTCGTCGGTCTTTTCCAGCTCCAGGGCGGCGTAGAAGCCGCCGAGCAGCGGCACCGGCAGCGCCCGGCCAGAGACCACCTCCAGGCCCAGCGCCGCCGCCTTGTCGAGGTCGCGGCCGCTTACCGAGCCGATTTGCTGGATGAGCCGCGCCTGCTCGAAGGGGTGGAAGCTGACGCCGAAGCAGGTTGCCCGGGTGAGCAGCCCGTGCGTGTAACGCTTGGGGCTGACGCCGACGCCGAAGAGCGGCGGGTCGAAAGAGAGACCGCCGTGCCAGACGACCGGCATGAAGTTGACCCGCTCGCCGTCGCGCACCCCGACGACGGCGACGGTGGTCGGGTAGAAGTGATTGAAGTGTCGCGGTCTGGACTCTACCGGCTCGAAGCGCACGGCTAGCGCTCCCGGGGGCGGATCTCGCTCTTGGCGGCGGTGATCACGCCGCCCCCTTCCGTATAGATATCGACGGTGCCGGCCAGCGGGTTGAGCTTGATGACCTTGCCGCAAACGCCGGCCTCGGTGCAGACCTTGGCGTTTTTCTTGGGCATATCCGTCAGCAGCTCTTTGTAGTGGGCGTGTTCGTGGGCCAGGCAGCAGAGCAGGCGGCCGCAGGGGCCGCTTATCTTCTCGGGGCTCAGCGGCAGCTGCTGGTCACGGGCCATGCGGATGGTGGCCGGGGCGAAGTTCTGCATCCAGGTGCTGCAGCAGCTCTCCATCCCGCACATCCCCAGGGTTCCCAGGAAGGCCGTCTGGTCGCGCGGGCCCTTGGCCACGAACTCGACCCGCGCCCCGGCGTGGCGGGCTATCTCGCGGACCACCGAGCCCAGGTTGACCCGCTTCTCGGCCGAGTAGTAGACGACCACGTGGCCGCCGTCGAGCGTGTAGTTGCAACCCAGTATCTTTACCTGGGGGAGTTGCTGGCGCAGGCGGGCCCGCAGCCACCACTTCAGGCCCTCTTCCTTCTCGCGAAACTGGCGCAGGCGCTCCAGGTCCTGCTCGTCGGCCGGCCGCACCACCTCGCCGAACGACCTTTCCACGTCGCGGGGCGGCGCCCGCACCTCCCCCAGCTCCAGACCGCGGGGGGTTCGGACCACCACCTTGCTGCCCGGCGGCGGGGCCTCCGATTTGAGGCGCATCTCGTACAGTTTGGGTTCCCTACCGTGAAACAGGCGAACCCGCACGCATTTCGGCATAAATCCTCCTCATCGCCAGGGCCAGCCGGGTATAGGCCAGCTCGGCGGAAACGTAGGCGCTCAGCTCTTCGCGCAGGCGCGCGATCTCCTCGAGCGCGGCGCGTCGGTAGGCGGGCGGCCAGCTTTCCAGACCCCGGGCGACGAAGACCCAGGGGTCGAAGCCGCTGCCGCTCAGCCGCTCGAGCTGCCGCGTCGCCGCCAGCAGCCGCGCCGGATCTTCCAGGGCGGCCAGCCAGTCGCGGGCGGCGCTCGCGACCTCGGCGAGACCGGCCGGGTCGGCCAGGGCCCGCAGCAGCCGGCCCACCGCACCCTCACTGTACCCGAGGGCGGCCTCGTCGCTGGTGATGCGGCGCAGTTCTTCCTCGCTGGCCGGCCCGAAGGAGACCGTCAGGCTGCGGCTGGCCAGCGTCGGCAGGACCGCCTCGCGAACCGGCGCTATCAGAATCAGGTAGGCGTAGCTGGGCGGCTCCTCCAGCAGCTTGAGCAGGGCGTTGGCCGCCTGTTCGCCCAGCAGGTGGGCCGAGTCGATGACCGCCACCTTGGCCCGGAAGCGCGGGGCGGTTTGCATCCACTCGATCAGGCTCGGTTCTTCGGCGCCCTCGCGCGGGGCGATCTGGTCCAGGTGAATCTGCGGCCTGCGCGCCGCCTGGCCGGTCTTGGTTTTGGTCCGCGGGCTGATTTCCAGGTAGTCCGGATGCTCGTTGAGCCGGCAGGAAGCGCACTCGCCGCAGGGTGGAAAGCCGCGCTCGCAGTTGAGCCCGTAGGCGAACCAGCGGGCCACCGCGCGCCGCCCCACGCCCTCGGGCCCGACGAAGAGAAAGCTCTGCGCCGGACGGGCGGCCAGCAGTTTCCGCTGCCGCTCGTGACCGATTATCTCGATCATCGCTACCTCCCCTGGTAGAGGCGCTGGAAGAGCGGCGCCGGGAAGCCGGCCCGCCGCACCCGCTGCTCGACGGCGGCGATGTCGTACTCGATCCGGTAGGCGGTCAGCTCGTCATTCTCCTCGTCCCAGATGGCGTAGCCGGCCAGCGGTACGCCGTCGCGCGGCTGCCCGACGGAGCCGGGGTTGACCAGGACGCGGGCCTTGGGACCCAGCTTGAGAGGGTTGCGGGCCTCGGTGAAGGAGCGGTGGCGCACCCAGGGGCCGCTGGGGCCGTCGAGGGCCGTGTAGGCGCCGGCCATGTGGGTATGGCCGTGGAATATCCAGCGGGCGTCGGTGCAGCCGAAGGCCTCGCGGGCGATGTCGAGCTCGTCGACGTAGGTGAAGGGGTCGCAGGGGCTGCCGTGTACCGCCAGCCAGCCCTCCGCGCCGATGCTCCAGGGAAGAGCCGCCAGCCAGTCGCGGTTTTCGGGTCTGAGCCGCTCGGCCTGCCAGCGCAGGATGTCGAAGACGTATCCCTCTCCCTCGAGCACGTCCAGCGTCAGCAGCCAGGCGTCGTGATTACCCATCACCCCCCGCGCTTCCAGGGCGCGCAACCTCTCGATTACGGCGTTGCCGTCTGGATAGTAGCCGACCGCGTCGCCCAGAAAGAAGACCCGGTCGAAACCCCGGGCGGCGGCGTGTTCCAGCACCGCCTCGAGAGCGACGATGTTCCCGTGAACGTCGGAGAGGAGCAGGGTCGGCACGTCTAGAGAATAGCACGCCCAGGGCCGTTTTCAGCCGGCGGCGATGACCTGGCGCAGATACTCCATGTCGGCGGCTACCTCTTCGCGGGCGTAGCTAAGCACCGGCTCCAGCGCCGCGGGAAAGTAGCCGGCGAAGGCCTCCAGACAGGCGGAAACCTCCTCGCGCAGAAAGCGCTCCTCCCAGGCCCGCCTGCCCTCCCCGCCCCGCACGACGGAGCGCTCCATCTGCTCCAGCTTGGCCACGAAGCAGACGCGCGGCCTCCCACCGCGGCCGCCGCAGATGAGATTCTCGTGGCCCGGGCAGCGCTCGAGAGCCGCCCCCAGCGCCCCCGCCAGATCGGGGCGGCCCAGCAGCGCCGCCCCCAATGCCCCGCCGTGCAAGGCGGCGAGTCGCTGGTAGCGCGAGCTGCGCTGTTGCCTCGAGTGAGCCGCGTTTTTCACTAACCAGAGTCTAACCGCCGGCGGCGGGGACAAACTGCCCGCGGGGCGGACCCCGCGGGCTGGAGGAAGGTTTGGCGGCCCGTCTACTTCTTCATCATCTTGTCCATGATCGCCTGAATCTCGTCCATCTCCGCCTTGAGGTTCTTCATCATCCGCGGCAGGACCCGCAGTAGCTGGAAGAGAATCCCCAGCGCCTGCTGAATCTCCGGGTCATTGAGCTGCGAGAGCAGGCCCATCATCCCCACCCGCGGCGGGTTCTTGATGGTCTCCTCGTCGAAGGTCTCGCTCATCGCCTTCTTGCCGGCCTCGATCATCATCCCCATTGCCGTCGGGTCGATGCCGGCGAGGATGTCCACCAGGTTGCCCATGTGCGAGAGCAGCCGCAGGTTCTTGGGTTCGAAGAGCAGGCTGAGGTTGCTCATCACCGTTTCCGAGGCGTCGCCCGCCAGGGTGATGATGCCGCTCTTGTCCAGCTTCTCCAGCGCCTCGGCCACCCGTTCCAGGGCGTCGGCCTGCTCGACGAAGCGGTCGAGAATAGAGATCAGCCGCAGGTTCTTCGGCTCCATCAGCAGGCTGAGGTTCTCGATGACGGTCGGCCCCAGCTTTATTTCGCTGAGGAAGCCGATTCCGCTATCGTCGAGGATGCGCTCAATGCGCTCCAGTCTTTCTTCTACGGTCGGCATAGACACCTCCTTAGAACAGGGTGGCGAAGAACATCGATTCGAAGAGCATCTTGGCGATTCGCACCGAGCGGCCCTGGGCCATTACGCCGCAGGAGGGCATGCCCTTGCCGTAGAGCATCTCGGTGAAGTCGCACTGGGGCAGAACCGCGTCGTCGCCGAAGTCCATGATGCACATGGCCACCGCGTTGAAGGGTTCGCCAATGTAAGAACCGCGCAGGTCGGCGGCGATGACGCCGGCGATGTACTCGCCCTGGTAGTGGACCACCACGCCGGCCGGCGGCAGGTTGAGGGCGGGGTTGACGGTGTCGCCGATGACGAAGACGTTGTCGTACTTAAGCGACTTGAACGTGTAGGGGCTGACCTCGGGGAAGCCGTTGGGGCCGGCCAGCGGCGATTCGCGCACCACCCGGTTGGGGGCGAAGGGGGGCACCAGGATCAGGCGGTCGTACTCGAGGCTGCGCCCGTCCTTGCTCTTGACCACGCCGTCGCCGCCTCCGGCCAGCTCGAACCCGCCGTGGAACTCGACGCCCTTGCGGTCGAGGATCTTCTGGATGGTATGGGAGATGACCGGGCCCATGCCGGCCAGCGGCGTCGGGTTGGGGTTGAATATGGAAATCTGCGACTTGTCGCGCAGCCCCTTGACCGTCAGGGCGAAGTCGAGCATGCCGGAGACCTCGTAAGGGGCCGGCGGGCAGGGGAAGTATGGCGAAGAGACGCCGATTACCCAGCGCTCGCCCCGCGCTTCCTTGAGCCACTGGCGCAGCGTCAGGGCGCCGGCCTCCGACCAGGGGGCGGTCGAACCCTCCACCGGCGCGGGGAGTGCCTCGGCGCCCAGCGAGACGACCAGGTAGTCGTACTGGTACTCGCCGCGGTCGGTCTCGACGCTCGAGCTGTCGGGTTTGATGGCCAGAACCTCGGCCTGGATGAAGTTAATCCCCTTGCGCTGCAGGGAGACCAGCGGCCGGCGAATCTGATTTAGCTCGCGGTAACCAAAGGCCACCCAGGGGTAGGCGGCGATGAAGGTGTGCTCGGCGCTCTTGTCGATGACGGTAACGTCTACCTGGTCGCCCAGGATTTCCTTGAGCTTGTTGGCGGTGATGACGCCACCGGAGCCGCCGCCCAGAATCAGCACTTTCTTTTGCATGTTCGTACCTCCTCCGAAGATCACTTACGTTAACCATTCTGGGCGGCGACTGACCGGCGGGCCAGTGTCATATGCCCCTGATATGACTACAGTCAAGGGTATATATAGCTGGAGACGGGAGCCTCCGGCGCCAGAATCCGCCACCCCCTGGCAGATCTACTGGAAGATAGCCCTCCCCCTGGCCGCCCCGGCGCTGGCCACCCTGGGCACCTTCACCTTCCTGGCCGGCTGGAACAGCTTCCTCTGGCCGCTGATCGCCACCAAC
>Ga0256914_1001523_pt1 | contig 20656 bp, 18 predicted proteins | sample HulkmetaG_FD_191571 | JGI IMG/M metagenome (GOLD analysis project Ga0256914, IMG submission 191571) | Hydrothermal chimney microbial communities from Main Endeavour vent field at the Juan de Fuca Ridge, Pacific Ocean - Hulk | ecosystem: Environmental > Aquatic > Marine > Hydrothermal vents ... | reverse complement strand
GTGATTAGAGAGAAGGTAAGAAACTTTATCGATATGGTAGGGCTTACTGGTTTGGAGGATAGGCTCCCCGGGCAGCTCTCCGGGGGACAACGTCAACGTGTTGCTCTTGCCAGAGCGATGGTTATAGAGCCTAATTTGTTACTTCTGGATGAGCCTCTCTCAAATCTCGATGCACGTTTGAGAATAAATATGAGAACAGAGATAAGAAGGCTTCAGAAAAAGGTAGGCATAAGTATGATATATGTGACACATGATCAGGCGGAGGCACTCAGTTTATCGGACAGGATAGTGATACTGCGGGATGGGGTAATAGAGCAGGAGGGAACCCCGGAAGAGATATACACTCGTCCCGCCTCGGCTTTTGTGGCAAATTTTATGGGGTTTGAGAATAGTTTTGATACGGAGGTGGTTTTTTCGGATACTGAGAGAGTGGTTTTGAGGGCAGGTGGGACTTTGTTAAAGGCTACTCCTGCAGCGGATTTACAAGGAGGTAAGAAAGTTCGAGTCTTTTTTAGGCCTGATGATGTTAGTTTGAGCATCAAAGAGCTGGATAACAGTATAGCAGGGGTAATAAAAAGCGTGACCTTCCAGGGAAGTAGTACGCAGTACTTTGTGCGAACATCAGTAGGGGAGTTTTCCGTGATAATCTATGAAAAGCGACCCTCATTTTCCAATGGTTCGGTTTATCTCGTGTTTCCGAGGGAAAGTTTGATTGTTAAGGAGACCTAGTAATGAGAGAGGATGGAATTCAAAAACACATTAGATGTAGAAGGGGAGATGTTGCTCGTTTTGTTCTGGTACCCGGGGATCCGGGGCGAGCGAGGAGAATCGCCCGTGAAATGGATAGTGCTAAATTAATAGCTGAAAATAGAGAGTATGTGGTCTACACTGGGAGACTAGGTAGAGTGGATGTTAGTGTTTGTTCTACCGGAATAGGAGGCCCTGCTGCCTCTATTGCGTTTGAAGAACTTGTAAATGTGGGAGCGGAGGTTCTTATCCGGGTTGGCTCTGCCGGTGGAAGACAGCCCGACATACCTATAGGAACACCCATTATTATTACTGCATCTTACAGGGGGGAGGGAACCTCTCTTGCCTATCTTCCTCTTGGATTTCCGGCGGTGGCGGATATAGGGGTGACAAATGCTCTCATATCGGCGGCGATGGAGGAGGGAATTGATTTTCTCTATGGTTTGGGTTTTACGCGGGATGCCTACTATATCCAGGATAGGGAGCTTAATGAACTATTAAGGGATATGGGGGTTGTGGCGGCAGAACAGGAGGCATCGGTTCTGTTTATAGTAAGTGCGTATAGGCATGTTCGCGCAGGGGCTGTTGTGGCTACCGATTCCAATATCTGGTTGGAGAAACAACCTTCCCTCGAAGAGAAGGAAAAACTCTATATGGTAGGGGAGAAAAAGGCGATAAAAATTGCTCTCAGAGCTGTGGAAATTCTTGCTCGGGATGTCATTTAATTGGTGGGAGATCTTATGACTTCGAAGATTGCGCTTGATACGGTGTTTACCAATGTGAGAATAGTTGATGTGGCCTCTTTAAAAATTTTTGAGGGATGGATAGGTGTTCTGGGGGGAAAATTTATCTATGTTGAAGAGGGAGAGTTCCCCTCTTCCGATTTTGTTGTCAAACAAATATCTGAGGGGAATGGGCGTTATGTTATTCCGGGTTTTGTAGATTCCCATATGCATATAGAATCAAGTCTTTTAATTCCCGAGAGATTTGAAGAGGCTGTTCTTCCCTGCGGAACTACTACAATTCTAAATGATCCCCATGAGGTTGCCAATGTTTCCGGGGTTAGGGGTGTAAAGTGGTTTATACACCAGACATCCTTCCTTAATCTGAGGGTTTATCATGCCATACCCAGTTGTGTTCCCGCCTCTTCTCCCGAACTTGAATGGACGGCTCATACTTTTGGTGAATCCGAAGTAAAAGAGTTAATAGGTAGTGATAATGTTATTGCCCTTGGGGAGGTGATGGATTACAGGCGGGTTCTGGCCGGTGATAAAACCCTTAAGGCGATGGTAGACACTGCTTTGAATCACGGGCTTAGAGTGGAAGGGCATATCCCCACTCTCTCCGGTTCGGAACTCTCCCGCTATATTTCCTGGGGTATAACCTCCGATCATACTCTAATGACTCCTGATAGAATTAGGGAGAGGATCAGGCGGGGAGTATATGTAATGCTTCAAATGAAGTCCCTTACGGAAGAAAATATTGAATCGATTATGTCACTTAAAGATCGTTCTGCCATTCTTCTTGTTACTGATGATGTAGAACCTTCGATGCTTGATGAGGGCCATCTCTCCTCTGTTGTAAGGGGTGCGGTGGAAAAAGGTATGCCACTGTTGGAGGCTATTGCATCTGCCTCTGTAAGACCTGCAAGATATTTGGGACTCAGAAACTTCGGTCTGATAGCGCCGGGATATCAGGCTGATTTTCTTATAATGGATGATTTAACCAATTTTAAACCCTCCGAGGTTTATATCGGGGGTAAACTGGTGGCTCGAAATGGCACCTGTTTGGGGGAATTTACAAAGAGAGATTTTTCCCATTTTCCGACCGCCCTTCTTCCGGAGTTATCCATAGAAGATTTTGCTCTGAAAACGGAGGATTTCTCAAAATGTCGCGATGGGGGATTTGGTTTTTATGCAGTTACCGTAGAGAACGATGAAAACTCCCTTACCTCCCTGGAGAGGATATGTGTTCGTTTTAAAGATGGTTTTCCTGCTTTTGGTGAAAATTCGGATTTAGCTTTTGTTGGAGTCTTTGCTAGAAACGGGAGATCGAAGAGTTTGGGTTTTATAAAAAATCTTGGTTTGCGAGATGGCGCCTATGCCTCTACGTTTCAACACGATAGTCATAATTTATTGGTCCTCGGTAGGTCTGTAGAGGATATGGTTGTAGCCGCCAGGGCTGTTAGAGAAATGGGTGGGGGAATAGTTGTTGTTAGAAATAGGGATGTTATTGCTCGGTTACCCTTGGCAGTGATGGGTATCTTGAGTGATAGTGACTATAGAGCTGTGTCAAGGAATCTTGCCGCTGTGGAGAAATCTCTTAAGTTGCTGGGGATAAGACATAAACGCCCGTTTCTCTTTCTATCTGTTCTGTGTTTGAGTGTAAGTCCCTATTTCAAGTTTAGCGATAGGGGAATTATCGATACGGAAAAGAGAGCATTGGTGGGAAGATGAGTATGATAAGGTTGAATGAGAAAAGATTGCTGGAGACTTTTATAGAGTTATGTCGGATTCCGAGTCCTTCTGGAAGGGAGGATAGAATAGCAAGTTATATAAGAGAAAGGGCGAGCTCACTGGGCGTTCCTGTAACAGAGGATGATGCGGGGGAGGTTCTTGGTGGTAACGCTAACAATATGGTGATCCATCTGGAGGGTGATTCTTCCAGAGAACCTCTGTTTATTGTTTCTCATATGGACACGGTTCCTGTTCCTGATGTGGAAGAACTGAGTGTTGTTGAGGAGAATGGAGTTATTAAAACGGATGGTAGCCATCCGTTGGGGGCGGATGATAAGGCCGGAGTGGCTATCGAATTGGAGTTGTTAAGTGTGCTTGTGGAGGAGAGAAATAGCGGTTTAAATAGCAGAGGGGTTGATTTCGTGTTTAGTGTTCAGGAAGAGGTAGGCACGAGAGGGGCTTTTGTATTGGATAGCAAGTTGATTAATGCACGAATCGGATTTGTTCTTGACTCTGAGTTTAATGTTGGCAGTGCTATTAATCGATCCTCCTATAAGAGACGTTTTAGAATAGGGGTTTACGGGAAAAGCTCGCATGCCGCTGTTGCTCCAGAGAGGGGGATTAATGCTGTTAAGGCCTTGGGCTCAATAATTACGAGACTTCCAACCGGCAAATGGGGGCATGAGAGTGTCATTAATCTCGGAATAATCTCCGGTGGAAGCTCTACTAATGTGGTGCCGGGTTATGCAGAATTGATAGGGGAAACGCGTAGTTTTAGTGAAGAAGAGCTTAAGAAACTTGTAAGTACAGTGGAAAGAGGGGCGGACACAACGGGTGCGGACTCTCTCTTAGGGCAGGTCAAAACAGAGGTAATATGGGAGAGTCTGTACGACGGATATATGATAGATGAAGGAGCTGCCTCTTCCGTTATTTTTAAAAGGGCGTGTAAGATTAACGGATACAAACCTCGCTTTGTTAAATCTCTTGGGGGAAGTGATGCTAACCATTTAAATAAAAAGGGACTGGAGTGTATTGTGTTGGGGTTGGGGATGAAAAATATCCACAGTAACGATGAGTATATTACGAGGCAAGATCTTATTAATGCTTATAAGCTTTTGTATACCATAGTTAAATAGTGTGGTAGAATATATCCTGGAAGGATGGGAGATACAGGTATTAAATGGAGAAAAGTATGGGAGCGAAAAGCAAAAAGTATTTCTGCTAGTGTAACACTTGCCAATCTTCTCGCTGCGGATGGTTTTGATACGGGAACGGGTATTTTCCCCGTTAATAGTTGGCTGGAATTTGTTAGTAGGATTATGCGTCGCTTCAATTTAAAGAGTGGTGATAGGGTTCTGGAGGTCGGGTGTGGTGCAGGTGCTTTTTTGTTTCCTCTTTACACTAGGGGGATAGATGTGTATGGTGTCGATTACTCGGATAATCAGATTGCCCTCTGTAGGAGAGTTATGAAGGGAGGCATTTTCAAGGTTGGGGAGGCCAATAAACTTCCCTTTAATGATGGTTCGTTTGATGTGGTTATCAGTAATAGTGTTTTTCAATACTTTCCTGATTTAAAATATGCCGAGGAGGTTGTAACCGAGATGGATCGAGTGACAAAGAGCAGAGGTTGTATTGGGATTTTTGATGTGAATGATATAGAGAAGAAGGAAAATTTTATCAAAACCCGAAAGGAAAAATTGGGAGAAAAGGAGTATGAACGTTTGTATGGTGATTTGGAACATATGTTTTATTCAAGGGCCTGGTTCAGGAGGATCGCCATGCGTTATGGATTTGAGTGTGAAATAGAGGATCAAAGTATAGAGGGTTACCTCAACTCTTTTTTTAGGTACAACGTATTTTTTAAGAAAAAGTTTTAAGAATTTTGGGAAAGGATTAAATAGTTTGAGCACAGTTAGGAAAGAAATTCTGGTTTACTCTGTGGGAGAGGAAATTTTTAATGCTGTAACCCATGGATTAGGGGTGATATTGGGGGTTTTAGGGGTTGTGTTACTGATTGAGAGGGCAGTTAAATATGGAACGATAGTTCATGTAGTATCTGTAGCTATATTCGGCGTATCGATAGTAGTTCTCTATCTTGCTTCTACACTTTATCACAGTATTGCTCCGAAAACGGCGAAGAGGGTGTTAAAGGTTATTGATCATTCCTCGATTTTTCTATTGATTGCTGGAACATACACACCCTTCACGCTTGTTACTCTCCGTGGTCCGTGGGGATGGTCTATATTTGCTGCCGTGTGGATACTTGCCATTTTGGGTATAATTTTGGAAGTGTTGCCTATTAAAAAGAGTAAGATATTCTCTCTTGTTCTTTACCTATCGATGGGGTGGATAGTTATAGTGGCAATAGTACCACTTGTTCGTGCTATTCCTAAAGGTGGATTGTATTGGCTTGTAGCTGGTGGATTGGCCTATACCCTGGGGGTGATTTTCTATGTGATGAAGCGACATCGTTATACCCATGGGGTCTGGCATCTCTTTGTTCTTGCTGGAACTGTTGCTCACTTTTTTGCTATTTATTTTTATGTTTTACCAGGCCCTGTATAGGGTGAGTGTGTTTAGGGAGAAATTATGGAGAGGGATATTTCGGTAGTTGTTTTTGATTTTGGGAATGTTCTTGCAAAGGTGGACAGGCTAAAGATTTGTTCCCACCTTGCTGTGCATTCTCCCTTTAATGCAGAGGAAATATGTAAGCGCATATACGGTACTGACATAGAGTACGATTCGGAAACTGGGAGATATGACTCTAGGGAACACTTCCGCAGAATTAAGGAGCGTATAGATGGGGAGAAGAACTGGACATACGAAGAATTTAGAGATGAGTTTAAGGATGGTTTCGAGAGGAACAAAGACGGAGAAAAGGCTTTAATATATGCGAGTAAGTATGCCAGGGTGTTTGTTCTTTCCAATACTACGTATCTACATTCTCTGTACCTCTTTGAACAGGAGATCTTGGCAACCATTCCCGAGCTGTTTGTTTTTTCCTATAAGGTTGGGGTGATGAAGCCTGATAAGAGAATATGGGAAAGGATGTGTGAGATGGGTCGTGTTAAGCCAGAGGACTGTTTGTATATCGATGATGTTAAAGAGTATTGTGATGTTGCTAGCAATCTTGGATTCAGTGTGATACACTACAACTTTAGGGAGATGAAATTAGTCGACGAGCTAAAAAAATGGCTCGGATAGGGAATGGCTTAATCCCTATGCCTGTGTGGCATGGGATAAAAAATTAATCAAAAAGGAGGGTCCTAATGAAAAGGATACTTTTGGCTCTGCTGTTGGTTCTGCTTATACCAGCGGTAATGTTTGCAGGTGGGCAGAAGGAGAAGGCAAAAAAGGTTGTGCTCTATTCTGCGCATACACAAGAGATTATAGATGCTCTTGTTCCACGTTTTAAGGCGGCCACCGGGATAGATGCTGAGGTGGTAAAGATGGGTTCTGGTGATGTAATTGCCAGAGTTAAGGCAGAAAAAAACAATCCTCAGTGTGATGTTATTTGGAGTATAGGGGGCGAACAACTGGAGGCTAACTCGGATCTCCTCGAGAAATACACGCCGAAAGAGTGGGATAAGATAAGCGATGTCTTTAAAGTTGGTACAAATTGGCTTCCGTACACCGGTATTGTAATGGTTTTTATTGTGAATACAAATCTGGTACCAGCTGATAAGACCCCTCAGAAATGGACAGACCTGGCTGACCCCAGGTTTAAGGGACAGATTTCCTCCTCCAGGGCCGATAAATCCGGTTCTGCCTATATGCAGCTTGCTACTGTACTTAATATTTACAAGGATAGAGGTTGGCAGGTTTACGAGAGTATCCTGAAAAACTTTGTACTTTCAAGTAGTTCTTCTGCGGTTCCCCGCTATGTGAACGATGGCGAGCAGGAAGTCGGTATCACTCTGGAGGATAATGCGTACAGGTATGTGAAGGGTGGTGGTCCTGTGAAGATTGTCTATCCCAAAGATGGTACAACTGCAGCACCTGATGGAATTGCTCTTGTAAAGGGAGCTCCTCATCCCAAAGAGGCTAAGATATTTATCGATTGGGCTCTATCTAAAGAGACCCAGGATTTCTTAGTGGAGAAAATGGGTAGAAGACCTGTAAGAGTAGATGGGGCTGTTCCCCCGGGTTTACCCCCGCTTAGCAAGATTAAGACAGTTCCTTACGATTTTGCCTGGTCCGCTAAAAATAAGGAAAAGTTCGTTAAGCATTGGACAGAGTTAGTCCAGAAACTTGGTTTATAGTGCTTTGAGTTGTATCTAACATTTAAACCAACCTGCAGTCCATTGGGCTGCAGGTTTTTAGATAACGGAGGATAGAGGAATATATGGCGTCGATAAAACTCGAGAATATTAGTAAAAAATTTCCTGGGGTAGAAGCGTTAAAGGGAATAACCGAAGAGATAGAATCTGGAGAATTTTTTACCCTTCTTGGACCCTCTGGTTGTGGCAAAACTACGCTTCTTAGAACGATTGCCGGTTTCTACAGACAGGACGAGGGACACATTTACATAGAGGATAGATTAATGGATGATGTTCCAGCCTATGAGCGTAATACTGGAATGGTTTTCCAAAATTATGCTGTTTTTCCGCATATGACTGTATTTGAAAATGTTGCTTTTGGACTTCGAAATAGAAAGGTTCCTAATTCTGAGATAAAGAAGCGAGTGGCTCATGTGCTGGAAATGGCTCGTCTCTCCGGGTATGAAGGTCGTACGCCGGATCAACTCTCCGGGGGACAACAGCAGCGTGTGGGTCTTGCAAGGGCAATGGTAATAGAACCTAAAGTCTTGCTTATGGATGAACCCCTCTCCAATCTTGATGCGAAGTTACGGGTAGAAATGAGGGAGGAAATTAGAGATATCCAGCGGGAGTTGGGAATTACAACAATCTATGTAACACATGATCAGGAGGAGGCTCTGGTCATTTCCGACAGAATAGCGGTTATGGAAGCCGGGGTTATACACCAGGTTGGAACCAGTTGGGAGATCTATAAAAATCCGGCTGATGTTTTTGTGGCTTCTTTTGTAGGGGAGACAAATTTTTTGGAAGGAGATGTGGCAGAGCGGGGGGAAGAAATTATGAGTGTTATTATAGGTACTCAGACGATAAGGGTAAAGGTACCTAAGGGGATTGTTAAGAGACGGATAAAGATTGCAGTTCGGCCGGAAGATATAACACTTGTAAAAGATAAAACGGAAGAAGCTGGTTCTACCATAATAGAGGGAAAGGTTGAAAAGAATACCTTCACCGGGCCCCTTGTTAGGTATATGGTTGATTGTGGGAATGAGATACATATTGTTGCAGAGACCCATAAACCGGAGCAGGGCTCACTTATTCCTGTTGGGACATCGGTCTTTCTTAAGATACCGATTAATGCAATCCTTTGTTTTGACTATGAGACGGGGAAAAGGCTATGAGTGTAAGTATAGGTGATAAAAAGAAGAAATTTAGTTTTGGCAGATTTGATTTTTGGACTTTAGTAACTATAGTGGGATTTGTAATAATTTTTGTGTTTTTGATACTACCGCTTTTTAACATATTTAAATCGAGTTTTTTGGATAAAGCTACGGGAAAGTTCTCTCTAGTTAATTATAAAACCTTTTTTTCAAAGAGTTACTATACGAAAGCCATATTTAACAGCCTCCTTGTAGCTGTCGGGGGTACTGTTGGTTCGTTAATACTTGGACTTCCACTGGCTTTTTTTACGACTCGTTTTAGGATTAAAGGAAAAGCTGTTTTATCTACCCTTGCTGTCCTTTCGTTACTTTCTCCCCCGTTTATTGGGGCGTATTCCTGGATAATAATGTTGGGACGCAGTGGTTTCTTGCGTAAGTTTTTTCTCTCTCTTGGGATAAACCTTCCGAGTATATTTACTCCGCTTGGAATAATTTTTGTTTATTCTTTGCAGTATTATCCATTTGTGTTTCTTCTCTCTGCCGGAGCTCTTTCATCTGTCGACCGTTCCCTTGAAGAGGCGGCTGAGAACCTTGGCACGCGGGGTATTAGGAAATTCTTTAAAATAACGTTGCCGTTAATAATGCCATCGGTAAGCGCGGGCGCCCTCATAAGTTTTATGATGTCTCTTGCAAACTTCGGGGTTCCTATGATCCTGGGGCGACGTTTCCATGTGCTTCCAACGATGGCTTACAATATATTCACAAGTGATATAGGTGGTGATGTAGGTTTGGCGTCGACTGTAAGTATCCTGCTTATTATGGTTTCTACTATTGTGCTTTTTGGTCAACGCTACATGGCTACCAGGCGTAAATATTCGAGCAATCTTTTAAATCGGCCTCTTGTGAAACGCCTTTATGGAATAAAGGCTTTGGGTGCTTATTTTATCTGCTATCTGATCGTTTTTATAAGCACGTTACCTCTTGCCGTTGTGGTTTTATACTCCTTTAGAAAGACGCGAGGTCCTGTATTTCAACCTGGTTTTGGACTCCAAAGTTATGCCAAGGTAATACATGATGTTCCGAAAGCAATAACAAACAGTTTGGTCTACTCTGTAACGGCGGTGGTGCTTATAGTGATAGTTGGAACCTTAATCGGGTTTGTCCTCTCGCGAAAAAAGGGAATTGCTTCAAAACTGCTCGATCCCTTTCTCATGATTCCATATATAGTTCCAGGAACTGTAATGGGGATAGGGTTTATACAGGCGTTTAACCATAAACCGATATACCTTGCCGGTACGGCGACGATAATAATTATGTCATACTTCATAAGACGTTTGCCTTATTCGGTAAGGTCGAGTTCGTCCATACTAAAACAGATAGATCCCTCTCTGGAGGAAGCAGGGATTAACCTGGGGGCAAAACCGTTGCGAACTTTTATGAAGATTACTCTTCCGTTGATGGTACCTGGAATAATTTCCGGGGCCCTTATGAGTTGGGTAACTGCTATTAACGAGCTTTCCTCTTCCATTGTCCTCTATGTGGGAGATACGATGACTATGCCAGTAAGGATATATCTTTCGGTTCTTGATGGCCTGTTTGGAACGGCATCTGCTCTTGCTACCTTCTTGCTCCTGGCAACAGGTGTTGCACTGTATCTGGTGAATCGGTTTGTTGGCTTAGGAAAGGAAACTATTGTAGGTTAGGGATTTGGGGCGTTAGCCTGGTGTTGGTTAATTATTATACCCCCTCTGCAGGTGGTTTTCTAGGATTTTTGTGGTGTAACTTCTACAGAGGGAGGTATGCATAGGGTGACTCATAGACCACTGCGTATAAACGGGTTTAAAGATTAAAGCCCACTTCTAGAGCTAGATCGGGCCAGAGACCAAGAAAGAATCGCGTATCGCCTGTAGACCATTGGTTGTCTTTCAAGAATATGGGGTATCCCGTTCCAAGGCGTAAACTAATGTCTATGTCTTCCGTTATGGGGTAGCTTCCAAATAATGATACACCTATAGCGTTCATTAGAGCTACGGGCTCTGTAAATACAATGTATGCTGCAGGTATTCCCATATATGCACCTACATTGAAATTCGAATTAGGAATCTGTTGTTTTACCACGAAGAGTAAATCGTAGGTTAGGGCAAGATTACCCTCTCCACTGAATGGGGAGTATCCTATGTCTGTTTTTATTCCCATGTTGGGATTAAACATGTAGGTTATACCACCTTTAATGGCAAGGTCCCACGAAATTCCGGCTGTTATTTCCAGTTGTTGAGCATTTACTGATGCGAGGGTGACTAGGGTGAAGATGGAAAGAAGTACAAGTATTACGGTTGTTTTTTTCCTTGTTCCATTCATTTCTCTCCTCCTTAATAAAAAATTATTATTCCGCTCCTCCCTTACCCCTGTTTATCAGTATGAATCCCGGTATTAATAGTGGGGTTAGGAGAAGTGTAATAATTGCTATGGAGCCAAGTTGTGTTAGTTTTATCTCTCTAATGATTAAAAATAGGAGTAGTAATATTGAGATTAATACTAATATTACCCCTATAAGTTTGGGTTGTTTTATTGAAAGAAGAGGCAATCCTAAAAATGTAACAGTTGTTATTGGTAAACCGATACCGAGGGCATATGGATTCCCCCATCCGCTTAAGATAATAAATACACCCCAGAACGCTCCTGTAATAAAAAGGATGATTCTTGCCGCTCTGGAGGTGCCCCAGAAGTATGTAGCATAGCTTATCATGTATATTAGAAGTAGAAAAGTTACAAAGAAGGCCCACAGTTCACTCTCTCTTAATTGTTGGGCGTTTAAAATTCCCGTTTTGAAGCTTATAGTTATTACAGAGGCGGCGATACCCCCAATGCGGAAACCGATGTTTCCAGATACCTTTGATGCCTCCAGTTGGTATTCGTCCTTGTCATTAATTATGCCTATGTTTCTCAACAGTCCGGGGAGAAAAACAGCAATAGCGGAGAGAATGTATAGATATGGTGTTAGAATGGTTCCTGATATTAATCCTATTGTAGCTACTGTCAGTGAGGTTATATCCATTACAGATAGATACTGGGTTACCTTTTTCATTTTTTACTTTCCTCCAGAACAAAAAGTTCCTCCACGGTTGTGTCCAGTGTCTTTGCAAGTCGTAGTGCCAGTTCTACGGTTGGTTTGTACTTTCCTTTTTCGATAGAAATGATTGTTTGTCTTGTTACCCCCACAAGTTCTGCCAGTCTCTGTTGGGTCATCCCCTCGCGCATTAATCGGTATTTTTTTAGGTTAACGATCAATCCCATATCGGACCCCATACATAATGTAAAGTAGACTTTACATTATGTCAAGTATACTTTACATCACAAGCGCGAAAAAATCCATAAAAATCGGGGGAAAAATTTTCCGTTACTTTTCTGATGCCAGGGCAAAACCCTTCATAAAGCTCTCTTGCATTATGAAGAAGACAACTAGAGGCGGTATCATACAGATCATAACACCTGCCATAATTATTCCCCAGTTGTTCATTGTTTCCGTTTGGGTTAGCATCTTTATTCCTATCTGTACAACACGCATCTCTTTTGAGTTTGTTGCCATGAGCGGCCACAGGTATTGGTTCCATATGTAGATGAACTCTATTACAACCAGGGCGCCTATTGTATTTCCGGATAGGGGTATCACTATTTTCCATAGATACCTGAGTGGGCTACAACCGTCAAGTTTTGCGGCATCGAGAAGTTCTATGGGAATCATTTTAAATCTCTGGATGAATAGGAAGGTACCAGTAGCACTGGCGAGGAACGGAAAGATTAATGCCCAGAACGTATCTATCCAATGAAACGAATTAACGACCTCGAATAAAGCTACGATCCTAACAGGTATTGGTAGTAAGAGAGTAACGAGAACTAGAAAGAAGAGAAAATTTTTACCCTTAAAGTTAAAGTGTGTAAAGGCAAATGCGGCGAGGAGACTTAAAATTATTTTCCCAACTGTAACAGCTACCGCTATAATTGTAGAGTTTAGCATCATTCGACCCAGGTTTACACTTTTCCATGCATCTACGTAGTTTACAAAATGTTTGGATGGAATTATTGGAGGAGGAGAAGAGTATATACGTTCCGGCGTTTGTGTGCTTATTATAAATGAAAGAATTACAGGGGAACTAACTATAAGTATTGAGAATATGATTAATATATGAATTATGATTTTTTTCCAGCGTTTCGTCCTCATCATTCTCTCCTAACTATTGATAGTGTACCTTTTTACCCGTTGTCTTGAACTGTATCAGGGTAAGTAGGACAACGAGTGTGAAGAGTACTATGCTTTCCGCAGCTGCGTAGCCCGTCTTTGAATTTATGAAGAAGTCACGATAGAGTTGGTATATAAGAATATTTGTCGCATTTGCGGGTCCTCCCTCTGTTAAAACATCGATCAGTCCGAAGGAGGCAAAGTAAGAGTAAATTAGGTTCATTATTAAAAGAAAAAAGGTTGTCGGTGAAAGAAGAGGGAAGGTAATGTAGAGAAAACGTTTAAATGCACCGGCCCCATCAATTGCAGCGGCATCAAGAGCCTCCTTTTGGACGTTTTGTAATCCTGCTAAATAGAAAATTATATTGTATCCGAGGTTCTTCCATGTTGCTGCAATTATTATTATAACGAGGGCAAGAGATCCATTGGTAAGCCATTCTGGTTCCACGCCAAATATTTTCTTTGAGAAGTAATCAAGGTATCCATTTGCGGGATTGAAGAGAAACCGGAATATAGCACCGGATATTGCCGGTGAAAGGGCGTAAGGCCATATGAGAAAGGAACGATATATTCTCTGACCCTTAATATCCTGATTTAATAAAAGAGCTATGAGTAGAGAGAAGAAGAGCCCTCCCACCACAACAAGAACAGAAAATAGGAGAGAAAGAAGAAAACTATGTATATAGTCATCATTGGTTAATAATTTTTTAAAGTTATAGAGGCCTGCAAATATTTTTCTTATTCCAAACGGTCCCACCTTGTAAAAACTTAAGCGAAATGTTTCTATGGCAGGGTAGAATAGAAATATTATTAAAATTATGAAGGTCGGGAGTAATAGTAAGTAGGGTAACCATTTGTTTTTAAAATACGATTCTTCCATTCGATTCCCCTTATAACGTGCTCTGGCTCTATAAGGAAACCCGGGCCGCATGCCTCTAGGTGCTGGAGTCCCACGATTAATGGAATGCAGCCCGGTGTTATTTTACAATACTATAACCCTATTTAACAAGCTATATTATTTAGACTGAACAAGTTCGTTCCACTCTTTAAATGTTTCATCCGCCTTTTTGGCAGCCTCATCAAGAGCCTGTTTCACTGTCATCTTCCCCGCATATATCTTCTGGATTGCTGTCTGAATTAGGCTTCTCACCTCCGGGAATGTACCGATTAAAGCACCGGCTGTGTTTACTGTGTAAGGTGTTGCTTCAAGTTGTTTGAAAGCTGTTAGGAAGTTCGGATGATCTTTGAACCATCCCTCCTGTTTCAGTTTGTCCATTGCACTCTTTCTTACAGGGAAGTATCCTGTACCCTTATGCCACTTGATCTGTGCATCGTCTTGAGAGATATACTTTACGAGCTTGTATGCTGCGAGTATCTCCGCTTTTGGATGATTCTTGGTTATCCATAGTGAACCACCACCAATTGTTACACCGCCTGTAGCTCCCTCGGGTCTTGGGACCCAACCTGTTCCCATCTTCCAGTTCTTTTGGGCAAGGAGTTTCGTAAGCTGATTAACATCTGAGGTGGAAGACATTACCATTGCAACCTCACCTGCCCCGAAAGCGGCTCTGTGGTTAGCCCAGCCTGGTCCTACGTCGAGGAACAATCCGTCTTTCTCCATACCAGTCCACCACTTGAGTATTTTCTGTCCGGGCTCGAGGTTAAAGAGTGCTTTGGTTGGGAGTTTGCCACTTCGACCGTTGTCGTTGTTAACGAATGGAGCGTTCATGATGCAGTGGAACTGTTCGAAATACCAGGAATGGAGATTCCATGTTATTGGAGCCTTAAGGTTAAGACCGGAATCTTTTAATTTCTTGCAGTATTCTATTACCTCTTTGAAAGTTTTTGGTGGTTTGTTGGGATTTAAACCGGCTTTGATAAAGAAATTTTTATTGTAGTAGAGTAATGGGGTGGATGAGTTAAATGGCATCGAATAGTGCTTGCCACTTATTGTGTAGTAGTTTCTGACGGGAGAGAAAAAATCGTCCCAATTTATAGCTCCCCATTTGGCAAGGTCATCTATTGGAACAATTATACCACTGTAGACCATACCAAGGGTTCCTACGTCGTACAACTGAAAAACATGGGGTGGTTTGCCAGCTTTCGCAGCAGCTTTGGTTTTGTTTAGAGTGTCATTGTACGAACCTGTGTACTGAACTTTTACCTTAATATTGGGGTTTTGTTTCATGAAATCATTGACTATACCCTGAATAAGCTGAATCCTGGATCCCCCCATCGCATGCCAGAACTCAATGGTTACCGGCCCTGTGATTTTGGGTTTTTCCTGTGCTCCTCCTGCGAACAGGTACAGGGGAAACAAAAGGAAAATAACAAAAAGAATCGTAATTAAGCGTTTCATACGCACCTCCTTGAATTATTATGATTAATTATTGATTGTTTTGTGTTATTTGTCAATAAATCCTGCGAACAAACCGCTATTTTAGTAATTATTCCTCAGAGATATGAGAAGTATAGAAAGTAGAAAATATGAAGCGCGTGTGGTTCTACACGCCTAGGGTTTTCAGATAACTGTAAAAATCCACCTCGTTTGCTTTGGTGCCGTGTCTGTAGACAAAATCTATGGCAATTTTTGTTGCAACTATGGAGTTTAGATAATTTTCGGGTACGCGCTTTAGTATGTTCTCTATGCCTACGAGTTTTAAGAGTGTAGGTGGAGTGTATTTTACTATCACGGTTTCCCTTAGTTTGTAGTCGTTTACCAAATCAGAGTTGTACACCGAGTCGGTTATGTCATTGATTTTTTTGCTTATTCTGTTTGTTAAAATGGTAAAAGGTACCCTCGTTTCTTCGTGTTCCCTCCATAAAAGGTTAAACTCTGCCCTTGCATTCTCTTTAATTCTCTCTATTATCTCGTTAACGTAACTCTTTCTAAAATCTGATATTTTACCCTCGTGTACCCTCATATACTCTTCATATTCTTCATCACTTAATGCAAGGGATGCATACACCTCTAGGGATGAAGAGGTAACACCCCCCTTGTTTGTAGATGCATCCTTAAATAGTATTACCCCATTCTCTTCCAGTCTGAGTCTTGCATCCTCAGTTATGAATAGATTGGCACCCTCAATGATTGCCCTAAACTTTGGTTTACCATTTCTGTCGAATAGGCTCTTCCAGTTGGTGATATTTATTGCTCCCGGGCGTCCCCCGCAGGGTACAAAGATATCACTCTTTGCATAGTCCAGAAGGTGAAATTTATTTCTAAAATCTTCTCCGTTGTGTACGAGTGAGCCATCGGGAAGTGTTAGCTCCTTATCATTTATAGATACAAAGAAACCCTCTTTGGAGAGAAGCTCCCTATTGAATTTCTCTGCCATTACCCGTGCTCGAGCGAGACGTGTAAGCTCTTTTCTGTTTATACCGGAGGGATCGTAAAGCACACCACTTCCATCCACCACCGCGATTGTTTTATCTCTGGATATGAGTATTTCATTGCTTCCAAGATCCCCATCGGGACCACCCGTTTGGATCTTTGTTGTTTGTTCCTCCTGTAAACCTAATTTCTCGAGAACGCCTAATACGTACTGGTGCACTCCTATTGTGGTCATACCGTACAAATCGTGGGGAATTCCCCCCAGTTCCGGGGATTTGCCTGTACTAAAGGCTTTCCAGAATGGGTATTTGCGTCTTCTGGCGTATAGAGCAGCCCAGTTCATCAATCCCGCTGTTCCCTCGTCCGGGCCAAGGAACAGGATTTCCTTCTTTTTGTATAGGTCGTACACCTCCTCGTTTGGCATAATTATGTCGATAAGACCATCTACGTAACTTCTAAACGCAAGTTCTGCCTCATCTTGGTTTTCGAGGTTGAGTAAGATTGTACCTTTAGAACCTCCTTCGGGTATGTCTTTGTTTTTTTTCTGTTGGGTCGATGCAAGGTTGTAATTTTCCATAAAGATTGTATCAACATTCCGGGAATATACGTTAAGGTTGTGGGAGCGAACTATTCGTATTCCTCCTCTTGCTATGTCCCTAAACCGTACGTGGAAACCTATGAACTCTCTTCCTACTAGGAAGATTATTCCGAAGGGTTCCTCTGGAAAATCTACTCGATTTAAAATTGAAGGTTTTAATCTGTAGGACATACAGGTTGTATGAAGCATGAAAAAATTTGTTTTTAGAATGTTTTCGTTGAAGTTAAGAAAGAATGTTAAGATGGTTCTGTCATTTTCCGAAGGAACATCTCGCTCTATTGTTGCAAGTATCTCTTTTTTTAAGGTTTCAAGCTTATTGTTGGGTTCTCTGAAGTAGAATTTTTTTTCAAAATGGGAAAAGATTTCTCTTACCACTCTATGATTTTTAATGACACACTGAGCGATCCGTGAGGTGGAGAAGGTATCTTTTATCAATTTTAGTTTAAAGTTATCCAAAATTCCCTTTGCCTCTGGTTGATCTTTTAATGCCTTTAGAAGGGTTATGTATTCATCGGTGAGTATGGCTAGAAACTGGTGTGTGTATGCGGCTGCTGAGATCGCATACATTACCTCCTGGGCGGAGTATATCTCTTTTAGAAAGAGCTCTGTTATAGGATTATCAGGAAGCATCACCACAGCATTTAGGTCTCTGGTGAATCTCTCGAGTTTCTCCCTGTCCATTTTGTCGAAGTAGAAGGTGTTAATTCTCTTTTTATCGTAAAACACCTCTCTGTATTTCCTGTTTGAGTGTATCCCGTATTTGTAGAGCAGATGTGAAAAATTGGTTAAGAATTGTCTGCTACTCTCCCCGTGAATTCCCACCATTACACGTGTTTCACCCGTTTCTGTCTTTTCCGTTACCGAAATGTAGGGGGCTTCCATGCTATTCATTGCTGACCAGGCTTTTTTATAGCGCTCTATCGTTTCTTTTTCGGAGCGTTTTAAGAACTCCTCGTTTGCAACATCCTCAAATTTAAGTTCTTCCGGTTTTTTCTTGTCTATTCCGTTTTTGAACTTGGGCTTTGTTACTATGTAAAATCTTAAGGGGTAGCGTTGGTTTATCTCCCTCGTTTTGTAACTCTCTATCCTGTACATCGGATAGAGTTTTTCTATTCTCTTCTCTATTTCTTCTGTCTTAGCCGATATCTCTTCTACTATGTAAACGGCTCTCTCCTCTCTTTCGTTTATTAGTTGTAGGCCAACTTCCTCTCCTCCGAATTTTGTAACCAACCGGGAGGCACTTAAGGCTATCAGATGCTTTGCTATCTCATTGGTATTTGTGGTTTTAAAGTAGTATTCGTCTATTCCAAGATCTACGGCAAACCATTTGAGGATTTCCCTTACTTTTTCAGGTACCATGTACCCTGTGCTGAGTATGTATTCCTCGATTTTTACAAGCTCTTCCAGTGTTAGGGGAGATTTGCTCTCTATATCTTTAAGTTTTATCATAACTTTTCTCCTTAGTATTTACTTTTTAACCATTTACCATGTCCAGCTTAGTTAATTAGATATTTGCGGTCAAGCACTAGTAGGGTAGGTTTGAAAGATTATTTAATCAGTTAATGGAATTTGAGGATGAGAAAGTATAAACTTTTGGGTTTGAATTTGAATACAATTCTGAATATCTGTTACACAGCTCTACTTCGATATATCTGCTTTTGCCTTTTCTGCCTCCTCGGAGTTTGGATAGTTATTTATTAACTCCTGGTAGTACAGTTTGGCTCTATTCTCATCCCTAAAAATTTTCTTAAATATGATGGCGCTTTTTAGCAGAGCCTGTCTTATATATTTACTCTTTGGATACAATTTTATAATACTGAGATAAGACTCTAGGGATAGGGTATAATTCCTCGTTTGTTCTGACTGTCTGGCAATGGTGAAGAGTATGGTATCGTTTCTACCGGAGGATGGAAATAGTTTTAGGTAAGCTTTCATCTCCGATATCCCCAGTTTTATAAAGGAGGGATTTGTTAGTTTATTCCAGTTCTCTATGAATAGCAAATAATTTGCCTCGTTACTCTTTAAATTTTTAGGTGTGTATGTTGCTATGTTTAGTATTGTATAGATGTCATTACTCCATGGAGTTCTGTTTTCAGTTGCCAATTCGATTATACGTCTCTTGGATACGGGGGTTAACCTGGATTGGGGGAATAGGTATATCTGTTTTACAAAGTGTAGGAGTGCTTTGTCAGTTTGGTTGGTACGACTGTAGAAGTTTCCCAGGTAGTATTCCACCTCGTCCGCGTATTTGCCGAAGGGGTACAGAGATGTATATGTTGAGAGGGAATCTATTAGTGATTTCTTTAGTTGGGCATTATCCTGGATGATCAGTTTTCTGATGTATGCAATTAGGGCATTCTCGTTGTATCCGCCATACTTTTTAAATAGACCGTACTTGTAGAGTACTTTACCTCTGTCTGACTCTATGGCACTTTCTGCACCGGCCCAGTCATAAAAAAATCCGGCAGCATTTAATACGAGGCCCCCCATAAATATGTAAAGATTGGTTTTTAGTCGGTTTAAAGAGGATTCCGGTAGAGATTCTATGTTAAAGAGGTCTTCTATATTGTTCATTTGTAGGTAAAACCCGGTTCCCATAAGCCCATAGCCTATGGCTCTTATCCCAAATATTATTCCTGCCTCCAGTTTTCGATCTGCATAGTAATGGGCGTATCCGGGAATCATCGCGGCGAGAAAGATTTTGGGGAGGGTTAGGCGCTTTTTCATTGTTTTATACTCGTCATAGTTCATGTTGTAGGGCAAACCTACTTTTAATTCGGGGGGAAGATCCTGCAATTTTTCCGGAAGACTCTGAGAGTACAGGTTTTTACAGGGGCAAAAGACCAATGCAACTGTTAATAATGCTATAAGGGAAAACTTCCTCACATGTTAATACTATAGAGATTATGTGAGGTAAATCAAGTTGTTTTTTGATTTACAGTGCTTATACGATGACGTATTATATTATGTGATTATGCAACCGTCGCGAAATGTCAGGGCTTACGTTAAAAACTTAATCTCGAAAAATCCGGTTGTATTGGATACCGAGACGACGGGTCTTGGTGATAGGGATACGATAATAGAGATTGCTGTCATCGACATGAGGGGGAATACAATTGTAGATACATTGGTTAACCCTACTCAGCCTATTCCTCCCGGGGCAACCAGGATTCATGGGATAAAAGATAGGGACTTACAGGATGCACCCACTTTTGATATTGTATGGTTAGGGGAGTTAGAGGATATATTTAAGAGGAGGATAGTCTGTGCTTATAATGTGGATTTTGATCTAAGAATGATTAGGCAGAGCCTGAAGCTGTATGGAATACCATTTCCGAGATCGGTTAATACGGAGTGTATTATGAAACTATTCGCAGAGATGCGGGGAGAGTGGGATTTTCGGAGAAATCACCATAAGTGGTACAAACTTGGGGAAGCGGCTAAAATTCTTGGAATTACGATAGAGAAAACGCCGCATAGAGCTCTTGCCGATGCGATACTGGCAAAGGAGATACTTCTGAGGATGTCCTCAGATTAGAGGGGGATGTTAGGGATTGGATAAGATTTGTAGGTAGGGGAAATGGGTATGGATAGTAGTACTGAGAATAGAGATGTTGCTCTGATTTTGAGAGAGATAGCTCTCTTTAAAGATTTGAGTGGGGAAAACCCTTTTAAGGTGAGGGCTTTTGAAAATGCAGCGAGAGCCGTTGAGAGACTGGATAGGGACATTGCTGAACTTGTTAAGACAGGCGAATTGTTTTCGATAAAGGGAATTGGTAAACAGATTGGTGCTACGATAACGGAGATAGTGAACACGGGTGAGGCTAAGGAACTGGATGAGTTAAAGAGTAAATTCCCCTCCGGGATT
>Ga0256914_1001522_pt1 | contig 20660 bp, 22 predicted proteins | sample HulkmetaG_FD_191571 | JGI IMG/M metagenome (GOLD analysis project Ga0256914, IMG submission 191571) | Hydrothermal chimney microbial communities from Main Endeavour vent field at the Juan de Fuca Ridge, Pacific Ocean - Hulk | ecosystem: Environmental > Aquatic > Marine > Hydrothermal vents ... | reverse complement strand
ACTTGCTTGTTTTAATCTATTTACCCACAATAGAGACGACCACGCAAAAAACTTTTCATTTCTAATGGATGAGCAAGGCAAATGGAAATTTTCGCCAGTATATGATATTACCTTCTCAAACGGTCCGGGAGGTGAGCATAGCACAATGTATATGGGAGAGGGTAAAAATCCAACTGTTAATCACCTTTTGGCACTTGCAAAAAAACATAATATAAAAAATGCAGATGATATTATAGATGAAGTCATAAGCGCCAAAAACAGATGGAGAGAGTTCGCCGCAAAAGCCAAAGTTTCTAAAAAGACTCAAGAGAGCATTTGGGGTGCGATATCTAAATTTTAGATGATTTATCGTTAGCAAAGTTACAGTAATGTATATTACTGTAATACAAGTTACTAAAGGTTTAAGATTAGAAAAACATATAGATAATGTTTTAATGTCAAACGAACAAACTAAGGACTATGGGCTATAAAAAGAAAGGATCAAGACTAAGATAGCAACCGACCTCTTGTCTTTACCTTTTTTCCAAATATTTATCTAAGATATTTTATATACACTAATTATTGCAACTCGGAATAGATTCCGAATCACTTGAAAACTCTTGTAAAAATCTATACATTCGTCCTTTTTCTTTTTTAAAATCTCTTGAGTTTATATATTTTATTACATTTGGTTCATCTTTATGAAAATCTTTCAAATCCTTTGTATCGGTAGTAAAAAAACTTTTCCATTCATCCATGGTTGCAACATTGCCCCACATTCTTCCGGTGCCATGACATTTTCCGCATCTCTTAAGATAATACTTTTGACCTTTTTTTTCTTTTGCTCCGAAACCACATATGACAAATACTGCAAGAAGCAGAAACAATATTTTTTTCATTTCCCTCCTCCCGTATTATATTTATTTCCATAGAGTCTTTTAAATCTCTTAAGAGCATCTTTGCTCCATTTTAACATTTGCTCAACATTCCAAAAGCCAAATATAATCATATGTTTTTTACCGTTTCTTGCAAGTTTTTCCTCATTTGGCCCCATAAAAACAAATGCCGGGGTTATGCTTACTATAAATCTCGGGGGAGCCTGATCTGTTGTTTCATCTTCTATAGAATCCGATCCTGTTGAAGTATCAAGTTCAAGTTTTATAAAATTTTTATCCAAAAATTTTTTCAGTTTTTCATTGGGAAGAATTTGTTCTATAACTTTAGGACAATAAAAACAGCTTCTTGAATGCAAAAAAAGAATAATAGGTTTTTTCTCTTTAATTGCGGCCTCTTTTGCATCACTCAAGTCATGTCTCCAATCCATTCCAAGTTCCGCTCCAAACAAAAAAATTGAACATAACAAAAACAATAAAATTTTATTCATAATCTATCCTTATTATAATTATAATATAAACTATAAATTATTTTAATAATTCAGCAACATATTACTATTCATATTCTTAAAATATTATAAAATATCAAATATAGAAAATATAGTAAGAAAAGGCACTTTTATGGCACAATTATCTGTTAATATTTCAATAGTCAAATAATTTGGCAAAAATTTTGGGTGTAATATCATCCTAAAAAAAGGAGAGAAAATGCTAAGATCAAACTTAAGCAAAGTTGCAATAATCTTAGCTCTTATATCTACCTGGGCATTTGCAGACTGTATGTCGTGTCACAAGGGTATTGAACATATAAGAAGCGAAGATTCGCAAATGATGCAGCAGATCAAAGCTATGGGTGCGGGCATAGGCGATCCGAATGGTTGTGTTATCTGCCATGGCGGTAATCCGAAAGCCACAACCAAAGCTGAAGCACACAAAGGTGCTCCGGGGCATCCTGGAGGCTTGGAAGCATTTGTTAGAGATCCGGGCAGTTACTGGATTATGGATAAAACTTGCGGACTTTGTCACTCAGATACCGTAAATAATATGAAGAAAGCTTTAATGGCTACCGAAGCCGGTAAAATACAAGGAAACCTTCATACCTGGGGCAGTGAAGATACGCAAAAAGTTAAATTTGGCGATTATGATATAAAAGATACTGATGGTAAAACTCCTGTATGGGGTACAAAAACATATAAAAAATATATGGTTGCCATGGCTAACAAATATAAAGACCAATTCCCGACTGAGTTAAAACAATTACCTCTTCCTCCACAATCATCAGCTGATTTGATGAGGAAACCGGGAGAAAGCAAAGAAGCATTTGAAAAAAGAGTAGGCTATCATGCTTCTATCTCTTATCAAAGAAGTGATTGTCAAAGATGTCATATAGGAGTTAGAGGTAGAAAAGGAAGAGGAGACTGGAGAGGTATGGGCTGTAGTGCCTGTCATATTCCTTATGGCAATGAGGGTATATATGAAGGAAACGACCCGACAATCAACAAAAAAGAACATGGGCATTTGTTAGTTCACGAAATTCAAGCAACAAGAGATGCCAAAGTTCATGTTCCTACAACCGGTGTAACTTTTAGCGGTATCCATCCTGAAACATGCAACTCTTGTCACAACAGAGGTAAAAGAATAGGTGTTTCTTTTATGGGTATGATGGAACAGCCTTACGGTTCACCTCTTATGCCGGGTGGAAAAGCACAAAGTAAAACTCACGGCAAAAGATATACACACTTAAAAGCTGATATTCACTTTAAAGCGGGTATGACTTGTCAAGATTGCCACACTTCTATAGATATGCACGGCGATGGAAATATAGCCGGTACTACCTTGGGTCAAGTAGAAATAGAGTGTTCTGACTGTCATGGTACAACTACCAAATTCCCTTGGGAATTAAAAATAGGCTATGGCGAAAACGAGCTTGCAGTCAATGCACCCGAGGGTCCCAGAGGATTGGCAAAAACTCTTCCTGAATGGATGAAACAAGGTACGATCTACAATCCAGAAGGCGGTTATCTTCTTTCAACAAGAGGTAATCCTCTTGGAAATGTTGTCAAGAAAAAAGGTTCCAATACTGTTATAGCTCACTTGGCAAGCGGAAAAGACTTGGTCGTTCCTCAGCTAAAAACTTTGCAAATCAAAAAAGAGTTATCAAAAGCCGGTGAAGTGGCAATGTACAGTGTAAAATCACATATGGAAAAATTGGAGTGTTATGCTTGTCACTCAAGCTGGGCACCTCAATGCTACGGTTGCCATGTAAAAACTGATTATAGAAAAGGCAAAAGCAAAATTGACTGGATCGCCAGTGGTGCAACTCACTTTAAAAATGGTGAAACAAGCGAATCAGTTCTTGGAACAAAAGGTAAAAAACAGATTGGTAAATCAAGCGAAACAAGAAGTTATACCGAATGGGAAGATCCGATACTTGGTATAAACGGGGAAGGTCTTGTAACACCTATTATGCCGGGATGCCAGGTAACTTATACAGTTATCGGACCAAAAGGCGAAACTCTGATACTGAACAAACAAGCAAGAGTCCATGACAATGGTCATATTGTTGATGGAATTGACATGTCTCCTGTTCAGCCTCATACTACTGACAACCACGCAAGAACATGTGAGAGTTGCCATTCCAGTCAAAAAGCTTTAGGATACGGTAAAAAAGATCCTATGATAGATCAAGACAAAGATACAAAGATAGATCTTCAAGATTTGGCAACAGGTAAATTTGCTTCTTCTCACACAACTGTACAGATGAAAGCAATTCCTGGAATGAACTTCGGGTGGTCACAGGTTGTAACAAGAGATGGAAAACAGCTTACAAATGTTGGCTCTCATTGGCCGGCATCTCGTCCGCTTGATCAGGATATGAGAGAAAAAATGGAAAGAACCGGAGTTTGTATGGGATGTCATCAAAATATGACGAATGATAAACTTTGGAAAAAAGTCAATACCAATCCCGGTATATTGACCGACAAAAATCATATCAAAAAAGTCAATGCTATCTTGCATGGATATGCAAAAGGACTTAAAAAATGAAAAAAACTTTATTTACTAAAGTTTTAACAGGGCTGCTTTTTGCAGCTCTGTTTTTACTAAGCGGCTGTGATGAAAAAACATCTGTAAAAACTGTTAAGCAAGAGACTCCTAAACTTATAAAATCTGAAGTAAAAACCAAAAAGATTGTCAAAGAAAATATTTCAAAAGTTGATAACAGTGATATATTTAAAGATACATTCTCATTAACTCCAAATGGCAAATACATGATAGTTATCTTTGAAACTGATAAATGCCCTTACTGTGCTAAAATGAATCTTGATATCCATAATGATAAAAAACTTCATAATATGTTAAAAAATGATTTTAGCGTATATTCATTGGATGCTATGAAAAACAGGATGCATAAAATAAAACATGAAGGTAAGCCAATGGATGTAGATACAAAAACACTTATAGATATATACAGTGTAAATTCTACTCCTACTCTTATATTTACTGACAAGCAGGGCAAAATGATATTTATGGTTCCGGGATACATGCCTGCAAAACAGTTTAAAGTTACACTTGATTTTGTAAAAAGCGGTTTATGGCTTGGGAAAGACAGGAAAAACGGGGAAGTATATAAAGCTTTAAAAGAGTTTTATGAGAAAAATGGCATAATGATTGGTAAGAAAAAACAATCATAATTTTTAAACAATAGGGGGAATGATGAAAAAATTTTTAAATATGTTGATACTTGTAGTATTTTTATCTGCAGGATTAAATGCAGAAGATTCGATACTTAAACATACTACAAAACTTGTAGCAAACGGAAAAAATGTACTACTGCTGTTTGAGACAAAAACCTGTCCTTACTGTAAAATTTTTAAAAAAGATATACAGCAGAATAAACAGTTGCATAAACTTTTAAAAGAAAACTTTAATGTATATTCAATTCCGCTTGATGAGTATCATGAGTACGAAATGGGAGATATAAAACCTCCCAAAAAAACAAATACGGTCTCTTTAAAAATGGGCTTTACAGTTAAAACAACTCCTCAAATCATAATGTTTGACAAAAATTGGAATAAAATTATACAACTCCCCGGCTATGCCGACCCTAAACAAATGAAAATATTTATAAACTATATAGTAAAAGGCATATATAAAACAAAGGGGCTTAAAGAGTATCTTCAGGAAGCAGGAATGATGTAAAGAGGTATATCTTGAAAATACTGATTCTTGAGGATGATGACTTTATAAGAGAAGAAATTATCAACTATTTTACTGCCAAAAATCACAGTGTAACAGGTTATCAAAATTCTGATCAACTTTTTGAAGATGAAATTCTTAACAGCTACGATATCTTTCTTTTTGATATCAATATGCCGGGTCTTAACGGTTTTGATACCTTAAAAGAGTTAAGAGAATTAAAAATAGATATTCCTGTGATTTTTATAACTTCAATGTCGGATATAGATTATGTAAAAGAGGCATATACTCTGGGATGCAGCGATTATATAAGAAAGCCTTTCTTTTTTGAAGAATTGGAGCTTCGCATAAATAAGCTCATAATCAAAGATAATAAAAATCTTATAAAGTTAAACAAAACATATACATTTGATATAAAAAAACAAGAACTTTATGATAAAGACAGAAACATTGTAGAATTAAGCAAAAATGAGATAAAACTTATATTTTTACTGGTCAAAAATATTTCTCATATCATAAGCTATGACACTATCATTGATTATGTATGGGAAAACAAACCTATCAACAGCAATACTTTAAGAACACAGATAAAAAAATTAAGAGCCAAACTAAAAGATGATTTCATAGAAAATATCAGAGGTCAAGGTTACAAGATAAAAAAATATGATTGAACTTAAAGATCTACAAAAGAAGAAAAAAAGATTTAAACTGTTTTTATTTGTTTCATACCTGCTTTTTGCCACTCTTCTTTTGTCTGCTATATTTATGCTTCATATTTATTTCAATAATTTAACCTCTATAAAAAAATTTGAACATCAAGCAACAATACACGCAAAAGACAAGATGGAATATTTAAACTTTTTTTATGAAAATGTATCAAATACATTAAAAGCTATAGCAAAAAATAGAAATTTTTTAAATTTTGCCGACCGCAATCAGGATAAAAACATAGTAAAAAATCTTTTTTTAACCATAATAGACAGTGACAAATATTATATGCAGTTAAGATTTATAGATACAAGCGGAAATGAAATCATAAGATTTGACAGAGACAAGATAAATGCAACTCCGTATGAAGTACCAAAACATTTTTTGCAAAATAAATATCCAAGATACTACTGCAAAAGATGCCTGTTGCTTCCAAAAGGCAAAATTTGGTTTTCAAATATAGATTTAAATGTGGAACATGGAAAAATTGAAACCCCCTTTAAGCCTGTTATTCGTATAGCATATCCGATTTATATAAAAAATAATTACAAAGGTTTTTTGATTCTTAATATCTTCATGAGAGACTATCTGAAGATATTAACTCTCTCACCTACATTTGATGTATATTTAATTGACGAAAAAGGATACTTTATAATTTCACCAAACGGACTGTATAATTGGTCAAGATATACAAAAAATGGAAAAAATATATATAAAATATTTCCAAAATATGCAAAAAAAATTATGAATGCCAAAAATCCGCTTTTTATAGAGAAAGAAAAGATTTTTATTCAACCTTTAAAATTTCAAAATTCACAAAATTTAAGACTCATATATAAAGAAAAGATTGAAAAGATAAAAGATGCAGAGCATTATGTAGCAAAAAGAACATTTTTTACTGTTTTGCTTGCTATTTTAGTTGCCATACCTTTTGCTTTTTTGCTCTCATCCCCCATAAACAAAATGTATGAATCACTTGAAGAAAAATCAAACGAACTTAAAGATTTGGCAAACAATCTTGAATCAAAGGTAAAAGAGGAGATAGCAAAAAATGCCAAAAAAGACAGGCTTCTTGAAAATCAGTCAAAACTTGCTGCACTTGGAGAAATGTTAGCCAATATAGCGCATCAGTGGAGACATCCTTTAACCAGACTCAGCCTGATACTTCAAAATATAAGACTTTACAGTTCGCAAGGAAAATTAAACAATAATACTTTAAATAATTATATACAAAATTCTTTAGAGCAGATTGAGTATATGTCTCAAACCATAGATGATTTTAGAAACTTTTACAAAGAAGATAAAGAAAAAACAGTATTTAATGTCGAAAACTCCATATTTAATGCTGTCAATATCATAGAAGCATCCATAAAACACAATGGCATAGATATGGAAATAGATATTACAGAGTGCATCAAGATAAAAGGTTACCCAAATCAACTCTCTCAAGTTATTTTAAATATCTTACACAATTCAAAAGATGCACTTGAGCTTAACAAAGTTAAAAATCCCCATATCAATATAAAACTATATAAAAGTAAAAATTTTATAAAAATTGAGATAAGAGATAATGCGGGGGGAGTGCCGATTGATATCATAGATAAAATATTTGAAGCAAATTTTACTACAAAAAAAAGTACCGGAACAGGTATAGGTTTATATATGGCAAAAACTATCATAAAAGATAATTTCAATGGAAATATTGATGTTGAAAATAGTAAAGAAGGAGCTGTTTTTACAATTGTATTGCCGATAAAATCGCTTTAAAACCCAAGGCTTTAAAGCGATTGATTTTGATAATAAAACTATTTTAATCCTGCAATATACTTAGCAACTGCATCTATCTGCTCATCACTATAGCTTGCAACCTGCCCTTTCATTACACCTTTCATAGGACCGCCGAATGTTCCGGCTTTGTAACCTTTTAAAGCTTCAGCAATCTCTTTTGCTTTCATACCTTTTACAACTTTAGAAACTCCAAGAGCCTTTTTCTCAAAATGTGCCCCATGGCATCCGGCACATTTTGCACTCAAAGCTTTTCCGTCCGGTGCAGCAGCCATCAAAGACAAAGCTCCAGCAGCCAAAATAGCAATTAAACTTAATTTTCTCATTTTATCTCCTTTTAATTGATATATGAAATAATAATAAAAAATAGTGAAATTATTGTGAATAAAAAAGTATTTTAAACAATTGGCATCCAACCGCTATTTTACTCTTAATTTTCCAAAAACTTTATATTTGTTCCAGTATATATCTATGGCTTTCTTTAACTCTTTATCACTCAGCCTGGTGGGAAGTTTTATACCATATCTGTTTATATAACCTTTTGGCATAACGGTTTTAAAATATGAGGGAGTTTTTAAATAGCTAACCAAAGCTTGTTTGACTCTTTTTTCACTGCTATATTTTAAAAGATATCTGTAAAAAAGTTTGTCCAAAGATACTGCTTGATTTTTATGACATTTTACACAGTTTCTCTGATAAATATTTTCTTTTGCACTTAACAAAATTAGAAAAACACCAAAAAACAAAATAAGTATTTTTTTTACCATGATACCCTAACCTCCGTATATTCACCCTCTTTCGAATCAACTTCAATATTTAAATTATACTCTTTTGCTATCATCCATACAATATTTAAACCTATACCAAAACCGCCACTTATTTCATTAAATCTTTTGTATCTGTCAAATATCTTATCGAGTTTTTCATTTTTTATTCCTATACCGCTATCTTTTACACTAAGGAAGTTTTCTTTCAGGGTTATTTTGATTTTACCATTGATTTTATTGTATTTGATGGCATTTGAAATAAGATTGTCTATAAGTTTTACCGCTCTGTTTTTATCAATGCGGATTTGTATATTATTTTTTATATCAAAAATAAAATTTATCTTTTTTGATTTTGCAATTTCTTTGAAATATTCGCATCTGTCTTTCAGCAAATTACTTATATTTACATCCTCATCCTCTTTTTGGAGTTTATGGTTTAATATAAGATAAGTCAAATCTTGATATATATTTGAAATAGTCTTGGCAGCTATATTTATTCTGTTTATTTTTTTAATATTTTTTTCACTCAAGTTTTGCCTGTCTATCGTTTCAATATTTGCCAAAATAGCACTAACCGGGGTATTTAACTCATGGGTAGTATCTTTTATAAACCTATCAAGCAGCAAAAGCGTATCTCTCATTGGTTTTAAGAAAAGTCTCATCAAAAAGTATCCCACCGCAATAACAAGTACAAACAGCGGAAGGCCGTAAAAGATAATCTTTTTATAAAAATCCTTTAGCCATACTCCGTCATCATCTATCTCAAATACTATATATTTGGCTCCGAGATAATACTCCTCAGGTTCTTTAATAAAGTGTATTTCTCTATTTTTTCTATATAAAACTTTATTTAAATCCGGTTTTACTTTCAATAAAGAAAATATTTTAACTCTATCGCTGTCATATATGGCTGTTCTTATATCTTTATCCGTAGGATATATATGTGTTTTAGAAAAATTTCTATGAAGTTTTTTTAATTTAGGTATAAAAGTTTTAGAATAATTTTGTAAAAATTCTCTTTTTTTCTGCAACATCAAATCTTTTTGAAAGTTATAGTATAAAAAAGCTATAAAAGTAAGTATAACTACGGAAAAAAAAGCATAAAGCAAAAGAAAAGCAATAAAAGTTTTCTTTTCACTCCGTAACAATTTTGTATCCGAGTTTTTTAATGCTCTCAATACTCTCTTTTCCCAATATTTTTCTAAGATTTTTTATATATGTTCTAAGTGCACTGTCACTGTATGTTTCATCATAATCCCATAAAGTTTCATAAATTTTTTCATGTGAAATAATTTGGTTTTGATATTTTAAAAAAAGTCTTAAAAGCTTGTCTTCTTTATTGTTTAAAGTAATTTTTTTACCATCTTTTATAAGTTCATTACTATCCAAATCATAAAAAGTATTTTCTTTGATAATTACTCTGTTTTTGGCTTTATGAAAAAAGCTTCTTTTCAAAATTGTTTGAACTCTAAGCAATAATTCTTTCAATTCAAACGGTTTTCTTATATAGTCATCACATCCGCTTTCATATCCGTCACTCAAATCATCAGTTGAGTTTAAAGAAGTTATATATATTGCCGGGGTTTCATTGCCTTCTTCTCTAATCTTTTTAAGCAATTCAAAACCGTTAAGTCCCGGAACATTTACATCCAAAAGTAAAATATCAAACTTTTCTTCATATATCTTCTCTTCCGCACTCGTACCGTCATAAACGGATATGACTTTATAACCCTCATCTTCTAAAAATTCTTCTATGGTTTCACTTAGATTAATATCGTCTTCAAGAAGAAGTATTTTATTTTTTGGCATTTTGTTTCTTTAACAATTCAAGATTTTTTTTATAAATAGACAATTCGGTATGAGACATTTCCGGAATTCTGCTTTTTAATTCCTTTAATATTTTATTCTGATCTTTTTTTTCGATAGTATAATTCATTATAGCCAATAATTCCTGTGTACTCATAGCCCCAAAATCGGCAGCCCAAACAGCTATATAAAAAAACAATCCTAAAAATAGCTTTAACATTTTAAAATTCTCCATAAGGGATAATAGCAAAAAATTGTTTAAAAATCGTGAAAGCTACGGATCAAACCCCTAAAACTTTCATTGCACCTCTTATCACAGGTTAGCCATGCTCTTGCTCCCTTTTTTCCACTATTCGCCAAATAAAATAATATCATAGATATGTTTTTTTTCAACAAGGTTTTTATTTTCATCAATTGTACCTTGTTTTTTAAGAGTTGCTATCTCTTTTTTTAACCTGTCTATCTCTTCTTCAAGCTCATCAATTTGGTCTTTAAATTGTAAAACTATATCAACTCCGGCCAAATTAACACCCAAATCTCTTGTCAGTCTTAATATCATTTTTATCTTATCGATATCTTTTTGAGAATACAGCCTCATTCTACCTTCAGTTCTTGAAGGCTCTATCAGACCCTCTCTTTCATACTGTCTTAAAGTTTGAGGATGTATTGACAATACTTTTGCCACCACACTTATCAAATAAACCGGTTCTTCATATCCATGCATATTTTCTCTCCTTATTCAGGTAATTTCTCTTTCATTAATTTTACCAAATCTTCATCCAAATCTTCAACTTTCGGCAAAATGATATTGGCTTTTAAATACAAATCTCCTTTGACTTTTGATTTTCTGTCAATTACACCATAGCCTTTTACTCTAAATTTCTGTCCTTGTTTGGTATTTTTCCCAACTTTAAGCGTTATCTCTTTATAGTGGGTTTTAACTTTGACTTTACCTCCAAACATAGCAGTTTTTAAAGGTATATCAAAATTCTTGTAAAGATCATTGCCCTTTCTTTCATACTCATTGCTTGAAGCTACCTCAACTATAAGATAAAGGTTCCCTCTTCTGCCGTTATAACTTTTGCCTTTGCCTTTGATTCGCAATTTCTCTGCATTTTTTATACCGGCGGGTATCTTTATGCTAAAATTTTCACCATTATAATTTATAGCATGGGTACCTCCCAATACTGCAACATCAAAAGGTATAGTTATCTTTGCCGTTACATCCAAATCAGGCTCTCTTTGTCTTTGATGAGAAAAACCTCCGCCAAAACTTTCAAAGCCGCCTCCGCTGCTAAAACCGCCAAAGCCGCCTCCGCCGAATATATTTCTAAGTATTTCATCAAGATCGGCTGCATTTCCCTGTGAAGATGCAAAATCATGAAAATTTTGACCGCCAAATATGTTATCGCCATGCATATCATACTGTTTTCTTTTTTTCGGATCACTCAGTATCTCATATGCTGCATTTATCTCTTTAAATTTTTCTTCCGCATCCGCACCTTTGTTGATATCGGGATGATATTTCCTGGCAAGGCGTCTATAGGCTTTTTTTATTTCATCTGCGGAAGCAGACTCGCTGACACCTAATGTTTCATATAGACTGTTGCTCACTTTTAACTCCTTGCAAATATTATATAACTGTCATTATCTAATACTTCATTATAATTCTTTGACCGTAATTATATCATAAAACTTTAGTCTATGTCAATCAACTATATCCATTTACCTCTCATTTACATTCTTGTTTTATACTTTCACAGTTACAAATTTTAAAGGAGAGGATCATGAAAAAAAGAATTACAATCATCATGATGACAATGATGACGATTTTTAGTTTTAACTTATCGGCAAAAGTTACATTTCAAAATGCCAAAGACATTAAGCAAAGAGTTGTACCGGGAAACAGTACAAATAAAATACTTTCATATTACAGTGTACTTAAAGAACCGCAAAAAAGTATAGTCAATATATCTACTACTAAAAAGATATATATAAACAACCAAATGTATAATTTATATGCAAATCCGTTTTTCAGGGATTTTTTTGGTCAGGGATTTAACAGGCAAATACCAAAAAAACTGGAAAGAAAGGCTTATGCTTTAGGCTCAGGTGTTATAGTAAGCAGCGATGGCTATATTATCACAAATAACCATGTTGTTGCAAATGCTGACAAAATAAAAGTAAGCATACAGGGAAAAGATAAAGAATATAATGCCAAAATTATCGGAAGAGACCCTAAAACAGATATTGCTGTTATAAAAATAGATGCAAAAAATTTGACTCCTATCAAATTTGGAAACTCTGATAATTTAAAGGTAGGGGATATAGTTTTTGCCATAGGTGATCCTTTTGGAGTTGGAAAATCAGTAACTCAAGGAATTATTTCGGCTCTAAACAAAAATAAAGTAGGATTAAATCAGTATGAAGATTTCATACAGACAGATGCTTCAATCAATCCTGGCAATTCAGGTGGTGCTTTGGTAGATAGCAGAGGGGTACTTATAGGTATCAATAGTGCAATCATAACAAGAAGTGGCGGAAACAACGGTATCGGATTTGCAATTCCGTCAAATATGGTAAAAAAGATAGCTTTGGCTCTTATAAACAACGGTAAAATAGTAAGAGGTTATCTTGGGGTATCCATATCAGATTTAAGCAGTGCTTTAAAAACAATATACAAACGCAAAGAGGGAGCTTTCGTTTTGGCTGTATCCAAAGATGCACCCGCATACAAAGCAGGCATAAGAAGGGGTGATCTTATCATAAAAGTAAATACCCAAACAATAAAAGATGCCAATGATTTAAAAAACAAAATCGGCTCTATGAAACCAAATGAGACTGTACAAATCAAAGTTGAAAGAGAAAACGGTGTAGAAAAAACATTTAAAGTAAAATTAGCCCAAATGCCGGGTTCGGCTGAAGTCACTACAAGCAATAATGCCTCTATAAAAGGATTGAAACTTGCTGATATTACAAAACAAATAAGATATACTTATCAAATACCGACAGATATCAAAGGAGTGTTGGTTGTCGAAGTAGAGAGTAATTCACAAGCTGACAATATGGGATTTCAAAGAGGAGATATAATTATACAGGTCAACAGTACTCTTGTAAAAAATATAAATGAATACAAAAAGGCTGTACATAAGTCAAAAAAAGGTATAATATATGTTCAAAGAGGTAATTTTGTACTTCCTCTTGTATACAATATAAAATAGGCTGATATATGATTAGAGTATTAATGATAGAAGATGATGCGGAACTTGCTGAAATACTCACAGAGTATTTGGAACAGTTTGATATAAAGATAAAAAATGTGGAAGACCCTTATATGGGTCTTGCACTTTTAGAAAATGAAAAATTTGATCTTATCATTTTGGATCTTACTCTACCCGGCATAGACGGACTTGATGTATGCAAAGAAATAAGAAAAGAGAGCAATATTCCAATTATCATATCTTCTGCAAGACATGATATCATGGATAAAGTAACAGCTCTTGAAAACGGTGCGGATGACTACCTGCCAAAACCATATAATCCAAGAGAGCTTGAAGCAAGGATAAGAACCATACTTAGAAGACAACCCCTCATCAATCAAAAAATACAAAATGACAAGGAAAAAGATTTGGTTTTGGATGAAAACAAGCAGGAAATAAGGCATTTTGATAAAGTGCTTGACTTGACCGCAGCCGAATATGGAATTCTGAGCTATCTTATGAAAAAAGAGGGAGGCGTGGTTTCAAGGGAAGAACTTATATACAATATAGAAGCTATCAGCGAAGAAAGCAGTAACAAGAGTATAGATGTCATAGTAGGAAGAATCAGACAAAAACTTGGAGAATCGCCAAAAGAGCCAAAACATATCAAATCCGTAAGGGGAATCGGATACAAATTTGTAGCATGAAAAAATCCTCTATATTTTCGAGTATTACTTTTATATTTATTATGGCCTCGATAGGGGTAATCTTTACTTCAATACTTTTTTACCAATATGATAAAGAGCAGAGTAAAAAAAACTTTTTAAACAGATATGCCCTTATGTCAAAATCAATCCAATACCAACTTGCTTTTTCATCTGATTTTAAAGATTTTTTTAAACTTTTGGATGAATTTCATATGAAGCCCATCAAAGATATCAAAAAAGCTCTTTATATTATCAATCATACACCTATAGTTTATCAGCATACTTCATCTATAGGAACAGCTTTAATACTAAAAAATAAAAAAAATGCTTATTTGTATATCACAACAAAAAAATATTCTCTTTTGCTTAAAGATAAAAAATACGGTTCAAACAGAAATATAATCTTTGGTTCTATTTTTGCATCAATACTGATTCTTATCATTATGGCTTATATTCTTACGATTAAAAAATTACTTCCTCTTAAAAAATTGAAAATTGAAATAGAAAAATTTGCCGATGGCAACCTGGATATAGATGTCAAATCAGATAATGAAGATGAAATAGCTGATGTCGCAAATGCATTTGACAAAGCAGTCAAGCAGATAAAAAGACTTAACAGTTCAAGAATACTTTTTTTAAGAAATATAATGCATGAACTTAAAACTCCTATCACAAAAGGAAGAATTACTGCTGAAATGCTTGAAAAAGGAAAAAACAAAGAAAGACTTATATCAGTATTTGAAAAATTGCAAAATCTTATAGAAGAGTTTATAACCATTGAAAAAATTTCAAGCGGTTTTATGAATATAGAACAAAAAAGTTTCAGACTTATTGATATCATTGATGAAGCAATTGATTTGGCTATGATTGACAAAGATAAAATAGAATTGGTAAAACCTTATGAAATAAATGTCAAAGTTGATTTTAAACTTTTTAGTATTGCTATAAAAAATATGATAGACAACGCTATAAAATATTCTCCTGATAAAAAAGTACAGATTATTGCAAATAAAAAAGCTATCATTTTCAGAAACAGAGGCGAAAAACTAAAAAAAGATTTGAAAGAATATATGGAGCCTTTCACAAGTGATGGCAATCAAAAAGACAGTTTCGGACTAGGACTTTATCTGGTTGATAATATTTTAAGGGCACATAAGCTACAATTATTATATAGCTATAAAGACGGATACAATACCTTTGTCTTTAAAAATTTGGAAAATATAATTGCATAGGAAAACAAAATGGCATGTGTAGAAATGAATTTTAAAGATATTTTTCCTGTCATAAAGCACCATATCGCCTTGATAGAAAGATATGAAGATAAATACCACAGGGATTTTTCACTTATATTTATAAAATCCGATAAAAACTTGACAAATGATATTATTAAAACTCTTTCAAGAATTCTAAGAAACAGTGACATTGTATTTAAAAACAAAAAAAATATAGTTATTTTTTCTCCCGGTGCCGATTGGAATATTGCATACGATATAGCTCAGGGCATTAAAGAATTTTACGGAATAAACGATAAAAAAGATGCCATAGTTACTTTCCCTGATGATGGGGAAAATGTTTTGCTTCTGCTTGAAAAATTTGCTCAAACAATTCATAAAAATTATGATATGACTGTAAATTTTTTAAATGTTTAATATATACATTATTTTTAAAACTATATAATACAAAATGATAACAACACAAACAAATCAGTTAAAAGAGGAATTTTCTCAAATATATCTTCGATATATTATAGTTGCAATAGCAACACTTATTATCATTGTACTTTCACCCGATTTGTTTAACAGGCAAATATTTGAGTATTTATCCTTAAAAGATTTATTTATTGCAGAATTATTATCAAACAGTATATATCTTATAATTATAAAATTTTTTCCTGATTTTTTAAAAACTGTCCGCATTTATATAGAGTCGTTTATAGATATATTGTTAACCACTTTGTCTCTTATTTGTACCGGGTCATATTCGGTTTATTTTCCTGTACTTCTTTTATGGTATGTTATTGGTTACAGTAGCAGATATAATTTAAAAATTGCTATATTTGTGATAACAAATACTCTGATTGCATGGATACTTGTGATATATTTTTCTGACTTTTGGGCATACCACTTGGATATAGCAATGGGTTGGTTCTTCGCTTTTTTAATTTTACCCGTTTATTTTTTAAAAATTCTGTATAAATTAAACAATCAATACTGCTCGCTTTATCAGAATTATAATGAAACCCAAGAGGATGCCAAATATGATTTTTTAACAAATCTTATCAACAGAAGCCATTTTGAAAAAGAGTTGGATACTTTTATATCAAATACCGTCCATAAAAATACAGGTTTTACTCTAATGTTTATAGATTTGGATGGTTTTAAAAAGGTAAATGATAAAATGGGTCATGACATAGGAGATGAAATTCTTATAGAAGTTGCAAACAGGCTTAAAATCGTAACAAACAATAATGATATAGTTGCCAGATTGGGAGGTGATGAATTTACCATATTAACCAAGACAACCAATAAAGAGCAATTGATAAAAAAAGCAAATAATATTATCATGATTTTGGCAAAACCTTACAGCAATAATATAAATTTCCTCTCAGCAAGTATCGGCATAGCCATATTCCCTCAAGATGCATATATGAAAGCACTCTTAAAAAAACATGCCGATATGGCAATGTATCTTGCTAAACAAAGCGGTAAAAACAGATTTGTATTTTTTGAAGATATAAAAGAGTAAATTATTTTAGGATACTGTCAAAAACAGTATCCCTGTCACTTTTTATTTTAAATCAATGCAAAAAATGTCTTGTTCCACTAAAGTAAAGGCTCATACTATGCTCATCAGCTGCTTTTATAACTTCGTTATCCCTTATGCTTCCGCCGGGCTCTATAACAGATGTTACACCGGCACTTGCAGCCGCATCAATAGAATCGCGAAATGGAAAAAATGCTTCACTAGCCAATGCACTGCCTTTTACATTAAGCCCCAGTTCATGAGTTTTTTTAAGAGCACACTGAGCCGCATCCACTCTGCTTGTCATACCCATTCCAACTGCTACCATAGCACTGTTTTTTACATAAACTACACAGTTTGACTTTGTCAAAGCTGCCACTTTATAAGCAATTTCAAGGTCTTTTAATTCACTCTCTGTAGCTTTTTTACGGCTTACAAGTTTGGCCTCTTTTATTTCTTTGTTGCTTACTCTATCACTATCTTGAAAAACAAAACCACCGTTTATATGTTTAAAATCATATCTATCTTGACTGACTAAAAGCCTGTCGCTGCCATACTCAAAAAGCTTAATTCTTTTTTTCTTTGCAAAAACTTCAATAGCATCATTTTCAAATCTGCCTGCGATAATAACCTCTAAAAATATTTCATTCATTTTCTCGGCCAACTCTTTATCAACAATACCATTAACGGCTACAACCCCGCCGTAGGCTGATATAGGATCACACTTCAAAGCTTCGGTATAACTCTCAAGCAAGGTATCTTTTATGGCAAATCCGCAAGGATTCCCATGCTTGACTATGCAGAGTGCATTTTCATTTCCAAAAGCAGATGCAATTTTAACCGCTGCGTTAATATCTGTCAAGTTGTTAAAACTTGCTTCACCTTTTAGAGTTTTGAAATTTTTACTGTAAAAACTTTCAAACTCATAAAGAGCTCCTTTTTGATGAGGATTTTCCCCGTATCTTGTATCGGCTACTTTATTTCCTATTATAAACTGTTTTTCTCCAAATCCGCCCTTAAATCTCTCATTCATATAATTTGCTATCATACTGTCATAGTTTGCTGTATGAGAAAATGCTTTTATCATCAAATTTCTTCTAAAATCTTCTGTATCGTTACCGTTTTTAATTGCTTCTATAACTGCATCATACTCTTTTTTATCCGTAACTATCAATACATCTTTAAAATTTTTAGCAGCACTTCTAACCATAGTAGGACCACCAATATCTATATTTTCTATAATTTCTTCAAAATTATCAGTTTTTTCTATAGTCTCTTTAAACGGATAAAGATTGACACACACCAAATCAATTGCTTCCACTCCAAGCTTTTTAGCTTCATCTATATGTTTATCTTTATCTCTTCTATACAAAATACCGCCATGTACATATGGATTTAAAGTTTTCACTCTTCCTTCAAAACACTCCGGAAATTTTGTAATTTGGTCTATCTCCACAGCATCAATACCATTTTCTTTTAAAAGCTTGTAAGTTCCTCCTGTTGAAATAATTTCAAACGAAAGCTCTTCCAAAGATTTGGCAAATTCAACAATTCCTTCTTTATCGCTAACACTCAATAATGCTCTCACTATTTTCCTTCCTTATATTTTATTTATGGGCTATATAAGTTATTGGAGGCACCCATATTTGTTTACTTCATTTGTATAATTTAAAAAATGATAATCTATCACAGTATTTTCTAACCGGGTTGCATCTTCTTCAACTCCATAAAGATAAACATTTAAAGAAAGATAAAAATTACCATATCTTAATTGTGCATCTTCCGGTTGCATTAAAAGTGCATAATCATCTCCGCCCCACCTATTCCACAATCCTTCAAAATCGCTATTTATCTCATTTGCAACACTTTCTACTTTATCTTTATATCCAAAAGCTTCAGCTATATCAAACTCATCAACAAAACCGTTTTTATCAATATGAAATTTCCACAAACCTGATTTTATCGGATAGATATAATCTCTTTCTCTTTTTATCTTTTTTGTATTGATAAAGTATATTTTATTGTAAATTTTTATCTTTTTAAAACCAAGCTTTTGATACTCTTTTGCTTTTCCAAAAACGGGTAACCCTTTTAAACCGTTATCAATAATCTCGCCAAGCCTTTCAGGAGCATCTAAAAAAGCTTCGCTATTATACTGATCGGCACACTGTTTTGCAAAAAGAGAAATACAAAAAAGCAATAAAAAAACAGTTGTCCTTTTTAACCAATTATCAATTTTCAATTTTCAATTATCCGTTTTAGAGATCACTTTCTATAAGTTCGCAGAATGAATCAAAATAGATACTTTCGATAACTTTTATATCTCTGTCTATCTCGTCAATTCTATATCTCTCTCCTTTTACGACACCTATTTTTTTATATTTCAATCCGCTTGAATTTGCAATATTTTCAAAAGCTTCTTCGTCATTTACTTCCAAAATAGCTCTGCTAAATGATTCGCTAAATATATCTATCGCATTTTTAAAACCGGTTGTTACCTCTATACCTTTTTTACTCTTGGCAGACATTTTGTAAAGTGCTATGGCAATACCGCCTACATTTACATCTTTGGCTGCATTAAGCAAACCTGCCTGATTTGCCTCTTTTACCAATCTCCACAACTCTAACTCTTTTTGATAGTCAAGTTTTGGCAAAGTTCCGCTAACTTCACCAAACATCTCTTTCAAAAGCAAACTCCCGCCAAATTCACTTTTAGTTTCACCAAGAAGATAGATGGCACTTCCCTCTTTTTGAAAAAAGCTTGGCAATGTTTTTTCAGCTTTCTCATTAACCCCCACCATAACAATTGCCGGGGTTGGAAATATTCCCTCTGCATTGGTTTCATTATAGAGCGATACATTTCCGCTGACTACCGGAGTATTTAATTCTCTACATGCTTCTTTTATACCCTCACATCCTTTTGCAAACTGCCACATAATTTCAGGATTTTCAGGATTGCCGTAGTTTAGGCAGTCAGTTATGGCTTTTGGAGTCGCCCCGCTCATTGCGACATTTCTACCGCTTTCAACTACTGCAGCAGCAGCACCGCCGAAAGGATCGATATAGCAGTATCTCGGATTGCAGTCACTGCTCATAGATATACCAACTCCACTCTCTTTTACTCTTATAGTTGAAGCATCAAGCGAACCGGGTGCTTTTATGGTATTGGTCTGCACCATAGAATCATACTGATTGTATATCCATGATTTATCAACTACTTCAGGTGAAGCTATGAGTTTATCAAATGTTTCATTGACATTGAGTGAATTTATATCAGCTTTTATCTCTTTTATTTTTTCAAGATATGCAGGTTTTTTAGTGGGTCTATCCAATATAGGTGCATTTTCTCCGACAGGATCTATAGGTATATCAGCCACCTTTTTTCCATGCCAAAAAAGCTCCATATTGCCCGTATCCGTTACTTCACCTATAACTTTTGCATCCAAATCCCATCTTTTAAAAATTTCAAGAACTTTATCTTCATAGCCTTTTTTGGCACATATAAGCATTCTTTCTTGGGATTCGCTGAGCATAAATTCAAATGGCTCCATGTCTTCTTCTCGGGCAGGTACTTTATCCAAATGCATCACCATCCCGCTTCCGCTTCTTCCTGCCATTTCGAAAGAACTGCTTGTAAGACCTGCTGCTCCCATATCCTGTATGCCGACTATATAGTCATTTTGAAATAATTCCAAACAAGCTTCAAGCAAAAGTTTTTCCGTAAACGGATCTCCAACTTGCACAGTCGGTCTAAGAGATTTATTCTCTTCGGTAAAACTATCGCTTGCCATTACTGCTCCGCCAAGTCCGTCTCTTCCGGTTTTGCTACCTACATATATAACCGGGTTGCCGATACCCTCGGCTCTTCCATAAAAT
>Ga0256914_1001521_pt1 | contig 20661 bp, 19 predicted proteins | sample HulkmetaG_FD_191571 | JGI IMG/M metagenome (GOLD analysis project Ga0256914, IMG submission 191571) | Hydrothermal chimney microbial communities from Main Endeavour vent field at the Juan de Fuca Ridge, Pacific Ocean - Hulk | ecosystem: Environmental > Aquatic > Marine > Hydrothermal vents ... | reverse complement strand
GGAAAGCAGCTTAGCCGGTTCCTGGTCGTAATGTTTTTCTCGGTGGCCATGGGTTTTTTGGAGGCGGTGGTGGTGGTCTATCTGCGGGAGCTCTATTATCCGGAAGGTTTTCGTTTTCCGCTGGTGGTGCTGCCCTCCACAACTGTAGGGATCGAATATCTCCGTGAGCTGGCCACGCTGGTGATGCTTGCCGCCGTCGGCTATCTGGCCGGGAGGAACTTCACCGGCCGTTTCGGCTGGTTTCTTTTCAGCTTTGGTATATGGGATCTGTTTTATTACGTTTCCCTGAAGCTTATGCTGGGCTGGCCGCTCTCATGGTTCACGTGGGACATCCTGTTCCTGATCCCCGTGGTATGGGCGGCGCCGGTGCTGGCGCCCGTCATCAGTGCCGTGACGATGGTGGTGTATGGCATCATCCTGGAGGTAACCGGCAAGGGGAACCCTCCTCCCCTTGCCAGGCGTGAATGGGCTTTCCTTCTCGGGGGAGCGCTGATCGTGTTCCTCACTTTCATACGCGATTACGGGGGATTGCTGTGGCATTACCTCTTACATGGAAAAGGGCATGGCATGAACGGTGAAGACTTGCTTACTGCAGTCACCACTTATGTCCCGCAGCAGTTCGCCTGGATCCCTTTTCTTGCCGGAGAAGTGCTGATCGTCGTCAGTCTGCTGTTGTGGGTCCGACGTACCCGCTCCGTCAGTTGATGGTCGAACCTTTGTAAACACGACTTTTTTCAGGTGGGACGATCTCCCCGGAATAGTACAGTTTCTTACCTCCTGTACCCTGTACTGTCGCATCGGCACGCGAGGTGGGTGGCATGATCGTCATCGAGACGAAGATGGTCCCCAGGGAGGTAGAGATCTGAAAGCTTACATGATAGATCCCTTTCTTGTCCTGTTTGTATTCGTAGTTCTGGACGTTGCCGTCCATGGTCACACCACCGACACCGTTGTACCCCACCTGGCTGCCTTCACCGAACTGGAAGGTTGCCTTATCTTTTTCGATCATGATGAAGTTGAGCGTTGGGGTGACGCTGATACGTCGTCCCGTCTTGTCTGCCAGAAAGTTGGCTTCGAGGACGAAGTGCTGGTTCTCGATGAGATCCTTGACCATGGCGGCATTGGCAGCCTCGGCGGCGGCACGCGCCGCCTTTTTTTCGGCCTTAGCCTTGGCACGTGCCTCTTTCTTGGTCATCTGACCATAACCGGCCGGCACCATCAAAACCAGGGCCAGCATCAGTAAAAAGGTCTTTTTCATAGCGTTCTTTTTTGTTCTCACTAAAATGCATACATAATACCCACGGTAGCCTGGAACATGGTCACAGGCAGGTACTGTGGTATGGCGTGGTAAGGGCTTTCACCGGCACCTCCCTCTTCATAACGGTAGTTGACATCGAAGCGTGTGGAGGTATGAAGGTAGTCGACACCCAGGCGCAGGCCATAGCCGGCCTCATTCCGGTAGAGCATGCCGGCACCGGCCATCCAGGCAAACCGGGCACTCTGACCTGCCGAGGTGGCATGAAATTGTTTGTCTTCCCAAGAGAGGTAAAGATCCCATGCCGGCGGCATGACGAAGCTGATACCCGTCAGGCCCCGCACCTCGAAGCGCAGTGCCGCCACAGGCAAGGTGATCACCGGCCCCACCAGGAGGTTCACATTGTTCCATTGCTGCGAGGTGAACTGGGTAACCGTCTCCTCAGGCAGAACAACCCCCGGAAAAAGCTCCTGAAGCCGTTGCGTGAGATAATCCTGCAAAGCCACATCATCGAGAAAATTCATCCCGTAAGTGAGACCGCCCACAACCCCCATGTGGTCGAGAAAGAAATAGTTTGCTTCGAAAGCCATAGTAAAACCATTGCCGGCAAAACCCACGCTGTCGGCACCGCTGGCCGCAAAATCACCCGTAGCAATGCCTGCTCCCAGCCGCATATCCAGATAGTTCTCCTGTGCACCCGCACTTTCCATCATCAGGAGAAATGCAATGATCATACCAAGATATCTCACCATGACCCCGAGTGTTTTTGTTGTTATGTTAAAGATAGAAAAAAAATCCTTGGTGTGTTCTGCTCATTTCCTTCTTTGTTCGAGGACCTGCACCACATCGTCCAGGGAGAGATCGCGTGCCACCAGCAGGGTGAGCAGGTGATAGAGCAGGTCGGCCGCTTCGTTGAGCAGGGCCTCGTCGCTGCCGCTTTCTGCCTCGAGGATGGTCTCTACGGCCTCTTCACCCACCTTCTGGGCGATCTTGCGGATACCGGCATCGAAGAGACGGACCGTATAGGATCCTTCGGGACGTTCTCTCTTCCTGCCGTACAAAAGTTTTTCCAGCCCGGCCAGGAAGACACCGGCGGGGGTATCGTTCGTTTCACCCCAGCAGGTGTCGGTACCCAGATGGCACACCGGCCCGTCGGGGATGGCCCGCACCAGCAGGGTGTCATGATCACAGTCGGCCTTGATATCCACCAGATGGAGATGATGGCCGCTGGTCTCCCCTTTGGTCCATAGGGTCTTGCGTGAGCGCGAATAGAAGGTGACCAGACGGGTCTCCAGCGTTTTCTCCAACGCCTCCGGGTTCATGTATCCCAGCATGAGCACCTGGCGGGTACGGGCATCCTGCACCACGGCAGGGATCAGGCCGCCTCCTTTCCTGAAGTCGAGCTTTTCTTTGTCAAGCATCTTGTATTCTTTTGTTGGTTTACCGGGCATACCACAGGCAAATATCCGGTTATTTCTCTTTCCTAATACGGCTTCGGCAAAAGTACGATTTTCGCGGAAGGTGTGTCACGGTCTTTCCTTTTATTGTCGTACGGGCACGCCCCGTTGGACGAGGTAGTCCTTGATCCCGGGTATGGTGAGGTGGCCGTAGTGGAAGAGGCCGGCGGCGAGGGCGGCCGAGGCTTTCCCTGTGGCCCAGGCGTCGTAGAAATGTTCGGGTTTGCCGGCGCCGCCGCTGGCGATGACGGGCACGCTGACGCTGTCGGCGAGGGTGCGCAGGGCCTCGAGGGCATAGCCGCGGCGTGTGCCGTCGTGGTCCATGGAGGTGAAGAGCACCTCGCCGGCCCCCCGGTCGACGGCCTCCCGCACCCAGGAGAAAAGCTCCTTATCTGTAGCTTTTCTGCCGCCGTGGGTGTACACGATCCAGCGCCCCCCGGCGTCACGCCGCGCGTCGACGGCCAGCACCACACACTGACTGCCGAAATGCCGGGCCAGCTCATCGATCAGGCCGGGACGCCGTACCGCCGAAGAGTTGACCGAGATCTTGTCGGCACCGGCCTGCAGCAACGCCGCCACATCCTCCACCGAGGCGATGCCACCCCCCACGGTGAAAGGGATGTTGAGCTTGGCGGCCACCTTCTCCACCAGCGCCACCAGCGTCTTGCGTTTCTCGTGCGTGGCGGTGATGTCGAGGTAGACCAGCTCGTCGGCACCCTGGGCCGCATATTGCGCTCCCAGCTCCACAGGGTCGCCGGCATCCTTCAGGTCGACGAAGTTGACCCCCTTGACGGTGCGGCCGTCCTTGACATCAAGACAGGGGATGATGCGGTAGGTGAGCATATCACAGGAATTTTTTCAGTTCGTCGGCATGTATCTTTCCTTCCAGAAGGGCTTTGCCGAGGATCACACCGTAGAGGCCCATACCGTCCAGCTCTTCTATCTCGCGCAGCGAAGAGACCCCTCCGCTGGCGATGAGTGCCAGGTCGGGAAAAGCCTGGCGTATGTCGCGGTAAAGATCCAGGTCGGCTCCCTGCATAGTGCCGTCGCGCCGTATGGCGGTCACCGAAACGTAGCGCACACCCAGGGCGACGAGCTTGTCGATGACCTCCTGCCAGGTGAGGGAGGAGTCCTGCTGCCATCCCGCCACGGCAGGACGGCCGTCACGCACGTCGACGGCTGCGATGAAACGCTCCTCGCCCAGGTGCATCATCCACGAACGCATGCGCTCCGGGTCGAGGATGGCCGTGCTGCCTACATTGAGCTTCCAGGCGCCGGCGAAGAAAGCCTCCTCGACCGCCTGCTCGTCACGGAGCCCCCCGCCGTAATCGATCTGCAGATGCGTGGCGGAAGCCAGCTCACGCAGCACCTCCAGGTTCTGCGGCCGGCCCCGCCGGGCCCCGTCGAGATCGACGAGATGGAGATGGCGAAAGCCTTGCTCCTCATACCGGCGTGCCAGCACCAACGGTGTGACCTCATAGTCCCGCCGCGCGGAAAAATCCCCCTCACGCAGACGTACCACCCCTCCGTTCATCAGGTCGATGGCTGGAAAAAGTCGTATCATGTTTCGTTCTTTAGATTCATATTTCCAGAAAGTTCCGCAACACCTGTTCGCCGGCCCGGCCCGATTTCTCGGGGTGGAACTGGGTGGCGAAGAAGTTCTCCTTCTCCATCACCGCCGAGAAGGGGATGCCGTACTCGCTCACGGCAGTGGTGCCGTCGCCCGTCTCGGCGAAGTAGCTGTGGACAAAATAAAAGAAAGTGCCGGAGGCGATGCCTTTCAGGAGGAGGCTGCCGCGGTCGTCGACACTGTTCCAGCCCATGTGGGGGATGCGCAGCTTGGAGTGCGGCGGCAGGACTTCGGGAAAATACTTCACGCGGACGTCGAAGATGCCCATTCCCCGGACGTTGCCCTCGTCGCTGTGGCTGCACATCAGCTGCAGACCCAGGCAGATGCCCAGGACGGGCTGGGTGAGTGTGGGGAGGAGCTTGTCGAGGCCGCGTGCCTGTAGCCTCTCCATAGCGCTGGCGGCATGCCCCACACCGGGGAAGATGATGCGTCCGGCACGGCGCAGCACCGCCGCCTCGTCGGTGACACGCGCCTCGTGCCCCAGACGCCGCAGAGCATAGTAGACCGAGCGGGTGTTGCCCGCCCCGTAGTCAAGGATGGCTATCGTTCCCATTGTTCCGTTCCTTTGGTAGAGGTCTCCCCTTCGCCGGTCATGCTGACGGCCTGACGCAATGCCCGTGCAAAAGCCTTGAAAAGAGCTTCGGCCTTGTGGTGTTCGTTGTCGCCCGTAGCCGACAGATGCAGGGTGATGCGTGAGGTGTCGGTGAACGACTTGAAGAAGTGGGGAAAGAGCTCGGCAGGCATCTCGCCGATCTTCTCCCTGTGGAAGGAAGCATCCCAGACGAGGTAGTTCCTGCCGGCCGCGACGTCGACCACGGCGGTGGCCCGGCTCTCGTCCATGGGCACGGTGAAGCCGTAGCGGCCTATGCCGCGGGCCTCGCCCAGCGCCTGCCGGAAGGCTTCGCCGAGGGCCAGGGCGGTGTCTTCGACGGTATGGTGCTCATCCACATGCAGGTCGCCCTCGGTATGGAGGGTCAGGTCGAAGCCGCCATGGAAGGCCAGCTGTTCAAGCATGTGGTCGAAGAAGCCGATGCCGGTGTGTATATCGGCGCGGCCGCTGCCGTCGAGGGCCAGCTCGACGCCCACGCGTGTCTCGCGGGTGGTACGCCGCACCACAGCCCGGCGCTGCCGGGAGCGCAGGAAACGGTAGATCTCGTGCCAGTCGCGTGTACGGAGCACGACGGTATCGCCCAGGTCGGGGTTCCCCTCCACCTCGCCGGCGCCGAGGCCGCTGCCGTCATCAAGCCAGATGCCGCGGGCACCCAGGTTGCGTGCCAGGAGCATGTCGGTGATGCGGTCGCCGATGACGAACGACCGCGCAAGGTCGTAGTCGCCCGTCATGTACTTCTCCAGCATGGCCGTACCCGGCTTGCGTGTGGGGGCATGATCCTCGGGAAAGGTGCGGTCGATGAGCACCTCGGAGAAACGCACACCCTCGCCCTCGAAGGTGCGCAGCACCAGCTCATGCACCGGCCGGAAACGTTCCTCGGGGAAGGCGGGCGTGCCCAGACCGTCCTGGTTGGTGACCATCACCAGCTCGTAGGGCAGCTCACGGGCGATGCGCGCCAGGGCACACAACGCCCCCGGCACGAAGGTGAGCTTATCGAAGCTGTCGAGCTGCTCATCCCCCGGCTCCAGGGTGAGCGTGCCATCACGGTCGATGAAAAGAACTTGTTTGCCAGCCATTATGCTTTCTTTTTTCGTTCGTCATGTTCAGGGAGCTTGTCTTCCCAATCTTTCAGGGCACGGAGGAGCAGGTCGTTCTCCTCGTCTGTGCCGACGGTGATGCGCAGGGCTGTGCCGCAGCCGGGGATCCGGGGACGCTGACGCACCACGATGCCCCGGTCCAGCAGATAACGATACACCTCTTCCGGCCGGTCGAAGCATACGAGGATGAAATTGGCCTCGGAGGGCCACACCCTTTTCACGCCTTTCAGGTTTTGCAGGGCTGTGGTGAGTCGCTGCCGCTCCCGCAGGATACGTTGCACGGTGGCCTGCTGTGTCGGACGACCGTAACGCCAGGCGGCCAGCGAGAGGGTGAGGCGGTTGAGGTTGTAAGGCAGCTTGACACGGTTGAGCCAGCGGAAGAGGGCTGCATCGCCGTAGGCCATGCCCAGCCGTATCCCCGCCAGACCCAGCGCCTTGCTGAAGGTCTGCAGCACCACCAGACGGTCGTATTCCTCCATCAGCGGCAGCAGGCTTTTCTCCGGGGCAAAGTCGATGTAGGCCTCGTCGACGATCACGATGCCGTCGAAAGCCTCCAGCACTCTGACGATGCGCTGCTTTTCCATGGTGTTGCCCGTGGGGTTGTTGGGAGAGCAGAAGAAGATCATCTTCGTGCTGGGTGTGATGTGTGCCAGGAGCTTCTCCACGTCGGGCTGGAAGCCGGGATCGAGCGGCACCTCTCTCACCGCGACGCCGTGGATACCGGCCAGGACACCGTACATGCCGTAGGTGGGAGGCTGAATGATCACTTCGTCTTCGCCGGGCTCGCAGAAAGTGCGAAAGAGGAGGTCGAGCACCTCGTCGCTGCCGTTGCCCAGGAAGAGGCGTTCGGGAGATATGCCTCGTTCGCGGGCGATCTTTGCCCGCAACTCGTGGTGATAGGGGTCGGGATAGCGGTTGAGCTCGCCCGCGTCGAAGAGGGTCACCTCCCGGCCTCTGGCCGTATCACGCAATACCAGCTGCAGCTCTTCGCGGTAGGGGTTCTCGTTGGCGTCGAGCCATACCAGCGCCCTGCCGGAGAACTCGTCACGGGCCGAGGAGTAAGGCTCCAGCCGCCGCACGTTGCGACGCACCAGATCTTCGAGGGGTCGGCGTGTTTCCATAGGCAAGGTCATCTTTTTTCCGGTTGGGTCCTGACGGTGACGGCCCGGGCGTGGGCTTCGAGGCCTTCGGCGCGGGCCAGCGTGGTGATGACGGGGGCCAGCCCTCGCAGGCCGGCGGCGGTGACAGCCTGGACGGTCATCTTCTTCATGTAGTCGTCGACGGAGAGGCCGCTGTAGCTGCGGGCAAAGCCGCCCGTGGGGAGGGTGTGGTTGGTGCCCGAGGCATAGTCGCCGGCGCTCTCGGGGGTATGGTGGCCGAGGAAGACCGAGCCGGCATGGCGGATGGCGGGCAGCAGCGTCTCGGGCCGGGCGGTGGCGAGGATGAGGTGCTCCGGGGCGTAGCGGTTGCTCACGGCCACGGCCTCGCGGACGTCGCGGACGACGAGGATACGGGCATGGTCGAGGGCGCGGGCAGCGATGTCGCGTCGCGGCAGTGTGGCCAGCTGGCGCTCCGTCTCTGCGGCCACGGCGGCAGCCAGCCGCTCCGACCAGGTGACCAGCAGCACCTGACTGTCGGGACCGTGTTCGGCCTGCGAGAGGAGGTCGGCAGCCACATAGGAGGGACGGGCGCTCTCGTCGGCCACCACCAGCACCTCGGACGGGCCGGCAGGCATGTCGATGGCTGTGCCGCGCCGCTGAGCATACTGCTTGGCAGCCGTGACATAGCGGTTGCCGGGGCCGAAGATCTTGTCGACACGGGGTATGCCGGCCGTGCCCAGGGCCATGGCGGCCACGGCCTGGGCGCCGCCGACACGGAAGAGACGATGCACCCCTGTGAGGGCGGCGGCATGGAGGATGGCGGGAGACACTCGCCCGTCGCGGCCGGCAGGGGTGCAGAGGATGATCTCCTCACAGCCGGCAAGGGTGGCGGGGATGGCCAGCATCAGGACGGTGGAGACCAGAGGGGCGCTGCCGCCGGGGATGTAGAGCCCTACCCTCTCGAGGGGACGTCGCTCACGCCAGCAGCGCACGCCGGGGCGCGTCTCGACGACCTCTTCGTCGTGCAGCTGGACCTCGTGGAAACGGCGTATGGCCGTGGCCGCCTCCCGCAAGGCCTCACGCAGCGCGGCAGGCACCTGCCCGGCCGCCCGCTCCACCTCCGCGACAGGGACCTCCAGGGGCTGCGGATCGTAACCGTCGTAACGCCGTGTGTAGTCACGCACAGCCTCGTCACCACGAGAGGCCACCTCGTCGAAGATGCCCGCCACCAGGACGTCCGGGGCCTCGCCGTCGACGACAGGACGCGCCAGCAACTCATCAAGATGTGATCCCTCGGGATATTTGTGGATTTTCATGGCTGTCTTAGCTTACAAATGTACAGGTATCAGGAACGGGATATCGAGGGCCTGTCCTCGCCGATCATTTTATGTCTATATCACCATTTTCTCGATAGGGATGATAAGGATGCCCTGGGCGCCGTTGGCTTTGAGCTGATCGATGACCTCCCAGAAGTCATCTTCGCTGATGACGGAGTGAACGGAGCTCCATCCGCTCTCGGCCAGGGGCATGACGGTAGGACTTTTCATGCCGGGGAGGATCTTTTTGATGGCCTCGATACGGTCGTTGGGGACATTGAGGAGCACATACTTGTTGTTGCCGGCAGTAAGGACAGCCTTCATCCGGAACACCAGGTCGTCGAGGATCTTCTGTTTGTCCTCTTCGAGGCCGGGACGTGTGGCGAGGACGGCTTCCGAGTCGAGCAGTTTCTCCACCTCTTTGAGGCGGTTCTGCAGGAGTGTGCTGCCGCTGCTCACCAGGTCGCAGATGCCGTCGGCCAGGCCGATGTTGGGAGCCACCTCCACCGAGCCGGAGATGGTGTGGATGGATGCCTCGATATGATGTTCGCGGAGGAATCTTCGCAGCGTGTTGGGGTAGCTGGTGGCAATGCGTTTGCCGTTCCACCAGGAGAGACCGGGATAGTCGATGGCCTTGGGTACGGCCAGTGCCAGATGACAGCGGGCAAAACCCAGTTTCAGCACGGTGATCAGGTCTTCTCCTTTCTCGGCCAACAGGTTCTCTCCCACGATGGCCACATCCACCACACCGTCGCGGACATAGTTGGGGATGTCGCTGTTACGCAGGAAAAGCAGCTCGAGGGGGAAGTTGTTCACCCGCACCCGCAGCTGCCCCTGTCCGTTGCTGAAACGGATGCCCGCCTCATGCAACAGCCTGAGGGAATCATCATGCAATCGCCCCGACTTCTGCAGGGCCATGCGCAAAACCGTGGTTTCTTCGTTCATGATTCGTATCTTTTTTAGGTACGTAAATCAAAAAAGCCCGCATCAGCGGGCTTCAGGCATCTTCCTAACAAGATCGTTCCATCCGTATCATCCACCCTCCGCTCGCCTCAACGGCCCGGTCCGGAATGATGGTGATGATGATGGAAACGTCCCATGTGTCTCTTTTTTCGTCGCAGCAAAGATATAAGATTTTCGTGCAAACCAAAAAATCATCGAATATTTTTTCAGCAACCCTGTATTTTTATAGATTTCCTGCAAGTTCCTGTGATGCGGAACCTGAGGATCATGCCTGTGGATCCTGGTTCAGGGACAGTTACCGATGATCCTTCGATCATTCTTTTTTCCCTTCGAAGCTTTTCAGCTCCTCTTTTTCTTCGTACTGATAGATCTCACGGATGAGTTTTTCGTATTTCTTGTAGAGGTTTCTGCGTTTGAGCTTGAGGGTAGGTGACAGTTCGCCGGTGTCGGGGCTCCATGCATCGCATACCAGCCGGAAACGCTTGATCTGTTCGTGGAAGGCCAGGCCTTTGTTGATGCGGTTGACCTCCTGCTGGTAGAGGGCCACCACGTCGGGATGTTTCACCAGCTCCTCGTTGTCACGGAAGTGGATACCATGTTCTCCGGCCCAGTTGTGGAGGTATTCGAAGTTGGGAGAGATGAGTGCCGAGGCGAACTTCTCGTTCTCGCCGATGACCATGATCTGTTCGATGAAGAGTGATTCCTTGAACTTGTTCTCGATCACCTGGGGGGCAACGTACTTGCCGCTGGAGAGCTTGAAGATCTCTTTCTTACGGTCGGTGATCTTCAGGTAGGTGTTGTCGACCATCACGCCGATGTCGCCGGTGGCGAACCATCCTTCCTCGTCGATCACTTCTTTGGTCAGGTCGGGGCGTTTGTAGTATCCCATCATGACGTTGGGCCCCTTAACCATGATCTCGCCGTCGTCGGCGATGCGCACCTGGACGCCGGGGATGACGGGACCGACGGTACCGATCATGATCTGGCGTGTGATGAGGTTATTGACGGCGATGACGGGGCTGGTCTCGGTGAGGCCGTAACCTTCGAGCACGCGTATGCCTGCGGCCCAGAAGACGGTGGCAATGCGCGGCTGCAGGGCCGCCCCGCCCGAAACGATCACCTTCACGTTGCCGCCCAGGGCTTCCCGCCACTTGGAGAAGATGAGCCTGTCGGCGATCTTGTGCTTCAGGTTGTACAACCAGCTGTTGCCCGTGAGCTTGTACTGGAGCCCCAGGTCGACCGCCCAGAAAAAGAGCTTCTTCTTGAAGCCTGTCAATGCCTTGCCCTTGGCCAGGATACCATCGTAGACACGTTCCAGCAGCCGCGGCACCGTGGTGAACAGGTCGGGCTTCACATCCTTGATGTCGTTGATGATCGTCCCCATGCTTTGGGCATAGTAGATGCTGATGCCCTTGTACTGGTAATGATAGTTGAGCATCCGCTCGTAGATATGGCTGATGGGCAGGAAGCTGAGGGCCCTGGCCTCGGCACCCATGGGATGAACGCCCACGGTGGCTTTGACGTTGGAGACCAGATTGCGGTGGCTCAGCATCACCCCCTTCGGGAAACCGGTGGTGCCCGAGGTGTAGATCATCGTCAGCCAGTCCTCCTCGGTGATGGTGCGGCGCAGCTCGTCAAGTTTTTCGCGCTGCCGTTCTTCTTCCTTCTCACCAAGGGTCAGCAGCTCCTCCCAGTGATGCTCTCCCTCCACCTTGTTGAACGTATAGAGACCTTCCAGACTCTTCACCCCCTCGGTCACCGGTTTCACCTTCTTCACCAGTCCCTGGTCGGCCAGGAAGATCAGACGCGGCTCGGCATCTTTCAGGATGTATTCATACTCTTCAGCCGAGATGGTAGGATAGATGGGCACTGTGACGATGCCGGCCTGGCTGGCCCCCATGTCGATGTAGTTCCATTCCGGCCGGTTGTTGGTGATCACCGCGATGCGGTCACCTTTGTTCAGACCCATCGCCAGAAAAGCATAGCTCACCAGCGTGGCACGACGGTGATACTCTTCCGACGAGATCTTCTGCCAGACACCCCCCACCTTCGCGGCCAGAGCATCCTCTTTCCCGTATTCCCGGAGATGACGCTCCAGGATGTCAAATGTACGTGTGATCTCCATGGTTGACAGTGTTTTTGGTTTGATTCGGGTCAGCGGTCATGAACAAACATAAAAAAAAAATTTATTTGACCAACATGCGGGACTGACGACCTTCCCGCACAAAGCTTTCCTTCTCCCGCAAAATGTTGTATCTTGTGAGGAAACGAACGATCACGACCATGAAATCTACTTCACTGTTTCTGTTGATGTTATCATGGGCTGTGCTGACGGGAGCGCAGGAGAAACCTGCCTGGCGGCTGTACGATGCCACGGGTCATCCGGTCACTTACCGCGAGATGATCGGGAAGCTGGCCAAGGCCGATATGGTCTTCTTCGGCGAGGAACATAACAACCCCATCGCCCACTGGCTGGAATATGAGGTGCTGAAAGACCTCCATGCCCGTCGGGACGGCGACCTGATGCTGGGTGCCGAAATGCTCGAGACCGACAATCAGCTTATCCTCGATGAATACCTTCAGGACCTCATCCCCGTGAAAAAGTTCGAGGCCGAAGCCCGTCTCTGGAAAAACTACAGGACCGACTACAAGCCCCTGGTGGATTTCGCACACGACAGCGGGCTGGTGTTTGTTGCCACCAACATCCCCAGGCGTTATGCCGCCATCGTGGCAAAAAAAGGATTCGAAGGACTGGAAGCGCTCAGCGACAGGGCCAAAGGTTTTATCCACCCTTTGCCCATCCCCTACGATCCTGAAGTGAAATGTTACAAAGAGATGCTCTCGATGAAGGATATGGGATCGAATATCAACGAGAACTTCCCCAAAGCCCAGGCCGTCAAGGATGCCACCATGGCGTGGTCGATCCTGCGGTACTGGGAAAAAGGGAAACTCTTCCTGCACTTCAACGGCAGCTATCATTCTGACCACCATCAGGGCATCCTCTGGTACATCGACCGGGAACAACCCGCCCTCAGGATCCTCACCCTCTCGGTGATATCCCAAAAAGACCCCAACGAGTGGGACAAGGAGAACAACGGAGTGGCCGACTACGTTATCGTGGTGCCTGAAGACATGACCAAAACATACTGAGGTCATTTGGCCTGCAGCCTGTCAATGTGCTCCCTCTTTGACCTTTTCGCCCCTTTCGACCTGCCGTAGGCGGGTGCTGGATACAAGGTGCCGGGTACTGGGTGCCGGAATTCCACATGCCGGCGCACAGCCCGTCATTCGCCTACGGCTGTCATTGGCTCCGCAGGAGCCATTGGGAGGAGCTCCGCTCCGACGAAGCAATCTCAAAAATTCGCTCCTTCAGAACTGTCATCAGGACTTCGTCCGTCATTAGCCCCTGCGGGGCTGTCATCTGGCCTCACGGCCGTCATTGGCTCTGTGCGTTGGGACTCCCCTCTTGAGAGGGGTCGGGGGTGTGTGCATTCCCCACATGCCGGCACACAGCCCGTCATTCGGCCGCCGGCCTGTCTATCTGTACCTTACCCTGCTCATCCGTTCCGGGTCGTCCCCATGGTGCAGCGGCCGGATGAGATAGCTGTAACTGTACTCCCGTGCAGGGATCAGGTACTGCGGGTGGGGCGTGGCCCCCCACGAGTTGTCGCCGCCCACACCCATCTGCCTGAGGTCGAGATGAACATTCACAAAATCTTCTTTGTGCAGCTCATAAGGATGCATGCTGCCGCGATAGGGCTGGGTAAGATCCTCCTCCGTGTAATGCAGAGCCGACCAGCTCAGACGGGGCATACCAACAAAAAGGAGTCCTTCCCCTTCGGTGTCGGTGATGGCGATCCACCGCGTGTCGGTACGTGTGCCGGTCTCCTGGGGACTGATGTAGGCGAAGAAAAGACTGTCGACGCTGCTGTGATAAAGTCCCACAAAGGCCCCGCTCTTGCGGTCGCAGTAGTTCTCCTGCGGTCCGCGACCCAGCCACTGCACCTCCTCGTAACCCTGCGGCATCCGCAGGTCGGTACCCATACGCGGCAGGTCGGGCAGGACCGAGTCGCCCGGCACCAGATGACCCTCCACAAGCACCGTCCCGTCACCGTAAAGGGTGTAGTCAAGATGGTAATGAGACCAGACATCGGGGAGGTAGAAGAGGGTCCTTACCACCACCTGGTGATCATCCACGGGGGTGACACTCATCTCTTTCAGCTGGCGGTGGTCGCCGGCATGACGCCATACGGCCAGCTTCCTGTTGAGCCGTGCCCCGAAGTCGTTATCAGTGGGGGCGCGCCAGAAAGCCGGCACGGGGCCGCTGAGGAGACGCTCCCGGCCGCCGGCGACATAGCTGCGCAACAGACCGTTCTTCCTGTCGAAGACGGCTGTGAAGATGCCGTTGCCGATGTTTACGCGGTCGCTGTCCTGTCGCAGGGTCAGAGCAGGCAACTGCCGCCGGTCGACCAGCGGTGCCGGCACACCGACGGGCAGCGGCAGCTGTTCGGCTGCCACCACATGACCTGCCGGCAGCAACGGCATGACCTCCTTCGTCCTGAAAGCCACGTTGAGATAATAGGAGGCACCAGGTACCGGTGTCACCGCAGGCAACGGCAGACGATAGGTGCGCGTGGCCCCGGGGGCGATGTTCAGATCATCTACCTCACCCTGAGCCAGCACGCGGCCGTCCTCACGGATCGACCAGACCATCTTCACATAATCGGCATTGCGGAAGAAGTTCTCGTTGTACACCCCGATCACCCCGCGGGTCACGTCGACCGGGCGCACATGGATGTTCTGATATACTTTCTTCACCTCATACAATCCCGGATGAGGGGTACGGTCGGGATTGACCAGCCCGTTGATGCAGAAGTTGCCGTCACTGGGTACGTCCTTCGGACCATAGTCGCCACCGAAAGCCCAGTATCTCTCGCCCGTGGGAGCGGTCTTGACAAAACCCTGATCCACCCAGTCCCAGATATAGCCGCCCTGCAGGTTGTCATAACTGCGGATCACATCCCAATAGTCTTTCAGGTTGCCGGTGCTGTTGCCCATGGCATGGGCATATTCACACATGATGAGCGGCCTGTCGTGATGGGTCCTGGCATATTTCTCCAGGTGCGGGATGCGGGCATACATGGGACAGTAGACGTCGGTATTGTAGTCGAGCTGAGCACGTTCGTATTGTACCGGCCGGGAAGGATCGCGGTGCTTGATCCAGTCATAGGTGGCATAGAAACACACGCCGTTGCCCGCCTCGTTGCCCAGTGACCAGGTGATCACCGAGGGATGGTTCTTGTCGCGCTCCACCATGCGGCGCGTGCGGTCGAGATGGGCATCGATCCATTCGGGACGGTTGCCCAGCGTCCGGTCGGGACGGTAACCCATGCCGTGCGATTCGATGTTGGCCTCATCGATGACATAGATGCCGTAACGGTCGCACAGCGCATACCAGTAAGGATCGTTGGGATAGTGGCTCGTACGCACGGCGTTGATGTTGTTGCGCTTCATCAGGCGGATATCCTCGAGCATCAGCTCCTTGCTCACCACATGGCCTTTGTACTGGTCGTGCTCATGACGGTCGACCCCTTTGAACAGCACGGGCCGTCCGTTGATGAGCAGCTGACCGTTGCGCACCTCGGTGGTGCGGAAGCCGAAGGCCGTGCCGGTAGCTTCTGTGACCTTCCCATCGGCATCTTTCAGCACCAGCGCCAGGTGATAGAGGTAAGGGGTCTCAGCCGACCATGCCCGCACGTTGGGGATGCGTGCGCGGAAGGTGACAAAGGCCTTGCCCTTGCCTCGGATGTCGACAGGTGCGGAAAGGGTGGTCACGGGGTTGCCCGCATCGTCGGTGAGCAGAAGCTCCAGGGTGACAGGCACCTGCATCTTGCGGTCGCGCAAGCGGTAGTTGCGCAGCTCGGTCTCCACGGTCAGATCACCGTCGCGGTAATCATTGATCAGCGGTGCCTTGACAAAGAAGTCGCGGATATGCACCGGCGGAGTGGAGAAGAGATAGACATCCCGTTCGATGCCACTGATGCGCCAGAAATCCTGACACTCCAGGTAGGAACCGTCGCTCCAGCGGTACACCTGCACGGCCAGCGTGTTCCTGCCGGGCTTTACATACCGCGTGATGTCCCACTCGGCCGGCGTCTTGCTGCCCTGACTGTAACCCACTTTGTGGCCGTTGACCCAGAGGAACATGGCCGACTTCACCGCACCAAAATGGATGAAGATCTCACGGCCGTCCCACTCCTGGGGGATCTCAAAATCGCGGCGGTAAGAACCCACTGGATTGTAGTCGTGGGGCACATGGGGCGGGTCGGGATGACGGGTCCATTCATACGGCTGGTTGACATAGATGGGAACGCCGTAACCCAGCAGCTCCCAGTTGGAAGGAACAGGGATGTCGTCCCAGCCGCTCACATCCACCGAAGGATCGTAGAAGCCGGTGGGACGGTCCTTCGGACTGCGGACCCATTTGAACTTCCACGTGCCGTTGAGCAGCATGTACCAGGGCGACTGTTCCGGGTCGTTGGCCAGCGCCTCCTCAGCCGTGGCATAAGGATAGAGCGTTGCATGGGGCGGCGTCTTGTTGATATCGAAAACATGCGGGTTCTCCAGCTCCGGCGGAAGAACATTATCACCGGTGGTGGTACATCCCGTGCCGGACAGCACAAGGAAGAGCACCCACATCGCTGGAATAAACATTCTTCTCATGACAGGTAAAGGTTTGTATTTTTTCTTCACGTGTATCACTGGTCCGGTTCTCCTCATCCATTCCGTGTTTTTCATCCCCGTATCCGCACCCGGACAACGATCGCCGGATGCCTTCACTTTCGGATCCTACGTTGATCCCTTCGTGGAACGGGGTTTCAATATACAACTTTTTGGAAAAAGCAACGCTCCCACAATGCTGCCGCACGACCCGTCATTCGGCCGGTACTGCCGGTTCTTTCCGGTGCAGGGATCAGACCAGGCCGGCAAAGCCCATGAAAGCCATGGAGAGGATGCCGGCAACGACAAAGGCGATGGGGATGCCTTTCATCCCCTCGGGCACGTCGACCAGTTCGAGCGACTCGCGTATGCTGGAGAGCAGCACCAGCGCCAGCCCGAAACCGATGGCCGTGGAAAAAGAGAAAACCACCGCCTCAGGCAGATTGTACTTGTCCTGGATGGTGAGGATGGCCACACCCAGCACGGCACAATTGGTGGTGATCAGCGGGAGAAAGATCCCCAGCGCCTGGTAGAGGTCGGGGCTCACCTTCTTCAGGACGATCTCCACCAGCTGCACCAGAGCGGCGATCACCAGAATAAAGGTGATGGTCTGCATGAAATCGATACCCAGTGGCACCAGCACATAATACTGGATCAGATAAGTGGCGATGGTGGCCAGCACCATCACAAAAGCCACCGCCCCGGTCATCCCCACCGAAGTCTCCAGACGCGAGGAGACCCCCATGAACGGACATACCCCCAGGAATTTGGCCAGAACGATGTTGTTGACGAAGATGGCCGAGATGATGATGACGAAATATTCCATGGTGCTGAATTTTTATGCGTTCTTCCTGTTCAGTTTGTTCATGATGCTGATAAGGTAGGCGAGGGCAAGGAAAGCGCCGGGAGCCAGCACGAAGAGGAGCATGCCGTCGCCTTCGATGAACTTGAATCCCATCCACGAGCCGGAGCCCAGGATCTCACGCACCGACCCCAGCATGAAAAGGGCCATGGTGAACCCCAGCCCCATGCCGAGGCCGTCGATGGCCGAGCTCCAGACGGTGTTCTTGGAAGCAAAAGCCTCGGCACGGCCCAGCACCAGACAGTTCACTACGATCAGCGGGATGAAGAGCCCCAGCTCCTTGTACAGCGCAGGCAGATAAGCCTGCATGGTGAGCTGCACCACTGTGACGAACGAGGCGATGATGACGATGAAGGCCGGGATACGCACCTTGTCGGGGATGAAGTTGCGCACCATAGCCACCACGATGTTCGACATCAGCAACACAAAGGTGGTGGCCAGCCCCATGCCGAGCCCATTGTAGGCCGAGGTGGTGGTGCCCAGCGTGGGACACATGCCCAGCACCTGAACGAACACCGCATTCTCGGCGATGAAACCTTTGGTAAAATTCTTCCACTGGTTCATTGTGCACCTCCTTTCGTGATCTCCAGGTTTTTGTAAGCGCGTTCCACCGCATCGCAGAAAGCGCGGGAGCTGATCGTCGAGGCGGTGATGGCGTCCACATCACCGCCGTCCTTGGTGACGGCCAGCTTGAAAGTCTTGGGGTTCTTCCCCTCGAACTGCAGCTCGAAGTCCGACTTGGCCGGATCCATCTTATCCCCCAGGCCGGGTGTCTCATTGTGTTCGAGGACGGCGATCTTGTGGATCGTACCGTCGGGCAGGAAACCCACCATCAGGCGGATCATGCCGCTGAAGCCCTTGGGGCTGAAAGTCTCCACGGCGATGCCGACGAGGCTGTCGCCCTTCCGGGCGGGGAAGAAGTAGAGGGTGTCGCCATCCACGGCTTTCTTGTACATCTCCTTCGCCGGTTCGTTGTCGAAGGGAGGCAGCACGCTGCGCAGGGCGGCATTCTGGCGCTCGGCTTTGGCCCGGGCAATGGGCTCCTTGGTCATCTCATAGACGAACCCCAGCACCGCCGAAGAGACCAGCGCCACCAGCGAGAGAGCCAGCAGCATGTTCAGGAACGTCGATTCTTTCTTAGCCATTTTTCTTTACCTCCCCGAACCTTTTGGGTTTGACATACAAGTTGATGAGGGGCACGAAAGCGTTCATGATCAGGATGGCGAACTGCACCCCCTCGGGATAGGCACCCCAGCGGCGTATGATCACCGTCAGGAGGCCAATGCCGATGCCGTACCACACCATCCCGCGGTGGGTCATGGGTGAGGTGACGTAGTCGGTAGCCATGAAGATGGCCCCGAGCATCAGCCCTCCCGAAAGCAGATGAAACCACGGTGTGGCGTTGTGAGCAGGGTCGATGAGCCACAGGAGACCGCTGAAGAGGAAGACCGTCACGAAGATGGTCACGGGGATGTGCCAGGTGATGATCTTCTTCCACAGCAGATAGAGGAAGCCCAGCAGAAGGGCGACGGCGGCCACCTCGCCCAACGAACCGGGCATATGACCCATGAACATGTCCAGGTTGGGAGGCATCTGATCGGCCATGCGGCTGAGCGGCTCACCCTGCCGCAGCCCTTCCTTGAGGATGCCCAGAGGGGTGGCACCCGTCACGGCATCGGCAGTGGCAAAGCCCTTCGGCAGCGGCCAGGAGGTCATCTGCACGGGGAAAGAGATAAAGAGGAAAACACGACCCACCAACGCCGGGTTGAACGGGTTGGTGCCCAGCCCGCCGAACGACATCTTCCCCACCCCGATGGCCACGAGCACCCCCACGGCCAGCATCCACAGGGGGATGCTCACCGGCAGGGTGAAGGCCAGCAGCAGACCGGTCACCACAGCCGAGCCGTCGCGCACCGACGGGGTGCGCTTCAGCAGATACCGGGCGATAAGATACTCAAAGAGCACGGCAAAAAAGACCGACAGCAGGGGGACATACAGAGCCTCCCAGCCGAAGAACCATACGGAGGCCGCCCACGCAGGCAACAGCGCGATCACCACCCCGTACATCAAACGGGACGTGTTGTCACGGTCGTGCACATGCGGCGACATCGAAACGGTCAGAAGTTTATCCATGTTCACGTGTTTTTCCTTATTTCACTGCCTGTTTGGCCTGGCGGATCATCTCGCTCACCCGCAGCTTGTCGAGACGGATATAGTCGAGCAGCGGTCTGTCGGCAGGACAGATGTAACTGCATGATCCGCATTCGATGCAGTCCATGACCCTTTCGTCGCGTGCCCGCTCGAACATCTGACGGACCCCCAGGTCCATCAGCAGATAGGGCTCCAGCCCCATGGGACATACCGACACGCAGCGGGCGCAGCGTATGCAGGGCTGCACGGGGCGGCGGTGGGCCTCCTCGTCGGGGATGATGAGCACCCCCGAGGTGCCTTTGGTGACAGGGATATCGAGCTTGGAGACGGCCTTGCCCATCATGGGGCCGCCCAGCACCACCTTGCCCGTATCGTCGGGCAGGCCGCCGGCCGCCTCGATGAGCGCCGAGACCGGCGTGCCGATACGCACGAGGAAGTTGGAAGGCCGCTGCAGCGAGACACCCGTGACCGTCACCACCCGCTCGATGAGGGGTTTGTTCTTCTGCACCGCCTCATAAGCCGCCACCGTGGTCCCCACATTGTGCACCACGGCCCCCACATCGACGGGCAGCCCGCCCGAGGGCACCTCACGCCCCGTGATGGCCTTGATGAGCTGTTTCTCTCCCCCCTGCGGGTATTTCACCTTGAGGGGCTGCACCGTAATGCCTTTTTCTTCGCTCACCATCTGCGTCAGCAGGTCGATGGCATCGGGTTTGTTGCTCTCGATGCCTATGACGGCGTGTTCCACCCCCAGTGCTTTCATGAGGATGCGGGTGCCGACGATGAGCTCCGCAGGGCGTTCGAGCATCAGCCGGTGGTCGGCCGTGAGATAGGGCTCACACTCCACGCCGTTGATGATGAGGATCTCCGCCTTTTTGCCGCGGGGCACGTTGAGCTTGACATGCGTGGGGAAGGTGGCGCCACCCATGCCGACGATGCCGGCTTCCCGGATGCGGTCGATGATCTCCTCGCGCGTGGCGGTGATCTCGCGCACCACCTCCTCGCTCCTGTCGATCTCAGGCAGCCAGTCGTCGCCTTCCACGTCGATGATCACCGAGGTGCGTTTGTATCCCGAGGCGTCGAAACGCTTGTCGATGCGGAACACCTTTCCCGAGACGGGGGAGTGGACATGGGCGGTGACGAAGCCGTTGCCGCGGGCCAGCAGCTGGCCCACCTTCACCTCGTCGCCGCGCTGCACCACCGGCTCGGCAGGAGCACCCAGATGCTGTACCACCGGCACCACCACCCGCGAGGGCAGAGACAACACCTCGATGGGACGGTCGGCCGAGAGCTTGTGCTCCGGCGGATGCACACCCCCCTTGGGGAACGTCTTTCTCTTCTGCACGGTCGTTTATCTTTTATCAGTTATCATCCTTTTTCTCCTGAGCAGCCTCCCCGTCGTGCTTCTTTTCCTGGGCTTTGTCATCCTTCTTTTCCGGGGTTTTCTCCTTTGCAGTGGTCTTCTCGGGCTTCGCTGCCACCGCTTTCTTCTCCGTGGCG